>ERZ1026776.185-NODE-185-length-47295-cov-49.841956_pt1 | contig 47295 bp, 24 predicted proteins | sample MGYA00380125_ERZ1026776 | MGnify/ENA primary metagenome ERZ1026776 (study PRJEB33269, sample SAMEA4719761) | human gut metagenome | biome: human-associated habitat; feature: organic feature; material: feces | place: Cameroon | collected 2013-10 ...
CGTAAGACCTAATGTAAAGCCTTTTATTTAAATCCGATAGGATTTGCGCCCATAAGCGGATTGTGGAGAAAGGTTTTTGTTAAAGCCCTGCCTAAAATACTTCTTTTCACCGAAAAATGCCCTTTTTTGAACGATAATAGTCCGTTGTGTTGTCGTTTTATGCTGTAACTTTGCATTTAAAATTAAAAACCTATAACCTCTTTAAAAAGAATGCAGAGCAAATTACTCAGATTTTTATTCCTTGCCGTGACTCTGTTCTCGGCAGTAGTAACGTCCGGCGCACGCAACAAGTATCTGTTCGTGTATTTCACCGGCAACGATCCTCATCAGGAGCAGATATCGTATGCAGTCAGCGATGACGGATTCAATTATACTCCGCTGAACGGCGGCAAGCCGGTGGTGTCGTCTGACAGCATCGCTCGTACGGGATGCGTCCGCGACCCGCACATCCTCCGCACGAAGAACGGAGAGTATCTTATGGTGGTGACAGATATGCGGTCTTCACTGGGTTGGGCAAGCAATCGTGGCATCGTGCTCCTCAAGTCGCGCGATCTCATACATTGGCAGCACCATACCGTACACTTCCCTGAGAAGTATGCAGGTAAGAACTTTGCCAACGTCACACGTGTCTGGGCGCCGCAGACCATTTACGACGAGAAGGCTGGCAAGTATATGGTCTACTTCTCGCTCCTCACCAACGACGGCACCATTCCCTACGACCGCGTATATTGGGCTTATGCCAATGCCGACTTCTCTGACCTTGAAGGCGAACCGCAGGTGCTCTTCGACTTCCATGCTCCTGCCATCGACACCGACATCGTGCAGGACAAGGATGGCGAGTATCATCTCTTCTTCAAGACTGAGCAGGAGGGAGCCCACAAGGGCATCCGCCAGTATGTCTTCCGCGACCTTCACGACACGGCTTCATGGACGCTGCTCGACGGTTTCTGCGAGCAGACGAAGGATAATGTGGAGGGTGCCGGCGTGTTTCCGCTCATCGGTGGCGGCTGGTGTCTGATGTACGACTGCTATATGTCCGGTCATTACCAGTTCACGCGTAGCGAAGACCTCCGCACCTTCCGCTGGGTGGCAGACACAAAGACCACCGGAGCCTTCACGCCCCGTCACGGCACCGTCATCCAGATTACGCCGAAGGAGCTGAAAAGACTGAAAAAAGCGTTTAGGTAAATTGCAGTTTGGCGGTTAGTCTGCTATGTTAGGCAGGGCTTTGACAAAAACCTTACTCCACAGTCCGCTTATACTTTTCGAGCCTTCGGCAATTCCTTTATGATATATATGGTCTTATGAGAACAAGTTCTCACGCCCATATATACCATAAATGAATGAGAGGCTTTCGCCTCTCTCGAAAAGCACAAGCGGAAAAAACCGTTCAAAACACAAGGTTACAAGAGGATGTGTAAAACTAAACAAATTGAGGAAAAAGGGCAAATAGTAGGAGCTAATGCCCGCGGCTCCTATATTTGTATTACTTATTACGTTTTTTCCAAAATTTCTTTAGTTTTGATACCTTCTGCATCCTTGTGTTTTTATATGTTTTTCCGATTATGGGCGCGTGCTGTGCACAAATAAAAGGCTTTACGTTAGGTTGTCGAGAACATGGTTCTCGTAAGACCTAATGTAAAGCCTTTTATTTAAATCCGATAGGATTTGCGCCCATAAGCGGCATGTGGATAAAGGTTTTTGTCAAAGCCCTGCCTACTACAGCAGACAGTCTCGCAGATAAATTCCTGTTTATCGGTGATATTACAAATGAGTTTGCCTTTTCTGCTTGTAAATTCCTCGTTAGGCGTGAATAGTTCTTCTTTTAATTCTTAGTTGGCGATTTTTTTTCTTAATTTTGTTGTCGTTAAGCCTAAAAACGTAAGATGATATACAGAAAACGCCTTCTTTTATTACTGCTATGTCTTGTCTTGTTCGTACATTCGGCTGTAGCCCAAATGCGTACAAGCAATTTTGATATCAAGCAGGGATTGCCCGACAACACCATCAACTGTATTGCTCAGGACAATCGTGGATTCGTTTGGACTGGTACCACCAATGGTCTTGCACAGTTTGACGGACTGTTTTTCAGACTGTTTCGCTATAGCAACACCGACACCACCACCATATCCAACAACAACGTACAAAGCCTGCTGTCCACTGACGCGGGAATGTACGTCGCCAGCGACTTCGGTGTCGACTTCTACAGTTATTCCGATATCCGCTTTCATCGCAGTCAGATTATAGGATTGCGAAAGACCTGTCATTCCTTTATTTCTTTGACGAAGACCAAGAGCAGCGTGTTCGTAGTGGATGATGACGGCCATCTTTATCGCTCTGCTATCGGCGAGGCACGCTTCCACAGCGTCGCTACGGGTCAGGCGGTGCATGCCATTGCGTCAGACTGTGACTTCCTGTTTGCCGTGATGCGAGGAAGTGTGGCGGTGCTTTCGGCTGACGGCAGCCGTGTGCTGTCGCGTGTGAGTCTGAAGCAAAGCCCGTCAAACTCATACAATGCCAGCTACTGCCGCAACACACGCCGGCTGTATGTGGGCAGGGGAGTTGACGAGCCGGGGCAGGCTTTCGACGTGATGGGCGGAAAGCTGAGCGAGGCGGCAGAGCCGGTGCCGGCAAGCCTTAAGACGGCATGCGACTACGAGGGCGGCGTGGCGTTCGCGACGGACGGACATGGCGTGGTGTTGCGACGTAACGGAAAGGACCTCCATATCACGGAAGACAACGCACGGATATGCGGCGATGCCATCTATTCGCTCTTGCCAGACCGTAACGGCAATCTCTGGATAGGATCATATCGCAAGGGTCTCACGCTTTACAGCGCATACAAAGACCTCTTTACCACGCTTTCCGAGCAGGAAGGTACGCTGCCTTATAACACCGTTACGGCGGTGGCGTCGCAGGGCGACAATATATATATAGGTATGGACGGCGGCGGAATGGGCGTCTATTCTTTCGCTCAGCGCAGCACCGTCACCTACACTTCGCGCAACAGCCAGCTCTGGGGCGACAACGTGGTGTCGCTGACAGCCGACCAGCGGACGGTGTGGATGGCTGTATATAACCACGGCCTCTCGGCTTTCGACATCGCCACACAGCAGATAACCAATTATCCCATCCCGCTTGTCAGCAACCGTGGCGACGTGGTATGGACCATCGTGGACGACGGCAACGGCAATATTTGGGTGGGCGGCCGCGACCTCTTCGTCTTCAACAAGCAGACACACAAGTTTCGTGTTGTGCGCGAGTTTGTCGGATCGCTCTGCCAGTCGCTTTGTCGTAGCGGCAACTACATCTGGTTAGGCAACGACAACGGTGTCTACAAGATAGACAGCCGCACGCTTCGCACCGTGAAGCACTACAATATGTCCACGCCCGGCATGAGTCTGCCTAACGACAGGGTGCGCTATGTGTATGCCGACAGCAAGGGCAGGGTATGGGTGTCGTTCCGTTATGAGGCGCCGTGCTGCATAGACGAGCCGCAGGGCAAGGTGCTCACCGGACTGACAGAGCACGGATTGGGCAGTATCATCGTCACGGGCATTGTGGAGTCGCGCCACGGCTATATGGTCTTTTCTTCCAACAACGGACTCTACATCTATTATCCCGAGAACAAGGCGTTCATGCGCCGCGACCTCGACAACTCCATACCGATGGCATACAATTATGGTGCCTGCTATTATGACGGACGACGTTATTATTTCGGTTCCGTAGAAGGACTGGTCTTTGCTGACGACGTGCCGTTGCATTCCAAGTCGCTCTATAAGGATGTCAGCCTCGGAAGGCTGGACGTGGCAGAGGGCCGCTCCATTAATCTTGGCAGCAACAGCGAGGGAGAGGTGACGCTCGACTGCCACGAAAACTATTTCACCATACATTATTCGGTGCCCGAATACGGTGCCCCCCGCTCGCTCCACTTCTCGTATTACCTTAAGGGAATGGAGGAAACGTGGAATGAGATGACCGACCGACGCGAGGTCAGCTACACCAACGTGCCGCCCGGCACTTATGAGTTTCTTGTGCGCTGCACCGACCTTACGGGTCGCTGGACCAGTGCCTCCGTGCTTCGCATTACGGTTCTCCCGCCGTGGTATCTCACGTGGTGGGCGAAGACGCTGTGGCTGTTGATGGTCATCGGCGTGGTGTATGCCAGCTTCCGCCTCTACCTCAGAATGCTGAAGATGCGCCACCGCATGGAGCTGGCTGAGGTGGAGAAGGAGAGCCAGCGCAAGCTGGACGATGCCAAGATGACGTTCTTCGCCAGCATTACGCACGAACTGCGCACCCCCGTCTTTCTCATTGCCGCCCAGCTGGAAGAGTTTATTGACCGCAAGCAGTCTGTAGTGAGCGTCCCGTCGGCTTACCTTATGGCCATGCACCGCAGCGCCATGAAGATAAACAAGCTCATCAGTCAGGCCATAGACTTCCGCAAGGCGGACAAGGGCAAGCTGGTGGTGAAGCGTCAGGAGATAGACGTGGTGGATTTTGTAGGCAACCTTGCCGGCGACTACGACGACCTGCTCGACCAGAAGCACATCGCCTTCCGCACCGTCCTGCCCAAGCAGCCCGTCCTGCTGAAGATGGACGGAGAGAAGATAGAGATGTGTCTGAACAATCTCATATCCAATGCGTATAAGTATACCAACAAGGGCGGACACGTGGTGCTTACCGTCACCGACTGTCCAGACCGCGTGGTGTTCTCCGTAAAGGACGACGGCATCGGCATCGTGCCCGAGGCACGCACCGAGATATTCGAGAGCTTCTTCCGTACGAGCCGTGGTCAGGCGAAGAGCAAGGGCGACGGCATCGGACTTTCCTTCGTCCAGACCCTTGTGGAGCTGCACGGCGGCGAGATGCATCTGGAGAGCGAAGTGAACGAGGGTTCGGACTTCTCGTTCTACATTCCGAAGGCCGTGAATGTCAAGTTGGCGCAGGTGGCAGAGACAGATGAGGCTGTTGTTGAGCCTCAGACCGACAAGGCACAGGCAGTAGAGGCAGAATCTGCGGTAGACGTGGCGGTTCAGCCGGCAGCCGTTGTCACCGATGACGAGCCCGAGGCTGTGCCCGGAACGGCTCCCCTGAAGGAGAACCCTACAGCCACTCACTCCATACTCCTGATTGACGATGAGCGTGAGACGGTGGCGCTGCTCGAGCGTAATCTCGTCAGCGACTTCCGCGTGCTGAAGGCATACGACGGCGAAGAGGGTCTGCGCATGGCTGCCGCCTCATTGCCTGACATCATCGTGTGCGACATGATGATGCCGCAGCTCGACGGATTGGGCTTCCTGCGTGCCCTGCGCGAGGACAAGAAGCTGAAGCACATAAAGGTGATAATCTTCACCGGCCAGACCTCCGAGGAGGAGCGCATCGCCGCCTATGACGCAGGAGCCGACGCCTTCCTCACGAAGCCCGTATCGCTTAAGTTGCTGCGCGTCCGCATTGACCGCCTCATAGCCGAGGGCGACGCCGCCTCGCTGACCGCCGATCTCGCAAGCAGCAAGCGCACGTACACGAAGGAAGAGCAGAAGTTCCTGCTGCGTTGTCGCGAGATAATAGACGACAACATAGGCAATCCTGACTTCAATGTGGACTTCCTGGCGGAGAAACTCGCCATGAGTCATTCCACGCTCTACAAGAAACTGAAGCAGATGACCGGCATGTCCCTTATCGAATTTGTCAACGACTATAAGATCTACAAGGCTGTGCAGGCTTTCAAGGAGGGTCAGACCAACGTGGTGAAGGTGGCGGAGATGTGTGGCTTCGGCGACATCAAGAACTTCCGACAGCTCTTCAAGCGCAAGATGAATATGACCCCGAAGCAGTATGTGCAGAGCTTGTAAGCGTATCCGAATTTTGAATTGGAGGCAGGGCTTTGACAAAAACCTTTCTCCACAACCCTTTTGTTGGCACACCCTTCGGGCTCATAATATCGTTTGGAGAATGGGCTTTACGAGAGCAAGCTCTCGACACCCATCCTTCAAACGATATCATGAGTGATGCCACGGCATCACTGTGCCAACAAAAGGAAAAACATACAAAACACAAGATAACAAGAAGGACATAACCTTGTGTTTTGTATGTTTTTTCCGCTTATGGGCGCGTGCTGTGCACAAATAAAAGGCTTTGCGTTAGGGCGTCGAGAACTGGTTCTCGTAAGACCTAATGTAAAGCCTTTTATTTAAATCCGATAGGATTTGCGCCCATAAGCGGACTGTGGAGGATGGTTTTTGTCAAAACCCTGCCTGATATGTTCTTTAGACTGAGTGAAGATGTGCCCTATTCTTGGCTAATCATAACTCTCAACTATTTCATTTTAAGGGTGGTTTTCGTTTTTATACCTTTTTTTACGATTTACGAGAAATCCCCCTTTTTTGAACTAAAAACACCCCATTCTTGTTATCCCTTTATTGTAATTTTGCGGCAGAAACAAAGCAGCGAAGGCTGCGAACCTACTTGTTAAGGCTCTATGACAGACAGAGCGAAAAGACAAAGCCTAAATAAAGAATATTACAATAATTAAAAACTTAAAACCCAGCATTTATGACATTTAAGCCAAATTCTCTTCGCACAGTCATGCTTATGGCTGTTGCTCCCGTGATTGGTTTAGCATTCCAGTCGTGCGGCGATGACACTGACGACTATCCCACCGTGGACGGTAAGGCGCCGACATTGTCTCTTAAGACCAATCATCTTCAGGTTGAACCTGGACGTACTTTTAACATTGAAGGAACGTTGAAGGATGCCGACGGTCTGAAGTCTGTCCGACTGAAGAGCGAGGGTATGCTCCTGGACAAGACCATCAATCTTCTTGAGATTTATTCAGACTCACTCCTCCACGACTACAATCTCTCTTACGCATACACACCTGCGTCTGACTGGACCGACGACACCAGCTTCCCGTTGGAAGTGACCGTCGAGGACGTCGGAGGACGAACCACCACACAGACCATCCAGGTGTCGGGCGACGGCGACTTCACAGATCCTATCTTCACCGCGGCTCCTTCGTCTGAGCTGACCGTTCTGGTGCAGAATCCGAAACTCTCGCTCAATGCCACAGTTACTGACAATAAGAAGTTGCAGAGCATCGTGGTGGACATCCCCGGACTCCACATCAACGACTCCGTACTTATCAGCGGCACCGAATACCAGCTTAAGAAGGTGTATGATATGCCCACAACCGAGACTTCTTATATGATGACCGTAAGAGTGTATGACGCGCTTGGCAACAAGACAGAGACCAACAGCGTCATCAACGTAAGCGAGCTGCCCGACTTCAAGAAGATGTATCTTGCAGATGTCGAGACTGCTGCCGAGCTTACCAGCGACCTTTACGGTGTGCCGATGCTTATCGACCACGTAGGCGAGTATAAGTATAAGGCGCTCTACTATAATAAGAAGGCTGGCACCGGCGTACGCTTCGTTCCGCAGCCCACCGACTTTGAGCCTATCTGCTTCGGCGTGGACGAGAGCACCGGTCTGCTTACGAGCAACCCGAGCGAGGCTAAGCCTATCGTACTCGACAAGGTTGGCTACTACGAGATTACGTTCAACACCGTTACCGGCGACTACGACGTTAAGGAATACACACCGACAACAGAGAAGTGGACACTCGACGGTTCGCAGACAAAGAACTATAATGACGGCGCTGGCGACCAGCCGTTCCTGATTTGTCTTGCCGGTTCGGGTCTGCCTGACACTCCGTCATGGACAACCAATCAGAACGACAATGCCTTTATCCTCAGTCAGGACAAGCAGAATCCGTATCGTCTCTATCGCGAGATGAAGCTCAAGGCTGGCGACAAGGTCAGCTTTACGATAAGCGCCACACACTGGTGGGGCTGGTGGCCGGAGCCTTACTGGCGTTTCGACGGTTCGGAAGGCAACGAGAAGAACGTATATAACGGCGGCGACAACATGAAGGAAGTGGAGGTGAAGACCTCAGGAACCTATCTCATGGAGTTCGACTACAGCCTGCTGCGTTCTCGCATTATCCTCGTGAAATAATCCCCTATACATTAATATCCTAAACAAAACAATAAGATGAACAAAAGATATATGGTAGCCGCCATGGCTTCTTCTCTTGTGCTTGCAGCCAATGCACAGACAGTGAAGGTGAAAGGCCAGGTGGTAGACGATAAGAACGAACCCGTTATTGGTGCGTATGTTAAGGTGAAAGGCAGCGAGAAAGGTGCCGTTACCGACATCGACGGCAACTATACCATCGACGCAGACAAGAACGCCACACTCGTAGTAACCTACGTTGGTATGGCTAAGCAGGAGGTGAAGGTTGCCAACCGCACACTGGTTAACGTAGTGATGAAGGACAATGCCAACGACCTCAATGAGGTGGTGGTCATCGGTTACGGTCAGGTGAAGAAGAGCGACCTCACCAGCTCCATCTCAGCCATCAAGGGCGACAAGCTGGACAAGCTCTCTACGGGTAACGTAATGACAGCCCTTCAGGGTCAGGTCAACGGTGTGCAGGTGAGCACAGCAGGTGGTCCGGGTGCTTCTCCGCGTGTCATCATCCGTGGTGTCACCACCGTTAACGGATCGGATCCGCTCTATGTTGTTGACGGAATGCCCGTTGGCAACAACATCAACTTCCTCAATCAGAACGACATTGAGAGCATGCAGGTGCTTAAGGACGCTTCTGCATCAGCAATCTACGGTACGCGAGCTTCCAACGGCGTGGTGCTCATCACCACGAAGAAGGGCAAGAAGGGCGAGGCTAAGTTCAACGCTTCTGCCACCGTCGGTCTTCAGACTCTTGCCAAGCAGAAGATGGCAGACTCGAAGGAATACAAGAAAGTGTTCGACGCACGCTACACTAACGATGGTAATGTTTCGCCGTTCAAGGGCACTGACGAGGTTTATACAGACTGGTGGAAGGAGTGCTTTAACGACGTAGCAGTACAGCAGAACTACGACCTATCGTTCTCTGGCGGTACGGACAAGCTGATCTATTCGGGTAGCATCGGCTACTACAAGCAGGACTCTCAGTACAAAGTGGGACAGTGGCAGAAGCTCTCTGCACGCTTCTCCACAGAGTACAACTTCAATAAGATAGTAAAGGCAGGTATCGACTTCACACCGCGTTACGAGCAGTGGGACGACACGCCCGACCTTATTGGTGGCATCATATCTATGGACCCCACCACTCCGGTGATGCTCGACAAGAGCGAGTGGACCAGCAATCCCTATAACAATTATGCCCGTTCGCACAACAACGAGGAGCATAACCCGGTGGCTAAGATGTATCGTATGGACTCGGGCGCAAGCGAATATGGCTTGCTCGCCACACCGTTCATCAGCCTCACGCCGATTAAGGGACTTACCGTTCGCTCACAGTTCGGCATGAACGCCCGCTTCCGCCGTACAGATACGTACAACGTGGACTTCTTCATCGACAACCTTGAGAAGAACGACAACAACAACGCCAAGCGCAAGATGGAGAACTGGGTGGACTGGAACTGGACCAACACCGTGAACTATATGAATACCTTCGCAAAGAAGCACAACGTCAATCTCATGGGCGGTTACACCATGGAGCGCTTCCAGGACTACTGGGCAGAGGCTTACTCGGAGAACATTCCCAACAACGACCCGTCGCTGCGCTATCCGAGCTCAGGAACAAAGAACCCGAAAGCCACTGGTACTGACACCTTCACGTCGCTCATCTCTTATCTCGGTCGTGTGATGTATAACTACGATGAGAAGTATTACCTTACGGCTACGGTTCGTGTGGACGGTTCGTCAAAGTTCTCGAAGGACAACAAGTGGGCTACATTCCCCTCTGTTTCTGCCGCATGGCGTCTTACCGGTGAGGAGTTTATGAAGAACCAGAAGATCTTCGACGACATCAAGATACGTGCAGGTTGGGGTAAGGTAGGTAACCAGAACATTGACAATTCGGCTTATCTCAGCTCCATCGGTACAACGGACTACGTATTCGGACAGACACCTATCCGCGACATCGGTTCTACTGTCTCAGGCATCGGCAACTCCAGCCTTAAGTGGGAGACCGTGGAAGACTGGAACGTAGGTCTCGACCTTGCTCTGCTTCAGAGCCGCTTGAAGGTTACAGCCGACTACTTCCACAAGACCTCTCACGACATGCTCATGAAGAAGGACAATCTCCTCGTGCTCGGTTATCCGATGTGGAACGGTCAGATGTGGGAGAACGTAGGTGAGATGAAGGCCACCGGATGGGAACTCGGCATTAACTGGAACGACCACGTCTCAGACTTCACTTACGGCATCGGCGTAAACCTCTCGCAGGTGAGAAACAAAGCCATCAAGCTTAACGGCGACTACATCTGGACCGGCGGTTTCTCAGGCGACTGGATTGTACGCAACGCTGCTGGCGAATCGCTCAGCCAGTTCTACGGTTATCAGACTGACGGAATATTCCAGAACGAGACAGAGGTGAAGTCGTACACCAACGAGCATGGTACGGCTCTTCAGCCTAATGCACAGCCCGGCGACCTCCGCTTCGTCGACCGTAATCATGACGGCGTGATCGACTCGAACGACAAGACCAACATCGGCAATCCGTTCCCTGACCTCATGATGGGCGTCAATCTCAATGCCGCATACAAGGGCTTCGACCTCGTAGCCAACTTCTACGGCACATTCGGCAACGACATCTACAACCTCAACAGAGGTCGTTATGCAGGTACAGGCGGTCAGAATGTATATGCCGGCACATACGACAAGACATGGCGTGCGGACAACAAGGGAGCAGAATTCCCCCGTCTTTCTGCCAACGACTCTAACATGAACTACAAGCGCGTAAGCGACTTCTTCGTAGAGGACGGTTCTTACTTCCGCTGCAAGCTTCTCCAGATTGGCTACACACTGCCTAAGGAGTGGTTCAGTAACAAGCTCAACCTCCGTCTGTCGTTCTCGGCACAGAATCTCTTCACCATCACCGGCTACTCAGGAGCCGACCCGGAGACAGCCTCAATGGGTAAGAGCGTGACAGAGGCAGGTATCGACTACAGCGGCTATCCTAACCCGCGCACCTTCCTCTTCGGTGTTAACATGAGCTTCTAAGACTATTATATATATAATGTGTAATAACAATAAAACAAGCATATAGATTATGAAAAGATATATTATTGGTTTGACATTGATGTCGGCTCTCTCAATGGGCTTGACCTCATGCTCGGATTTCCTCGACGAACCAATCCGTGGTCAGCAGGACATGACCAACTATTTCACCACCGAAGAGGAGGGCGCCAAGCAGATAACCGGCTGCTACAACCTTCTTGATTGTCGTGGATGGTGGCAGATCTACAAGTTCTATAACCTCTGCAACATCACCACCGACGACTGCTGGATGGGCAACACCACACAGGATCCGGGCGAATATCGTGTGGCTTGCATGTTCACCGGCAACACCATTGAGCTTGGCAATGCCTGCCAGAACTTCTGGCAGTATCGCTATAAGGGTATCACACAGTGTAACATCGCCATCGACAAGATTCAGCAGATAAAGTTCAAGGACGAGAATTATCAGAAGCGTCTTATCGCTGAGGCCAAGTTCCTGCGTGGTTTCTATTATCTCGACCTCGTGAAGAACTTCGGCGGTGTGCCCATCATGCTGTCACTGAAGATGCCTTCAGAGGTGCAGGGCATAGAGCGTGCTTCCAAGGAAGACACCTACGCACAGATTGAGCAGGATCTGAAGGAAGCCGCTGCCGACCTTCCCTCACGTTCAGAGCAGGCTGCCAGCCAGGTGGGCCACGCCACTCGTGGTGCTGCTCTGGGCTTCCTCGCCAAGGCTTACCTCTATGAGGGCAAGTATGAGGAGGCAGAGAAGGTGCTTCAGGAGCTTTGCTGCCGCGGGTCTTACGCCGGTCAGACACCGGAGTATAAGCTGATGGACGACTTCAGCAAGGTATGGAACATCGACTATAACAACAACGATGAGAGCCTCTTCGAGATTCAGACACTTGACGATACGCAGTACGATCTTGGCGAACACTATTCGGTAGTGGTCGGTTCGCGTGACGACGGAGGTTGGGCATGGGGACAGCCCACCAGCGACCTTGAGAACGCATTCAAGGCACAGGGCGATGAGATTCGTCTTAAGTACACCATCCTCCACGACGGTCAAACCGACGTACCGGGCGACCCGACATGGAACGAGGACAAACCTTACGTTGTTTCGGCAAGCAAGCACAAGTCAGGTCGTTGCAACATGAAGCTCTTCATCCCCGTGGGCAAGCGTCCGAGTCCGTACGACGCCGCTCACAACCCGCTCAACATCCGCTTGCTCCGCTATGCAGAGGTGCTGCTGATGTACGCTGAGGTGGAGAACCAGCTTGGCCATGACAGCGAGGCACAGTGGGCATTGAACGAGGTTCGCGGTCGTGTTCATCTCTCTGCCGTGACAACCACTGGCAAGGAGCTTCGCGATGCCATCCGTGCAGAGCGCCGTCTGGAGCTTGCCCTTGAGGGCACACGCCTTGACGACCTCCGTCGCTGGAAGATGGACGACGGCAAGACTATGATGGAGCACGTCTTCGGTCCTAACGGCTCGTTCGTTAAGTACAACATGGAGACTTCCACAGACTCGTACGAGACCACCAACCAGATTGAGAACAGCAACGAGGGCATCAACTTCCAGGCTCCTCGCGACCTGCTCTTCGCCATCCCTAACTCAGAAATAACAATGTCGAACGGATCAATCAAGCAGAATCCGGGATATAATTAATTGACAGATATATTTGAGAGTTGAGGGTTGAAAGTTGAGAGTTGAAAGTTATGATATGTAATTGCTGCTAATCATAACTCTCAACTTTCAATTCTCAACTCTCAACTTTCATTCAACTCTCAACTTAAAATAAATTATTACTATGAACAAATGTCTTCTTCTCTCCATCACCTCTTTATTGGCACTCTCAGCCAGCACCTCAGCTCAGTCCACCTATAAAGTGACGCTCACCCCCAACACCACATATCAGACCATTCAGGACTTCGGCGCGAGCGACTGCTGGACAGCCGACTTCGTAGGCAAGTGCTACAGCGATGCGGAGAAGGAAAAGTCGGCACGCTGGCTTTTCAGCCGCGAGTTCGACAGCAACGGCAATCCCGAAGGCATCGGACTGTCCGTATGGCGTATCAATCTTGGTGCAGGATCGGCAGAGCAGGGCGATGGCAGCGGAATAGACGACATCACACGCCGAGGCTATTGCTACCTCGACGCGAAAGGAACGTACGACTGGACCAAATCCGCCGGTCAGCAATATTTCATGCAGCAGGCAAAGAAGTATGGCGTAGACCATTACCTGCTTTTCTGCAATTCAGCCCCAGTGCAATTCACAAAGAACGGCAAGGCTTGCGCCAATGCCGGAGAAAAAGGTTGCAATCTCAATGACAACCATTATGGCGACTTCGCCTCTTTCCTTACGACTACAACAAAGCACTTCATCGATGAAGGCTACAACATAACACTTATCTCACCCGTAAACGAACCGCAGTATGACTGGACCAACGGTCAGGAAGGTTCGCCCTGGACCAACGAGTGCATCAGCCGTCTGGCGCGTGAGATTGACGCTTCCATAACGAAGCAGGGCATCGCCTCAAAGATTCTTCTGCCCGAGGCGTGCCAGTGGAAGGCTCTCTATAAGGACGGCACGGAGAAGCGTGCCAACAATCAGATAGAGGCTTTCTTCAATCCTGCCAATACCGACACCTACGTCGGCGACCTGAAGCATCTTCAGCGTGCGGTGGCAGGACACAGCTACTGGACCTTCTCCACCAACGAAGACCTGCAGGACATCCGCAAGGCGGTGGCTGAGAAGGCGGCACATTACGATGTGGACGTTTATCAGACCGAGTGGAGTATGCTCGACAAGGAGCCGTCCACCTCGGCAGGATTCCCCGCAAGTTATGACGATGCCTCATACATGGACATCGCCTTGTATATGGGTAAGCTTATACATTGCGACCTTACCTTCGGCAATATGGCTTCGTGGAGCTATTGGACTACGTTCGCGCAGGAGAAGTGGGGACAGAAAAACCGCTTTTATCTGCTCCGTCTCAACACTAAGGGCGACACAGGCAACGAGAGCTACGGCGACATCGCCACAGGCGGAACCGTCACGGACAACGCCAACCTCTGGGTGCTTGGCAATTACAGCCGCTTCATCCGTCCGGGATATCGCCGCATCAGCCACACCACCAATCAGTCTGAGAGCCTTAACAAGCTCATGGGTTCGGCATACGTGTCGCCGGACGGCAAGCGCATCGTGGCTGTATACGTCAATATGGGTTCTGCCACAGGCGTTTCGCTCAATGTGGACGGTCAGTCTGCCGCCAAGCAGATAAACCTCTATCGCACCTCCGAAACAGAAAACCTCAAGCACATAGCCGGGACCTATACGCTCGGACAGCGCATCATGATTCCGAAGAAGAGCGTCAGCACCTTCGTCATCGACTTCGACTCTCCCGTCACAGCCATCAATGGCGTACGCACTGACAATGACGCTGCCACACAGGACACCAACGTTTACTCTCTCGACGGCAAGATGGTGAAGGCGCAGACTACGTCGCTCGCCGGACTTCCAAGCGGAGTGTACGTATGGAAGGGCAGCAAGATTGCTGTGAAATAAAATAAAACAACTCAAATCAGGATATGGCAAACAGAATTTTCAAGGCTCTTTCCCTTGCCGTGATGCTCTCCGCATCCGCAGGAATATCAGCCCAAACACGTTATACGGTGCTTCCGTCATCGCCCGAACAGCACATCCAGCACTTCGGTGCGAGCGACGCATGGAGCATGCAGTTCATCGGTCTATGGCCCGAACAGCAGCAGCGTCAGGTGGCAGACTGGCTCTTTTCCTCCGAAAACGACGAGCAGGGCAAGCCGAAAGGCATCGGTCTGTCTATATGGCGATTTAATCTTGGCGCGGGTAGTGCGGAGCAAGGCGACAAGGCTGAGATAAATTCCGCCACCCGAACAGAATGTTTCCTCCGTGCTGACGGCACCTACGACTGGACCAAGCAGGAAGGTCAGCGACGCTTCCTCAAGCTCGCAAAGGAGCGTGGCGTACCTTACATGTTGGCTTTCTGCAATTCGGCTCCCGTCTATTTCACGAAGAACGGGCTTGCCACCAACACCGGTCGCGGCGGCACCATAAACCTGAAGGATGACTGTTACGACGATTTCGCACGCTTCATGGCTACGTCCGTAAAGGGCATTGAGGAGCACGACGGCGTACACATCGACTATATCAGTCCGTGCAACGAGCCGGACGGTCACTGGAACTGGCTCGGTCCGAAGCAGGAAGGATCGCCTGCCACCAACCGCGAAGTGGCGCATGTGGCTCGCGAACTGGGCAAGGCGCTGTCGAAGCAGAAGCTCAATACGGAGATTCTTGTCAACGAATCGAGCGACTATCGCTGCATGCTCGGCACACACGTGGCTGACTGGCAGCGTGGCAATGAGATAAAGGCGCTCTTCTCGAAGGACAGCACGCAGACTTACGTGGGCAACGTGAAGCACATGATGCCGCTCATCGGCGGACACAGCTACTGGACCAATACTCCCATCGACTATATGCGTGAGTGCCGTATGCAGGTGCGTGAGGCTTGCAAGAAGCAGAACATCAAGTTCTGGCAGACCGAAATCTGCATCATGGGCAATGACGAGGAGATAGGCGGAGGTGGCGGTTACGACTTCTCGATGAAGACCGCACTCTACGTTGCACGTGTCATCCATCACGACCTCTGCTATGCCAATGCCGAGAGCTGGAGCTGGTGGCGTGCCGCAGGTGGCGACTATCGCGACGGACTGCTGCGCATCTACAGCAACGACGGATGGAAGACGGGATATGCTGTCGACTCGAAGCTGCTCTGGACGCTCGGCAATTACAGCCGCTTCGTGCGTCCCGGCGCACAGCGTTTCGACATCCGCACCGTCTCTGAGGACGGCAAGGAGATAACCGAAGGCTTCAACGACCCTAAGGGAGTGATGTGCTCCGCTTATCGCAACAGCGACGGCAAGTGGGCTATTGTGGCAATCAACTATTCGGAAGACGTAAAGCCCGTCTGCTTCAACGTGGAAGGTGTCAGCGCAAAGACATGGCGTATGTATCGTACGAGCGACGTCTCGGCAGAGAGTCTGGCTCCGATAGGCACAACGGACGGAACCACCTCTCTGGCTCCGCGCAGCGTTACGACGCTTGTGGAGGAATAAATTAATTTAGTACATAGAAAGAATGAAACATACATCCAAGATACTCTTGAGTCTCGCTCTTATGTCGTCGCTGACGGCAAGCGGGTTTGCCGCCGTGCCATCAGCTGCGGCTCCACAGACAACGAGTAAGAACACGTTCGCCACGGGCGACAAGACCTTCCTGCTTAACGGCAAGCCGTTCGTGGTGAAGGCGGCAGAGATACATTATCCGCGCATCCCGCGCCAGTATTGGGAGCATCGCATCAAGATGTGCAAGGCTCTCGGCATGAACACCATCTGCATCTACATCTTCTGGAACATCCACGAACAGCGCGAAGGCGTCTATGATTTCTCTGGTCAGAACGACGTGGCTGAGTTCTGCCGTCTGGCAAAGAAGAACGGCATGTACGTCATCGTGCGCCCCGGTCCCTACGTTTGTGCGGAGTGGGAGATGGGCGGTCTGCCTTGGTGGCTGCTCAAGAAGAAGGACATCCGTCTGCGCGAGCAGGATCCTTACTTCATGTCCAGCGTCGACCGCTTCGAGAAGAAGGTGGCAGAGCAGCTGGCTCCGCTTACCATCCAGCGTGGCGGACCTATCATCATGGTGCAGGTGGAGAACGAGTATGGCAGCTACGGCGAGGACAAGGCTTACATCTCCGACATCCGCGACACGCTCCGCAAGTATTGGGATACGTCCGACGCCAAGACCACGCTCTTCCAGTGCGACTGGAACTCCAACTTCGAGAAGAACGGACTGGACGACCTTACATGGACGATGAACTTCGGAACGGGTGCCAACATCGACGACCAGTTCCGCCGTCTGCGCGAGCTTCGTCCCAACGCTCCGCTCATGTGCTCCGAGTTCTGGAGCGGATGGTTCGACAAGTGGGGAGCACGTCACGAGACGCGTCCTGCCAAGGACATGGTGGACGGCATTGGCGAGATGCTCTCAAAGGGCATTTCCTTCTCGCTCTACATGACTCACGGCGGCACGTCGTTCGGCCATTGGGCTGGTGCCAACTCGCCCGGATTCGCCCCTGACGTAACATCTTACGACTATGACGCGCCCATCAATGAGTATGGCGCTCCGACGGAGAAGTACTGGCTCTTGCGCAAGACTCTCCAGAAATACGCTGACGGCAAGTTGCCTGCCGTTCCCGGTAAGGCGGCTGGCATCATCAGCATCCCGAAGATGACGCTTAAGAACGTGGCTCCCATCTATATGGGTGTGGACAGCACGGCGGAGAGTCGTGACGTCCAGACATTCGAGGAGATGAACATGGGCTACGGTTCGATGATATACAACACGGAGTTGCCCGAAATCTCAGAAGGCTCGATGCTCCACATCAACGGTCACGACTTCGTGCAGGTGTTTGTCGGCGGCAAGTATGTCGGCAAGATAGACCGCGTGAAGAACGAGCGCTCGCTGCCTCTGCCAGCCACCAAGAAGGGCGACGTGCTGACGCTGCTCGTTGAGGGAATGGGCAGAATAAATTTCGGTCGTGCCATCAAGGACTTCAAGGGTCTGGTGGGCGACGTGACGCTCACGGCTGACGTTGACGGCGACGAGCTTACATGGAACCTCAAGGACTGGCGCATGCGCCGCATCGCTGACGACTATCAGACAGCCCGCCGCGCCATGACCACTCCGCGCAACGACGTGGCTCTCGCCTCGAATACGCCGTCCACGATAGGCTATTACAAGGCGACGTTCAAGCTGAAGAAGATAGGCGACACGTTCCTCAACATGGAGACATGGGGCAAGGGACAGGTGTATGTCAACGGACATGCGCTCGGTCGTTTCTGGAGCATCGGTCCGCAGCAGACGCTCTATTGTCCCGGCTGCTGGCTGAAGAAGGGCGAAAACGAGATTGTGGTGCTCGACGTAGTGGGTCCGAAGCAGCCCGTGGTTTGGGGACAGAACAAGCCCGAGCTCGACAAGCTGCAACTCGAGAAGTCGGCCAAGCACAACAACATCGGCGACAAGCCCGACCTCAACTCAGCCACTCCCGTGGCAAAGGGCGAGACGAAGCCGGGCAACGGATGGCAGACCATCGGCTTCAGCAATGCAGCCACCGGTCGCTACGTAGCCATAGAATGTCCTTCCACGCACGACGGCAAGCCCGTAGCAATAGCCGAGCTTTACCTTCAGGGTGCCGACGGTAAGCGTCTCTCACGTGACGGTTGGGACGTCAAGTACGCCGATTCGGAGAACCTGCAAGGCAATCACACCGGCGACAAGGCATTCGACCTCCAGGAGTCGACTTACTGGCAGACAGAGCGCGAAGCCGCCTCTTCCCACCTCCTCGTCATCGACTTAGGCACGGAGCAGACCGTAAAGGCTCTGGAATATCTGCCGCGCATGGAGCAGGGTGCTCCCGGCAGCGTAAAGGAGTATAAGGTTTATGTGTATTAAACATCGTTGAGACTGTCTGCTGTGGTAGGCAGGGCTTTAACAAAAACCTGACTCCACAGTCCGCTTATGGGCGCAAATCCTATCGGATTTAAACAAAAGGCTTTACATTAGGTCTTACGAGAACCAGTTCTCGACAACCTAATGTAAAGCCTTTTATTTGTGCACAGCACGCGCCCATAAGCGGAAAAACAAAGAAAAACACAATAGCGGCTGGCAACTGCCATCCGAATTTTGAGTTAGGAATTTTGAGTTCTTGCTTAGGCAAGCGGCAAAGCCGAGCGGTGAATTATTCTCGGCTTCGCCTGCGATTTTGAATTGTTCAGTCGTTTGAATTACAGTAGACAGTGCAAATATAGGAGGCTATGGCGTCTCGCCATAGCCCCGCAGCCTCCCATAGCCGAACACCAATCTTCTCTTACTCTATCAACTTTTCTTGGGTGCGTGGCTAAGGCGGGACGCCATAGCCTCCTAAGTTTGCCTTGTTGATTATTGACTTTAATCGTGAGAAAAACGCATAAGAAACATAATATAATTGCGCTTGTTATCCGAAACCGCCACTTTAGTCACCTCACATCGAACGATATGAATGCTTACACCGAACGATATGAATGCTTACATCGAACGGTATGAATGCTCATATCGAACGAAGTGAGAGACCGAACAAATTGTTTTGTGTCAGCAATAGTAGCGGTTTTGTAAGAGAATAGGGCTTGTTTGATTTTTTTAGACAAGAAGACATGATTGAGAAGATATCGTCTAATAGGTAAGGTTTTATCTCATTTCTTTGCTTCTCTGACTTTTTATTTGTAACTTCACGGCAAAATAAAGCATGTAGGATTATGGCAAGACTTGTAAATTTTTATCCCGTTGGTATTCAGACCTTCGAGAATATTCGCGAAGGCAATTATCTCTATGTAGATAAGACCAAGTATGTCATTGACTTCAGGCAGAAGAAGATGAAGTATATTTTTCTGAGTCGTCCCAGACGATTCGGCAAGTCTCTTTTTGCCTCCACACTTCATGCTTACTTTGCCGGAAAGAAGGAACTCTTCGAGGGTTTGGCTATAGCCGATTATGAGAAAGAATGGGTGAAGTATCCTGTGCTCCATTTTGATATGAGCGGAGCAAAGCATATGGATAAGGAACATCTGGAAAGATATCTTTCTGACGTGCTTGACGACCAGGAGGCTGTGTTCGGATATAAGAGCGAAAAGGTGGACCCGAACATTCGTTTGAAGGATCTTGTGAAGAAAGCCAATGAGCAGACAGGACAGAAGGTGGTCATCATCATTGATGAGTATGATGCTCCGTTGCTGGATGTGGTGCATGAGAAAGAAAACTTACAGCCACTTCGCCAGATGATGCAGAACTTCTTTAGCCCGGTGAAATTGCTCGATCCATATCTGGAGTTTGTCTTTATAACAGGCATAACCAAGTTCTCACAACTCAGCATCTTCAGCGAACTGAACAACCTTGACAACATCAGCATGTACGACCAGTATTCTGCCATCTGTGGCATCAGCCTTACAGAGCTGACCACGACGATGCGTCCTGATGTGGAGGCTCTTGGCGAGTCTCTTGGTATGACATACGAGCAGTGTGTGGAAGAGTTGCGCAGATATTATGACGGTTATCATTTCAGCGAACATTCTGAGGATGTCTTCAATCCGTTCAGTCTTATAAAGGCATTGAACAATCAGAAGATAGCTCCTTACTGGTTCGGTTCGGGCACTCCAAGCTATCTGGTAAAGGCTCTTCAGAAATATCATGTGGGTGTGATGGATATTGAGAAAGACAGCTGTGACGTGGACGACTTCGACGTTTCGCCTGAGCAGATGACTTCTGCACTTCCCTTATTGTATCAGAGCGGTTATCTGACCATAAAGAAGTTTAATCCCATTCTCCATCGCTACACCTTAGGATATCCAAATAAGGAGGTGAAGATTGGGATGCTGAAGAGTCTTGCGCCTAACTATCTGTCGCCCATATCGTACGATAACAGTAGCGTAGTGGGAGATTTCTTGGAGAAGCTTTATGATGGTGATATGGAAGGAGCGATGCTAAGGTTGCAGGCTTATCTTGCCAGCATATCCAACCGTCTGAGCAATAAGAACGAGCGCGACTTCCAGACCGTCTTCTATCTGATATTCAATCTGATGGGTGCTTATATGCGTGTCGAGGAAGACAGCGCTGTAGGAAGAGCTGACGCCGTATTGTATATGCCCGATGCCGTGTATGTGTTCGAACTGAAATATGACGGTTCGGCAGAGGATGCCCTAAGACAAATAGACGATAAGGGCTATCTCATCCCTTATTCTGCTGAAGGCAAGCGTCTGGTGAAGGTTGGAGTGAATTATGACAGCAAGCGCCGGACAATAGGAGAATGGAAGATTGCGGAGGCTTGACAGGGAAATGTATTATACTTGGTGTGGCGAAGGTCTTTATGCCTCCGCCACTTTTTTATTCACCACTTTATTATTCACATACGATGCTTCCGCCCATTGGCTGCATCGTTATCTTCATCTTTCCGTCCTTGCCTATCTTTGTCTTCTTTACTGCAGACTTGGGCCAGAAGCTCTTCTTGTCGGCGGTCTCGTAATAGTATGACACTTCGGAGCCGGCGAGCATCGGCAATGAGAGGTTGAGGGAGAGGGGCTTGTTGGTGCCGTTGATGGCTGCTACGTACCACTTGTCTGCGTGACGGCGTGCCAGAACGGCGTACTTGCCGGGATAGCCGTTTATGAAGCGGGTCTCGTCCCACTGCGTCGGAACGTCACGGAGGAAGCTGATCTCGTGCTGAGGCAGTTCTGAAAGGTTGTTCGGATACATGGCGATGCACTGGATGCTTGCCTGATTGACGATGGCGGCAGCCATCTCGAATACGTCTGACGTGTAACGGCGGTGACGGCTCTTGTTGTCGCGCGACATGTAGCGGTTCATGATGGTGCCGCCCCAGTCCATTGCTGCTACGGTGTTGCGGCAGAACGGGTGCATGGTCAGCTCGAAGCCTTCCTGCTTGGCGTGATGCTCCTGGAAGAATGTGTTTTCAGACGCAAGCACCGCCTCGCTTGACACGTAGTTGGGGAACATGCGCTCCCAGCCTCTCGGCAGCGTACAGCCGTGGAAGATCACCTGGATGCCGTAATCGTTGGCGTCGCTGAGGATGTCCTCGTAAAGCTGCATGACGTGCTGCTTGTCGCCTCCGAAGAAGTCCACCTTGATGCCCTTAACGCCGATAGACTTCATCCACTTCATCTCCTTCTTGCGTGCGATGACCGTGTTCATGCAGTTGCGCGGAGTCTGCGGAGCCTCGTTGGCTGTTCCGTTGCTGTTATACCAAAGCATGAGGCTCACGCCCTTCTGTTGTGCGTAACGGCTCAGTTCGGCAATGCGCTCACGTCCTGTCTGCTGGTCCCATAATCCGTCCACCAGCACATACTCGTATCCCATCGTTGCAGCAAGGTCAATCATCTGCTTCTGGTCGTCGTAGTTGGCTGAATTGTCCTGCCAGATAAGCCAGCTCCATACATATCGGCCCGGCTTGTACTGCTCTGAAGCCTCGTACATGGGCTTCACCACGTCAAAGCTGACGGTGGTTTCCACGATTGGCTTGAGCGTTGATCCTACGGTGATGGTTCGCCAGGGCGTTGCGCCGGGGATGGGGAAGGCGGCGTTCTTTGCTCCGCGTCCGTCGCACTCGCCCTCCATCGGGAACTCCAGTCTGTAGCCCTCCTCGGCGTTATAGTCAGAGAGTCGGCAGCCGGGATAATTGCCGTGCGTGCCCGTCTCGCTCACCAGCACCCATCCGTCATGTCCCACATGGAAGAGGCAGGGGAAGGTATAACCCTTGCCATACTTCGACTTGGCTGTCATCGGAGCGTCCGGCGTATACTCCTCCTCGTAGCTTGGCTTCGAGCGCATCCATCCTATCATCGGGTCTGACTGCGGAGAGAGGAACGTCGTGGTCTGTGAAGGGAGGCGGAAGGCTGTCTTCTCCTCGTCGATGATGATATGCGTGCGGTCGTTCACCTCGCCGAACTCATAGCGGAAAGCCACGTCGTTGTCCGACACGTTGAACGTTACGGTCATCGGCAGCTTCTTCTCGTTATCGTACACCACGCTCATCTGGTTGGCGCGATAGTGGATGGTGGAGGCCTTTGCGTTGCGTAAGCTGTAGTCGTCCTTCATCTCATGGTTGCTGACAGAGCGATAGACAAGCTTCTGGCTGAAGTCGCCGATGTTGGCAACGACGCCCAACTGTGAGGGCTGCATCATCTGCTTGCCGTCGTAGCTGACGTCATAATAGAGGCGTCCGTCGCGGTCTTCCACGTTCACCACCAGTCGTCCGTCGGGCGACACCACCTTGTTCTGCTCGGCAAGCGCACCCGTTGAGGCTGCCATGAGAAGCATGGCAGCAAGCGAATTTCTTAAAGAGATATTCATGTGTTTTTATTGTTATAGGTTTATTCACATTAGTATTGTACATGCAAAATTACATAGAATATACCTTTCGTATAGGGACAAATAGTGATATAAAGGGTAGATGTTGTTATTATTACACTTATTTCACGATTTATCCCCTTTTTTCTCTCAAATAGTCCACCCTTACGAGGGGTATTTTCTGTAATTTTGCCGTATAAAATAATAACTAAGCTGTAAAACCTACTAATTAAACCTATTTCAAAACAATGCAAAAAGTAACGAAACTTCTTTTGTATTTGCTCATGCTGCCTTTCGTTTCAGCCTCGGCAGCAAGCAATAAAAAGGTAAGCGAGAAGCGCATGGCGGCTTACCTTATGGTGTTCCATCGTGACGACACGCACAGCCTTTATATGGCATTGAGTCGTGACGGCTATCATTTCACGGCGCTCAACAATGCCCGTCCCGTCATTAGCGGTGACACCATTGCCGAACAGCGTGGCGTCCGCGACCCCCATATCTATCGCGGACCCGACGGCGCATTCTATCTTGTAGCCACCGATCTTCACATTTATGCTCAGCGAGAGGGCAAGCGTGAGACTGAATGGGAGCGTGACGGCGAGACATACGGTTGGGGAAACAACCGTGGACTGGTGCTGATGAAGTCGAGTGACCTCATTCATTGGACCCACACCGTGGTGAATATCAACGAGATGTCGCCCGAACTGGAAGACATCGGTTGCGCCTGGGCTCCCGAAACCATCTTCGACGAGAAGACCGGACGACTGATGATCTACTTCACGATGCGCCACAAGAACGGCCCCAACAAGCTCTATTACGTCTATGCCAACAACGACTTCAATCGCATAGAGACCACTCCTAAACTCCTTTTTGAATATCCTGACACGAATATTACTGCCATTGACGGCGACATCTGCTACGCACAGGGCAAGTATCATCTCTTCTATGTGGCGCACGACGGCACGCCCGGAATCAAGCAAGCCACATCTGAAAGCATCAACAGCGGCTGGCAATACCTGCCCGCTTGGTGCGATCCTGAGCCGACGGCATGCGAAGCTCCGACCGTATGGAAGCGCATCGGCGAGGAGAAGTGGGTGCTCATGTACGACCATTACGGACAGAAGATTCACAACTTCGGCTTCGTAGAGACTTCGGACTTCAAGACTTTCCGTCCGCTCGGTCACTTCAATGAAGGCACAATGTTTGCCACCAACTTCGACCAGCCCAAGCACGGAGCTGTGGTGCACATAACTGAGAAGGAAGCTAAGAGACTTTTGAATTATGACTTTTGAATTATGAATTGTCGGCTTTCGCCGATGTTGAATTATTCAATGTTGAGTTTTAAAATTTGAAAAATAAAAACAAAAGATATATGAAGAATATTTTTATTTCCGTTCTTCTCACGCTCGCTCTCTGCCCTTCGCAGATGAAGGCGCAGCAGAACCCCATTCTCCCCGGCTTTCATGCCGACCCGGAGATAACGTACAGCAATCAGACACACCGCTATTATATCTATTCCACCACCGACGGTACACCCGGTTGGGGCGGTTACACTTACCAGTGCTTCTCGTCTGCCGACCTCAAGGAGTGGCGTGACGAGGGCGAGGTGCTCAATGCCAAGAACGGTCAGATAGTCTGGGCGGACGGCAATCTGTGGGCACCTGCCGTACAGGAAGTGAAGGTGGGCAAGGGAAAATACAAGTATTATCTCTATTACAGTGCCAATCCCAAGGCTGGCGGCGGCAAGCAGATAGGAGTGGCAGTCAGCGACAGCCCCACAGGTCCGTTCGTTGACCATGGCACACCTATTGTCTCAAAGGCTCCCGAAGGTTGTCAGGGACAGCAGATTGACGTGGACGTATTCATCGACACGCGCTCGAAGAAGCCTTATCTGTATTGGGGCAACGGCTATATGGCTGGTGCCGAACTCCAGAAGGACATGACCACCATCAAGCCGCAGACGCTGAAGGTGCTCACTCCCGAGGGCGGCACGCTGCAGGACTATGCCTATCGCGAGGCACCGTACGTGTTTTATCGTAACGGCATCTATTACTTTATGTGGTCCGTTGACGACACAGGCTCTGCCAATTACCATGTGGCTTACGGCACATCCAAGTCGCCGCTCGGTCCCATCACCGTGGCAAAGGAGCCTGTTGTCATCCAGCAGGATCCTGCGCACGCCATCTACGGTACGGCTCACAACTCCGTGATAAACGTTCCTGGCACGGACGAATGGTATATTGTCTATCATCGCATCAACAAATACTTCATCAAGGCTGACGAGCAGCCCGGCGTTCACCGCGAGGTCTGCATAGACCGCATGGAGTTTAACGCTGACGGAACCATCAAGCCCGTTACGCCGACCAACGCCGTGACCAACAAGGACGGTTCCATAGACCTCATTACCGACGGCAATCCGCTCTTCCGCCATGTCCACACAGCCGATGCAGCAGCCTACGTGGAGGGCGACACGCTCTGGCTCTTTGCAGGACATGACGAGGACGACGCTCCGAACAACGAGTATAAGATGAAGGACTGGCTGACCTTCTCCACCACCGACCTCAAGCATTGGCATCAGCATCCCGTGGGTCTGGACATCTCTGCCTTCAAGTGGGCGGATAGCAAGCAGGCTTTCGCCGGACACGTGGCAAAGCGTAACGGCAAGTATTACTGGTACGTATCCACCAACTGGTGTGGCATCGGCGTGGCAGTGAGCGACAAGATAACGGGTCCGTACAAGGACGCCATCGGCAAGCCGCTGCTCACCAACAAGGACTGTCGCGGCTCAAAGCACAGTTGGGCATGCATCGATCCTGCCATCTTCATCGACGACGACAACACACCTTATATAATATGGGGCAACCGCCAGTGCTACATCGCCCGTCTGAAGGACAACATGACGGAGATAGACGGCGAGATACATCAGATAGACCTCGGCAACGACTTCCCTTTCACCGAGGCACCGTGGGTGCACAAGCGTGACGGCAAGTACTATCTCACATACGCAGTAAGCTGGCCGGAGCGCATGGGTTATGCCATGAGCGACAACATCATGGGACCGTGGCGTCCGATGGGACTCATCGACGGAGTGTCGGGCAACAGCAACACCACGCACCCGTCCATCGTGAAGTTTAAGGACCAGTGGCTCTACTTCACGCATGACGGTTCGCTGCACGACGGTCACTCATACAAGCGCAGCGTCGTGATGAAGAAGCTGGAGTATAACGCCGACGGCACAATAAAGCCCATAGACAGCACGCCAAGCATTGTTAGAAAATAAAAAAATAAATACTAAATAATGAAGAATTTTATTCTTTCTGCAGCATTACTGGTGGCTACATCAGCATCGATGTCAGCCAAGAGCAATGCTCCTAAGGTGATGGCAAACGGCTATCCCTACACACAGGTGGCGTTCACAAGTGTGAAGATGGCACAGAACTCGTTCTGGGGCGCACGCCTTAAGGCTGCCCGCGAAGTGACCGTACCCCTTGCTTTCTCGAAGTGTGAGAGCGAACACCGCTACAAGAACTTCGACATGGCTGCTTACACGCTCAAGCATCCGGGCCATGCAGGACTGCAGAAACCGGAATGGGACGTGGCTAAGTTTATGGGATTCTCGTTTGACGACACCGACGTATACAAGACCATTGAGGGTGCCAGCTACATCCTTCAGACTTATCCCGACAAGAAGCTCAAGGCTTACATCGACAGCGTGCTCAACGTCGTTGGCGCTGCGCAGGAGCCGGATGGCTATCTCTACACCGCCCGCACCATCAATCCCGAGCATCCACACGCATGGTCGGGTAAGAAGCGTTGGGAGAAAGAGGAAGACTTAAGCCACGAGCTTTACAATCTCGGTCACATGGTGGACGCTGCCTGCGCACATTATCAGGCTACGGGCAGCCACAAGTTCCTTGACATCGCCCGCCGTTATGCCGACTGCGTATGCCGTGAGGTCGAATCCGGATCCGGTCAGGCAACTGTTGTGCCTGGCCATCAGATAGCAGAGATGGCACTCGCACGCCTCTACACTCTCACCGGTGAGAAGCGTTATCTGGACGAGGCAAAGTATCTGCTCGACTTCCGTGGCAAGACGCACATCCGTCAGGAATATTCACAGAGCCACAAGCCCATCCTTGATCAGGACGAGGCTGTGGGCCATGCCGTCCGTGCAGGATATATGTATGCCGGCATTGCTGACATCGCAGCTCTCACACAGGACTCGGCTTACATCAAGGTGATTGACCGCATCTGGCAGAACATCATCGGCAAGAAGGTTTATCTGACCGGTGGAGTGGGGGCACGCCATGAGGGTGAGGCGTTCGGCAAGAACTATGAGCTTCCCAACATGACCGCCTATAACGAGACATGCGCTGCCATCTCCATGGTTTATCTGTATGAGCGCATGTTCCTCCTCCACGGCGAGAGCAAGTATATCGACTGCCTGGAGCGTACGCTGTATAATGGTGTAATCTCGGGAATGAGTATGGACGGCGGTCGCTTCTTCTATCCTAATCCGCTTTCGAGCGACGGCAAGTATGCCTTCAACGCCGACAACAACACCACGCGCCAGCCTTGGTTTGGTTGCGCCTGCTGTCCCAGCAATCTCAGCCGATTCATCCCTTCTGTACCGGGCTATCTGTACGGCGTGAAGGACAACAACATATACGTGAACCTTTTTGCTGCCAACACATCCACCATTCAGGTGGGTGGCAAGGACGTGGTGTTGGAAGAGACCACGCAGTATCCTTGGGATGGCGACATCCAGATTCGCGTGGTGAAGTCTGCTGCAAAGAACGCCAACATGCTGGTGCGCATCCCGGGATGGGTGCAGAACCAGGTATTGCCGAGCGACCTTTATAAGTATAGCGACAACGAGCGTCCCGCTTACACCGTAATGGTTAACGGCAAGAAGGTGGAGGCAGACCTTGCCGCCAACAAGGGTTACCTGCCGGTGAAGAACATCAGGAAGGGCGACGTCGTCCGCATCCACTTCGACATGCCCGTCCGCACCGTTGTGGCTAACCAGAACGTAAAGGACGACGAGGGACGCGTGGCTGTGGAGCGCGGTCCGTTAGTCTACTGTGCTGAGGCTGCCGACAATCAGGGCGAGCCGGTTCTTCGTGCCGTTATGAACAAGCAGCCGAAGTTCACAGTAGTAAATGACTATAAGATGGATAACACCGAGACTGCCGGTGCTCCCTCATTCGCTGTAAAGGCCATCACCACTGATGCGCAGATGCTTGAGGAGAACGCTGACGGCGTGGCTGTGAAGCAGCAGAAGCTGACGCTCATCCCTTACTACGCCTGGAACCATCGTGGTGCCGGCGAGATGAACGTATGGTTCGTGCAGTCGCTCAAGATGCTTGATAAGTAAGATTTTAGATATGCAAATATCGTACAAACAAGTAAAAACCTGTTACAAAATAAAAATCTGTTTTAGAGATTTGTCTTGCCGTTTTTGTGAGGTTTTGTTGCGTTTGTGACACCAAGATTTATCAAAACAGCCTCTTTTGCACTCCAATAGTGCCACTATTGGTGTGTAAAAGAGGCGCTATTGCAACCCAAAGATGCATGTTTGCTCCATCTTTAAATTCTCTTTTTGTTTTTTGTTATAACGTATCTATCTGTTCTTGTGTAAGTCCGGTATAACGCATAACCTTCTCTACAGATTCACCGTCTTCCAACATCATTTTGGCAGTTTGCATTTTTTGTTGGTCAGCGCCCTCTGCTCTACCCTCTGCTCTACCTTCTGCTCTACCCTCTGCTCTACCCTCTGCTCTACCTTCTTGCAGTCCGTCATCATATCCAGTCATGATGACGCTGCGCTGATAGCGTAAGTTCTCCATGTGTCTTACATAGTCGTTACGTTCTGCAACGGACAGTTTGTCAACATTAAGACAGTCTCTTGCGACTGCCAGTCCTGGGGCTTTGGGCTCATCCGTTATTTCTCCCGTCTTAAGGAAGGCTATCCATTCGTCAAGGTTGTTGACTGCCAGCTTGTCGAAATTGTCTACACAAAGCAGGTAATACTCGGGAAAGATGTCGCCAGCCTCACGCTTTGTTCTCTCTCCCTTCTTGATGTCATCTCCGAAGAACATTTCGCTCTGACGGTTGGAGAGGCGCAGAATGTCGTGCGGCTCATGCAGTCCGCTGAATACGGTCTTGCCATGATAGACATAATCTTTAGCCTGACCGAGTGAGAAGTAAACGATGTTTATGGAGTATACTTTCCTTACCTTGTCGTAGTCATCGCCAAGGTTGATATAGTCAGTTATCACTTTAGACACACCATAGAGGATGCGATGGAAGTAAGTCAACTCTCGTGTGTTCTGTATCTCAAAGATGGTCAACTCTCCCTTCTCGTTTTCGGCAAGAATGTCCACGCGGTTGAACTTATCGTTCTCAGACTGTTGGTTTGTCTCGCTTTCCAGAAAACGCTTGATGGTGAATTTCTCGTTAAGAAGAGAATACATCAATCCTTCCAACACGGCGTGGTTGGCCTTGTTGCGAAGCAGGCGTTTCATAGCCCAGTCGAATCGTATGTAATTTGCCATATATATTATATATTATAATGTAATTGAAAAGATATGATTACTATTGCAAACTTATAACATTATATCCAATGTTGCAAGTGATTTGAAAGAAAAAACGATTCTTTTTCGGTCATGGATGTACATAAATCGTTCATAAAGATATAAAAAAATAACAATTATCATATTTTACTCTTTTGTGAACGATTTGTGTACTTGAGGTTTGGGACTTTTGTCTAACTTTGCAGCAGAGAAAACAATGAATCAGCTTCAAAGATTCTTTAGGTAAGAAAAAGTGTTTGTAATTGTAATAGGCGTATTAAAAAATAGTTAGTTTGTATTTAAGATAATTTGATTGTTTTAAGTTATAGTAGTTAGTAATTTTGGTTTAGTAGTTAGTTTAAATGGTTCAGTAGTTAGTTTTAGGTATAAGGTAAGTTTTAGATTTGTTGAAAATTGGGTATGTCGTGACGACACACCCTTTTTTTATATATATACCCATAGTCTTATACCCACGTAACCTTAAATGTTGTTTCCTTCTCTTTATGCCTTGCTGTGCGGCATACCAATCTTTCTCACGCGGTTCTCAAAGTCAGCTCGGTCGCACACGGCTCCGTTCTTGACGTTGGCTCTGTAATTATATATGGTGTTGACGCTGTAATGCAGAAATTCCGCTATCTTGCTGCTGTCAGTTATGCCGAGACGTATGAGCGCGAATATGCGAATGGCTGTATTGAGCGACTTGTTGTCAGGAGGCAAGATGTGGCTTTCAGGTTTGAGCAGCGCATTGAAGTCGTCCACAAACGTAGGGAACAGTTGGAGGAAAGAGGTGTCGAAGGTGGCGTACAGCTCGTCTGTCTCCTTGCTTGTGAACTCGGCGGAACGTGTCAGCTCTGCCAGTTCGGTGTATTGTCTGTTTTTGACGCGCTTTATGACCTTCTTGCGAATGTCTTCCAGCTTGTCAATGTAGACTGAGCACAGTCTGAGGAAGCGTCCCACATACATGTCCTTCACGCTGTTGGCTTCAGAGAGTTGGGAGTTAAGTATGGTGAGCTGTGAGTTGAGTGATGAGAGCTGCGAGTTGAGCGACGAGAGCTGCGCATTGGAATCCTGCAACTGCGCGTTCGACTTTGCCAGCTGGTCACGCGTCACGGTGAGCTGGTTGCGTTTCCGATAGACGTATGCCAAGGCGGCGAGAAGCATCAGTGAGAGGATGCTTATGGCTATGACAGTGAAGCGCAGTGAACGACCTGACTTTTCCTCCTTGGCTTTATATTCCTTTGCTATGCGTGTTAGCAATGGCGATATGTGGGACAGACGCTGGCGCGAACCGAACCGGTCGGCACAGTCAGAGGTGAAGCAGATGTAGCGGTAAGAGCGGTCGACGTCGCCGTTTGCCATCAGAAGGTTTGCCATCTCCCACATCGAACCTTGGTCCATTACGGCGTTCCTTATGTCCGCCAATACCGATTCGCCCAGACTACACATCATCTGTATGGAGTCGCCCAATGCCTTATAGTCAAGATAACGATAGAAGGATATGAGGGCATATTCCGTGGAACCGCGTTTGACGTGACGCAGCCATTCGTTGTTGATGGCGAGTGCCTGACGATAGTCTTTCCTGCTTTGTGCCAACATCTCGCGGCATTGATTGTGATATTTATGACCGGCTGGCAGATTGTTCTGTGCCAACAAGAAGTAGTTGGTGGAAGCTTCGGCGTATTGTCTGCGCATATTCTCGAACTTGCCGTAGTAAGCCAGCTCGCCTGAAATATGACCGGATGCGTAATAGTAGAGTCCAAGATCGATGCCGTGGAGCTTCTCTGGATTGATGGTTTTCAGAATGGCTTCTGACTCTACGTACATTCCTGCGTTGGAACAGCACAGCGCAGTAAGCGACAGGCAGCCTCCCGCTTTCGAGTCATCACCCATCTGTAGGGCTATATCAGAGCATCGCTCAAGGTAATAAATGGCAGAATCGTTGACGAAAGGAAGGTATTCAGCGTAGAGCTGATACGTCAGTTCATACTTGGCGGATAAGGTTTCTGCCTGATCTGCCCGGCTTTTAAGGTACGCAATACGTTCCTTCTTCTTCTGCACGTACTGGTCGGAAGCTGATATGGCCTCGTCTATGCATTGTAGGATGGAGTCAATGGAGGCGGCTGTGGGATGTACGGCAGACACGGCTGTGGACATGCCGAACCATAGCAAGACGACCATTACGGCTATGCGGGGGCGTAATATATGGGTAAGTGTGATATTGTTTGGCTTTGATGATTTCATTCGTTCTTAGGATTAGGAACGTAAAATTACAAAAATAAAAAGACATAGCTTTGATTTTTGCAATAAAAAAGCTCCGAAACCATTAAGATTTCGGAGCTTTCATAAAGAATTGTTTTTTTATTCCACGGTAAGTTTTGCCGTCTTTACGTCGCGGCTGTTGGAACCTACCATTATGGTGAACTCGCCTGGTTCTACCACCTGCTTTAGTTCAGAGTTGTAGAATTCGAGTTGTTTGCGTGTGATATCGAAGGTCACGGTCTTGGCTTCGCCGCTCTTCAGATGGATGCGCTGGAAGCCTTTCAGTTCCTTGACGGGACGGGCAATGCTTGCACTGACGTCGTGGATGTAGAGCTGAACAATCTCGTCGCCGTCGCGTTCTCCAGTGTTCTTTACGGTGAGCGAAGCCTTAACGGTGCCGTCTGCGTTCATAGAGGGAGCACTGAGAGTAAGGTCGCCATACTCGTATGTGGTGTAAGACAGTCCGTATCCGAAGGGATAGAGAGCGTCGTTGCGCACGTCCATGTAATTGCTCTGAAACTTGAAGAATCGGTCTGTGCCCTCGGGAACAGGACGTCCCGTGTTCATGTGGTTGTAATAGAGAGGCAGCTGACCCACGTTCTGCGGGAAACTGTTGACCGTCTTGCCTGTCGGAACCTTGTCGCCGAAGAGCACATCACAGACAGCATCGCCTGTCTCAGAACCTGCAAACCATACGTTCATGATGGCATTCACGTTCTCTGACTCCCATTTCAGGACGGTTGCCCTGCCTGAGAAGTTGAGCAGCACAATGGGCTTACCCGTCTTTACCAGTTCTTTCAGGAGTATCATCTGTGCGTCTGGCAGTTCCAGATTGGTGCGAGAGGCGCACTCGCCACTCATTTCTGCCATCTCGCCGAGACATGCCACCACTACGTCCGCCTTGCGTGCCACGTCAAGTGCTTCCTGCATCATACGCTGTTGGTTGCCACGTTCGATAGGTCGACCGAACTCAATCTCTTTCTGCTGTTTTTCGTCCAGATAGATATTGGAACCTTGGGCGTAGAGAACGGTGGCTTTGCCGTCAAGATAACGGGTCATTGCCTCGCGCAGAGTGGAGTATTTCTCAGGCTTGTCGCCAGTTGACCATGAACCGGGAAGGTTGTTACGGGTGTCGGCAAGCGGACCTATGAGAGCCACAGTGCCCTGCTTCTTGAGCGGCAACAGGCTGTTCTGATTCTTCAGAAGTACGAATGTCTCGGCAGCCATGTCGCGTGCAACGCTACGGTTGGCGGCGGTGTAAAGCTCTGTCTTCTCACGCTTGGCGTCGCAGAAGCGGTACGGATCGGCAAAGAGACCGAGCTTGTATTTCGCCTCAAGCACGCGGCGGCAAGCCTGATCAATGTCGCTCTCCTTCACAGTGCCCTTCTCAAGGCAGGTCTTAAGGTTACGTACGAATGCTTCCGAACACATGTCCATATCGGTGCCAGCCTTCAGAGCCTGTGCTGTGTTGGAGAGCGGATTGCCAACGCCGTGCATCATCATCTCGTTTATAGAGCCATAGTCAGTGACTACGAATCCATCGAACTTCCATTCCTTGCGCAGAACATCGTCGATAAGCCACTTGTTGGCTGTGGCAGGAACACCGTCAACGATGTTGAACGAGGTCATGAACGAACCGGCTCCAGCCTCGGCAGCTGCCTTGTAAGGAGCAAAATACTGATTATACATGCGTACATGGCTCATATCCACGGTGTTGTAGTCGCGTCCTGACTCGGAGGCGCCGTACAGAGCGTAGTGCTTGACGCAAGCCATAGCGTTATGGTCAGAGTAGTTGCCCTGATAGCCACGAATCATGGCAGCGCCCACTTGCGAGGTCAGGTAAGGGTCTTCGCCCGCACCTTCAGCCACTCGTCCCCAGCGCGGATCGACGGCAACGTCCACCATAGGACTGTACACCCAGTTGATGCCCGAGGCTGTGGCTTCGGCTGCTGCCACTTGTGCGGCACGCTCAATCATCGCCAAATCCCACGAACAGGCTTGAGCCAACGGCAATGGGAATACGGTCTGATAGCCATGAATGACGTCCTGTCCGAAGATAAGAGGGATGCCGAGGCGTGTCTTCTTAACAGCTATCTCCTGCAGATTCTTTATCTTCTCTACGCCCTTGACGTTAAGGATGGCACCCAATTCGCCCGCTCCCACCTTTTCTGCAAGCGGCGAATTCATTACGGCGCCCGTGGTAAGGTCGCCTCCGGGGAGCAGATTCAGCTGACCGATCTTCTCCTCCAGGGTCATCTTCTGCATCAGTTCGGTAACGAACTCATTCATTGGAGGCAGCTGCTTCTTCTTTCCTGCAAAGATGGTTGCAGGAGAGAGGAGAAACAGGGCTGCCAATGCAATATTGGTTTTCTTCATTCTTTCGTTTTATTTTCTATTTCTTTTGAAACACTCTCACGTAGTCAACCTCCATTGTGGCGGGAAGGCAACTCTCATCCAAGCCTTGCTGTCCGCCCCAAGCACCGCCCCAAGCGAGATTGAGGATTGGATAGAAGGCTGCGTCAAACGGCCATGCGTCCTTGCCGGTTCCGTCGTTTTTGTAGGTGAGGAGCTTTTCGCCGTCAACGTAGAACGTCATGTAGTCTTTGGTCCATTCCATTGCGTACTTGTGGAATTCGCTTTGTGCGGTGGAGACCTTCTTGCGTGCCGACTCGATGGCAGTGCCGCCGTTGTTGTATTTGTTGCAATGGATGGTTGACACGACGACGTTGGCATCGTAGCCAACTTCCTCCATAATGTCTATCTCGCCGTCGCCGGGCCACGTCTTGAAGTTGACGGGCATCATCCAGAAAGCGGGCCATGTGCCCTTGCCCTTAGGCAACTTGATGCTTGCTTCGATGTAGCCATACTGCCATCCTGTGGTCTGACGGGCATAGAGTCGGGCACTCTTTATGGTGCCGCCGTCATTGATGAGGTTTATCTTAAGCGTGCCGTTGCTCACCTGCGCCACCTTGTCGTCTTGCACATAGTTCTGCAATTCGTTGTTCACCCATCCTGCGGGTTTCACCTCCCATGTCCAGTCGCTGCCTACCTTCGAGCCGCTGAACTCATCGTTCCATACCAGCTCGTAGCCGCTCAACGGGCACTTGATGTCTTCCTGCAGTCCGGCAGACTGCACAACGCTGATGCTGTCGCGTGAGCCTCCCGACCAAACCACCACCTTACCAGTGCGCTCAGCTCCCGTGTTTGGTTCGGCTGTGATGGTGAGCGTGGCTGTCTTATTGGTGCTGTTGGTGGGCGAAACTGTCAGCCAAGCGTCGTTGGTGTATGCAGAGAACTCATGATCGCTTGATACTTCAACGCTGATACTGCCTCCGTTATTGCCTATCGACAGTGATTTTTGTGCTATCGTGATGTTCTGTTGCGGAGCGTATGTTATGTCGGTCTCGTTGCTGCACGCCATCAGACTGATGGCGGCAGCGAAGAGAGATGTCAGAATCATAGTCTTCTTCATAATTGTATTGCGTTTTTATTTTGCTGTCTTCTGTAATATAATATTGTAGATGTCGATCTTCTCATCGGCAGGACAACCACCGAAGTCGAACACAAGTTTAAGGGCATCTGCCTTGCCTTTTCCCATTTTCACGGCAGGGATCTTCACCTGATACTCTGTGCCAGCCTTGAGGTCGTAGCGGTTGGCGAAGAAGAAGTTGTCGTCACTGGCAGTGTCGGTAAGTTTTACTGTCACGCCATTGATGTCCTTCTTGGCGAGGAACTTGCAAGAGAAGTCGTATTCGGTGTCTGCCTCGGCAGGGATGCTGGTCACTACATGCACCTGAGCCTGCCACTGGTCGCTTGTTGCCTCAGGCAGAACCACGGTGTACTTGCCGTTGTTGACAGAGAAGTCGGGATCGGCAATCTGGTTCCATCCCGGCGCATAGAAGAATGTGGTGGTGAATCCTTCGTTGCCCTTATCGTCTACGTATGTCTTCCACAGGTTCGACTCGCTGTCATACGTATACACTGTCTTGTCTTCATCCTCTGCCGGTGCCTCAATGCCGTCGCAGCCATGCTCCTGCAGGTCGATGTCGCGTACGGTTATCTTTGTGTTCTCAGCATTTCCACCGAAGTCGAACACGAGATTTATCTTGTCCATGTCTATGCCAGCCATATTGCTCTTATAGAATATGTATTCCTGACCAGCCTTGAGCTGAATGTTCTCCATGAAGTAGTAAGTATTGTCATCGCCTTCCTTGGTAAGCTTGACAGTAACGTTGTTGTGGTCGGTGGAAGAGAGCAGCTTGGCAGAGAAGTCGTACGAATTGTCTGCGTTGGTAGCCATATCTGTGTGGAAGTGCACCTGTGCCTGCCACTGGTCTGTAGTGGCGGTGGGCAGCTCTATGACATACTTGTTGCCGTCGGCAGTAAGCGTAGGATCAGCTATCTGCGCCCAACCCGGAGCATAGAAGAACGTATTGCTGTACTGGCATGACTTCCAAAGGTTGCAGTCGCTTGCAGCATTGAATCCCTGGAATCCTTCGTCAGCATTGGTCAGTATGTAATGCCATGCAATTTCGCCGTTGTCCCAGACGAGCGTCATTGTGCTGCCCACAAGACTCTCAATGCGCAGTTTCAGCTCGCCGTTGAATGCGCCGTCTGCTGGAATGTAAGGGAAGTAAGTGCCGGCAGGCATTGTCATATAGATGTCCTCGCCCTCTGTTGAGAGCTTGAACGAACTCTTCTTCTTGCCGTCTACTGGAGCCATGAAGTCTTCTGACTGCGGTCCGCCGAGAACGCTACAATCCTTGTTGACGTATACTGTTCCGCCTTCGCCCGGATCGTATGTGTATGAATAGTCGGTGCCGAAGCTGATACGGTCATCGTAAACGCCGAAATCTGCCTTTTCGTTAGGCTTGGCTGACCACCATTCTGTGCCGTCCGTACCTGAAGGACCGCAACCCATGTGTGCTGCTTCAGTAGAGGCAATGCGCCATTCCTTGCCGCAAAGCATGGCAAGCAGCTCGTCGTAGTTGGTCAGTGAGTTGGCAATGTGGAACGTTGTCTCGCCCATACCCTGCGACAGACCGTTATGGTTGCCCACGCGATAACAAATCTTATAGTCGCCGGCATTGCTCCATATCTTCTGCAGAGGGTTAAGAGTGGAGTATACCGGATTCTTTGTCACTTCTTTGCCGTCCACCGGAATGTACCACATCGGATAGATGCCGTCGCCTTCGAGATTGAAGGTTACGGTGTTGGTGGCTTCGTCTACGGTTGCTGTCACTTTAGCGTTTTCGGCTACGGGCAGACCTGCTTCCGACACGCCGTCGAAATCCTCGGGGCTGCAAGCCGCCAAGGAAAGGGCGGCAAGAGCCAGAGTGTATATCTTGTTGAGTTTCATAGTCTCGTTGTTTTTTTAGATTTTAATAATTGTTCTGCTTTAGTGTTCCGTGTGCGGCGTCAATCTCGCTCAGCGGTATTGGCAGATACTTCTTGCTCTCGCTCCATGTGTTTGTGCGGTAACCGTAAGCATCGGGAGTAAGTGTGGCGGCTGCCTTGCCGGTGCGCACCAGATCCCAATAACGCTTGCCTTCTCCTACAAACTCAAGATGACGCTCGTCGATGATGTTGTCGATGGTGGCTGCACGGTTGTCGGTCAGTCCTGCACGGTGATGAACACGATTGAGATAGTCCTGTGCCTTTGTCTGGTCGCCGTTGGTACGTACGAGCAGCTCGGCGGCATTGAGCAGCGTCTCTGCAAAGCGATAGATGCGCAGGTTGTTGTTGAAGTTGAGGTCGCCGTCAGCCTTCTGGTCCTTGTTGTTCTCCGTGTAAGGCAGATACTTCTTCAGCCATAGTCCGGTGTTCTGATAACGCTTTGTGTAAGAAGCCTTGCGGGCATCATATACTGTTGCGTCGCGACGGCTGTCGCCTTCGGCAAACATATTGTAAGTCTCTTCGCGAACGGGCTCGAATCCCCATCCGTTGTCCACACCGTCCTCTGGCACACCGCCAGCCGGACCGATAAGGCGCGGATAGATGGTTCCGCCTGCATTGACCACGCCGCCGCCCCATGCACGCACAGCATTGTCATCCTTATAGCAAATCTCGAAGATGCTCTCCTTTGTCCATTCGCCGCTTTCAAGGAAGATGCCTGCATAGTCAGGGTTGAGGTCGTAGTTGTCGGTGTCGTTGATTATCTGCTGCATGAACGAGAGAGCCTTCTGATAACGTGCCTCATCGTTCTGATACATCACCATTTCTGCGTAAATCATGTATGCGGCAGCCTGACTAATACGTCCGATGTTGTCGTCGTCCCACTTCATAGGCAGGGCGTTGAGGCTGATGGCTGACTCAAGGTCGCTGATCACTGCTTCGTAAACATCATCTGCCTGCTTCTGTTCGGCAATGTAAGGAGCCTTGAGGTTCTCCATATAGAAAGGAATGTTGCCATAGAACTTCCACAGCTGCATGTAATAGAACGCTCTAAGCGTGCGTGCCTCTGCCGAAAGAGTGTTGTATTGTGCGTCAGTGAGGCTCTGCTTTGAGTTGTCTATGTAGCGAAGCACGTCATTGGCATTGCGCACTCCCTTGAAGCTCTGGTCCCAGATGCCGGAAAGAGCGTCGGAAGAATTCTGCGTCGACTCGAAGTTGAACATCTTGTGCAGGTGCTGGTTGTCGCTGATGCCCGAACCGCCGGGCCACACATCATCGCCCATAACGTCAGAGCAGAGTGTGAGCGGAGCATACTGGCTGTTGTTCCAGTCGTACTGGCGCATAGGATTGTATGTGGCAGCCATAGCCTCGATGATATGGTCGTATGAGCTGAAGTATTCGTCGACGGTGGCCTTGTCGGGAGGTGTGACCTCAAGGAAACTGTCCGAGCAGCTTGTAAGTGCGAGCGGCGTAGCGAGTGCTGCGACGATTATATATTTGTTTATTGATTTCATAACGGTTTCTGTTTTTTTAGATTTAACGTATTTGCGTACATCTGTATTTCTCTTAGAATCCGACGTTCACGCCTACAGTGAATGTGCGGCTCTGCGGATACACACCATAGTCGACGCCAAGTGAGGTGCCGCCTGACGATATCTCAGGATCATATCCGGCATACTTGGTGAAGGTAAGGAGATTCTCTGCAGCTACATACACGCGGAGATAGTTGACGTAGAAGCGCTGTGTGATGTTCTTCGGCAGCGTATAGCCGAGCTGAATGTTCTTCAGACGCATATACGAACCGTCCGTGACGTAGAGGTCTGAACTCTGCCAGTTGGTGCCGTCACCTACGACGAAGCGCGGATACTTGTTGCTTGTGCCAGGACCGGTCCAGCGGTTGAGCATGTATGACGGCAGGTTGGCGGGACGAACGTCTGTGCGTCGTGTGGCGTCATAGATGTCGTTGCCTATGGTTCCCTGAATCATAAACATGAAGTCGAATCCCTTGTACTCCGCTCCGAAGGTGAATCCGTATGTCCAGTCCGGCATACCCTTACCGATCTTTGTGCGGTCAGCAGCGTCGATGGTTCCGTTCTTGTCTACGTCCACGAAGCGCACGTCGCCTGGCTTGGCGTTAGGTTGCAGCATTTCGCCCTTGTCGTTTACGTATGCCTTCACCTCGTCCATAGTCTGGAAGATACCGTTGGTCTTGTATCCGTAGAAGTATGGGAACGGCTCACCGTTGGTGGCACGTGTGATGGTGCCGGTATTCTGCATATTGTCAAGCTCGAGATATCCTGATGTGTTGCCGAGATTGGTCAGTGTGTTCTTCAGATAAGAAGCGTTGCCCTTGACGTGGAACTTGGCTTTGCCGACGTTCCACTTATATCCGATTTCCATTTCCACGCCCTTGTTCTCCATATCGCCGACGTTGCCGAGCGGTGCTTCCGAACCTACATAGTTAGGGATGGGCATAGAGATGATCATGCCGCTGGTCTTCTTCTTGAACCAGTCTACTGAGAATGTGAGGGCATTGTCGAAGAATCCGAGGTCGAGTCCGAGATCGGTCTGGATGCTCTCCTCCCACTTCAGGTCGGGGTTGGAAAGAGCGCCAGCCTGAACGCCGTTCACTACGTTCTCGCCGCGTCCCCATACAGTATTATAAGGTGAGGCTGTCCATGCAGCGTATGTGAAGTCGCCGATGTTGTCGTTACCGTTCTTACCCCAGCTTCCGCGCACCTTCAATGCAGAAAGCCACTTGGGAGCCTTGAAGTAAGGCTCGTTAATGACGTTCCATCCGAGCGAGAATGAGGGGAATGTGGCGTATCGGTTATTGGCGCCGAAGCGTGACGAACCGTCGCGACGAACTGTCACCTGAGCCATATAGCGCTCGCCGTAGTTATAGCTTGCACGGAAGAAATAAGAGCTGAGCGTGTGCTTATAGGCAGGACCACCGCTTGCCGACATCTCGCCACGGCTTTGGTCAGCGTTGGTATTGTTCATGTAGGGCTTGTTGATGTCCTTGAGGTTCTGCAGCGAACCGTAGAGATTCATGCCCGTATTCTGCATGGCGCTCTGTCCGAGCACGGCGTTAACGGAGTGCTTTCCGAACTGGCGGTCCCATGTTACCACGTTCTCTATCTGCCATACCGTGCCGCGATTGCTCGACTGGTGAGCGTTGGTGATGGTGGCGCGGTTGTTGCCAGAGAGATAATAGAGCGGTGTGTATCCGTCTGCGCCCCAGAACGAGAGGTCGGCACCATAGCTGATGCGGTATTTCAGTCCGTAGCCGATATTGAGGTCGCCGGAGAAGTTAGCCACGAACTTATGGCTCCAGTTCTTGTCGCCTGGCAATGACAGCATGGCGAGCGGGTTGTTCATTTCCTGATAAGAGGTGCCCGGAATGCTGAACATGCGTCCCTGCTTGTCGTAGAGCATATACTGCTTGCCGTAGAGAGCTGCCTGGGCGTCTGCGTCCGCTCCGCTGACAGTGGGGGAGAGGATGGGCGAGAGATAAAGGGCAGAGCCGAGCGGCGAGCCCCACTGCGAGTTGGCTTCGATGGACTTGCTGTTGACGCGGGCGTAAGAAAGATTGACGCCTACGGTGAGCTTGTTGAACAGCGAGCGTTCCTTCTGGTCGTCGAATACGGTGTATGTGGTGTTGCTGCGCATTGTCAGACGACGATAATTGGAGCGGTCATAATTGCCGCCGACGATACCGTCCTGATGGAAATAGCCCAAAGAAAGGTAATAGTTGACGCGGTCTGATGCTCCGCTAAGGTTAACCTCATGGCTTGTCACGCCGGCATTGTCGTTGAATATCTCGTCCTGCCAGTCGGTTCCCTTGCCGTAGCTGTAAGGATCGTTGTAGATGGGGGCCTGTCCTGCGTTCACCAGACCTTCGTTCATCATCACCGCATACTCAGTGGCGTTGAGCACATCGCGATGTTTCCACGGGTTCTGCCATCCGTAAGAGAAGTTATAGTTGACGCGCATCTTACCCTTCTCGCCTCCCTTTGTGGTGACGAGGATAACGCCGTTGGCGGCACGCGTACCGTAGATGGCGCCAGAAGCAGCGTCCTTGAGCACCTCGATGGACTGGATGTCGCTCGGGTTAAGATAGTCGATGCCGCCTTCGATGGGCATTCCGTCCACGATGTAGAGCGGGTTCGAGTCGTTGATGGTGCCGATACCGCGGATGCGCACCTGCGAAGCGGCGCCCGGCTGACCGGAAGCCGATGTTACGGTTACGCCTGAAGCCAGACCTTTAAGGGCATTGTCCACACGTACCGGGGCTGTGCCAGCCAGGTCGTCGGCGCTGACCTTTGCGATGGAAGCCGTCACGACGCTCTTCTTCTGCACGCCGTAACCTACGACCACGACGTCGTTAAGCGTCTGGCGGTCTTCGTTGAGCGTGAGCTGCATGTTGTCGGCAGCCTTTGTCTCCAGCGGGCTGAATCCGATGTAATTGATGACAAGTGTCTGTCCGGGAGCTGCTGAAATGGAGAAGCGGCCGTCTATGTCAGTTATGGCATTTTCTTTCGAGCCTTTCACATTAACTGTTGCTCCGATGATGGGTTCGCCGTTGGCGTCCACCACCGTTCCTGCGAACTTATGGTTCTGGGCATAGAGCGATGAGGACAGCGTCATGGCGATGGCTGTAAGTAATAACTTGGATTTGCTCATAAACTTAGATTTTTATATATATTATTAGGTTTTTATTCTTGCGGTTAGCGTTTTTATTTGAGTGTGAAGCGTGTCTTCAGCGTGACATTGTCCGAGGCGTTGCCGATGAGAGCCTCAAATAAGCCGTTCTCCGACTTCCATGAGCTTGACGTTTCGTCGTAGAAGGAGAGGGCTGTATTGTCGATGGTGATGTCCACGTCCTGCTGTTCGCCGGGATTGAGCCATACCTTCTTGAATCCTTTGAGCTCCTTTACAGGACGGTCCACCGATGCTTTCACGTCCTTTACGTAGAGCTGTACGGTCTCTGCGCCGCGCTTCGTGCCGGTGTTCTTGACGGTTACGGTGAATGTCAGCTTGCCGTCGCGCGTCATCTCTTTGGCTGACTGGCGCAGGTCGCTGATGCTGAAAGAGGTGTAACTCAGTCCGTGTCCGAAAGCAAATGTCGGCTTTATGCGGTTCTTCTCCGTCCAGCGATAACCCACGTATATGCCTTCCTTATATTCTTCGTCGATTATACGGTCTGCTCCTGCTGCCTTGTCATCGGTGTTGCGCCACGTGCCGGGATAAGTTTTCAGGGCGTGTGCGCCACAGTCGTTGAGGCTTCCGTACCATGTAAAGGGCAGCTTGCCGCTCGGATTGGCGTCGCCTGTCAGCACGTCGGCGATGGCGTTGCCTGCTTCCGAACCGATAAACCAGCTCTGTACGATGGCAGGAACCTTGTCTTTCCAAGGCATTGCCACGGCGTTGCCCGACACGTTGACGTAGATGAGGCGGTCCGTAACCTTTGCGAGAGCCTCGATGAGGCGGTTCTGTTCGTACGGCAGTTCATACTGCTTGCGGTCGTGTCCCTCGCAGTCCTGATAGTCCGACTTGTTCAGTCCGCCCACCATAATGACATAGTCGGCGTTCTTTGCCTTCTCCACAGCCTCGGCAATGAGCTGGTCAGCGGAGCGGTTGTCCTTCAGATTCTGACCTGTCTCCACTCCGTTGTATTCGCCCGTCACGTCACCCACGTAGCCTCGGGCATAATCAATCTCTGCCGAACCTCCGAGTTTGGCACGCAGTCCGTCTATGGGAAGCGTCTCACGCTGCACCTTCAGCGACGACGAACCGCCGCCGACGGTCATCATCTTGATGGCGTTTTCGCCTACAACGAGTATGCGCTTAGCCTTGTTGCGGTCGATGGGCAGCACGTTGTTGCGGTTCTGGAGGAGCACGATGCCCTCGTCAGCTATCTGACGGGCTGCCTCGTAGTGCGATTCCGAGCAGAGGAAGCCGTGAGGACGCTGTCTGTTCATCGTCGTACGGAAGAAGAGGCGCAGCACACGGCGCACCTTGTCGTCAAGTTCTCGTGTGGAGTATTTGCCGCTCTTGATACCTTTAAGATATGGTGTAGCAAGATAATAGTTCTCGTAAGCGTTGCTTGTTCCTGCTGACAGACCGTTGGTCCATGAACCGAACTCCATGTCCAGTCCGTTCTTCACAGCCTGATCAGTGTCGTGACATCCGCCCCAGTCGCTCACCACCACGCCGTCAAACGCCCAGTCGCCCTTCAGAATGCGGTTTAGCGTATACTGGTTATGGCAGTTATGCTCGTTCTTGTAGAGGTTGTATGCGCCCATAATCGCCCAAGCTTTTCCTTGCTCTACGGCTGCCTTGAACGCCGGCAGATAAATCTCATGCAGAGCGCGGTCGCTGACGATGACGTTCACATTAAAGCGATATTCCTCGTCATTGTTAAGGCAGTAATGCTTGACGCATGACGAAACTCCCATCGACTGCATTCCCTGTATGTAGGGCACCACCATCGTGGAAGCCAGATAAGGGTCTTCGCCCATATACTCGAAGTTGCGTCCTCCGAGCGGAGTGCGATAGATGTTGACGCCCGGTCCGAGAATCATGTCCTTGCCGCGATAGAGAGCTTCCTCGCCAAGACTCTTGCCATAGAGTGCGGCAAGGTCAGGATTCCATGTGGCGGCAAGACACGTCAGCGCAGGAAACGCCACGCATGAGTCGTTGGTCTGTCCCGCCTGCTCCCACTCGTCCCACAGTACGTCAGGGCGTACACCGTGAGGACCGTCGTCAGTCCAGAAGTCGGGAAATCCCAGACGCGGTATTCCGGCAGACGAGAATTTGCTCTGCGCATGGATGACGCGAATCTTCTCCTGAAGAGTCATACGTGAGAGAGCATCGTCGATGCGTTGCTCTATGGGCTGTGTCTCGTCCAGATAAACAGGTGTCTGCTGAGCATTGGCTGTCATAGCACACACCGCAATCAAGCAAGATGTTATGATATGTCTCATGTTTAAGTAATGGTTTTTAGTTGTTGACTGCAAATTTAGCATTCAGCGGCTTAAAATCAAAGAGTGAGTGTAGAAAAAGTGGATGATATTAGACTGTAATCTTTCTTAAAGCGCTGATAATCAATGAAGGTTAAGTTTTGATGTGTATGCAATAAAGTGGACGTAAAGTAATGGGCTTGCAGATAAAAACAGCTTATCTGCAAGCATCAGTAAAAACTAATATTTAAACAAATCATCCATTGTCACCTCGCTTTGTATCATTCCGTATTGAGCATTCTTCACCAATCCATAAGTAGTAACGAATGTAAGATGAAGAGCCTTGTTTGTTCCCGTTACTTCACGAAACAACTCTCTTCTTCTAATAATATGCTCAAGATAAGCAGGTGTAATCTCAAAAGGTCTCATAGAGAATTTCATTTCGCAGAGGTTTATCGTTTGGTCGCGTCTGTCTATCACCAAATCTATTTGAGCACCTTCACGTTTATTGCCTTCTGCATCTATGGTAGGAGGAGTTGCCCATGAGCAAACGGAAGTCTGAACTCCTTCTATCCCTAAAGCCCATTTTATCTGTTTGACATGATGAAGACAAACCTGCTCAAAAGCGTATCCACACCAAGCACGGTGACTTGGAGAGTCGATAGCATCAGTCCAAAATCTCTCATCCATACCGTTAGAATCTTTGATATAGCGTAGGTGGAACAATGAAAAGAGATCGGTAAGCTGATATATGGCTTCTCGTTGTCTTTTGTTAAACGAGGAGTATCGACGGATGAAATCACAATTACACAGATTCTCTAATATTTCCGACAGCTTGCCGTTGTCGGTAATGCCACATTCCTGTATAATCTCTTGACGGGTCATACCCTTGGTTTTCTTTGATAGTAGTTCTATTATCTTGCGATAGTTCTTGCTATCCTTGAATAATGACCTGAACAAGAAGTCAAACTCTCTACGCAATTCGCCATTCTCAACAAAAAACAAATTGTTGATGTTTTGGGCCAAACTCAGCTTGGGTTGCAACATGTTCAAATAATACGGCGTACCACCCAACATCATATAGCACTCTACTATCTGATGGCGATTAAGCACAATACGGTTTTCTTGTAGGAAAGCTTCTGTCTCTCCTAAAGAAAAAGGAGCAAGATAAATACTATGTGTCACACGGTTGTGCAATCCTCCCTTGTCGCCTAATAGCTTATTGACCATCCATGACGTAGCCGAACCGCATACTACCAATATAAGATTCTGATCGGAAGCCCACTGGTTCCAAAACAATTCTATAGCACTTATGAAATTGGAACGTGGCGTGTCAAACCATGGCAACTCATCAATAAACACTACTTTTCTGCGCTCTCCAAGCGAAGCCAAATAGTCCTTAAGTTGAAAGAATGCTTCCAACCATGTGTTTGGGGTTTTCTGCTTCTTGCCTGAATAAGACTCCAATGTCATCTTAAAATTGAAAAGTTGGTCTTTCTTCGTGGCTTGATAAGCACCTGTAAAATAGAAATCAAACTTTTCTTTAAAGAACTGTTTTACAAGAAATGTTTTGCCGATACGTCGTCTGCCATATACTGCAACAAACTCTGGTTTGTTTGATTCGTAACATTCAAGCAACAGTTCCTGTTCTGCCTTGCGTCCTATTATCTTTTGAATCATAATCGTATAATTAGTTGAATTGACGTAACTATCTGATAGTTAGATGCAAAGATAACATTTTAATTCCTCATAAACAAGAAAAACATGCTTGAAATGGGGCGGTAACTATGTTTTTTTTCGAGTTACCGCCCCAGTTCAAGCATGTTTTGCGTTATATCTTATATCTTCTTTATGTTCACTCTCTTATACACCGCTTCCACAATGAGCGGGAAGATGAAGAGGGTGAAGGTGGCGGACGCCAACATAGGAGGCTATGGCGTCTCGCCGTAGCCACGCACCCTACCATAGCAGAATGCTCAATCAGCGCCTGTAATACGTAACTTTGTACAGCGCCGTGTCCCGAGGGGACACGTATTCATCAGAAACCCACTGCAAGCTCATTTGTAATATCACCGATCTCAATGCTCCTTGGCGCACAATTCCAAACTCAAAATTCCAAACTTCTAACTCTTCGGCGGTTCCGCCGAAGACTATATTTGCATTTCTAACGCTCAATACTCCTCGTTCAGCGCACTACAAAATCTTTGGTGCGAAATTCTTGAGTTTTGAGTGTGCAGCGATAGTATGCTGACATACAGCTGATTATGCTGCTGAGAAGAGAAGTGTGCAATGAATGACTGCCTCATAGGGTTGCAATAGCGCCACTTTTACACTACAATAGTGCCACTTTTATCATGCAATAGCGCCACTTTTACACTCTAATAGTGGCACTATTGCAGTGTAAAAGTGGCGCTATTGTTAAGTTCGGGTGCTGTTTGCACAGCAAAACACCGTAAAAACAGCAAACCGGAACTCTAGAATCAATTTTTATTTTGTAACAGCTTTTTACTCTTTGTACGATATTTGCATGGCGGACAGCGGACGCCGTCCGAATTAGGAATTTTGAGTTCTTGCTTAGGCAAGCGGCAAAGCCGAGCGGTGATTTTTGAATTGTGCGCCAAGGCGCATTGTGAATTGCTCATTTTGAATTGATAGGATGAAACCTGTGTTCATGTCTTCTTGTCAAAAAATATGTATTCCTGTCAAAACTGCCAATTCTAAATTGAATAATTCAAAAACGCAGGCGAAGCCGAGAATAAATCAAAACTCAAAATTCCTAATTCCTAATTCTGGTGCACCCCGTTCGTATAATCTTCTCATAAACTTAGGAGGCTATGGCGTCTCGCCGTAGCCCCGCACCCACGAACGCAAGCAGATTGAGTATGAGCTGCGGGTTCCGCGGAGCGGGACCTTTATAATGAAACCCACTGCAAGCTGCGAAGCAGCGCAGCTGTGGGTACATATGCCCCAAAAATGAGTTCCCTGAAAGGTAGGGTGTTCAAAATCGCTTTAAAATCCTGCGCATTTTTTACCTATAGTATT
>ERZ1026776.186-NODE-186-length-47174-cov-27.042509_pt1 | contig 47174 bp, 33 predicted proteins | sample MGYA00380125_ERZ1026776 | MGnify/ENA primary metagenome ERZ1026776 (study PRJEB33269, sample SAMEA4719761) | human gut metagenome | biome: human-associated habitat; feature: organic feature; material: feces | place: Cameroon | collected 2013-10 ...
GTTCGACACGATGACGAACAGGCCGCCCTCGCGCACCCACTTGGCAGCGGCGGGGGGCTTTTCCACAAAATTATTCCAGAAGTTCATACGCACTTCCCTTTCAGCTGTTTTTCAGACGATTTTCCATCTGGCCGTTCAAGACGATGTTCTTGACGGCCTCCACGATGACCCGCAGCAGACCGATGATCCAGAAGCCCTGTGCTTCCATCACAATGCCGTCCACCATGCCCATACTGATGGCGCCGTTGGTCATCTTGGCCAGAGCGCGCAGCGGCATGTTGTACTGGAACAGGATGTTCAGGTCGGGCTTGCCGCGCTGGATGCTCTGCTTGAGCAGGAAGCCCAGCACCGCTGCCACGATCCAGCCCAGCGGGCTGCGGCCATGGCCCAGCTCACCCAGCGTCATGTTGCGGTCGATCTTGATCTTATCTTCCGGGACGGGACGGCCCAGCAGAGCTGCAAACTCGGCATCCGGCACATGGGCCACATCGCCGGTCAGGTAGTGGGGCAGCTCGACGCTCTGGTAGGGGTCCGGTGCGCCGGAACCCAGCACCGTGACCTCTGCGGTCAGGCGGATATCCGCACTGGATGCGCCCACATGGAGCTGATACTTGCCGCCTTCCACTTCCCAGCTGTCGGTGGCGATGTTCCAATAACGGAACGCCTTGTCGTCCAGCGGGATGGTAACGGTCTTGCTCTCTCCGGCTTCCAGCCAGACCTTTTCAAAGCCCTTCAGCTCCTGTGCAGGGCGGAACACCTTGGCGTCCGACTTGGCAACGTAGAGCTGAACGATCTCTGCACCGGCGCACTTGCCGGTGTTGGTCACGGTCAGGGTCACGCCGTCGGCGGTGGCCTTGAGGTCACTGTAAGCGAAGGTGGTGTAGCTCAGGCCGTAGCCGAAGGGGAACACCACCGGCTTTCCGGCCGTCTCGAAGTAGCGGTAGCCCACATACAGGCTCTCGCGGTACTGCACGGTGCGGCCCTTGCCCGCAAAGTTGTCCTTCACAGGGGAAGCATCGTAGCCAGTCGCCCACGTCTCGGCCAGCTTGCCGCTGGGGCAGACTGCGCCGGTCAGGACCTCGACCAGTGCACCTGCACCGGCCTGACCGCCCAAGCAGCCGTAGACCAGCGCCTTGCAGTCCTTGAGCCACGGCGTCTCCAGCGAAGAACCCGCGCTCAGCAGGACGATCACGTTGGGATTGACGGCGGCCACAGCGGCCAGCAGCTCGATCTGGTTCGGGGCCAGCTTCATGTCCGCGCGATCCAGACCCTCGCTCTCCTTGATCTCGTCCAGACCCATGCAGAGCAGAACGACGTTGGCGTTCTGGGCCAGTGCCACAGCCTCATTCTTCAGCTGCTCGTTAGCCTTGCCCTGACGCTCGAAGCCCTGTGCATAGCCCACGTTGGCCAGACCGCTCTCGGTCAGGCAGTCGAGGAAGGAATCCACCTTGATGGAGTTGACGGCACTGGAACCTGCACCCTGATAGCGGGGCGTCTTGGCGAAGTCGCCGATGACGGCCACCTTCTCGCCCTTCTTCAGGGGCAGCAGATTGCCCTCGTTCTTGAGCAGAACGATGCTCTGTGCGGCCGCTTTGCGGGCCAGTGCGTGATGAGCGTCGGCATCGAAAGTGCGGGGTGCTTTTTCGACCGCCGCCTTGGTGTCGAGCACCAGTTCCAGCAGCTCGTCCAGACGGGCATCCACATCGGCTTCGGTGATCTTACCGCTCTGCACGGCCTTCATCAGCTCGCGGACGGAGTCATCGCCCGGGAAGGGCATCTCCAGCGTAGAGCCGTTCTTCACGCCCAGTGCGTGGTCGTTGGAGCCGCCCCAGTCGGTGACGACTGCGCCGTCGAAGCCCCAGTCCTTCCGCAGGATGTCCTGCAGCAGGTGGGCGTTCTCGTTGGCGTAAGTGCCGTTGATGAGGTTGTAGGACGACATGATGGTCTTGGGGTGGGCTTCCTTGACGACGATCTCAAAGCCGGTCAGATACAGCTCCCGCAGGGTGCGCTCGTCCACGATGGAGTCACTGGCCATGCGGCGCAGTTCCTGACTGTTGACCGCAAAGTGCTTGGGACAGGCGGAGATGCCGTTCTTCTGGATGCCGCGGACATAGCCCGCCGCCATCTTGCCGGCCAGATAGGGGTCCTCCGAGAAATACTCGAAGTTACGGCCGCACAGCGGGCTGCGCTTGATGTTCAGGCCGGGTCCCAGCAGGACCGAGACCTCCTGTGCGGCGGCTTCTTCGCCCATGGCCTCGCCGACGGCTTCGCCCAGAGAGGGGTCCCAGCTGTTGGCCACGGTGGCCGAAGTCGGGAAGCAGGTGGCAGGCACGCTGGGGTTCAGGCCCAGATGATCCGCCGCACCGGCCTGTTTGCGCACGCCGTTGGGGCCGTCCGACAGGGTGATGGACGGGATGCCTTTTCCCGGCAGGGCACGGGTGTCGAACACCGTGCCGCCCGAGAGCAGGGCACATTTCTGTTCCAAATTCAATGTTTGAATGATATCTGCGTGTTTCATCGCGTTTTCCTCTTTCTGAGCCAACGAAGGCCCGCTGTTCGTTACGCAGCGGGCCTTCGTCCTAGGTTTCAGTTCAGGTGCTGCGTCGGTTCAGAGAAAGCAGCCTCATTCGATCAGGCGTTCTCTTCTTCCTTGCGCTTCTTGTAACCCTTGAATGCAGAGATCTCGATGGCCACGATCAGCAGAGCAACGATGACGTCAGCGCCGATCATGATGATCTCCCACTTTGCCATACCGGGGTTCAGGTTCTCAGCTGCATAAGCGCGGCTGTTGACCACGGTGTAGAGGATGTTCTTGGAAGCCTCACGCAGGGCCTGCTTGCTGCTGTTGGTCAGCACGGTCACGGTGTTGAAGTCGTTGCCGGTGGTGCAGAGCATCAGGTCGCTGCCGTTGCGGACGCCCTGATCGGCGGTCATGTAGCCATAGACGCCGAAGTAGTCGGTCTCAACGAAGCCAACGAAGCCCCACTCGCCGCGGAGGACATTCTTCAGCAGCTCGGAGCAGCCGCCAGCCCAGCGGTTGCCAATGTAGTTGAAGGAGGACATGACTGCGTGGCAGTCAGCATCCTTGACGGAGATCTCGAAGGGCTTCAGGTAGATCTCACGGATGGCCTGTTCGTTGGACCAGGTCGCCGCCATGGAAGTACGGTTGCCTTCCTGATCGTTCAGAGCGAAGTGCTTCATGTAAGCATACACACCGTGCTCCTGAGCACCTGCGATGGCGTTGGAAGCCATCAGGCCGGACAGGACGCCGTCCTCGGAGTAGTACTCGAAGTTACGGCCGGCGAAAGCAGTACGGTGGATGTTCATTGCGGGACCATACCAGCCAGAGGTGTCCATCTCATTGGCCATCTCGCCGATGCTGTCGCCGAAGGAGTAAGCCAGATCCTTGTTCCAGGTCATGCCGATGAGGGTCGCAGCCGGGAAACCGACAGAGCCGACACCGGTGAAGTTGTTGTTGATGGAAGCGGGGCCGTCGCAGTCGTTGGTACGGACCTTCTCGATGCTGGAAACAGCAGCGGTCTGGTAGCCGCCGAAGCCGATGATCTGCTGCATGTCCTCAATGGACATCTGATCCAACAGCTGATCCCACTTCTCGTCGTTGTAATCCACGCCGCGCAGGTCAGCCAGCTTCAGGCCGTTCTTTGCGCCGGTGGTGATATCCTCAGCGTTGGCGTCATCGTCTTCCAGATAGCCAGCCTCGGTGTAGCTGTGAGCGTTGTAGAACACAGCCTTGTCTGCGTCAGACATCTCGTAATCTGCGGGAGCAGCGGTCGCCTCGTCGTAGTTTGCGAAGCCGTCTGCACGGGACAGATAGGTGATCTCGCCCTCGGCGAAGTCGAACTCGTTGGTCGCAGCCACAGCGTCGCTGTCACGCTTGTTGGAAGCGTTGTAGACGATATCGGAAGCCACGGTGTAGGTCTTGGAATCCAGCGTGTTGTGAGAATCAGCCTTTGCGCTGATGACGTAGTCGCCAGCCTCCAGCACATAGCAGCCGTTGCCGTAGGTGTCGTAGGAAGCCAGATCCTCAACAGGGATGGAGAACTCGATGGTCTGGGACTCGCCGGGAGCCAGCTCGTTGGTCTTAGCGAAGTCGATCAGGTTTGCGGTGGCCTTTTCGATGCCGCCGTTGGTGTACGGAGGATTGTTGTAGATCTCCACAACGTCCTTGCCAGCGACAGAACCGGTGTTGGTGACGGTGACGGTGAAGTTCAGATTCGTGCCGTCAGAGGTGATATTGCTCATCTCCTGCTGGAAGGAGGTGTAGCTCAGGCCGTAGCCGAAGGGGAACACGACCTCGTCGTCGTAGTTGATCAGGCCCTCGTCTGCAGCAGTCTCATAGAACTTGTAGCCGACATAGATGCCCTCAACGTAGTTGACGAAGGAAGGAGTCGTTCCTTCCGGATCGAAGAAGCTGGAATCAGAGTTCAGGTCCTCGGTGTTGGTGTACTTGAAGTCGCCGAAGTTGTTCCACCAAGGAGCAGCGGTCAGGTCAGAGACGTAGGTATCGGCGGTACGACCGGAGGGGTTCGCCTCACCGGAAACGACCTTGCCGAAGCCCTCAAAGCCAGACTGGCCCGTGCCGGGGCAGAGCAGAACGCCCTTGATCTGGGGGTAATCCTTCAGGAAGTCCATCTGGAAGGCGTTTGCGCCGTTGTAGACCAGAATGACGTTGTCGAAGTTTGCGGTGACCAGATCGAGCAGATCCTCTTCGCGGTTGGACAGCTGCAGGAAGTGGTCGCCCTGATCCCAGTCGTTGCCCTCGTTCAGAGAATCGTCGTAAGTACCATTGTAGTAAGCCGTGCCGCGCTCAGAGCCATAAGCCGTTGCAGTGCGGCGGATCCAGCTGCCGTCCACGACGGAAGCCATATCGGTGGGAAGGTCAGCGCCCTCGCCGCCGACGCGGGTGATGACGACCATGGCCGTATCCGAGAACGCCTTTGCATTCTCCATCATCTCATCGGTGTACAGGCTGACATTGGGTTCGGGCAGGGTCCAATCCTGTGCGACCATGCCGACGCTGGGGCGGTCAGCCTTGTAGTCGGTGTAGAACTTGCTCAGTTCCTCGTTGGTCTCGATGCCGGCATCGTGCAGACCGGTCAGCAGGTCGGTGACGGGGTAAGCGGTGTTCAGAGCGCCGGAACCCGTGCCGCCGTAGCAGGGATTGGTGGAGGCCCAGCCAAAGACGTTCAGCTTGGAGCCGGAAGCCACCGGCAGGATGTTATCTTCGTCCTTTGCCAGAACGACACCCTCTGCAGTGATCTCATTGACCAGCTGAGTTGCCTTTGCAGAGGTCTCCTCGCTGATCGTGCCGCTGCCGGAGACCAGATCCAGCATGGTGGACATGGGGCCGGTGCAGATCAGATTGACAACGATGGTCAGTGCCAGCAGAATGGCGACGCCAGACTGGGTACGGATCATCTTCTTTTTTGCTTTGGGCAGCTTGCGCACCGCGATCATTACGACGATCGCCAGAGCGAGAACTACGCCAAACGCGATGAGGTAGCCACGAACGTTCGTGAGAACCTGCATCACGTCATCCAAGTTGATGGACAGCATAATGTTTTCTCCTCCTTCTTAATGAGCCGATAAACGGAAGCGGAGCGCACAACTCCGCCGAACTGATATATATGATACCAAATCCACACAGAAAGTTCTTATTTTCTTCACAAATTGTCGGTTTGGAAGCACAATCTGCAAAAAGTTTCAAATTGGTTTCAAATTTTATTGTGCTATTTTACAATTTGAGTGCGCTCCCATTTGTGCAAAACGTAAAAGGAGACGGCTGTAAATTCAACCTCTCAGTCTCGCTGTCGCTCGACAGCTCCCCTACATAGGGGAGCCTCTGGCGAAGAGATTCAGCTTTCTGCCATGCCAAGGCCTCTCCTATCAGGAGAGGTGGCACGGCGCAGCCGTGACGGAGAGGTTGAGCCAATTTTACAGCAGTCTCCTTTAAGTGCTTTATTCGGTTTTCGGCAGCGGCAGAAGCACCCGCAGGGTGAACCACTGGTTCTCCCAATGCAGGGTCATGCTGCCCCCGTGCTGCTGGGCCACGGCCCGCAGACTTTTCAGGTCATAGCCGCCGTGGGTGCTCTTGACAGGCAGCCCATCCGCGCCCAGCTCGACCGGCTGGGCACAGTAGTTTTCGAACCGGAACATTACAAAGCCGTTCTGGACATAAACAGCCGTTCGGATGAGCCGCTTTTCGAGGTCCGGCTCGGCGGAACAGCTCTCGATGGCGTTGTCCAGCGCCGTGCCCACGATGGTGCAGATCTCACGGGTGGTCAGAAAACTCAGCGACCGGCCGTCGGCTACGCTGGTCATTCGAATCTTTTTCTCCTGACAGTCCATACTCTTGGCCGTCAGAAGGGTGTCCAGCACCGGGTTTCCGGTCTTGTTCTCGGCTTCATATTGCAGGATTCCGTGCTCCATCTGGGCCAGCGCCGCGTCCTGCTTGGCGTGGTCCCGCTCGGCGCGGATGTCCGCAATTTGAATCTTCAGCTCATGATACCGCCGGTTGATGAGCTTGATACCCTCTTTGCTCCGCTTGTACTGCTCATACTGGCGGTGCAGAACGCTGTCCATCGCGGCAAGTTCCTTGTGAAGGGCCGCTTCCCGCAGCTGCTCGTGCTGGACCGTCAGGATCAGCACGCCGCAGAAATCCACCAGCGTCCGGATGTAGAGCACGTTCATGTTCACATCCCCGTCCAGAAAGCTCAGGTTGCTCACCGCAAAGACCGTCATCGCCATGACCACGGCCACCAGTGCGGCCTTGTTGCTGATGTCCATGTGCCCGGTCGGGCGCGGGCGGGTACGCTCCAGCCAGAACACCACGCCAAAAACACCGCCGTAAATGACTGCCATCAGCAGGATGGCCAGCGGGTCTGCGCCCCCGCGCTGCGGGAACAGCATACAGTGGACCTGCCACTCGGCGCTGGCCGCAAATTCCGCCAGAATAAAGGTGCGGGAGCAGTCATAGGCCGCTTCCAGCCAGTTGGCATCCCGCATGATCCACAGATAAAAATACTGCATCGCCACCGCCGTGACCATGCAGGGAAGCCAGAATGCAAGGGGCACGCTGCCCGTCAGTTCCAGAAACAGGCCCAGTATCAGAGCCAGCCCCACATCGACCGCGACCGTGACCGGCTTTCCGAACCGCCGGGGGCGGCTCTGGGCATACAGAATGACGGCCAGCCACTCCGCCAGCGCCGTGTACAGGCGCGGGATGTCCGGGAACGACGTCATAGGCCGTCACCTCCGATGTAGTCGGTCAGCGCGGCCAGAAAACTCTTCCGCTTGGGGCGGCTGACCTGCAGTTCGTAGGGTCCGACTTGCACCGTGTTCTGCTGGACCGCCTGTACCTGCGCCAGATTGACCAGATAGCCGCTGTTGCACCGCGCGAACGGACGGTCCGCCAGTTTTTCTTCCAGCGCTTTCAGTGCGCCGGGGGCCGCAAAATCGCCTTCTTCGGTGTAGAAATGCACCCGGTGTCCTTCACTTTCCAGATAATAGATGCGCGAGGTGTCCAAGCGGCGCAGTCCGCCCTCCACCGGGACCGCCAGATAATGGCGGGTGCGGCGGCGGAGCTGCTCTTCCGCTTTTTGCAGCTGCTGCGAGAACGCAAAATACGGCACAGGCTTCAGCACATAGTCCAGCGCCCCCACCGCATAGCCCTTGATGGCATACTGCGCCATGTTGGTGATGAAGATCAGCATCACGTCCGGGTCCAGCTCCCGAATCTTCCGGGCGGTCTCCATGCCGTCCAGATGCTTCATCTCCACATCCAGAAGCACCAGATCATAGACCGGGCGGTAATCCTCTAAAATTTCGACGCCATCCGAAAACGTCTTGATATCAAACACCGTGCCATACTGCCGGGTGTAGCGCTGCACATACCCAATCAGCTGTTCGCGCACCGCTTCTTCATCTTCCACGATCGCAATACGGATCACATCCCGCACCTCCCCGCATCGATTCTTTTCTGTCATAAAATCTTCCATCTCGGCAAAAATCCAATCATATTATACAGAATCCAAAAAATTTTTGCAATGTCCCGATTTTTTCTTGACATTTCGTTCACAAACTGATACGCTTGCCTTCCCAAGAAGGAGGGAGCACCTATGAACACGCTTTGGTCCACCTACATCCAAACCATCGGCACACTGTATTTTTCCCGCCGGCTCCGCTTCTCCGATCCCTTCCGCGGGCAGTACGAGGCACTTTTCCGCATCGACGACCGGTCCGACGTTCTGGAGATCGGCTGCGGTCCCGGCGCACTGGCCGAGTCCCTCTCCCGCTGGTACCCGCACCAGCACATCACCGGCATCGACCGGGACAGCAATTTCATCGCGTTCGCTCAAAAGCAGGTCCCACAGGCGCGGTTCCTCGAGGGCGACGCCACCGCGCTTCCCTTCCCGGACGACTCTTTTGATGTGACCATTTCCAACACGGTGGCCGAGCACATCCCGCCCGATCCCTTTTATAAGGAACAGTATCGCGTTCTGCGCCCCGGCGGAGTCTGCCTTGTCCTCTGCGTTCGCAGGAGCATTCATCAGACAGCCCCCTGCCTTGCCGCTGAGACAGACTTCGAACGCGAAATTTGGGAGCGCACCGCAGCCTTTTTCCGCGATACCGTAAAACAAAATGCCATCGGAGCCTATGCGCAGAACGAAATGGAACTGCCCCGCAATCTGGAAGCGCACGGCTTCCGCGATGTTTCCACCGGCTATGTCGTCGTTCCGCTCACGCCCGACGACCCGGCTTATTCCCCGGAAATGGCACACGCCATGATTGACGCAGACCGTCAGCAGACGCTGGAAAACATCGACAGTCTGCTTCAGCTGCCGGAACGGCCTGTCTCGCAGACGGAAGTTGACGAAATGAAGCGGCTGGCGAACCAGCGCTTCGACATCCGCGCCGCCCTGTACGACGTTGGAACAAAACAGTGGGACACCGAGACTTCCATTTTGCAAGTCGTGCGCGGGGTCAAATAAAACGACAAAACGAGGACCGGCGCTGAAGTTTAAGCTTCAGCGCCGGTCCTCGTTATTGCTCTACATAGCCGATCAGGGCGACTGTGATCCCCTTTCGCGACAAAACTGCCACCTGATTTCCAAGTTTTAGCAGCTCTTGAGCGGCCGCTTTTTGATTGTCGCTCAAATCTTTTGCCTGTTCCAAATCATCAAACCGATACGGCGAGATGTCCTTTCCTTCGGTATGGAGCCGGAACAGCTCGAACAGCTCTTCCGTCGATAAAACAGATGTTTTTAGATAGGAAAAATAGTTTTGGACCTTTTTCATGGAGCACTCCTTCCAACCCCGTTGAGCATCCTCCGAACTTTCTGTCGTTACAGCTCGGCTTCCATCCGATTGGCAAGGACCTGTCCGATGTTCAAGATCTCATCGCGTTCAGTGATCGTCTCGATCTCCATCGCATCGCCGCGCTTTTTCTGATACCGATTCACCACATGTTGAGATGCATTTCTAGCCGTGTGATCGTCGTAAGTATTGCCCACCAGAACGCGGAGTGTTCCGATGCCAAACTTCTGTACCAGACTGTCCAGCTTATAATAGTAATCCGCGTTCAGCATCGGGACCGCCTTGCATTCCACGATCATGCTTCGGAACCCCTTCGTCAGCACAAGGTCCAGCTCATTCTTAAGGTCATTGTCTGCCCAGCTGAAGGTATAGCCGGTGACCACATCATCGAAATATCCGCTTTCCAGCACGCTGTAATATGCGTAGATCTCCAGAATTTCGCCGGCATTCGTCATCATCCGCCGAATACGCGGGGAAGTGTAGACGAAGCTCACCTTCATGTTTTTTCCTTCCCAACGCGGCTCCAAGCCACGGATAAAGCCTTTTTCCTGCAATTTTCTCAGAATCTTTTCTTTATCGTTTGACGGGTAGGTAAGGATCGCTTCGTTAACTTTCATATCATTGCAGCGGAACAGGAACTCCGGACCCGCCGTGGTCTCTCTCCGCTCAATGCGTGGCTCATAGTAGGTAAGAAGCAGCTGCGGTTCCCAGAAAACCTTTTTCAGGTTTTCCAGATAGGGTTCCCATGTATGAAGCGTCAGTTTGCAGGTGTCGCTTGTATAGCGGATCACATTCGAATCTGCAAGCGCCAACCCAAAACGGACCATCTTCCGCAAGAGCTTCTGTACGCTCTGGAATGTGTAGTCTGGCAGGAAGCAAAACCAGATCTTCTTTTTTGCACCCTGTACTTCGTACTTCGGGATCGTCACCTTTTTCGTATTCTCGTCATCATAACGCGCCAAATCTGCGCACAACTGATTCCACCGGTTGACGCTTTTCTCGAACCGATCACAGCCGCTCGTATAAATTTCCCAGAGTTCTTTATAGTCCTCTGCCAACTCCGGCACATTGAACTTACAATCGGCCGCATTCGCCAGCGCAAACATGTCCTGCACCCGGATAAAGGTATCGTTCTTTACATAGCGCAGATAGTCACAGCCGCTGGTCCCGGTAAACTCCTTGTGTTTCCAGTCAAACTGAAACCGAGGCTGGCCCAGTTTTTTCAGTGCGCTGAGAAATTCCATGTTTTGAGCTGCGAAGCTCCGCGGCGAGAACGGCAGATTGCTGTAATCGAAGAGGTCCACAGGTTCCTCTTCCAGCATCTGCAAAAATTTCTGGCTCGCCTCGTCCGGGTCCGCTGCATCTGCAAGCTGTACCGCATCCAGTTGTTCTGCAAGAGCTTCCAGTACGTTGTCCAGCGCCTCGTGCTCTTTCTTCGAAACGCTGCTCAGACAGCAGACCATCAGTTGAATTTTGCAATGCACCGTGCTGTGATGGAAGTAGTCCAGCACAGCGCGCAGTTTTCGGTCCAGCAGTTCCGCTTCGGCATCCTCATCAAAGCAGTAGAAGTAGCAGAGCCGTTCCGGACTGAGCACCGCAGCAGCCGCCACGCTGGAAAAGACCGCTTCATTCCGGCCATTGTCCCGGCGTCCATCTTCCAGCACCGCCGCGATGGAACACGCATACCGATAGGTCAAAATAAAGGGGATGGCTTCCACCAAAACCTTGTCGGTGGCTTTATAGTCTCGGTACAGGTTGCTTTCGACCACCGGGAAAAATAGTTTCTTCAGGACCGCCATTCGATCCCTAAACCGTGCACCACGCTCTCCGGGCAGCCGAGCCGCAATACGTTCCAGCTGATCGTGATAGTGGTCATACTGGCGGGAATAGCTTTCGCTTCCGCGCAGGATGTTCTTCAGGGCAAATTCATATTGCCCCAGAACCTGAAATGCCTCGCCGTCGTCCGGTGAAAACTGGTCGCGGAGGAACGCCAGATCGGTCTGATAGGAACCGCTTCGGCGGAATTCGTCTGCGCTTTTCTTAAAGCAGCGGTGCAGCTCGATGGACATCCGGTCCAGCTCGTCCAGAGACGGGTCAATAGGGCCTTCGTCCCATTTTGCATGGTGGTTTGCCTGATACGCTTCTGTTTCCAGCGGGGCATCGTCCCGGCTGCGCACCAGACATGGGTGCGTTAAATGCACTTTACCCTTGACCGAACCGCCGATCACACAGCTCTGCAGGTCCAGTTTTCCATCCGAAGTCCGCGGGGCTGTCCAGCCGCACACCACCCGATCCATGACCCAGCGGCGGTGCTCCATAGCGACCAATCGATTGAATTTCTTTTGGTCGCCCGGGTCGGTGCTGCGGCGTTCCAAAATCTCTGCAAAACACTTTGCACCTTCCTCCGGACTGCCGTAGTCCAGACCGATGCTGTGGAACTTATACTGGATTGAGAGCACGAATGAGATCGACGAGGAAAAATTGTAGCGGTCCTCCGCAGTCGCTCTGTCAAAGAATTTTTTGCGCTCTGCGACCACATCGGTATTCATGGCGCTCATCCACGTCATGTGGGTGTTAAACGCCATCTCTGCCAGATCTTTGTCGATCGAGCTGATCTCCAACGGTTTGTGAATCCAGACGGGGTAAATCAGCTTTTCATCGTCCGTCTTTCCTCCCTCTCTGGCCAACGTATAGGCCACCGGACATTTCCCGCCGAAAACCCTCTGCATTTCCCTTGCGATTTTTCCGTTCCGAACATCGTCGTCCAGTGCAACGAAAATATAACTGTATTCTCTCTGGCTGTTCCGAGTCGCTTCTGCCATCTGCTCTACCAGATCTCCATGAATACCATCCAATCGAAGGACACCCTCCGGTTTCCGCATCAGCTGAGCGGGTGACAGAAACTGCAGCGATGCAAATGCCGTCTCTTCCTTCCCTTCCAGAGAGCCATCCACGTTGACGAATTCCGGCAGCGCTGGTCGAAACTCCAAATATTCTTTTTGTCTGGTGTCGGGGTCGTCCGAGACTGCAAACAAGTTCAGGCGGGTGTCCATCATCTGCCCGACCTGCAGACAGCAATCTAAAAACGTCTGCCCGTAAGAGCCAGCCCCCAACAGCAGAACATTCAACTCCTGCGCCTTTGGGTCAACGGTCTGATAGAGTGGATGCTCATACAAAAGCTTTTGAATGGCGATCCGAGGGTCGGCAAGACCATTCTTTTCATGCATCCGCTGGCGGTCGAGCAGAACTTCCAGTTGACGAATGGCTTCCTTCAGGTCTGCCTTTAGCTCATCGCAGCTTTCATAGCGCTCGCCGGGTTCCATCGCAAGGCACTTTTGCAGGATGCGGCAAATGCGCGAGATCACCGCTGCATCCGCGTTGACAATAGACTCGAACAGCGAAGAGCGCTTCACGAGCATGGGCAGCTGGTCGTAAAAGCCGTCCTGATAAAGACCGTCTGGAATATCCTTCAAAAGAATAACAGCATGGAAAAGCGTTGCACCGATGGAATAAATGTCAGACTGGTTGGTTTTGACTTCTTCCGGAGCACAGTATCCCTTTGTACCGATACCCATCCGCTCTTCCTTATCTGCGTCACAGCGGCGCAGCGTGCTGATATCGTGCAGAAAAATGCTGTCTGGCCGAATCTGAAAATCGCTGTCGTACGGAAGCATGAAATTGGACGGCTTGATGTCCAGATGCAGCAGCCCTGCCACATGCAGCGCCTTGATGCAGTCAGTCAGTGAGACCATGATAGACAAGATCTCATGCAGCGCTTCTTCTGGTTTCTGTGTAGGAGATCCCCGCTGCTCTTTCAGATACGTTTCAAAATTCTTCCCGGAAACTTCTGTGGACCAGAGATAGACCGATGAACGGGTCCGTACTTCTATATATGCATACGATTTTCCGACACCATCTACAGACCAGACAGAAGCTGTGGAACGAGTCTGTGTTTCCGACGTCTCTCTGTACCCAAGGAGCTTTGCAAGCCAGCTCGTGTTCTCCGATTTTCTGGCTTCCTTCGTCTCTGCGGACGGGCGAACGACCAGTTCACCATAGAGGATCTCATTTCGCGGAAGATAGCTTTTCAGGACCTCACTTTTTGGGTCTTCTACTGTCTTCCGCACAAGGCGGTAAGCTTTCAGATAGTCGTTGCAAGCGGCTATGAATTCCTTCGTCTTGCTGTGATGCGGGAGGAGCTGCCCGTTTGGCATCCGCTCCAATGCGAAGGAATCCCCTTCTTCATCGCAGGGGTAAAACTCCCTCAGCTTTCCAGCCTCCAAGGTCCCATCCGGCCGCACCCGGGCAGCTTCATAACAGATGCTGACGCGGTCCGTCCCGACGACTGACTTGATCTGATATTCTTCCGGTGCGCCGCCGTCCCAACTCTGACACAGCCGGATACTGTCCGTCAATGGTACACGATGATCCTCTCCCATAAAAATCCCTTTCCCTTCCAGTCCATGATTTTTATCATCAACTGTAACAGGCTCTTATTCCTTTACGTCCGTTTTATCCAAGACCTCTTCATCCAAGGTCAGCCAAAGCTGCCCTTTCCCGTCCACCTTGACCCGAATCGCCTGTTGAAGCAGCTGGAAATACTGTTCCTGTTTCTCAGGCGAGTAGACCACCGGCAGCGGGGCAAGTTTCCGCTGAACGATCTCCTGCAGATTCCGCTTGATATCCAGCGGAAATCCGCCCTTCAATGCTGCCAGCGCCATGGTACGCTCTTCATCTTGTACAGATGAAGTTTCTTCTGCCGGCTGTTCTCCGATCAGTTCGGTCAGAACACAGTAATCTCTGCGGCTGTTCAACTGGCGCAGCAGAAGGTCCGAGGGCTGCCGATCAAAAATGACAAAGACGCTTCTCTTCAGAATTCCTGCCATCTTCAGATCCTCGAGCAACTCACCCGACGGGGTAACCAGCACATAGGCTACAGACATTCCCTCTGGGACTTCCATGTCGCGCATTCCGATGTCCGCCGCCACCTGACTTGCCCACTCCTGAGAAGCATATTCCTGCCGGGGTTCACAGCGCGTCACCAATTCGCTTTCCTTCCGCAGCCACTCTTCCCAGCGCTCTCCTTCTTCATGGGGGCAGAACAGAACGCACTCACCCAGCTGCTCCGGATTGATCTCGTGGATACAAGACAGCAGCGGCCGCAATTCTTTGGTATGGATGCCAGCTCCATCGATATACACCCGATACTGGTAGTTGCCCTCTGGTCTCATGAAATGCGTCAGCTTTTCCAGACCAGCATCTCCGTAACTGCGGCGGAAACGACCGATATCCGGCACAGTGTCGCGGTTCTGCTGATACAAAAGCTCCACAAAGCCGTCATCGCCATCCAAAATGTTGCCTTCCCCCGGCATCTCCAGATTCAGATAACACTCGAAGGGATACGTCTTGCGGACCTCTTTTTTCGAAAACTCAATCGATTCGATCTGGTCCTTCTTGAGACCACCCGGATAGAGCAGAGCCTTTTTGATATAATCGAACTTTATCCCCTCAAACTCCGGCAGACGGCGCAGACGCTCCAAGTTTTCGCCCAGCTTCCGATTGATGAGCATCAGATACTCATTCATATCTACGGTCGGAGATGGGGACGGCATGGAGCAGCCGTCTCGATACAGGCGGCTCATCACATCGTTCTGATTCGTATATTTGCTCAGGAAAGCGCTGTAGCTCATGCCCTGCACAGCAGAACAAGCTTCACCAAAGCTGCGCATGATCGCCGCGCGGATCAAGCAAAGATTGCGCACCGCACGACAGGCCGGATTTTTATCCAGCCGTTCGTATACGCTGCGCTGCATCCACACCAGCTCATCATCGTCCATAAAGTTGCGCCGCCGCACACCGATCAGGTAGCCCACCGCCGAGCAGATCGTGTGGGTGGACACATAACCGCGTTCCCGGCAGACCGCCCGGGCGCGTTCTTTTGACGCTTCGTCCCAGACATTCTGTTCTGGTTCTTCGTTTTCTGCAGTAACCGCAGCAGCTTTGGTCTCGGGCAGTTTTTCAGCATCCAACTTCTTTTTTCTTCTTGCCATTTTTAGTCTCCCCTGAGCTTTTTCTCAATCAATGCAACAAGTGTATCCCGGTCCTTCTGGTTATCCGGCAAGTAGCTGTTTGTGACCGATCCAAGCCACTGATCTTTGCTTGTGTTTGAGATCCGGCCATTCTGAAGATAGAAGATTCCCTTCTCTCCTGCCTCACCTCCGCGCATGGACTGCAATTCATTGCGGCAGAAATGATTGTCCAGATAATACTGATCGTAGATCACGATTCCCACTGGAACCTTGCGATACTCCGCAAACGCTCTCTCCGTATCTCCATGGAAAAGCTCAGAAGCCCTTTTATTTCCGTCAAAGAGAACGCATTTCTCATTCAGACACCGATTCAGAGCATCTACAAGCTCCTGCAGCCATTGGATCTTTGTTTTTTCATCGGGTTTGTAGATGCCGTTATCATCATAGTGTGCGTAGCTGATGGCAACACGGTATGAAATCGGTTTACAGCTCTTCAGGAAACTGCGGATCGCGGCCACCTTGCTCTTATCATCCGGGCAGACCTCCGGCCACGCATTCATATTGTTTCCTTCCCAGCGCATTCCAAGGCTTTCTTTGTCCTTTGCATTCCAGCTGCGCTTGTCGGCTTCGCTGTCCAGCAGGACCCTGCAGTTGACAAAGGACATCTCCTCACTATGGCCGTGCCGATAGAGATAGTTGTACAGCGACTGGTGGCTTTCGATGGTGGCACGATCCAACAAAATCACTGTGGGCAGATTTGCATTTTCGTTTTCCAGCTGCTCGCCCCAAGGCAGGACCCGATAATTCTTTAGTTCGTCGTCTCTGTCCAGCCGTTCCAGCAACGCCGTCGGGTCGCTTTCTTCGTCCAGCAGCAACTGATACCGCACCGTTTTCGGGTCTTTTGAATTCGTTTCAGGCCGATAGTTTTCAATCTTCCGGTTGATCCTATCCGAGATCACACCGCGAAGATCGGTCAGGGTCTCATACAGCAGCTTCGTTGCCACCGCGTCCCGCATCACAACATGTGAGCAGATCAGACCGATCAGATTCATGTTTTTCAAGACACAGCCGCATTTGAGGTCTGCTTCTCTGCCTTCCTTTTTTCTTCGGCTCAACTCTGTCATCAGCGGGTCTGTCGATTGTACGATCAGCACCCGGTTTTCGATCGGTTCCTTCGATTCCGGATCAAAATAATCCTTCAGGCTCAGATCAAGGCTGTCTGTGATCTCGGCTCTGGGCAGGAACGCCATCTGCACTTTTTTCCCATAAATTCCGCCCGCTTTCTGGAAATTAAACTGCCAGCGATAATAGCCTTTGTCCGTTTTTTCGATCACGCTGCACATTCCAAGAGGATTTACGCCGTCACGGCTGCATCCATCAAACACTTTCTGCAGCTGCTGGAACCATTGATTGGGCTTGGCATTGTCCTTGTCTGCAATGGTTTCCAGCTTGAGCAGCTCGTTGACCCAATCCCGATCCATCTCCGCGTTTTCTTCCAGCTTTTTCTGCAGTTCCTCTCTGCTCTTCTCGTAATAGTTGAATTCCAGCTGATGGATCAGAAGGTTGCGCTTCCGGTCCGAGATGACCTTTCTCAGTTCAGCAATGGGCGCATCGTAGATGTACTCCACAAAGGTCATCTTCTTTTCCTTTGCCATCTCATTCAGGTCGAGCAGCAGCTTCCGGTCAATGCCGCGAAGCTGGCTGCTTGCCAACGCCGTCAGCTCCCGCGGCATGCCGTATTTGACCCGGCAGCTCAGGTTGTACAGTTCCTGCTTATAGCTTTTTCGATCCTCATAATGGTACGAGATCAGGTTGCTAGCCGCTTCCAGATGGAAGCTGCACACCTCGGCAAAGCGTTCCAGATCACCCGCACTGAACAGCGGATCCTCGTCCAGAACACTGGTTTGGTCATCTTCTTTGTCGGTACTGCGCAGATTGAGTTTTTTCTCAATTTCCTTGAATTGAACACCGCGCGTCCAGTAATACATCGCCAGCACTCGGAACAGCGTCACATAGTCATCCGAATCCAGTGTAGCTTCTGTGCGCCATGCCTCCAACTGCGAGTTTTTCAACAACTCGACATCGGGTTCCTTCAAAAGATCTTCCAACGCCCTCCGCAGTTTCGTGCGGAAAGCACTGACATCGCCCTTGTTCCGAGCCGCAAGGTCCAGCGTGTGGCCTCCTTTGATCTCTTCATCCTGACAGACCATAAACAGCAGGTCCAGCAGCCACCGATCCCTGCTGATCTCGCCGGGTTTGATCCCTTCCAACCAATCGATCGAACCGGATGGATCATCAAATTTTCCAAAGTATGCCCGCAGGATCTCTGTCGTGTAGAGCGAGAACGCATAGGGAGCCAGCTTCTCGGCTTGATCTGTCAGCTTATACCGCGGATTGCCCACCTTTGCCGTCCGCTCGATGAGTTTTTCCTCTTCCAGAATGCTCAGCATTTTCTTCGGATCCAAAGGCTTTGCTCCACAGCAGCGGGAAAGGCTTGCAGAATCGATCGCGGCGATCGTTTTCACATTGATCTGCTTGTTTCCGATCAGCTGCGGCAGATAGAAAGGCGCAAGCACCTCTTCCCGATCCACACCGATCGAGCCGCCTCCCATCAGCGCAGAAACGATGCGAGTCGGTTTGGTCGCAGCCGTATAACGCTCCTTCTCAGAGCTGTTGATGAGCAGATAGCTTTTGCCTCGGCTGCACAGGCCCAGACGGCCCGCACGGCCAATGATGTTTTTATACTCCTGCTGTGTCAGAGCGACTGGCGTGTTTCCCCCGCGATGGACCTTGTTATCCGCTATGATCACGACCTCAAAGGGCAGGTTGATGCCAATGGTCAGCGTTTCTGTCGCTACGATCAAGTTCAAATGCTCCGCGTTGTCCTCGATCACCTCGCGCAGACCATAGCTCATGCTGGAATGATGATAGGCGATCCCGTATCTTGCCAGCTCCTTGATCTGCTCCATATCACTGTCGCCGTTGCACTCGTTTAGAGCACGCTCAAACTCTCGGTCCAGCTCATGCCGCGGGAACAGAGGAGCCAGTTCTTTCCGCAGACGCTTCGCTTCCCGCCGCGCACCGCTCTGACTCGGCACAAAGAGCAGCGTTCTTGGCACTTTTCCGTTATTTTCTTCCGCAAGATTCTGCAGAAGCTGCCGCACTACTCGATTTTGGCGCGCTCTCGGATGGATCTTTCCAAGCTCCATAAATCGTTCCGGTTTGTTCTCTTCCGAGACCAGAACATCCTCTTCATCATTTTCGCCGGGGATGTGCTTGGTATAGCGCATTCCATCGTCCAGTGTGATGATATTTTCTTCCAGACCCACCGGGCGGGTAAGACCCTCAATGACCTCTACTCCGTTGTCGTCAGGTTCTGCTCCGCCTCCATAGTCCTCTTCCAGGTCGTCGTCCTGCCCGGGCAGTTCATGGGGAAGCGTATGGTTCAGCCATTTTGGGATATACTCCACACTACAGTTGATGGTCGTCAGACAGACGACTCGAAGCTCTGTCTGCAGTCTCTGCATGGCGATCTCCAGCGCGACCTCCAGCTTGGGGCCGCGCGCTTCCATCCCCATCATCGTCAGCTCATCCACCACGATCAAACCGCAGTTTTCCAGGATCTGGCAGTTTGGCTGGCAAAGCATCGCAAACAGTTTTTCGTAGACCAGAATGCCCACATCGTAGGCTCCTTCGATCAGATTGCTGTCGTTCTCCTGATAGTCGCTGGAACTGGCGTAGATCTTTTTCCCTGTGTCGCGAAAATCTCTCTCGAATTGGGTATAGCGCTCTTTGACCATCGACTTCAGTGGAACGAGAACCAGAACCTTTTTTCCATGGGCCAATGCATCGATGACAGCAAGCTCAGAAAGCAGCGTCTTGCCGGCCGAAGTCGCCGCCTGAATGATCAGGTTTTTCCCCTTAAAATCTTTCTCACCCCAATGTCCAAAAAAAGATTCATTCTCCAGTGCATCGCGCTGCAGACGCGTCAGCCGAAACCCCTTGGGGCCAGTCGCACGGTCCTGCATGCTCTGAAGCACCGAGTCCCAATCATTTCCCCAGTCCTGAATGCGCCCCTCCTGTGCCAGCGCTTCCTTGATCTCCAACAGGTCATCCATTATGCAAACTCCTCCTCACGATGTTCTTGTAACGAAAGCTCTTTCAAAATCGAGCGGACACAACTGCGCCACAGCGCGGTGTAAGTCTTGTTAAATCGCTGCAGCGCGCTCAGGGTCCGTGCCGGTGAGCTGCCACCGTACGGTTCATGCTCGGCCTCATTCCGACGGGCCGCCTCATGCAGAACGGTACAGTCCAGCACGACCTTGCGGATCTGCCGGGCGCGGACCGGCTGCAACGCATTCAGTTCCTCCACGATGCGGCATGCTTCTTTTCTTACACTCGGGCTGGCATACGGTGTCAGTTCCGGGTCAGCGTATCGGCTGAAGAAGTTCAGCAGCCGGGTGTAATACTCCGGCGGGAATCCATAGATGATAGACCGCTCCAATGCATGAAGCGCTTGTTTTTGTTCGCCCCATTCCTCCTGCGGCAGATTTTCCAGCTCACTAAGAGACTGCGCAGAAATATCCAGCAGATAACTCAGTTCCCGGGTCAGCGCCTGCAGCAGCGGATAGCTGATCAAAAAGCGTTCACTCAGAACGCGTGGATTGGCGGTATCTGCCCATGTCAGGATCGCGGCTGTGATGATGATCTTGCGCAGACAGTTCTCGTCCTTCATCATCTTCTCCTCGCACTCCAGCAAGTGTTCCATTTTGCTGTAGCAGCCGCACTTGATCAGCTCGGTCTGCATATTCTCTTTCGAGAAACGCTCTTTGAGAAGCTCATCTTCCGTCGTTGTCCGGTCCAGATGAAGGGCCAAGCGGTGATTTTTCAAGCATTTTGCACCCAGAAGCGCATAGATCAAACACGCATTGTCCATCCGGCTGGTCTTGGGGTCCCAAGCAAATTTCATTGCGCGGAGCAGAAGATCATAATCGCTTCGGCTCGGCGTATAGCCTTTCAGCTCCGCACCCCGATCCGTCGTGGTGTAAGATGGCCCTCCCAGCATCATTCTCTGCTGCTTGATCAGTCCGTTTGCCTGTAGATATCGCAGCATCTCGCTCAGATCCCGGTCGTCCTCTCCCTCTGGCTTAGGCAGGAACTTCAGCAGCTCTCCCAGTCTGGTCGCACTGATGGGCCGCTCCGTTGCCGCCGGGATCAGGCACAGCAGCATGAACGGAATGTAGTCTTTGCCCTCGCCGCTGTAAAAGCTGCTCGTGATCCGTTCCGGCTTTTCACTGTTCTCCTTGAGCTTCCTCCATGCTGTATATACCTTATCGTACGGGTCATAGCTATTGTGGTGCGGACCGAAGGTATCCAAAATCGGGTAGACATAGCCCACGATCTCCGAAAGTTTTTTGCCGGGTTTTAAGCGCCCCGCGCGGCCCGCGTAATTCTGGTATTCGATGGGTTTCAAAAATTCCACACCATCCGGCGTGTTCTTATTCATTTCGGCCACGATGACAACATCGACCGCACTGTTGATGCCATAGGCCAGTGTCTCTGTGCTGCATACGATGCGCAGACGCGAGTCTCTGCCCAGAAAATCATCCTCCACCGCCGCACGCGTCTCAGGCGGCAGAGCGCTGCTGTGGAAGCCGACACCTGCACAATAGGCTTGATAGTTGACATCTTCAAAAATGCCTACCAGTTCATCTTCGGTAAAAGCATCGACGCTGTCCTCCGAAACTGCCCCCCGGCGCACAACATCCGTACAGGCATCCAGCACTTTTTCCTTGCAATCCTGCAGGGTCTCCGGAACCTGATCGAGCAGAGGGGCCAATTCCTGATACAGATAACCGCACAGTTCCCGCACCAAAAAACGGTCGTTCCAGAAGATCAAGATCTGATGGTGCTGCTGAAGATGCTTCCGGCACAGTTCTGCAATGATCGCATACTTATACCGTGTTCCAACGGGGATCTGCCGATAGCGGAAACAGCAGGGCTTTCCTGTTCTGGGACAAAGTTCTGTGGAGTAAATCTGTCGGCAGGATTCCAGCTGCGGGCATCTGGCTTCCGGATCCTCCAGAGCCAGACAAGTGGTCTCTGTTGGCATTACTGAATTTTCACGCAGCAACCGCACCATCTGGAATGAATCTTCCTCCGGGTCCGTAAACTCCGCGATGATGTTTTTATTTCCCCGCCCATTTGGAACATAAACCGGCCGTTCGATCAGTCTGGGCCGCGCCCCTTTTTCCAATTCCACCCTGAAGAAATCAAAATTCTCGGCATACCCGGTCCAGTCATAAAACGGCGTCCCCAACGCCAGCATTCTAGGCGCTTCCAGCGAAGGATCATTCTGCAGGAACCGGATCCACGTCATGAGGAAATCCAGCTTGATGCCGCGATTCTCATCTTTGATCAACCCGATCTCATCAAAAACGATGAACTGATATCGCTGCAGAAAGCTTTGATCCGCTGAAGCGAATACAAAAGCCTTTTCATTGATGACGACCGCGATATCAATATCGTCTCCAGCGTTTTTGATCTTGTCGTCCGCCTGACGATACTCACTGGTGCTTTGCTCGCATTGCAGCACATATTTTTCATGATACGCGCGGTTGAAATCATCCCGCAATTCGCTGACTTTCTGCGCCGCTAAAGCACGATAGGGCACAACAAAGAGCATTTTGGGCGTCGGCATCCCTTTCTCCAAAGCTTCCAATACCGCATCATAATATAACAGCTTCGGGATGAGCGTCTTGCCGGAGGATGTAGGTCCAATGATCATCAGGTTTCTGATGTTTCCTGTTTTATCGGGATACGTCTCCGGCGACTCAAAAACCAGTTTTTGTAATTCGTTGAGTTCTGGATAACCCAATTCTTCCGCAATCGTTTGAATCCGGTCCTTCATTGTGATTCCTCCTGTGAGAATCTCAGGTCCTTTTATTTAAGGAAAGTATAAAAGTTCTACCCTGAATTTCCATTGACAGACTGCACAAACTTCAGCCATTCTTTTTTTCATCCGCCTTCAACGGTTTTCCATCCGCTGTACAGAACGTATAGCTGGCCGCAAAATCTTTTTCTGAGACCAAATTGAACCCGGCATCTTTGACTGTGCCATCCAGATTCCGGACCATGCTGTAAAATACTACTGTGCCCCGATCCGAGGTGCTGAGCGGTGCACCAAAAAGCTCCGCCTGAAAATATCGTTCCGGGTCCTCCGGGCAGATCTGAAGTCGCCCAGTGTCGAGCAGGAACTGGATCTCCGGGCACATGTCGTCCCCCTTCTGCCACACCTGCAGGGGCTTCGGCTGCTGTTCATACAAGTCCTGCGCCGCATCCAGCAGCGTGTGATTGGCCTCAAAAAACTGCTTTGAGTTCGGGTATGGATAGTGACGGCCTTCCACCGTGTCCACCTTGAAGTAGTCCCCCGGCAAGGCCAGCTCTCCCTTGCCTTGTGTTGCCTCCTGCGAAAACAGCTCGTAGCTGCCGTCCGGCAGACGGCGAATCGCCCCTTCCTGAATCAGCTGCCGCTCCATGGCGCTGCCGTCTCCCAAACGGCAAGCATGGACAAGTTTCTTTTTGTTCTTGATCGCATAGTTCATGGTGAGGTTCTCCTTTTCTGTACTGCCGCGCTTCCGCAGCAGTCTTTAACTGCATTATATCATAAAGTTCAGAAACTTTCCTGTTTTCAGAGTCCTTTTTGAGCACATTTTTGTGCAAGCCTTTCAAAATCAGGAGCATCTTTCTGGACTGCCCTGTCTGCTCTCTGAATCACAAAGAACATTCATGTGAGACAGATTATAATAAGTCTCACGCTTTTTCACCATTAACCATAGGTTTCTATTCCTTTTTCCAATCCTCTTGCCATCTTTGCAATCGTTTGCTATAATGATTGCAGGAAAGTTGCAGTTCAAACTGGGGAGGGAAAGCCATGACGATCTACGACATCGCACGGGAAGCGGGCGTTTCAGCCAGCACAGTATCCCGCGTCATCAATCACAAGGCGGGCATCAAGGAAAGCACCCGCAAAAAGGTGCAGAAGCTCTTGGACGAATACAACTATACGCCGGATGTGGCGGCGCGCGGGCTGGTGACGCAGGCATCCAAGTTCATCGGCATCCTCATCGAGGACATCCGCGTTTCGCATCACACGGAGTCGGCCTATGTCATCGAGCAGGAGATGACCCGGCAGGGCTACACCTGCATCACCTTCAGCACCGGGGCCGACAGCAAGCGAAAGGCGCAGTACATCGAAATCTTGGAGCAACGCCGGGTGGAAGGGGCCATCTTTATCGGTTCCATGTTCGGCACGGAAGAGGTGCGCCAGAGCGTGGAGCAGCACCTTTCCAACATCCCGGTGGTCATCGTCAACGGGACGCTGGACCTGCCAAACACCTACAGCGTCCTCATCGATGAAGAACGCGGGACCGAAGAATGTGTCGCTCTGCTGACCAAAAAAGGCCGGAAGCAGCTGGTCTATCTGATGGATGTTGCCACCCCGGCCAACGAGAAAAAGAACCGCGGTTTCTGCACTGGAATGCTCCGCAGCGGGCTGGAATCCGCTGGGCACTCCATCTATGCCGAGGTGGACGGGACCACCGGCCCCCGCAGTTCGGTGGAGCGGGGCCGCTGCGAAACGGCAGAACTGCTCAAACAGATGCCGGACGTGGACGGCATCCTCTGCGCCACCGACATGCTGGCCATCGGCTGCGTGCAGGAGCTGAAGCGCCGAGGCATCGCCGTGCCGGAACAGGTGGCGGTCATCGGCGTGGACAACACCCTGTATGGCCAGCTCTGCACCCCTGCGCTGACGACACTGGACAACAAACTGGGCGAAGTCAGCCTTGCAGCGGCCAATATGCTGCTGGATGTGCTCCAAGACCGGCCCGTGAGCCACAAATTGATGCTTTTGACCGAGATCATCCAGCGGGAAAGCACCTGATCTTTTGAAGTTTTCTGTCCCCCGGAGAAGCCCAAAGCAGCTTTTCCGGGGACTTTTTATGCTCATTTTAGAAATCGATTGCTATGATTTTTACAGTTTCTTGCAAAAGTTAGCACACCTGCACAAAGTGAAGTTGAAATTATTGTCGAATATGCGAATTGAAAACCCGTTCAAAAGTGTGTAATCTATGAATCGCAAGAAATGCAATCGATTGCAAAACAGCAAATCGAGACAATCGTACAGCCAGATAAGGAGAGAACCATCATGATTTACGGCAACATCAACGCCAAAGAGACCGAAGCCGCTTACACCCCCGTCATCCGCAAGGCATTGGACATCCTGCGCACCATCGATGTCAGCGAGATGCACCACGGAAAGTACCCCATCGACGGCGACAAACTGATCCTTCAGATCAACGAGATCACCACCGGCCCCAAGGAGACCAAGCGTCCGGAAGTCCATCGTCAGTACATCGACGTGCAGTATATGGTCCACGGCCATGAGCTGATCGGTTTCTACCCTGACTGCAAGGACGGCGAGGTCCTGGAGGACGATCTCGACAGCAACGACGTTCTGTTCTACAAAGAGCGCAGCGATGTGCACGAGATCATGCTGCCGATGACCGACGGCTGCTATGCCATCTTCTTCCCGGAGGACGTCCACCGCCCCTGCTGCATGATGGACGCCCCGGAAGACGTGAAGAAGATCGTGCTGAAAGTCCGCGTGGATTCGCTGTAAGAGAGTTGGGAGGACAAAAATGAGAGTTGCTTATGAAACGATGCTGGCCGAGTTCGAGCGGGTGCTGAAAAAGTATGGATTCTCCGCCGACCGCGCCCACGATGCCGCCGAAATTTTTGCACAGAACAGTCTGGCTGGTGTGTTCAGCCACGGCCTGAACCGCTTTCCGGTCGCGGTCGATTACCTGAAGAAGGGCGAGATCGACCCCGCCGCCGAAGCCGAGTGCGTGGCAAGCTTTGGAGCCATGGAGCGCTGGGACGGCCACCGCGGCTTCGGTCCCCTGAACGCCAAGCGGGCCATGGACCGCGCCGTGGAGCTGGCCAAGCAAAACGGCATCGGTCTGGTGGCGCTGGGCAACAACAACCACTGGATGCGGGGCGGCACTTACGGCTGGCTGGCGGCGGATGCGGGCTGCATCGGCATCTGCTGGTCCAACACCTGCCCGAACATGCCCGCGTGGGGCGCAAAAGACAACCACATCGGCAACAACCCGCTGATCTTGGCGGTCCCCCGCTCCAACGGTGAGCACGTCATGGTGGACTGCGCCCTGAGCCAGTTCAGCTACGGCAAGCTGGAGACCACCCGTCTGGCCGGCAAGCAGCTTCCGGTGGTCGGCGGCTACGACGAAGCCGGAAACCTGACCACCGACCCCGCCGCCATTGAAAAGACCCGCCGGATGATCCCCATCGGCTACTGGAAGGGCAGCAGCCTGTCCATCCTGCTGGATATGATCGCGACCGTCCTCACCAACGCCAACTCGGTGGCCAAGATCGGCACATTCGGCGACGAGATCGGCCTGACCCAGATCATGATTGCCATCGACCCCACCAAGTTCCAGTCCGCTGCTGAGACGGACGCCATCGTGGACGCCATCGCCGCCGACGTGGCTTCCAGCCAGCCGGTCAAGGAAGGCGCAGAAGTGCGCTGCCCCGGCATGGGCGAGCATCGCAGCCGGAAGGAGAACCTCGAGCTGGGCATCCCGGTCGCCGAGGAAAAGTGGAACGAAGTGCTTGCAATGTAACGCCGTTCTGGGCGACCAAGGCCCCGTGACCGAGATGATCCGCACCGGCGCTTTGCAGCTGGCCGTTGTGCCCATGTCGGTCCCCGAGAGCTACAACAGCGATTTTGCCATCATCGCGGCCCCGTACCTCTACGACAATCTGGAACAGATGGAGACGTCCGCCCGCGAAGGCGTGTTCGACCCACTGTTCGCCACCACTGACAAATTCAATTTCGAAGTCGCCACCCTGTACACCTCGGGTGCGCGGCACATCTACACCGACAAGCCCATCACCAAGCCGGAGGACCTGAAAGGCTACAAGATCCGCGTGCAGGACTCTGACACCTATATCCAGATGATCGATCTGATGGGCGGTGTGGGCATCGCCATGGGCCAGAGCGAGGTCTATGCCGCCGTGCAGCAACACGTCATCGAGGGCGGCGAGAACTCCGAGGTCGTCTACAACAACTTCAAGCACTACGAGATCGCCCCCTATTTCAGCTACACCAATCATCTGGTCATGACCGATGTGGTGGTCGTCAACAAGGATTTTCTGGACGACATGGACGAGGACACCCGCGCGACCTTCCGCAAGCTGATGAAGGAATCCATGGAAGTGGAATTTGCCGCATGGGACCAGAACATCGAGGACGCCAAGGCCGTTCTGGAAGAGCACGGCGTCACCTTTGTGGAAGCGGACATCGAAGCCTTCCGGGAGCGGTGCATGCCGCTGCTGGAGAGCATTGCCAACCGCTCGGAGATGACCCGCGCGGTCTACGACAAGGTGCAGGAGATCAAGGCGAGGGAGGCATAAAACCATGAAACAGCTGAAACAAGTCATCAACAAAGTGGTGGAGTGGGTCTCCATCGGTCTGGTCGTCGTCATGGTGCTGCTGGTGCTCTGGCAGATCGTGGCGCGGTATCTGCTCAACAGCCCCAGCAGCTTCAGCGAAGCACTGACCCGTTATCTGTTCGTCTGGCTGGTGCTCATCACCTCCACCTACGCTTTCGGCAGCCGCGACCACATGTACATCGCCGCCCTGAACGACAAGCTCACGGGCAGAACGAAAACGGCGGTCAACATCCTCATCGAGGTGCTGACCATCCTGTTTGCGGCCTGTGTCATGGTCTACGGCGGCAGCATCATCACCCGGATGCAGATGGTCTCGCTGGATTCCAGTCTGCACATCCCCATGGGCGTGGTCTACGGCGTCATTCCGGTGTGCGGCGTGCTCATCGTGTTCTACTGCATCTGCAACATCCTCGAGGAACTCAACAAAGCAAAGGAGGCTGTCTGATATGACTCTTGCCATCCAAACCGCCATCGTCATGGTCGTGCTGCTGGTCGTCATGCTGGCCATGGGTGTTTCCATCAGCATTTCGGTGGGCCTGTCCAGTGCTGTGGCCATGCTCTGCATGCACGCCGTTCAGTTCGGCATCATGGTCAGCATGAACCTCTGCATCGGAACCATCACCCCGCCGGTCGGCTCGATCCTGTTCACCGGCTGCAAAGTGGGTCATGTCAAGATCGAGCAGGTCATCAAGGAGCTGCTTCCCTATTTCTTCGCCATCATCGTGGCGCTGCTGCTGGTCACCTATATCCCGGCCATCTCCATGACGCTGCCCACGCTGGCCGGACTCATCAAGTAAGGAGCGGCACATGGAAAAACTGCTTTGTCCGTCGCTGCTCAACCTTTCGGACGACTACCTGAAGGACGAGGTCCAGAAACTCGACCGCAGCGGCGTGGACATCCTGCATCTGGACGTCATGGACGGCGACTATGTGCCCAATTTCGGCATGAGCTTCAACGAGATCGCCACCGTCCGGGCCAACACCCGCCTGAAGCTGGACCTCCACATGATGATGCGGAACCCCCGCCGCTATGTGGAGCGCTATGCAGAATGCGGCGTGGACATCATCTACATCCATCCGGATTCCGAAGCCATTCCCACCGAAACGCTGGCTCTTATCCGGAAACTGGGCAAACACCCCGGCATCGTCATCAACCCCGGCGTTTCGCTGGAAACGGTGCAGGAGCTGTTCCCGCTCGTCGATTATGTTCTGGTCATGACCGTCAACCCGGGCTTTGCAGGGCGGGATTATCTGCCCTATGTGGAGACCAAGATCAAATGGCTGGTGGAGATCCGCCGCCAGTACGGCTTTCACATCGTCATCGACGGCGGTGTGACATGGGACGTGCTCCGCCGCTTGTGGGGCTATGGCGTCGAGGGCTTTGTGCTGGGTAAGCAGATTTTGTTCGGACAGGACGAACCTTACGACAAGATCATTCAAAAAGTTCGCTCGATTTGATTCGTTAAGATCGGAGGGAAAGGATATGGGATTTTTAACTGGAAAGACTGCGCTCATCACCGGCGCAGGACGCGCTGTACTTCAGGATGGAAGCTGCGGCTCCATCGGCTATGGCATTGCCACCGCCTACGCCAAAGAAGGAGCCAATCTGGTTATCACGGGCCGCAATGTGAAAAAGCTGGAAGCTGCCAAGGAAGAGCTGGAACGGCTGTACGGCATCAAGGTCCTGACCGTTCAGGCCGACGTCTGCGCGGGCGGTGACAACGAGGCTGTGGTCCAGAACGTCGTGAAACAGGCTGTGGACGCCTTCGGCGGCATTCAGGTGCTCATCAACAACGCACAAGCTTCGGCCTCCGGTGTTCCTCTGGCGGACAACACGACCGAACAGTTTGATCTGGCCCTGTATTCCGGCCTGTACGCGGCGTTCTACTATATGAAAGCGTGCTATCCCTACCTGAAGGAGTCGCACGGCAGCGTCATCAATTTTGCATCTGGTGCGGGCCTGTTCGGCAACTTCGGCCAGAGCGCCTATGCCGCCGCCAAGGAAGGCATCCGCGGCATGTCCCGCGTGGCCGCGACTGAGTGGGGCCCGGACGGCATCAATGTCAACGTGGTCTGCCCGCTGGCATGGACCGCCAAGCTGGAGCAGTTCCAGCAGAACTACCCGGAAGCCTTCAAGGCCAACGTCAAGATGCCGCCCATGGGCCACTACGGCAATGCCGAGCTGGAAATCGGCCGCGTCTGCGTCCAGCTGGCCAGCCCCGATTTCAAGTTCATGTCCGGTGAGACCCTGACGCTGGAAGGCGGCATGGGCCAGCGGCCGTAACCCTGCCATCACACGATCATTTCATCTTTATCTGCCACAGAACCCCGATGCTGTACAGTTTTCTCCTTGCTGTACGGCATCGGGGTTCCTTGATTTTTTGATAACGTTGCTCTGGTCAGTCCAGCCATTGGATGCCGTCTGCCCTGCCAGATGTCATTTCAAAATGGTATTTTACAGTGCCAAGGTCTAGCTTTGTATAAAATCCTCTGCCGCTGGTTACCTTCACCGCACCGCAGACAATACCATATACCATATCTTACAGAGGATTGCAAGAATTTTCTTAAACTTCTCCCCTAGATTCAAAAAAGCAAGGAACTGCTATTCGATAACAGATACTTGCTTTTTGTAATCGCTCTCTACAAAATAACAAAAGGTCGTTTATAAACAGCCTCCATGCATCCGTTGTGCGCAGATAGTCCAGACATAGGGTTCTATCATTTTAATATGGTTACGACCAGTTCATCCGTCCATAGCGGGTGGTCATCTGGCAGATTTCTTTCTGGAGCTTCTTGGTCAGCTGGGTCTTTTTCAGCCGCCAGCGCCAGTTTGTGCCCACGGTGGAGGGCTTATTGATACGCGCTGTATTATCCAACCCCAGCCAGTCCTGCATAGGAACGATGCAGGTAGCCGCCGCACTGCGCAGAATTAGGGCAATCATGCTCTTGTAAAGCTGCTCCTCCGGGGTGGTGTAATCGTACAGATAATCCCGCACCATAGCACGCTCAGCTGGAGTGATGGTCTGATACCACGACACCAGCGTTTCGTTATCGTGGGTGCCGGTGTAGGCCACACTGTTCACAGGGTAGTTGTGGGGCAGGTAGTCGCTGGCACTGCCAGTATCGCGGGAGTCAAAAGCAAATTCCAGCACCTTCATGCCGGGGAAGCCGCTATCCCGCACCAGCTGGCGCACGGTGTCGCTCATGTAGCCAAGGTCTTCTGCAATGATGTTCCGCTTGCCCAGCGCCTGCTCCACGACACGGAACAGTTCGATGCCGGGGCCTTTTTCCCAGTGGCCCGGGGCGGCGGTGTCGCTGCCGTAGGGAATGGAGAAATACTCATCGAAGCCGCGGAAGTGGTCGATGCGCACTACATCATACAGTTCGAAGCAGTACCATAGGCGGGTAATCCACCATTGATAGCCCGTTTCCCGGTGTGCTTCCCAGCGGTAAAGCGGATTGCCCCAAAGCTGACCGGTGGGCGAAAAGCCATCCGGCGGAACACCGGCCACAGCAGTGGGAATGTTCTCTTTGTCCAGTTGGAACAGGCTGGGATTTGCCCATGCGTCCGCAGAATCCAGCGCTACATAGATGGGGATATCGCCGATGATCTGGATACCTTTGCTGTTAGCGTAGGCTTTCAGCTTGCGCCACTGCTGGTCGAATTTGAACTGAAGATACTTGTAATACTCCACTTCAAAATACAATTCCCGGCGGTAATAGTCCATGGCGGGCTGCCAACGCAGGCGGATGTCTTCGGCCCACTCGATCCACGGCTTGCCCTCAAAGCGGCCCTTGACTGCCATGAACAGGGCAAAATCGTCCAGCCACCACTTGTTTTTCTCGCAGAACGCGGTGAACGCTTCGTTGTGGCCAATGTCGCTGCGAGAGTAGGCCAGCCGCAGCAGACGGCCACGTGCTTCGTACAGCTTTTTGTAATCGATGTCGTCTGCCTTGCGGCCAAAGTTTGCCTTTTTGCATTCTTCGCTGGTCAGCACGCCCTCTTCCACCAGTGCATCAAGGCTGATGAAATACGGATTGCCCGCAAATGCGGAAAAGCTCTGATACGGGCTGTCACCGTAGCTGGTCACGCCCAGCGGCAGGATCTGCCAGTAGGTCTGGCCTGCTTCCTTGAGCCAATCCACAAAATCGTATGCTTCCTGCGAGAAGCAGCCGATGCCGTAAGGGGACGGCAGACTGCTGATGGGCAGTAAAATGCCTGCACTTCTCTGCATCTTCTTTTCCCTTCCTTTATAACTCAATGAGGATGCCCGCATGGTCGGACACCTGCGGTTCCTGCGTCCCGTTGAACACCACCCGGCTGCTTTTTACCGGTACAGCTTTGGAGCACCAAATTTGATCGATGCGCTTTTTCGCCGCCGCATCCGGGGCGTCCCGCCAGCCGTCAATGGCCTGTACGACCGTATAACCATCATCCCGCTGCTGTGCAAGACGGTAGGTGTCCTGCCAGCCGCACCGGACGATCAAATCGTAGCCTTCCCCGTGCACCGCTGCTTCGCTGTTGAAGTCGCCCAACAGAAACGCCTTGTCTTTTGTGCTCGCCGCCTGCGACAGCTTTTCCCACTGCGCGAGGAAGGGCTCTTCTTCATCCTTCCACCAGCCCATGTGGACCGCATAGTACCAGACATCTCCTGCACAGATGCCCAGCGCACGGCGGGTCTTCCAGTAATTGTAATCGTTCGTCTGGCTCAGCAGCAGGTTTTCGGCAGCGGTGATGGGCGCACGGCTGAATACGGCCATGCCCTCGTCGTATTTATCGTAGCCGATTTTGGCCGGGAGCCAGCTCCAATGGTAATGTACGCCCCGTTCTTCCAGCATCCGAGCCACTGCGGCGGCATGGTTATCCGCTTTGAGCAGAACGTCATTGCAAGGGCAGGGGTAGTACCCCGCCGGAGTCTTTCCCAGCAGCGGAGCGGCGGCAGTCTGGTTCACCTCCTGCAAGGCGAACACATCCGGTTGCTCCTTTGCGATAAAGTCTACAAAAGTCTCCCGTTTGGCCTCGTAGTCCGGCTCCACAAGACTGTGGGTATTCAATGTCAGAAGTTTCATAGTGTTTTACAAAATATCATTGATGTCAGATTTCAGAACATCTGCCTTGGGGCCGTACACGGCCTGAATTCCGTCGCCCTTGACCAGCAGGCTCAGTGCGCCTTCTGCCTTCCATGCGGGAAGGTCTGCCACCTTGGCCGGGTCTTTCACGGTGACGCGCAGACGGGTCATGCAGGCATCCACCAGCACGATGTTCTCGCGGCCGCCCAGCAATGCAATGATGCGCTCAGCCTGACTGTTGCCGGACTTGGCATCGGTCTTGTTAGAAGCGTTGGCATCCGCAGCAGAATCATCGGCGGCGTTGTCATCGGTATAGTTGCCCAGACGACCCGGGGTTGCCAGATTCAGTTTGCCAATCATGAAATAGGCCACAAAATAGCCGATGGCGAAGAATGCAATGACGCAGATGACAAAGTTGATGATGTCGCCGCCCAGACCAGCCTGCAAGGACATGGGGATACGGGTGATAAATTCCAGATTGCCGAAAGAGTGCAGCCGCAGGTGAATGATGCCAGCCATTGCAAAGGCGCAGCCCTGAAGGACAGCGTACACGATGTACAGCGGCATTGCGCAGAACATGAACATGAATTCCAGCGGCTCGGTAACGCCGGTGAGGAACACAGCCAGTGCAGTAGAGATGAACATGGACTTATACTTGGCACGCTTGTCGGCATCGACGCGGCGGTACATGGCCAGTGCAATACCCAGCAGCAGACCGGTGGCACCAATCATCTGACCAACTTTGAAACGGGCGGGGGTGACGGTAGCCAGCAGATTGTTGTAAGCTGCCATGTCACCGGCTTTCTTGAAGTTGATGAGGTCATTGGCCCATGCCAGCCACAGCGGGTCCTGACCAAATACCTGACTGCCTGCGTTGACGCCGGTAGCAATGGTATAAGTGCCGCCGAAGGAGGTGTAGTTCATGGGGATGGTCAGCATATGGTGCAGGCCGAAGGGCAGGAGCAGACGTTCCAGCGTGCCGTAGATGAACGGAGCCAGAACCGGAGAGGTTTCGGAAGAGTTGGCAATCCAGATGCCGAAGTTGTTGATGCCGGTCTGAACCACAGGCCAGAACAGAGCCAGAACGATGGAGATGACCACCGAGTAAGCAATAACCACCATTGGCACGAAGCGCTTACCGTTGAAGAAGGCCAGCGCATCCGGCAGCTTACGGAAGTTGTAGTATTTGTTGTACGCCACACCGCCCACAAAACCGGCAATGATGCCCACGAAGACGCCCATATTCAGAGCCGGGGCACCAAGCACAGAGGTAAAGTAGCCGTTGACGGCGATCTCCTGCCCGAACAGGGTGTGGGTCACAGCGTTGGGGTCTGCCAGCATGGCGCTGGTGACGCCGAAGATGTTGCCGGTGATGACGTTGATGAGAGCGAAGGCCAGCACCGCCGCAAATGCACCGCCGGCGCGCTCTTTTGCCCAGCTACCGCCGATGGCGACTGCGAACAGGATGTGCAGATTGTTGATAACGGCCCAGCCGATATTCTCCATGGTGGTGCCAATGGTCAGCACCATGGAAACATCACCGCCTGCCATCTGTACCAGCTTGCCCAGACTGATCATCAGACCGGCCGCAGGCATGACGGCAATGACCGTCATCAGCACTTTGCCCAGCTTCTGCAGGAAGTCAAAATTGATGAAACCCTTCTTTTTCGGCTTTTCGGCGCCGGTTTCTTTTGCAGCCGGGGCCGGTTCTGCAGTTTTGACAGGCTGTTTTCCTTTTGCTGTCAGGGTCAGCACCGGGGTCTTCCCCGCCGCTGCGGTGCCCTCTGCACAGTGCAACTCCATATCGTCTGCGCCGCCGGTCAGAACAATGGAAGTAATGGTTTTCAGGCTGCGGCTGCGAATGAGGTCGAGGTCCACTTTAGCTACCGGCTGACCGGCTTTGACCTTATCGCCCTCTTTGACAAAAATCTCAAAGCCCTCGCCCTTCAGGCTGACGGTTTCCAGACCCACATGGACCAGGATCTCCAAATCGTTGTCTGCCGCAAAGCCAATGGCATGTTTCGTTTCCGCGATGGTCTCCACAGTGCCATCCACCGGGCTGCAGAACAGCCCATCGGACGGCTCAATGGCAATGCCTTCGCCCAGAACGCCGCTGGCAAAGGTCTCATCGGGGACTTCGCTCAGCGGGACAAGCTTTCCGCTGAAAGGTGCTGTTACGACAGCAGAACGTGTCGTTGTTGTCATGATGCTCCTCCTTGTAAGTTTTCCTCTTTTGCGCAATTCCGCGCAATCGTTGCATATTGATTGCGTGATTTTACGCAACAAGAATAATCCTATTTCGCAATTTTTACAAGAGTTTTCTGAGGCGAAAATAAACTTTCTACCTTTTTGACAATCAGTTGCGAGATTCTTTGTGGAAATTGTCAAGATTACGCAGAGCGTTCGTTGCACAGTTTACGCAATCCCTTGCGCAAACATTGACATTGCGTGCAAACCTCTTTACAATAGAGATAAACTTATCGGGGAGGAACAGACTATGGCAGTTACCATCAAAGACGTTGCCGCAGCGGCAGGCGTTTCGCCTTCTACGGTCTCACGCACCTGCAAGGACAGCCCTTCCATCAGCCGGGACACCAAGGAACGCGTGCGCCGCATCATGGCACAGCTGGGCTATGAGCCGAACTTTGAGGCGGAACCGGTGGAGGCATTTTCCAAGACCATCGGCATCATTCTGCCTTCCTCTCAGCGGGATGTGTATGAAAATGCGTTTCATCTGGAAATCATCCGGGGCATCGGGCAGTTCTGCAATCAACGGCGGTATGTGAATACGGTCATCACCGGCGAGGACGACGCCGAAGTGCTGGACGCCATCCAGAGCATGGTGGCCAATGCGCAGGCAGACGGTTTTATCCTGCTCTATTCCAAAAAGGACTGCCCGGTGGCGGCCTACCTGCGCAGCGAGGGCCTGCTTCACGTCATTGTTGGCAAGGCGGCGCAGTCGGCCAACCAGACCATCTATATTGATAACGACAACGCCCTTGCCGGTGAGGAAGCCGCCGACTACCTCTACGAAATGGGCCACCGACGCATCGCCTACTTCGGGGTCAGCAATGCGATGCTGTTTTCGGCAGAGCGGAAACGCGGCTACCAGATGTCCCTGCTCAAGCACGGCATCACCCCCCGCGAAGAGGACTGTGTGGAGATCGACACCCTGAACGATGCCTACGAAGACGCCCTGCGCACGCTTCTCACCGGTCCGGAGCATCCTACCGCCATGCTGGTCAGCGACGATATTCTGGCCGTGGTGCTGGAGCAGTTCTGCGGCAAACAGGGTCTGCGCGTCCCGAAAGACCTCTCCATCGTGTCCTTCAACAACTCTCTATTCTCCCGCATCACCAGCCCGCAGCTGACCACCGTGGACGTCAACCCCTACCAGCTGGGCATGGAGGCCGCCAGTCAGACCATCAACCACATTGAGAACCCAAATCTTCTGGCAACCAAAATCATCGTGCCGCATCAGCTCATCCCCCGGGAAAGCTGCTGCCCGCCGCCGGAAATCTGACAAACACAAAACGGCCGTTCCCTCTCCTACGCGGAGAAGCGGAACGGCCGCTTTTTATTTTTTCCGGTATTCCCGCGGTGTCATGCCGAAGTGTGCCTTGAACGCCCGGTTGAAATAGGACAAGTTTTCAAACCCGCACCGGGAAGCGATAGTCAGCACCGTTTCATCCGTGGTGTGCAGCGCTTCGGCGGCGGCGTTCAGGCGGTATTCGTTCAGAAACGTAACGAAGCTCTGCCCCGTCATCTGCCGGAACCACCGCATGAAGTGGCTGGCGCTGCAGGAGCAGACTTCAGCGGCATCCGCCACCCGGAGTTCTTCGACGTAGTGGGCGGAAAGCCATTGCAGGACTGTTTTCAGCCGCCGGGTATCGGCGGTCTCTGCGGGGAGCTGCTGCTTTCCCTGTGCAATCAGCAATGCCAGAAATCGCAGCAGTTCCCCCTTGATGACCAGCTCATAGCCGGGGCGTTTGGCACGGTTGGCATCTTCCACTTCCCGCAGGCAGGCAGCAGCGGGAAGATAGCACAGGTCATTTGGCGTCAGATGGCCGGTCAGTGCCAGCCGCCCGCTTTGCAGCGGAAGGATGTACTTTTCAGCGCACAAGTCCCCCGCACCGCCCAGAAGCTCCAGTTCAAAGATGATGTTCTCATACTCCATGGACTGTCCCTCGGCCTGCCGCAGGGCGTGGAGGGTGCCGGGGGCAAACACAAAGATATCCCCCATGCGGGCCGGGTAAGTTACCGCACCCATCTGCACCAACCCCGTGCCCCGCTTGACAAAGATCAGTTCCATGCTGTCGTGCCAGTGAAGCGCCACCTGCGGGAAATCCCCCGGGATGGTGCAGGGATAGATGTTGAACGGGAACCGCACGGCTCCGTGCTGCTTGGTTTCCTGCAAAGAAGCCTGATTCTGCATACTCTCACCTCCTGATGATTGGATTGTACCACATTCTGCACCAATTCAGCAAGATTTTGCGTGTTTTGTGTGGTATATCTTGAAGCAGAGATGTCAAACCTGCTTTCCGTATCAAAGGAGGATCCGTTTATGAACTTCACCGAAACGTTACAGAATCTCACCGGCAAGCCGCTGGCCGACTGCACGAATCAGGAACTGTACCTCGCCCTGCTGGAAATCGTCCGGCAGAAGAGCGCAGACCGTGTGCAGCCCGTCACCGGCCGCAAGCTTTACTATATCAGCGCCGAGTTCCTCATCGGCAAGCTGCTGTCCAACAACCTCATCAATCTGGGGCTGTACGAGGACGCCCGGGATGCTCTGGCCGCCGCGGGCAAGAACCTGTCCGATATCGAAGAGGTGGAGCCGGAGCCTTCTCTGGGCAACGGTGGTCTGGGTCGTCTGGCTGCCTGTTTCCTCGATTCGCTGGCGACCCTGAACCTGCCCGGCGACGGCGTGGGCCTGCGGTATCACTTCGGCCTGTTCCATCAGTCCTTTGAGGACGGCATCCAGAACGAGAAGCCCGACCCGTGGCTGACCGCCCACAGCTGGGCGGAAAAGACCGATATCACCTACCCGGTGGAGCTGGCAGGCAAGGAATATACCGCCCGTCTGTACAAGCTGGCCGTCACTGGCTATGAGGGCCGCACCAACACCCTGAACCTGTTCGACCTCGACACCATCGATGAGAGCATCGTCCACGACGGCATTGCCTTTGACAAGACCGCCATCGACAAGAACCTGACCCTCTTCCTCTACCCGGACGATTCCGATGAGGCGGGCCGCCGCCTACGGGTGTACCAGCAGTATCTGATGGTTTCTGCCGGTGCCCAACTGATTCTTGCCGAGTGTGCGGCCCGCGGCTGTAATTATCACGATCTGGCTGACTATGCCGCCGTGCAAATCAACGACACCCATCCCAGCATGGTCATCCCGGAACTCATCCGCCTGCTGGGTGAAAAAGGCATCGAATTTGAAGAAGCCGTGGAGATCGTTACTAAGACCTGTGCCTACACCAACCATACCATTCTGGCCGAAGCGCTGGAAAAATGGCCCCGCGCCTATCTGGATGCTGTGGTGCCACAGCTAATGCCCATTATTGAAAAGCTGGATGCGCTGGCCCGCATCCGCACGCAAGACGAGAGCCTTGCCATCATTGATAAGGGCGACCGGGTACACATGGCTCACATGGACATCCACTTTACCCACTCCACTAACGGCGTGGCAGCGCTGCACACCGAAATCCTGAAAAATTCCGAATTGCACGGCTTCTACGAGCTGTACCCGGAAAAGTTCAACAACAAGACCAACGGCATCACCTTCCGCCGCTGGCTGCTGGAATGTGACCCGCGCTTGACCGCCGAGCTTGAAAAGCGCATCGGCTCCGGCTTCCGCAAGGATGCCTCCGAACTGGAAAAGCTGCTGGCTTTTGCGGACGACGAGACCGTACTGAACGAGCTGACCGCTGTGAAAAAGGCCAACAAGAAAGCCCTTGCCGACTGGCTGCTACGCACCCAGAATGTAAAGGTAAATACCAATGCTGTGTTCGACATCCAGTCCAAGCGCCTGCACGAATACAAGCGTCAGCAACTGAACCTGCTGTACCTCATCCACCAGTATTATGAGATTAAGGCCGGCCATCTGCCTGCCGTGCCGCTGGTGAGCATCTTCGGTGCCAAGGCTGCCCCGGCCTACACCATTGCAAAAGATATTATCCACGCTCTGCTGACCCTCTCCAAGGTCATTGCTGCCGACCCGGAGGTATCCAAGTGGTTACAGGTGGTGTTCGTAGAAAACTACAACGTCACCGCCGCTGAGAAGCTCATCCCGGCTTGCGACCTGTCCGAGCAGATCAGCCTTGCCTCCAAGGAAGCTTCCGGCACCGGCAACATGAAGTTCATGCTGAACGGTGCGCTGACGCTGGGCACCATGGACGGTGCCAATTTGGAAATTTCTCAGCAGGTAGGCAGCGAGAACATTTATATCTTTGGCCAGACCTCCGAGCAGGTCATCCACCGTTACGCCGCCGGTGATTATGTTGCCGCCCAGTGGTACGAGGGCGACCCCAACATCCGCCGGGCCATCGACTTCCTCACCGGGCCGGAGATGCTGGCCGCCGGTCATGCCGAGAATCTGACCCGCCTGCACGACGAGCTCATCCATAAAGACTGGTTCCAAACCCTGCCGGACTTCAACGCCTACGTGGTGCGCAAGGGGCAGGCCCTCAGCGATTATGCCTGCAACCCCATGGGCTGGCGCAAAAAGTGCCTTGTGAACATTGCCAAAGCCGGGATGTTCTCCTCTGACCGTACCATTGCCGAGTATGACCGCGACATTTGGCATCTGGGCAAATAATTTATCATTTACGTTTCATGATCATTTTCTCAAAGAAGGGGCTGTTGCAAAATAAAAATGCGGTAGCAACTTGCACAAAGAAATAGCGCAAAATCAGAAACCCGGAACCCTTTCTGAGCCGTTTTGGCCCCAAAAAGGTTCCGGGTTTTGTGCATTATTTTTTCAGAGAGCTATTTTGCAACAGCCCCATTTTGTTTGTGTGACCTATGCATCATTTGGTGATGCAATCACACAGCCTGCATCCAACGGATGCAGTTCAAGGGTTTGGGATTTTTCCCAACAAGCATTTTTGAAGTGCAGAATTTTCAGTCTGCACTCAAAAAACAGAATCTGGTACCAGATTCCATTACTTGCTACCGCTATGAAGCCTTTTAGTGTACTTTCAAAATTTGAAAATCATTTTGTAGCCTAGACCGTCTGTTTTCAAGTTTGACTTGAAACTGGCGGTCATTTTTATTTCAAGAAAATCTCAAGTACACTGTTGCAGCAAGCAGGGCAAGTTGGTACCAACTCACAATTTTTGAATCTGATTTTTCAAATCGGAATTCAAAAACACTTGTTGGGCTTCGCCCAAACCCGATGTTCAGCACAAAATCGTGCTGGCTGCGCATCCTTGCGGACGCTAAACAAGTAAATTTTCAAGCACAAAATCCGTTCAGAAAAAATCATCGTTGAATCAAACAATATGACATCAAACCGGAACTATTACTTCCGGTTTTGCAAGCAGAAAGCGGAAGTATCACTTCCTAAAAATCTTATTGCCTTTGTGGTATGCTCTATCCAGAGCAATTCACAACAACCGGACCTACTATGTCCGGTTTAGCCACCCAAAACCGGACCTGATACGTCCTAAAAACACACTCTCATTTGTGATATGCTTTCTGCAAGCCACCGTGGTTGGCAGATGAAAACCGGAAGCAGTACTTCCGCTTTTTGGTTCTTAAAAACCGGAAGTATGACATTCTAAAAATTCTCGCCAAAGTATGCTACACTTTTCTTAACACCACCATTGAACCTTGAAAAACACATGACCGTCTGCACAGAATACACGGCGATGACCCCGTAAGGGCGAGCCGAACAACGCCGCTGGAAAGGGGCAGGAAATCCATGCAGAGAGAACGGCAAAGCATCTACAAATTTACGAAAGGAGGTGTCCCCTATGAAGAAAAACAAATTTGAATTTATCATCGACCCCGAATTTCAATCCCAGATTCCTGCATTGACCAAAGAAGAATTTCGTCAGTTGGAGGAAAACATTCTTTCCGAGGGAACTGTTCTTTCTCCACTGATAGTTTGGGGTAATATACTTGTGGACGGTCACAACCGCTACCAAATTCTCCGACAGCATCCTGAAATTCCTTATACCACGCGCTCCATCTCCTGTACCTGTGAAACCCGTGAAGATGTGCTTGCATGGATTTGTAAACATCAGCTGGGTCGCCGGAATCTAACACCCGAACAGAAAAAGTTCCTGATTGGAAAGCAATATCATTCCGAAAAATCCACTCGCGGAGGGAATCACGGCAATCAGTACACACAGCTGGCAAACTGTCAAATTGACAATTTTCCATCGGTAGAAAACACAACTGAACGAATCGCCAAAGAAAATAATGTAAGCCCCTCTTTTGTGATTCGTGCGGAACAGTTTATGAAGACTGTTGAGCTGATGGAAAAATACTGTTCTGGCATTCAGGAAGAAATCTTATCTGGAAAGCTCAAACTATCCCAGCGTGAGGCTGCTGTTATCCGTGGAACTCCCACGGAAGCATTGCCCTATGTAGTATCAACATGGCGAGAGCAAAAACTGAACGGCAGGATAGAGGACAATGCCGACACTTATGAAGATTTAGAATTGGTTTCTAAAGTAGCTGAAAATAAAACTTTCGTTGTTCCCATTCAGAAAAACCGAACTGATACTCCACTCTCCCAAAATTCTGTTTCTTCTGGAAAACGAGCCACTGAGCTTCAAACTATCCGTGCTCTTGGGGAAAAGATGGAATCGGTTGACTCCATTGCCGATGCCGAAGGAATGTTCAGCGAAATCGAAAGTGCCTCTGAAAGTTTTATGTTCCGCATCGAACAATGCTTTACTCTTTATCCTGACTTTCTGACAAATGTAGAAATCGAAGCAAAAGTCATTGCCGCTTTGCAAAAAGCCGAAAACTATATTGCGCATCTGAAAGAACAGCATCAGCAGCATCTTCTGGAAGCCGCCAACAGCCAACAAAAATTCTGAAACAATTTTTGAAAATTGTATTCCAAAACACCCCTGCGGATTCCTATTAGTGTAGGGACATCCAATGATTCCTTACAGACGTTCTTTGAAAATTTCATGAGCCATCCCAGCAGGATACCGCTGACGCTGAATGTGCATTCTGCGCGTTGTGTCAGTAATACGCCGGAGTGAATCGGGCAGGAACAGGCTGGGACAGCATGGACAGTAGCTTAGAGCAAGATTCGCCTAGAGTTGCTCAAAACTCGCTTTTGCGATTTTGAGCAACTGGCATCTTGGTGAGGATTGCATTCCCCATACCCTGCTCTCTGTAAGAATTTTGCCGTTTGGTTCATCCCGAAGGATTCACAGCCATGCCGTATCTGCGTCATGGGATAAAAATATTTGAGTTAATATTTTGATGTAAAAAACACCGGAGGTGAAGTTCATTAACTATTTAACCGCTTCTACCCCATTGCCGCAGTATCTGCCCTATGCCCGGTTTCTGCTAGATACAGACTTGAGCCACACAGCGAAGCTGCTCTACACCCTGCTGCTTGACCGGGCAACGCTTTCTCAAAAGAACAACTGGATCGATGCACAGGGATGTATCTATGTGGTCTATCCGCTTTCTAGTCTTACAAAAGATTTGAGATGCAGCATTTCCAGCATAACACGATCTTTTACCGAACTGGAAAATGCACAGCTCGTGGAACGTATCCGCAGCGGCTTTTCCAAGCCCAGCCGTATTCTGCTCAAGGTTCCGCATACTACGCAGAATTGCACAGTCACAGTATGCAAAAATGCCGAGCATGACTGTGCAGAAATGAGCAACATGATTGCGCAGAAATGCACACCTAACCAACGTAATAAGAACAACCTGAAAGATAGCCACCTGATAAAAACAACAGATGCCCCTTTAACCTTTGGAGAATATCGCAATGTCTTTCTGACGGAAAAAGAGTACAAGCGGCTCAAAGCCGATTTCTCTGAGCTGGACAGTCTAATCGAACAGCTTTCAGCTTATATCCAGTCCACCGGCAAAAAATATGCCGACCATGCCGCCACCCTGTGCATCTGGGCAAAACGGCAAAAGTCAGAACAGAAGCAAGCACCGGGCATCCCGGACTACACATTCAAGGAAGGAGAAAGCCTATAAAGACGATTGAGAAAATTTTAGAACAGTCCATTTCCAGTATTCCCGAAAACACTGAGGATTATTATAGCGAGGATGGCCTGCTTTACTGCGGAAAATGTCACACCTCAAAAGAAGCGTTCTTCGCAAAAGGCATCGCTCTGATGGGCAAGAACAAGCACCCCATTGAATGCAGCTGCCAGCGCACGGAAAGAGAAAAACAGGAAGCCTTTATCAGCCAGCAAAAACACCTCGACCTTGTGCGGCGGCTGAAAGCAGAAGGATTTTCTGACCCGGCAATGCTGGACTGGACATTTGAAAACGACAATGGGCGCAGCCCGCAGATGCGTCATGCACATCGCTATGTGGAGCAGTGGCATACCATGCGTTCAGAGAACCTAGGACTGCTTCTCTGGGGCGGTGTAGGCACCGGAAAGAGTTTCCTTGCCGGGTGCATTGCGAACGCTCTGATGGAGCAGGAGGTGCCTGTGCGTATGACAAACTTCGCCCGAATCCTGAACGAGCTGAATGGCAGCTTTTCCGGGCGCAATGATATTGTGGACAAGCTCTGCCACTATCCCCTGCTCATCATTGACGATTTCGGCATGGAGCGTGGCACCGAGTACGCACTGGAACAGATCTACAACATCGTGGACAGCCGATACCGCAGCCGGAAGCCGTTGATCGTCACCACCAACCTGACGCTGGACGAGATACGCCACCCACAAGATACCGCTCATGCCCGTATCTATGACCGCCTGCTGGAAATGTGCATTCCCATCTCCTGCATTGGCGTGAGTTTCCGCAAAGAAACAGCACAGGAAAAGCTGGAACGCATGAAACTTTTGATCGGATAACCCGAAAATGTCGGAAAACAAAAACTGCCGGGTGTAAAAGTCACCCGGCTACAAGGAATTGGAGGTCTGCCTATGAATTTGAATCGGCCTGACATGACCGAAACTGTGAAATCTGAAAATTATACGAATAAGTTCTTGCAAAAGGACTCGAATCCCACTACAATGGAGGTGGTCACTCAAACCAATGCCGTCAAGTCTCCGACTGACAGCCCGGCAACCACAAAGCTGGTGTACACGGTGGATGAGATCGCACGAATGCTGGCCATCAGCCTGCGCTCTGCTTACAACCTGTGCAACAGCACCACCGAATTCCGTGTCTTGCGGGTAGGCGGAAGCATCCGTGTACCGAAAGACAGTTTCGATGCGTGGCTCTACCGGGCAGCTTGATAAGGAGGCAAACAGTATGGCATATATTACGAAGCGCGGCAACTCTTACAGCGTCCGCTACACTTATGAAGATGAGCACGGCAAGAGCTGCGACAAATGGGAAAGTTTTCCCACAAAAGAGGAGGCAACGAACCGAAAGAAACAAATCGAGCATGAACTGGCGGCTGGTACTTTTCTGATTCCGTCCTCGGTAACGGTGGCAGAGTTTCTCATGGATTGGCTGCCCAAGCAGTGTAGCAAGCACAAGTGGGCACCTAAGACCTACGAATCCAACCTTTCCACCATCCAGAACCTGATTATCCCCTATATCGGCAGCATGGAGATGCAGAAGCTCAAGCCCTACCACATGGAGAACCTCTACACGACCCTGAGCAAAACGCCCTGCGGTTCGTATATCGAGGGCAAGAAGCAGGAACTGACCGAAAAGCAGAAGCAGCGGTTCCTTTCCGGCACGACGATCCATGAGGTGCACCGGCTGCTGGGTACAGCGTTCCAGTATGCCGTAGAGTGGGGCATTCTCGTCAAAAGTCCTGTTCCTGTGGACAGCCCCAAGAAGTCCACGCAGGAGCGCACCATCTGGACGGTGGAGGAAATGCGGGCGGCTCTGGACAGCATGGAGGACCCTATCCTGCATCTGGCAGTCCACCTCACACTGGTGGGCGCACTGCGAGAGGGCGAGATCGTAGGTCTGACCCCGGAAGATCTTGATTTTGACGCAGCAGATGGCATCGGAACCTTCCGTATCAACAAGTCCATGCAGCGGGTGCGAAAAGATGCCCTGAATCAAGTGGACGATGGCTGCATCATCAGGGTGTTCCCAGACAAGCTGGAACGCAGCACCACATCCCTCATCCTGAAAAGCACCAAAACCGCGTCCTCCTGCCGCACCATCTTTATGACCTCTGCACTGAAAGAGGAATTGAAGAAGTGGCTGAGTCAGCTGGCGGCAGACGAGATGAAAGACCCGACACGCTACCGTGACAGCGGAATGCTGTTCCGTCTGCCCAACGGTCTGGCTGTGGAGCCTGTACTGATCCGCAAGAAGTTCCTCAAATGGCAGGATGCACACCCGGAGTTCCCTCGTATCGTGTTTCACGGTCTGCGTCATTCCAGTGCGACCTATCAGCTGATGATCTCCGGCGGCGATGTGAAGGCCGTTCAGGGAACTACTGGACACGCTACGGCAGATATGCTGGTGAACACCTACGCCCATATCCAGCAGTCCTCTCGTGTAGAACTGGGGAAGAAGTTCGAGGAAGGGTTCTATGCTAAGTCCGAAAGCCCCAGCCCGCAGGCTGTACCCGCCGCAGGCGAACCGACCATCTCTATGACTGCTCTGCTGGAACTTTTGAAGAATGCAGACCCCGAAGTAAAGGCGCAGCTCCGTCTGGCTCTGCTGACCTGATGCAAAATTTACCACGCATTTCAAAGCAATTCCAGCCCATGCAGAGGATTCCCATGAAAAAGCCGACCGTGCAAAAACCGTGCATTGACCGTGCAATCCCCGATTTTTCGGGGTTACATAACAAAAAAGAACGTCAAATCTTACGATTTGACGTTCAATATCTGGTGCACCTCGCGCACTCATATCCGAACTTTTCTCCGCTTTCACGGCTTCCCCGAAAGCGACCGTTTCTGTACCTTCCTTATAATTAAAGGTAATAAGTACCTTATCATCGTAGAGATAAATCGCATTGATAAAAGTATCCACCAGTGCCTGCCGCTGCTCCGGCTGGGTCATATCCAGCTTACGGAAACGGAGCAGCCAGAACCGGACGAATTCTTCTTTCATCTTCGGTTTTGCCAGCCGTTCCTCTGCAATGCGGGCTTGCAGTTCCTTCCGCTGTTCTTCCAGCGCTTCCAGCCGCTCCTTGGTGGAACTGGTCAGGATGCCCATCTGGATGGCGTTCAGCATATTGGTGATGCCGACTTCCGTTTCCTTCAGCTGCTTTTCATAGATGGGCAAATCCGTGCTTTCCTGATTTTGCAGTTCCATAACCTTGGCGATGATGGCATTCATGGAAGCGTCATCTTCCACCAGCTTCATGGTTTCGTTGACCACCAGATCTTCCAGCCACTGTTTCCGCACATCAGCGCTCCGCACTTACCGCAGTACAGCTTGGTGGTGAGCAGATAGCTTTCCTCTGCCTTATGACGGGCAGGGGCCTTTTTATTTTTCGCCAGCTTTTCCTGCACCTTGTTGAACAAGTCCTCTGACACCAGAGCTGGAATCGCATTGGGCTGTACCACATCTCGTAAACGCAGCTCGCCGATGTACCGGCGATTACTCAGCATCCGCTGAATGGTATTATAGGACATCTCCCCGCCCATTGAATTTTTGATGTTGTGTGCCTTTAACCAATCCCGCAGGTCAGTCATGGTCGCACCGTCCGCATACTTCTGGAACGTCTGCTCCACATACGGAGCCAGCAGCGGGTCGGGCTGGTAATGCCGGGTCTCATCGATCATGTAGCCGAACGGAATCGTGCCGCCATTATAAATGCCCTTGAGAGCATTTTCGGTCATACCACGCACGACCTTTTCCGACAGGTCAGCCGAGTAATATTCGGCATAACCCTCCAGCACCGATTCCAGAATGATGCCCTCTGGCCCCTCGGAGATAATCTCGGTGGCAGACATGAGTTTGACACCGTTCTTCTTCAGCTGGGTCTTGTACCGGGCACTGTCATAGCGATTCCGGGCAAAGCGGTCCAGCTTCCAGACCAGCACAATGTCAAACAGCTTCTTGTCGCTGTCCTTTATCATCTGCTGGAACTCCGGGCGGTTGTCCGTCTTGGCAGAGATGGCACGGTCGATGTAGTGCTTGACGATGGTGATGCCGTTCTTCTCTGCATAAGCTGTGCATTCCCGAATCTGGCCTTCGATGGATTCTTCGCGCTGGTTATCGCTGGAATAACGGGCATAGATCACGGCGGTCATGGCAGGCACCTCCCATTTATACATCATTGAACGGTGGAGCGTTCTTTCAAAGCAATGTTTCGTATAATGTATATACCATATCTTGCACAGAATTGCAAGATAAATTTATATTGAAAACCGGCAGTTCTCTGTTTTCTAAGAACTGCCGGTCATACTTCTTATTTACCCCAGACGGTCTCGGCGATTTCCTTGACCAATTTGAGCTTGTTCCACTGTTCCAGCTCGGTCAGCTTATTGCCGATCTCGCAGGATGCAAAGCCGCACTGCGGGCTCAGGCAGAGATGGTCGAGAGGAATGTACTTCTCTGCCGCGCGGATGCGGGCGATGACGGCATCCTTGTCCTCAAGACGGGGAGATTTGGTGGTGACAAGACCCAGCACTACTTTTTTACCATCGGCCACATACTTCAGCGGCTCAAAGCTGCCGGAACGCTCGTCGTCAAATTCCAGATAGAACGCATCTACATTTTCCTGTGCCAGCAAGAAGGGGGCTATGGTGAAGTAATCACCCTCGCTGGCCCAAGTAGAGTGGTAGTTGCCACGGCATACATGCGTGGTGATCGTCAGACCTTCCGGGCGGTTTTCCAGCGCCAAATTGTTCAGACGCAGGTACTCTGCGGCCACATCATCCACTTTGGTATTGGTCTCCTTGAGAAAGTTCTGATAATTTGGGTCGCCGATCATGCCCCATGTGCAGTCGTCAAACTGGATATTGCGGCAGCCAGCGGCATACAACTCCCGAATGACGGTGCGGTAGGCGGCAGCAATATCCTGAATCAGCTGTTCGTGGTCAGGGTAAACAGTATCCGTGTTTTTACCGTTGTCCTCGCGGTACAGTTCGGCCAGCA
>ERZ1026776.187-NODE-187-length-47079-cov-22.397754_pt1 | contig 47079 bp, 38 predicted proteins | sample MGYA00380125_ERZ1026776 | MGnify/ENA primary metagenome ERZ1026776 (study PRJEB33269, sample SAMEA4719761) | human gut metagenome | biome: human-associated habitat; feature: organic feature; material: feces | place: Cameroon | collected 2013-10 ...
GGCTGACGACTTGATTATTTTACCACAGAAGTGATTTTTTGTCAAGCTCTTTTTTAGAAGCTTTTGAACTTTCTGAACTTGGACCGCTTCAGGTTTCTCAGAACAAACTGGAATCTTTCAGCGTCTATTGGTTCTTTTCTTTTGCTTCTTAGCTGGGACTCAGAAGTCATTCTTTTGTTTCAGCGCTTGGCGCTCAAGTATAATACCATACCCCCGACCAGATGTCAACACTTTTTTACAAGTTTTTTCAAAAAACTTCAAAACGGCTGCGTCCGGGCAGAAAAACGAACCCCTCCGATGCGGCCACGGCCGCATCGGCTCCCCTTTTCCAAGGGGAGCTTGCAGTTTTGAGCCGGGTGTTATATTATTATAATACATTATAAAGGCAGAGGAGGCCCCCGACCATGATCCTGACGGTCAACATCGGCAACACACACATCACCATCGCCGGCTATGAGCACGACGCCCTGCAGTTCAGCGGGCGGCTGCATTCTGACGCAGCGGCCACCATCGACGAATATGCCATGAATCTTCTGAATCTGCTCTCCCTCTACCATGTTCAGCCTGAGCGGATCGAGGGCGGCATTCTGGGCAGCGTGGTCCCGGCGCTGACCGGGCGGGTGCTGGCCGCTCTGCGGATGCTCTGCTCTGCCCGCATCCTGACCGTCGGCCCCGGCCTGAAGAGCGGCATCAAGCTTCGGCTCGACAATCCGGCCCAGCTGGGCGCAGAGCTTCTCTGCGGGGCTGTTGCGGCTCTGGAAGAGGGTCCCGGACCGCTGGCTGTCATCTCTGCCGATACTGCCATCTCCATCATGGCCGTCAACGGAAAGCAGGAGCTTGTGGGCGGCGTCATTCTGCCGGGTCCGCAGCTTTCCCTGTCTGCGCTGGTGCAAAAGACGGCCCAGCTCCCGCAGATCGACCTCTCCGCCCCGGCCTCTTCTTCGATCTTGGGCAAAAACACCGCCGCTTGTCTGCAGAACGGGTTCGTGCTGGGCACGGCTGGGCTTCTGGACGGTCTGGCTGAGCGATTCCGCGCCGAACTCGGACCGGAACTTAAATTCTACGCCACCGGAAACCTGCCCCGCCCCATCCGCGAAGCCTGTCACACCAACATTCTTTATCGGGAAACGCTCATCACGGATGGGTTGTACCGCATCTGGCAGAGGAATAGAAAAGGGTAAAGAGCGTTGGTCGTTGCTTTTCGAATCCTCCTCGGTCGCACAAAACGGCAGTCCTCTTGTTAGACGTTCCTACAGGTCTAGGAACCGCAGCGGAATCTAACGGTCACCGCCTTACGGGTTGCGTTTGCTGATTTTTCTTCAACCCCTTGGCGGGGCCTTGAAAAATCAGAACGCGGCCCCAACAACTCCTCCCTGTTTCCGCCGCTGGCGGCGGTCGTCGTCGTTGCTGTTCGAATCCTCCTCGGTCGCACAAAAAGACCCCCCAGAACACGAAAGTGTTCTGGGGGGTCTTGGTGCGACCGGGAGGATTCGAACCTCTGGCCTTCCGGGTCGGAGCCGAACGCTCTATCCAGCTGAGCTACGATCGCACATTTTCTGAAGGATTCAGTGTAGAACAGTATAGCACAGCTGGGGCAAAAATGCAAATAGAAATCTTCGCCTTATTTTTCAAAACGTCAAGCCCGCCTTTCAAAATTTCACGGGTTCTTTTCCTGATTCCATCTTGCAAAAGCGCCGCCGGGATTTATAATAGAGCTTGTGCCCCGGTGTGCGCGGGCATGGTTTAGGAATGGAAAAGGAATCGAACTATGAGATCAAACGCAACCTCCCTGACCGAAGGACCGCTGGCCAAGCAGATCCTTCTGGTCAGTCTGCCGCTGGCGCTTTCCAACCTGCTGCAGGTCCTGTTCAACATGTCCGACGTGGCCGTGGTCGGCCGGTTCGCCGGGTCCACGGCACTGGGTTCGGTCGGCTCCACCAGCATCTTCGTCACCCTGTTCACAGGCTTTCTGATCGGCCTGAGCAACGGCATCAATGTTCTGGTGGCCCGCTTCTACGGCGCAAAGCACGCGGACGATGTCCGCCGCACGGTCCATTCGGCGCTGGTGGTCAGCCTCATTGCCGGTGTGGTCCTGCTCGTCATCGGACTGCTGGGTTCTCCGGCCCTTCTGCGGCTGCTGAACACCAAGGACGATCTGCTTCCGGGTGCGATCCTGTATCTGCGGGTCTACTTCCTCGGAATGCCCGCGCTGGCGCTCTACAACTTCGGCAACGCCATTTTCAGCGCCATCGGCGACACCAAAAAGCCGCTGTATTTTCTGACCATCGCAGGAGTTTTGAACATCCTGCTCAACCTGTTTTTCGTCATCGTCTGCAAGCTGGACGTGGCCGGTGTCGCACTGGCCAGCGCCATTTCCCAGTGCGTTTCGGCGGCGCTCATCCTCCACGCCCTGACCAAGGTGCAGGACTGCTACGCGCTCCACTTCAAGGAGGCCAAGCTGGACCCCGCCATGACCAAGAGCATCCTTGCGCTGGGTCTGCCCGCCGGGTTCCAGAACGCCATCTTCGCCATCGCGAACCTCTTCATTCAGGCGGGCGTCAACTCCTTCGACTCCCTCATGGTCAAGGGCAACTCTGCCGCCGCCAATGCGGACAACCTCATCTATGACTGCATGGCCGCGTTCTACATGGCCTGTGCCAGCTTCATGAGCCAGAACTACGGCGCGGGCAAGCCCGACCGTGTGAAGAAGAGCTACTTCATCGCGCTGGCCTACTCGTTCGGCGTGGGGTTGGTGCTGGGCGGGAGCCTGTTCCTCTTCGGCCGCCAGTTCCTCGCCCTGTTTACCACCGAGAGCGCCGTCATCGATGCCGGCATGAAGCGCGTGGGCGTCATGGGCTTGGCCTACTGCGTTTCTGCCTTCATGGACTGCACCATCGCCGCCTCGCGCGGACTGGGCAAGACCGTCGTGCCCACCATCATCGTGATCTTGGGTTCCTGTGTGTTCCGGGTCATCTGGGTGTACACCATCTTCGCCCATTTCCACACCATCCCCTCGCTCTACCTGCTCTACCCCTGCTCTTGGACCCTGACCGCCATTGCAGAGATCCTCTACTTCGCCCACTGTTACAAACAGGCGATGAACATCTTCCGCGAACCGGTCCCGTCCCCGCTGTAAGAAACACAAAAGCGGCTGCTGCACCGTTGTGGTGCGGCAGCCGCTTTTTCCGTTTCGGGGATTATTTGCTCTGTTTGCCCAGCCAGCTCCACAGGTTCTCGCCGGTGGTGTCGTCGGTGCACTCATTGTTGAAGAAGTACAGCCAGCTCCAATGGCCCATATACTGATACGGTGCGCCATCCTCGCCCTTGTACTTGCCGGAGGTGTCGTGCACATCCTCGAAGATGCTGGTATGAAGGTTTGCGCCGATGGCCTTCAGGCGGGCGATGGTGGGTTCCTCGAAGTCCTGCGGCAGAACGGTGGTGTCGTTCTTGGCGTAGATGAACCACAGCGGCACATTCTGGATGCTGGCCAACTGCTCGTCGGTGATGCCGCTGTCGCGGTAGGCCTCGCAGATGGGATAGGCCGCTGCGAAGTAATCCGGATACTGCATCACCATGTTCATCGTCATATAGCCGCCGTTGGAGCAGCCGCCGATGACGATGCGGTTGGTGTCGATGTCCGGGTGCTCGGCCACGAAGGCGTCGATCAGCTCTTTCAGAGTCTGGGTGTAGACCGACAGCGTGCCGGGATTGTTCTGCCAGTCGCCCTGCTCATTGTACTGCAGCCAGAAGGTCGGGGTCTGCGGGGCCAGCACATAGGCCGCGCCGCCCATGGCGTTCTGGAACTCGTCGCTGACCAGCGCGGTGACCTTGTTGCCCAGCAGCGCGATGCTGGGGTCCTCGCCGCCCTCACCGGCGCCGTGCAGCCAGATGACCAGCGGCAGGTTCTTGCCCTTGGGGGCGTAGGAAGCATAGCAGAGCTTCTTTCCGTCCGTGCCGGTATAGGTCCCGTCGGTGACGAACTTGCTCATCTGCGGGATCAGCGCCTTGGTGTGGTCGATGGCAGGGTCTGCGTTGACCGCCTTGATCTTCTGGCCGAGGACGGTGGCCAGCTCAGAGCCTTCCTTCAGGCGGATCTCCAGTTCGTAGGGCTTGCACCAAGTGTTCATGCCCACGATGAAGTCATAGCAGAATGGCGAACCATTGCTGGGGTCGCAGTCCATATCCAGACGGATGCAGTTGGACGGCATGGTGGTGCGCTCGCCCTTGGTGTTGCAGGTGTAGGCATCCACCACCGGACGCGGTACGGTGACGGCGATGTGCGGGCCGAAGAAGTTGCTGTAGTCCATGGACTCCTTCGTTTCGGAAACGTTCTCGAACACCTCTGCGCTCACGCTGTCGGGGCGGACCACATGCTTGAGCTTGAGGATGGTCGCCTTAACGCCGGGGCCCCAGTCATAGCCCTCGATCACAGCGGTCTGGGTGCAGCCGGTCTCTTCGGTCGGCTCAAAACATGCATTTGCGGAAACAGCGCTGCCCGCAACAACAGCACTCAGCATACCCGCAGCCGCACCGGTGCGGAGGAACTGACGACGCGTGATTTTTTTCATACGGATTCTCCTTCTCTTCCGGACCATGCTTCGGGGGAACACGGTCCTGTGCTTTTCTTGTCTGTATGATAACACGCGTTTCATCATTTTTTCACCTTTTTCACAATCTGTCGTTTTTCGTGCATGATTTGCAAAAGTTTCTGTTGCATCCAAGATTTTACTGGAAATTCCTCACAAACCTCTTCCACAAACCTTGTGCAGATTGTTCTCTACAAAAACCGCCCTGCCACGCGGCAGAGCGGTTTTTGGGGACATCAGACCTTGACTTCTCCGGCGAGGACCCGCTTATAATCCTCATAGTTGCGGGCCAGCAGAGCGGGCGTATCCAGCCCGTAGGGGCACTTTTTCTTGCACTGGTTGCAATGCAGACAGTTTTCGATTTTCTTCATCTTGGCCTGTCCTGCGGGGCTGAGGTGCTCCGCCGAGGGCGAACGCCGCAGAAGCAGACTCATACGGGCGCAGTTGTTGATCTCGATGCCAACCGGGCAGGGCATACAGTAGCCGCAGCCACGGCAGAACTCGCCCATCAGCTCGGCGCGGTCGTGCTCGATGACGGCCCGCAGTTCGCCGTTCATCCGGGGCGGGTTGTCAATGTAGGAAAGGAACTCGTCCAGCTCTTTTTCGCGCTGGACGCCCCAGATGGGCAGCACGCCGTCGTACTGGGCTTCAAAGGCATAGGCCGCCGCGCTGTTGGTGATGAGTCCGCCCGAAAGGCCTTTCATCGCGATAAAGCCCATGTTCTTTTCCTTGCACTGGTTCACCAGCTCCAGTTCCTGTTCGCCGGAAATGTAGCTGAACGGGAACTGCAGCGTCTCATACAGGCCGCTTTCGATGGCCTCATGCGCCACGGAAAGCCGGTGGTTGGTGATGCCGATGTGCCGGATCAGGCCCTTTTCCTTGGCTTCCAGTGCGGCGTCGTACAGCCCGGAAGCATCCCCCGGCTTCGGGCAGAAGGCCGGATTGTGGAACTGATAGATGTCGATGTAGTCAGTGCGCAGATTCTTCAGGGAGGTGTGCAGGTCCTTCCAGAAGTCCTCTGCATTCTGTGCCGCCGTCTTGGTAGCGATGTAGACTTCGCTGCGGATGCCGTCGAACGCTTCGCCCAGCTTCACTTCGCTGTCAGTGTAGGCGCGGGCGGTGTCGAAAAAGCGGATGCCCGCCTTGTAGGCCTTGCGGGCCAGATATACCGCATCCTCCTGCGAGATGCGCTGGATCGGCAGCGCGCCGAAGCCGTTTTTGTTCACCGTGATGCCGGTGCTGCCCAATGTGACCATGTCCATTTTGAGAAACCTCCTGTTTCCAAATACTCTCTGATCTCATTATAATTCGACATGGCATTCAGTGCAAGGAAAAGCAAAAAAGAGGGTGCTCACAGCAACCCCCTTTTATTTTACTGATAATCGTGGTTCAGGAACATGGCCTTGATGACGACCACTTCATCATACTCTTCCTGATCGACCTGAACATCGGCGTTCAGCTCTTTCAGGCGGGCCTTGACGGCTTCCAGCGCTTCCGGAACGGTGACGGCTCTGCCCTCTTCGATGGCGTCCATCATCTGCTTCAGGACGACCGGGTGGGCGTAATAGCTGGGCACGGGGAACGCGCCGTTCGGATACTTTTTGACGTAGTCCGCGGCGGCCTGTTCGGCCTGATCGGCCCGCTTCATGATGGAGCTGTTGTTGTTCCGGGCCGTGGGCATCATGTTATAGCTCGAGAAGAGGAAGATGGCCGCGAATCCGAACAAGGCAAAGTAAACGCCGTAACTACCCACATGGTTCACCACGGAATACAGGCCGTAGGCCGCCGCCGCGATGCCCAACAGAAAGATAGCCAGCGCCACATACCGATACACCGGTTTGCTCTTGAGCTGGGCGCGCTTCCGGCGCTCAGCGGCACTCAGCTCGTCTGAAACTTCCGGCTTGGCTTCCAGATATTCCTTCGCTCTGCGCAGAATGCTCAGGCTGTGCTCGGCATCCTTGGTCAGCTCCGGCAGCTTGCGGGCTGCCTTCTCGGCTTCCTTTTTCTCTACCGCCTGTTCGCCCGCCGCACTGAGCCGCTTGATCTGCGGCTGCTCCTTGGCGAGGAGGTCCAGCAGGGCGTCCACATCCCGCTCGTCCTTGAAGTTGCACTGTTTCTGCTTGCCGCCGTCGTACTCGACCACCAGATAGGCCATCGAGGCGAACATCCCTTTGCCGGTAAAGCCGCCTTGGCTCATCGCCACCCGCTTGAACACGCGGGTGATGCTGCCATAGGGCAGATAATACCGCCGGTCAATGTAAAAGCTGTTGAGGTAGAGCGCCTTTTTGCCAACGCCGCAGGGGCCGATCTTTTTACAGGCCTTTTTGTCGGCCTCCAGCTCGGCACTGTCCAGATGCGCAAGGCCCAGTTGTGCAGGTTTGAAGAGCATAATGTATCCCTCTTTTGCGTTTCATTTGTCCCCATTTTCCCACCATGACCCGTAAAAAGCAAGAGCCTTTTTCGTCCTTTGCCAAAAATAAAACCGGCCGCTGGGATGGGCAGCGGCCGGTTTGCGGGTCAGATCAGAATTGCCGCTTGGAATGGGTTATGCGGCTTTCTTTTCGGTGTGCTTCTTGGTCGCATGGAGGAACAGAGCCAGCATTGCGATCGCAAAGACGATACCGACAGGATAAGCAAGAGCGGTGTTGTAAATGGTAGCACCCTCTGCCGTCTTGGAGTTCAGCAGACCGCCAAGGCACTCAGGAGCCAGCACGAAGTAGGTGCAGGACACAGCGCTCATGAAGGTTGCAGGAACAGCGGTGATCCAGTAGTTCTTCTTCTCCTTGAACAGATACATGGAAGCAGCCCACAGGACGATCATGGCCAGCGTCTGGTTGGTCCAGCTGAAGTAACGCCAGATCACAGTGTAGTTGATGAAGCCCAGTGCATTGCCGATGCCCAGGAAAGCGCCGACACCCAGAACGGGGATGCAGAGCTTCAGGCGGTTTGCGTAGCTGTCCTGATCGAGCTTCAGCCAGTCGGCCAGAGTCAGACGAGCGGAACGGAACGCGGTATCGCCAGAAGTGATGGGGCAGATAACGACGCCGATCATTGCCAGTGCAATGCCGACACCGCCCATGGTCTTGGAGCAGACATCGTAGATAGCGGCAGACTGACCAGCGCTCAGAGCCTCGGCCAGACCGGTCATCTTACCATCGGTGATGGTGTACAGTGCGCAGCCAGCAGCGGCCCAGATCAGAGCGATAACGCCCTCGCAGACCATTGCGCCGTAGAACACGAAGTGGCCCTGCTTCTCACTCTTCATGCAGCGTGCCATCAGAGGAGACTGGGTGGAGTGGAAACCGGAAATAGCGCCGCATGCAACGGTGATGAACATGAAGCTCCAGATCGGGGTTCCCGAAGGATGCATGCTGTGGAAGTTGCTCCACAGTTCGGGGATGGTGTAAGCGGGGTTGGTGAAGATACCAAAGATAACGCCCACAGCCATGATGATCAGGCAGATGCCGAACACGGGATAAATTTTACCGATGATGGCATCGATGGAGATAAAGGTCGCGATGAAGTAGTAGATCAGGATGATGATCAGCCAGAACAGGGTGGTAGTCATCACGCCGGACATGCCATTGTTCTTGCACAGGGTGACGATCAGACCGGCAGGGCCGACTGCGAACACCGTGCCGACCATGATCAGCAGCACAACGGAGAACACACGCATGATGTTCTGCATGACAGGTCCCAGATACTTACCGGTGACCTCAGCGATGGATGCGCCGTCATTGCGCTCGCTCATCATACCGGAGAAGTAATCGTGGACGCCGCCGGCAAAGATCGTGCCGAAGGTGATCCACAGGAACACCACGGGTCCCCACAGAGCACCCTGCAGGGCGCCGAAGATGGGTCCCAGACCTGCAATGTTCAGCAGCTGGACGAGGAACAACTTCCACTGGGGCATCACAACGTAGTCAACACCGTCGTTGATGCGGACAGCAGGAGTTTCGCGGTCGTCCGGTCCAAACGTGTTGTCAACGATCTTGCCATAGACGAAGTAGCCTATGATCAGAAGCGCCAGACAGAGTAAGAAACTAATCATACCAGAAACCTCCTTTATTGATCCACGCTCACGGCCCCATTCTGCCGTGCGTGGTCCATTTCCGGCTTCATGTTAACACATTTTTCATAAAGGGTGTAATATCAATCTTGAATGGTCCTCATATCAAAAAGTATATAGCAGTTTTTGCATTTCCAACGCGGCAAAGAATTTTTGTCATTCAGACGTCAAATTTCTTTTACCGAAAACGTTTTTTCTTTCAGTTGGCGTTCCGAAGTTGCGTTTGCCAAACTTTTACCACTGTTTTTGTGCACTTTTACCAGTTTATTTTCTTTTTATCTTGTCATCGTCGCTCTATCGTCGCTTTTTTGAGCAAAAGCAAAACCGACCGTCGGAACTTCCGGCAGCCGGTCTTGTGTGAATGGGTATGAAGAAAGGAGAGGAAACGTCTTATTTTAGAATGTTATGCGGCCTTTTTGGCTCCTGCCTTTTTCGTGGCATGAAGGAACAGGGCCAGCATCGCAATGGCGAAAACGATGCCGATGGGGTAAGCCACCGCGGTATTATAGATGGTCGCACCCTCTGCCGTCTTAGCGTTCAGCAGACCGCCAAGGCACTCAGGAGCCAGCACGAAGTAGGTGCAGGACACAGCGCTCATGAAGGTTGCAGGAACAGCGGTGATCCAGTAGTTCTTCTTTTCCTTAAAGAGGTACATGGAAGCGGCCCACAGAACGATCATGGCCAGCGTCTGGTTGGTCCAACTGAAGTAACGCCAGATCACAGTGTAGTTGATGAAGCCCAGTGCGTTGCCGATGCCAAGGAATGCGCCGACACCCAGAACCGGGATGCAGAGCTTCAGGCGGTTCGCGTAACTGTCCTGATCGATCTTGAACCAGTCGGCCAGCGTCAGACGCGCGGAACGGAATGCCGTATCACCAGAAGTGATGGGGCAGACGACAACGCCGACCATCGCCAGCGCAATGCCGACACCGCCCATGGTCTTGGAGCAGACATCGTAGATGGCCTTGGACTGGCCCATGGCCAGAGCCGCCGCCAGACCGGTGTTCTTGCCGCCCACGACTTCGTACAGCGAGCAGCCAGCTGCGGCCCAGATCAGAGCAATGATGCCTTCGCAGACCATTGCGCCGTAGAACACGAAGTGGCCCTGCTTCTCACTCTTCATGCAGCGTGCCATCAGAGGAGACTGCGTGGAGTGGAAACCGGAAATAGCGCCGCACGCAACCGTGATGAACATGAAGCTCCAAATCGGCGTGCCCGACGGGTGCATACTGCCGAAGTGCTCCCAAATTTCCGGGATGGTGTAGGCCGGATTCGTGAAGATGCCAAAGATGACGCCAATGGCCATGATGATGAGACAGATACCGAAGATAGGATAAATCTTACCGATAACGGCATCGATGGAAATGAACGTTGCAATGAAATAATACACCAGAATGAGGATCAGCCAGAACAGCAGCGAGGTGAACACGCCCGAAGCACCGCTCTGACTGCACAGCTCGACGATCAGGCCCGCAGGACCCACCGCAAACACCGTGCCGACCATGATCAGCAGCACAACGGAGAACACACGCATGACGTTCTGCATCACCGGTCCCAGATACTTTCCGGTGATCTCTGCGATGGACGCACCGTCATTGCGCTCGCTCATCATGCCGGAGAAGTAGTCGTGGACGCCGCCGGCAAAGATCGTACCGAAGGTGATCCACAGGAACACCACGGGACCCCACAATGCACCCTGCATTGCGCCAAAGATGGGTCCCAGGCCTGCGATGTTCAGCAGCTGGACGAGGAACAGCTTCCATTGGGGCATCACGACGTAGTCAACACCATCGTTGATGCGGACAGCGGGCGTTTCACGGTCGTCCGGGCCGAACGTGTTGTCTACGATCTTACCGTAGACAAAGTAGCCCACGATCAAAATCGCCAGACAGAGCAAGAAACTAACCATACCGAAACCTCCTTTTTTCGATGCAGTCCGCGGCCCCATTCCGCCGCCGTTCTGCATCAAATCTCTGGCATCATGTTAGCATATTTTTTACCAGCTGCACAATATTTTCTCCGCATAGCCCCATATCAAATTTCATATAGCCGCTAAGATTTTTTGCCGTTCCTAAGTTTATTTTTTGACCGTTTATCAACAAAAAAGAAACAGGGCGTGATTTTTCGCCCCGTTTCTTTGCATCTTATTGCCAAAATTGGAAATTTTCGCGTTTTAGTTTTAACCGGTTCTTAACCGGTCTCCGTGTCATTTTACGGTCTGCGATGCCTGTTTGTGGAGCAGGTCCACAAAGGCCTGTTCCTCGGCCCGCAGACTGCCCTTATCCGGATAGACCAGCACATCCCGCATCCGCTGACGCTGGGCCGGACACTTTTTCAGCACCAGATGATACTGTTCCAGCGCCTTGCGGGGCATCGGCGACGCCCACATGTAGGCCGACGGGAGCCGCTGCAAGATCGAGAACTGACTGCACCGCTCATAGACATGGATGCGCCGCTTTTGGTTGACATGCCAGCGGACGCCGTCGCCGCCCTCTTCGCCGGGAAGATGGAAGTCATCGTGCAGGATCTCCATGTACTGGTTCAGCTCGGCAAGGTCGCGGACCTCGTGCTTGGCCAGCGGACCGTCCCGGTTGGTGAGCAGTTCATACTCAAACTCCATCACCGGTTCCATCTTCAGGCCCCGGCGGGCGCAGTAGTGGGTATAGTGTTCATCATCCTCGATGGCATACCGCAACAGCGCCAGATGATACCCCCGCCGCAGCACAAAATCCAGCGCCTCCATCGAACCGCCTTCCCGGATGTGGATGTGCATCCGTTCCAGCCCTGCCGCCCGTTCCAGATAATCCACGGCAGCATACGATGCATAGGTCGCATGGGGGATCATGACCCGCAGTTCCGCACAGCGGTTCTGTTCTTCTTCCACGCTCTGGCTCAGACGGTCCACATCCTCGAGGACCTGCTGTGCCTGTTCGATGAACCGCCGGCCCTGCTCGGTCGGGATCATTCCGGTGGAGGAACGCTCAAAGATCCGGATGTGATATTCCTCTTCCAGATTTTTCAGGGCCTTGCTGATGTTCGGCTGGGCTGCATACAGCTGCTTGGCCGCCGCACTGACCGAGCCCCACTGCATGATCGCCACCAGATAGCGCAACTCTGTGATGTTCAAGTTCTTCTCTCCTTTTCGCACCGCACGAAATCCTTTTTCTCATGTTCTTATTTTATCAGCCCCGCCGCCAAGCTGTCAAGTTGACGGCGGGACCGCCGCGCTTTATAATAGGTGCAGAGCTTCTCACAGCGAAGGAGGAAATGGGTATGAATCCCTATCGCGTTTTGCGCATCGACGAGCAGCCGTACGGCTGCGAAGAGCTTCCGGAAGGCCAGCCCGTCCTCTGCGACGTCCTGCTGGAGGATGAAAACGGCAGCCGCCGGGTCCTCGCCTATCCGGACGCCGAGCTGACCCGCCTGAACATCAACGAGGGCGACCTCGTTTTTCTGAACGACCACAAGCTGACAAAAGCAACGACCTAAGGAGTTTTTATGCACAGTCTGTATTTTACCCGCCACGGCGAGACCGTCTGGAACGTCGAAAACAAAATCTGCGGCATGACGGACAGCCCGCTGACCGAACGCGGCCGGGAACAGGCCGCCGCACTAGGCGCACACGTCCGGGACAGCGGCGTTCACATCGATGAAATTTTGTACTCTCCCCTGTCCCGCGCCGCCGACACCGCCAAGGCCATCGCTGAAGCCACCGGCATCCCGGCCCGCCCGGAACCCCGTCTGCGGGAACAGTGCTTCGGCCGCTACGAGGGCACGCCCCGCGACGGCGCAGAGTTCAAAGTCTCCAAGACCCATTTCGCCGACCGCTATTCCGGCGGCGAGAGCATGCTGCAGCTGGCCCAGCGCATCTACAACCTGCTGGACGAACTGAAGGCCGACGAGAGCAAGACCTATCTTCTCGTCGCGCACAACGGCATCGCCCGCGTGGTGCGCTCCTACTTCTGCGACATGACCAACGAAGAGTACGCCGCTTTCGGCATCCGCAACTGCGAGTTCGTGGAGTACCAGTTTGACGAATGAATGAATTTTTTGCGGAGCACTTGACTTTTTTGCGTTCTCGCATATACTAGAGATGGGCAAAAGATTTTCGTTATGATCTCGCCTATGACACAAAAGCGAACCCCCTCGGAACTGCTACTTCCGAGGGGGTTCTTCTAGGCTTGCTTACCCTTGTGTTAGTCGTCAAGCCACTTGCAAATGTAATGGGCTATCACATTTGCTCCGACGGCTACGATCAAATTCGTCATGATCTCTACCACCTACGACACCCCCTTTCTGTTGCCAGAATGGGAAGGGCAGCAGAAAGGGTATACCACATCTTTCGACAAAAACAAAGGGGACGTTCCGCGAAACTGCGGAACATCCCCTTTGTTTTTTATGCCGCTTTCCGATAGTGGAATTTCTTGTCCTTCGTGATGAACATATACACGCTCACGCCCAGAGCAGCCAGCTCGGCGGCGGTGACAGCCAGCCAGATACCGTCAATTTTGAGAAAGACCGGCAGAATGAGCACAGCCGTCACCTGAAAGACTAGCGTGCGCAGGAACGAGATGAGTGCACTCGTCACGCCGTCGCCCAGTGCGGTGAAGAAGGACGATGCATAGACATTGAAGCCCATGATGAGGAAGCTCAGGCCAAACACCCGGAATGCGTGGGTGGTCAGCTCCAGCAGTTCTGCATCGTAGCCCACGAAGAAGCGGGCCACATGCGGGATGAGGAACATGGAGCCGACCGTCAGGACGACCGCCACCACACCGATGAGCCGGAAGCTCATGGAGTAGAGATTGTTCACCTCTTTATGGTTGCGTGCGCCGTAGTGATAGCTGACGATGGGGGCGCTGCCGACGGCATAGCCCACGAACACCGCCACGAACAGAAAAGACGCATACATGATGACGCCGTAGGCCGCCACGCCGTTTTCACCCGCAAAGCGGAGCAGCTGATAGTTATACAGGATATTGACCAGCGACATGGAGAGGTTGGTCATCAGCTCGGAAGAGCCGTTGATACAGGCATTTGCCAGAACACGGCCATTGAAGGCCGTTTTTCCAAGATGCAGACGGCTGGTGTTGTTCCGGTTCAGGAAGTAAAACACCGGCAGGATGCCGCCCACGATCTGGCTCAGGAAGGTCGCGATGGCCGCGCCCTCCACACCCCAATGGAGCGCCCCCACCAGCACGACGTCCAGCACCATATTGGTGCAGCCCGCGCCCACCGTGAACGCGAAGCCCAGATGCGGCTTTTCGGCGGTAACGAAAAAGCTCTGGAACATATTTTGAAGGATGAAGGTCGGCAGACTGATGAGCAGGATGCGGCCATAGCGCAGCGCATAGTCCAGCATCTCGCCCTTTGCGCCCAGCAGCATAGCCACCGGCTCGATGATGACAAGGCCGATAAGGGTGAACACGATGCCCGCAAGGAACGCGGTGATCATGAACAGGCTGAAATACTGGTCCGCCTTTTTTTCGTCGCCCTCGCCCAGCGTGATGCCCACGATGGCGCTGCCGCCCGTGCCGAGCATGAAGCCGATCGTACCAATGAGCATGGGCAGCGGCATGATGAGGTTGACCGCCGCAAAAGCCGTTTTGCCCACGAAGTTCGAGACGCACAGGCCGTCCACGATGCCGTAGATCGAAGTGAACAGCATCGTGCCGATGCAGGGCAGCACGAACCGGACGAGCCGGGAATAGGTAAAGTGATCGGATAACTTGATGGTTTGCTTTGACATGAGATCTCCTTTTCTGAAACATGCAAAAAGACCGGATAAGAACCACCGCTCCGGTGCATTCCCTCATCTGCTGTGACACTACGGTGTCCACAGCCTCCGGGAAACACGAACGGCGACATCTTATCCGGCCTTTCAATTACGCTGAAACAGCCCTCCGATGAGCAAAAAACAGTATATCAAAGTTTATTTTTTGTGTCAAGCACAAGCTCACATCATCCCGCCGGGACGCCAGCCGGTGACGTAGCGGGCGTAATCGCGGTCAGCCTGTTTCACATAGAGGACGAGTTCTTCCTTACCCTCCTTGTTCTTGACCTGCCGGATCTTGGTGGGCAGACTCTGGCGCTGGAGCAGTTCCAGCTCGTCGTTCAGCTCCTCTTCCGTTTCGAAAGTGTCCAGTTTGGTCCAGTGGGTGGCAAAAAGCCAGATGTTCGAAAGCAGTTCGCTCATGGGTCAGTTCTCCTTCTCCGGCGCGCCCTCCGGGGCCGTCAGCCGGTAAAACGGCGCGATGGCGTTGGCGTCGCCATGGCGCACGATGGAATAGGTGATATCGCAGTAGGGCTGGATGGCGGTGCTCTTTTCCACGGTGGAGATGAGCAGCACCTGCAATTGCAGGCGGCGGAACAGCTCCATCATGGGGCGGATGCGGTCGCTGGTCATCTTGCTGAACGCCTCGTCCAGCAGGACCAGCCGGATGCTGTTCTCGCTCTTCTGATAAATTTGCAGCAGCGATGCGCAGATGGCCACATAGAACGGGGCCTGATTCTCGCCGCCGGAGGAATCGCGGCTGACGCGGGACAGATACGCCTGCTGGCCGGAGACGGTGTTCGTGACCTTGATATCGTAGTCCAGATAGGTGCGGTAATCCACATAATCGGACAGAGTGACATTTTCCGGGCGGCGGCCCTCCTGACGGGCGCGGGTGTTCTCATCCACATCCGCCATGATCTTTTCCATCAGCTCGTCCACCTGACGCTCATACACCGGGTCGGCGGTGGCCGCAAGGTTTTCCAGCGAATCGCCGTCGGTCATCTGCTGGTTGCCCTTGTCCACGATGACCTGATAGAATGCGGCCAGCTGGGGGTCGCGGCTGGGTTCCAGCTCAAAGCGGTAGACTTCCTCGCCGTAGGTCAGCTGTTCCATCACCTTGTTCAGCTCACGGAACTGGCGGCGGGCATTGAAGATATCGTCCTTCATCCGGAACAGGATATCCTTCCGGAAGCGGTCCTTGCAGTCGCGCTGGGCCTGTTCCAACCGGGCCGCATAGCGTTCCAGATCGATGCGGACCAGACTTTCGTGCTGGGCGCGGTACTGCTCCACGCCCGCAAGGCCCAGCGGATAATCGCAGACATAGCGCTCGTTGTAGTCCTTCTGGGCGGGTTCGAGGGTGGTGGTCAGGTAGGCTTGCAGGATGTCGTCCAGCTTGGCCTGTGCCTTTTCGGCGGACTGCGCCGCCGCGCGGGCAGACCGGCCGTCGGTCATCAGACCCTTCTTGCGCTCCCGGGCCAGCGGCTCGAGCAGCGGATATTTCCCGAAGAATGTCGCTGCGGCAGACGCGCTCTGCTGGGCAGCCGCCACAGCCTTGTTCTGCTCGGCTTCGCAGGAAGCCAGCTGCTTTTCGCAGACGCGGATATCTCCGCCTACCTGCTCCACGGCTTTGCGGGCGGCTTCCCATTCGGCTTCGCGGCTCTCTTCCTCTTGATAAAGTTCTTGTAACAGCGGATTTTCGCGGTAGTCGGCCAGTTTCTGGTTCTGTGCTTCCCATTCCGCTTTTGCGGCAGTCAGTGCATCCCGGCTCTCCCACAGGCCCGCCAGCGCTTCCAATGCGCGGCCGCGCAGAACATTCTGATACAGGTCATAAGCCGTTTTCAGGCTCTTTTCGGTCTGTGTGGCTTCGCGGCGGCGGTCCCCAAGGGCCGACAGCTCCTCTTCCAGCGCACCGGCGCGGGCGCGGCGGGCGTCCAAGCCGATATAGCGCTGGGGCTTGCGGAGACGTTCCAGCCGGAACGGGTGATGCCGCAGCAGGTCGCGGGTGGCGCTGTCCGGGAAGTTTTCCAGCGTATCGGGGGTGTCACAGCAGACGATGCGGCGCAGGATGGTGTCCGCATACTGTGCGGCCAGCGGATTTTCGCTTTCGACCTGCGCGGCAAGGCTGTCGGCCGGGGGCGTATCGGCGCGGCGGTTGGCGCTCCGGATGCCCGGAGTGTCCAACAGGCTGATGGGGCCGACCCGCTCGCCCAGCGCCACGAACGCGCTCTTGGCGGCGGCGTAGTGGTTCGGCGGAACGAGGATATCGAACCGGCGGTCGCCCAGACAGGCTTCCACGCAGTCCTGCCAGCTCTCGTCGGCAACATTCAGAAGTTCGCAGAAAATTTTAGCATCCGGCTGCATTCCCCGGCTCTTGAGTTCCGCGTTGACGGCGTCCCGCACCTTGGTGGCGGCATCGCCGTGGGGATAGACCCACTTTCCGCCGGACACGGCGTCCAGCTCGGCGCGCTTTTCTTCCTGTGCGCGGGCGAGGTCGGCGACGGTCTGCCGCGCGGCAAAATACTGCTCTTCCAGCGGCTTTTCGATGCCGTCCAGCGCTTCGGTCAGGGCGGGCAGCTGTTCCGCCGTCAGGGACACCGGCCAGAGCGAGCGCTCCACCGCAAAGCCGCTGCGGTTCAGGACCGTCAGCAGATTCGTGACTGTATCGGCGGTGCGTTCCAGCGCCGACACTTTCCGGGCGGCGGCGTCCATGACGCTCTTTTTGCGGGCCAGCTCTTCGGTCATGGCATCCAGCGCACGGCCCTCGCCGCTGGCCGATGCCGCCCCGTGGGCCGCCAGATAGGCGCGGCGGGCTTCGGCCTCGGCATTCTTGGCGGCTTCATAAGAAGCGTTCAGCTCTGCCAGCTGGCGGTGCCCGGCATCCAGACGCTCCTGCCAGACGGAATCCTCCCCGGCATCCGCTTCGGCGCGGGCCAGCAGGGCCGCGCCCCGGTTGACCAGCGCATCCGTCTCCTTGGAAGCGGCTTCGCGGCCATATTCCACGATCTGTTCCAGCGCGGCGGCGCGGGTCTGCGCTTCGGCCAGAACGGCGTGGAGGTTTTCCAGCTCCACCCGGTCGCCCTGCAGGGCGTCGAGGTCCAGTTCCGGCTGGGGCAGGATGTATTGATACAGAAACTCCCGGAAATTCGGGATCTCGTCCATGCTGGTTCCCATCTGGAACACTTCGTTGAACTTTTTGCCCAGCGGACTGGACGCGCGGCCGATGCCGAGGGCACGGCAGATGCGGTCCCGCGCTTCGCTGGGGCTGCGGGTATAGGAGAGCCGGCCCACGGCGGGCTTGAAGTCCTCCTTTGCGCTGGGCGCACCGGTGCGCGGGTCGATGAAGGGCAGTTTTTCCAGCGTGATGCCGTCCTCGGAGATGTACCACGTCTGGTCGCCCGGGTGCAGTTCCTGCATGGGGCCTTCGGATTCGACACGGACCGCGATGACGAAGTTGGTCCGCTTCACGCTGTCCCAGAACTCCGCACCGATATAGGCCACCGTGCGGCCCGGTCGGCGGTAGGCGTTCTCGCCGCGCTGCTTGGCGTGGACCGACCCCTGCAGGGTGCGGCCGCTCTTTTTGTTGCCCAGCGCGTTGAAATTGCGGTTGGTGGTCAGGCAGTAGCGGATGGCGTCCAGAATGGTGGTCTTGCCCACCGCGTTGACGCCGATCATATAGGTCAGACGGGCACAATCGAAGGTGACATTTTCAAAATTGTGCCAGTTGATGAGTTTCAGGCGTTTTAATTCGATCATTCTTCTTCCTCCGCGCCGCTCTCGCCCTCGGGGCGCTCATACAAGGCCAGCTCCCGCCGGGTGCGGTCGCTCTCAGCGGCAGCTTCGGCAAGGTCGGCGTCCGGCAAGGCCAGCAGGACGGTCGGGAACACCTCGATGCGGCTGTCCAGCCCGGTCAGACGGCCCACCGGGCGGGCCAGATTGTACCGCCGCAGGGTGCGCAGAAGCTTTTCCAGCGTCAGCTGGTCCAGCCGCCGGGGCAGATTCATTTTCTGCAGTTCGGTCTGCACCTCTTCCACCGTGACCAGCACCTGATCCGCGCTGGCCGAAAGGCTCTCCCGCTTTTGCAGATAGAGCAGACGCAGCACCAGCAGCAGGATGCTCTCATATTTCAGGAGCCGTGCCTGACTGCCCTCGTGCTCGTTGACCAGAGCCGCCGCCTGCAGCGGGGCCGGATAGAGCAGCACCGCATAGCCCAGCGGCGCGAACACGGCCCGCACCTCGTTCAGGTGGTCCTGTACATATAAATATTTTGACCGCTGGTCCTCGACCCCGCCTAGCAGAAAGCAGTGGTTGAGCAGATAGTTTGCAGTCTCTTCCAGCATTTTATTCGTTTCGGCCATGGAGTTCCTCCTTGCGGGGCATCAGGATAAATTCTTCGAACCGGAAGCCGCCCCGTTCGACCCAGTTCCCGGTCAGTTCGATGTCATATTCCCGCCGCGGCGACTGCGAATAGGTGTGCAGTCCGATGATGCGGGCAAAATCGTCTGGATATTCCACCGCCAGCGTGGACGCCGCCACCTGCTTCCGGGCGGCGAGTGCCTGCTGGGCCAGCAGGGCCACGTTCTCTTCGGTGACAGCCATCCGGGCGTAATCCAGCAGGAGCTTTTGCTCTTTCTGGAGCTGTTCCGGGTCCAGCGAGGCCGTTTCCACCGGCTTGAGCGGCGTTTCGCTGCGGGGCGCAGCGGGCGGATAGAGCGGCTTTTCGCCGAACACCTGCACCGGATAGAGATGCAGATGCTCGGCCACCGGGCCGTCGTCCAGCTCGAACAGCTGGTCCGGCGTCTTGATCTCCTCGGCATAGCGGCGGAGCAGCGCGGTCACGCTGCCCTGCGACGAGCGGTCGCTCAAAAGCAGGAACTGTGCCCGCTGGACGGCCCGTTTGCGGTAGCGGATATGGCTGGCGTCGATCTGTTTCATCAGGTCGCTCATCTCTTCCAGCGCGTCCCGCTGTTTCTGGATGAGCGCACGGACGGCCCGGGGCGCTTCGTTGGGCGCACAGCGCTCCACCCGCGCATAATCCAGCGCCAGCTGGGGCAGATAGTTGGCTTCGCAGTCGTCCAAGCCCTCTTCCAGATAGGCGCGGTAGTTGAACAGGTTGTCGCTGGTCTTGAAGCGGTGGTATGCCGCCGCCACAACCTTTTCCTCGTACTGGTCGAACAGTTCCAGCACCTCCTGCGGGGTGCGGTTGCGGGTCAGACGGTCGATGTAGTGGCCGATGGACGCATTCAGCGCCCGCAGCGATTTGTTCAGCGCTTCGAGGTCCGAAGCCACCTCCCGCAGAACGTTTTCGTAGGGGCTTTTTTCTTCGCCCACGCTCCGCAGAAGCTGCCACGCCTTGTAGAGCTTGCCAGTATAGGTGATGACCCGGGGATTCAAGATCTCTTCCAGCGCTTCCAGCAGCGGGGTCACCTCCGGCACAAAGGCCAGCGTGGGTTCTTCCTCATAGCTTCCGGGCTGCTCTTCCAGCCAGCCGGTGCGCCGCAGGCGCAGCAGAAAGCCCAGCGCCAGCAGATGCGGGTCGCGGGTGGGCTGCTCGGCTTCGTCGCCCGCATCGTCGGCGTCCAGCGCCAGCGGCTTTGCCAGCGCGGCGAAATAATCCTCGGCACGGCTGACGGCTTCGGCGCGGGAGATGCTGTAATCCGCCGTGTGGCGGCACTCCTCCCACAGCAGCAGGAGCAGCTCTGCATAAAACGCCCGGTTCGGCCCCGCCAGCGGGCGGAACAGACGCGGACTGACCAGTTCAAACAGCTGCATCAAAAAATCCTTTCTTTCGCAAAAATCCACCTCTATTGTACCACATCCGACCCGGTTTGTCACAAAAAGAAAGGGCTGGTGCAAAACAGGCTCAACCTCTCCGTCACGGCTCCGCCGTGCCACCTCTCCTGATAGGAGAGGCCTTGGCATAACGGAAAGCGAAATCTCTTCGCCAGAGGCTCTCCTAATAGGAGAGCTGTCGAGCGAATGCGAGACTGAGAGGTTTATTTTGCAACAGCCTTTCAATTTTTATCAATCAGTCATTAAGAATTTTCTGCCATCTGCGCGGCAACTTCGGCACAGCGCTGGACATAATCGCGGGCGGCATCCTCGGTGGTGGCGTAATCGCCGTTTCCAAGGCCGCTGGCGGTCTGCTTGAAGTAGTTCTTCACATGGTTCAGGATGGTCCCGTCGTTGACATAGCGGGCGGCCACATTCTCAGCGTTCTGGATGCCCTCATACCGCGCATCGCTGCTGTTCTTGGTCGCCGAAGGCACGCCCTTGACGGAAGCCAGCGTGTTCAGCTGGTCCTCCTGCGCGAGGAAGCGGAGGAACTCCAAGGCATACTCGTAGTCGTCGCTGTTCTGGCTGACCGCAAAGCCGAACCACGGCTCCACGCTCTCGCCCACGCCGTCGTCGGCCATCGGCGCATACAGGAACTCATACTCGAAGGGGTCCGCACTGAACGTCTCGGATTTCGACTCGCGCTTCTTCATGCCGCTGACCTTTTCGGTGTCGCAGACCCAGAACGGCACGTCGCCTTCGAAGAATTTCAGGATGGCTCCATCGTAGTTGTCCGAAGGGTAGTCTGCATTCACGGACACATCGATGTAACCCTTGACCGTCGCCCGCAGACGGCGGTTGGTGGAGAGGATATAGATGCCGTCCACGACGGCCAGCAGCAGCACCGTGCCGCAGATGAGCCACACGATGGGCCAGTTGTTGTGCTGGCGGTACAAAGCGCTCTGCGGGATGACGCCCACGATGTCCAGCCCTTCAAAGCCGTCCAGCGCCGAATAGTACCAATAGCAGTCCTCGCCCTTGGAGTTCTTCAGGCTCAACAGGCCGCTGTCCGTCTGGGCGATCTGCTCGAACACCACATCGGCCCCGTTGTAGTCGTCCGCAAAGTTGTAGGAGCGGATGAACTCTGCAAAGTTCTCGGACCGCATCGAGGGCGACTGGATGACATAATCACAGCCGGACGTGATCAGACCGATCTCCGCCGATGCATATTCGGTGGGGAAGATCCAGTTTTTCTTCATGCTGTCCACCGGGATGGCGCGCAGGAGCAGATAGGCTTTTTTCGTGCCGTCGGCCTGTTTCAGCTCCACGCTCTCGCCCACGCCGATGACAGTGGTCTGCGTCTCCCGAATGCGGTACTTGCCCAGAACGCCCGACTGGCCGCTGAAAATGCGGCGCATGTTCTCGATGAACTGCACTCTGGTCCGCTGGTCCGAGAGCGAAAATTCCCGGTAAACATCGACCGTGTCCTCCCCGTCGTCCCGCTTATCCGCCGTGCGGGCCTCAAAGGTGTCCATATCCACGATATGGGCATAGCGGTCGGTGCGGGAGTTGGCGTCGCGGAGATATTCCAGCGCCTCCTCCTCGGTCATCTCTTTTTTTTCGATGTAAGCAGCCCAGTCATCGACGTAATGCTTTTCCGCATCCAGATACCGGATCGAGAGCTGCTTCATCGTCTCGACTCGTCAACTCCGATTCTGCGTATTTTCGTTCAGTTTTTTCCAGAGAGTAATTCTTTCCCTGTAAAAAGAATGTTCTCTGCCAAACGTTATATTTTTTACAAAGAATCTTTTCCAAAATCATCCCGATTTTTCCAAATTTCGTTCCAGAATTACACATTTTTACCACGATTTCGTGGTAAACTTTTCCCGAACGATCAAAAAGGAGTCTTTCCCTCATGCAGCACTGTTCCGTCCGCGCGGCGGCTCACTTTGCCGCGGCGGCCCTGTTGCTGCTGTGTCTGCTCTGCGCTGCCCTGCCGCACGCTTCCGCCGCCCAGCTCGAAGAGGTCCACGGCATCTCTGTGCTTTCCTTTGACAAGGCGCAGATCCTTTCCATCGGCAATCAGACCGCCGGAAAATGCAGCCTGTACACCCTGCGCTACGCCCGCACCATTTTAGACGGAAAAACTTGTTCCGGCAGCGGGATGTGGTCCAACGGCGCGGTCTGGTCTGCGGCCGGGTACACCGGCTGGTCCGGTTCTCTCTCCCAATGCCTGACCAAGCTCTACGAAGAGCTTTCCGCCGGGAGACCGGTCATCGTCCATCTGAAAAACACCACCGTCAGCGGCGTTTCCAAACACGCAAACCGCGTGACGACCTTTGAATATCACCTGACCGGCAAAGGCTGGCAGCAGGTCAACTATCCGCACATCGCGACCAGCAGCACCTACGGCCACTGGGTCTGTGTGGTGGGCATTGACCCCGCCGCCGACCCTTCCCACCTCAAGGAAAGCGACTTCTACGCGCTGGACCCCGCCCGCGTTTCGGCCAACGGCACGCTGATCCTCACACGCTTACTGGATGACACCATCTGGACGGATAACTCCCCCTTAAAAATACTCGCAGGCTGAACTCCCTGAAAACACAACAGCCCCCCGGAATGCAGGACTCCGGGGGGCTTCGTGTTTATTTGGGAAAAATCACAGCTCCTGATAGGCGCTCATCATGGTGGGGATAAACTGCTTTTTGCGGCTGACGACTCCGGGCAGGGTCCAGCTGCCGTCCTCGGCGGGCTGGGTCTCAAAGCCGTCCGACAGGACCTCGGCGGCATAGCGGCCGGTGCAGATGACGACGCTCTCTTCCTTGGGCACGTCGGTCAGCAGCATGTACAGGTCCTCGACGTTCTGCTTGTTGCGGGCCTCTTCGAGGTAGGGCTTGAGCAGCTCTTCCGCCGCCAGAAGGTTCTTGCGGGTCATGTAGCTGCCCTGTGCCACGCCAAAGCGGATATCGCCGCACATGAACACCTTGAAGTCCTGCAAAAAGACCTCTTCGGGGGTCTTTCCGTCCAGCTTTTCGCCGGCTTCGAACATCTCGGTGGCGAACTCGTTGATGTCCACGCCCGCGATCTTGGCCAGACGCTTGGCGGCAGTCTCATCGATGGGAGTGCAGGTGGGGCTGCGGAAGGCCAGCGTATCCGACAGGATGGCCGCCAGCAGCAGACCGGCGATCTGGGGCGGGATCTCCACCCCGTTTTCGTCGTACATCTGGGTGATGATGGTCGCGGTGCAGCCCACCGGCTGGTTGCGGAAATAGACCGGGCCGCTCGTCTCCAGACTGCCGATGCGGTGATGGTCGATAATTTCCAAAATTTCAGCCTGATCGAAGCCCTCCACGGCCTGTGTCGCTTCGTTGTGGTCCACCAGAATGATGCGGCGCTTGCGCAGCGCGATGACGTTCCGGCGGCTGACCATGCCGCAGTATTTGCCTTCCTCGTCGAGGATGGGGAAATAGCGGTGGCGGACCTTCGCCATGACGCGCAGGACATCGGCCACCGGCGTGACGAGGGTGAACTTCATGATGTCGTCGCGGGTCATATAATAGGAAATAGGAGCGCACTGGCTCATCAGCTTGCCCGCCGCGTAGGTATCGCAGGGGGCGGTCATGATGGCTACGCCCATTTCCTCGGCAATGCGCTGGATGGTGTGGCCGACCTTTGCGCCGTTGCAGATGATGAGCAGAGACGCTTCCTTCTCGATGGCGCAGAGCTGGCTCTCATAGCGGTTGGTCAGGATGACGATATCGCCCTTTTCGACGTTGCTTTCCAGCATTTCGGGGGTCGCCGTGCCAATTTTGATGTGGCCGGTGGTGCAGATGGCGTTCTCGTCGCCGACGACCATGGTGGCCCCCAACGTCTCGAGGATGTTCTTGTAGCTAGTCTGGCTGCTGGCCAGAACACCGGTGTCGAACACGTCCATGTTCGCGGTGGCGATGTCCTTGACCGTGATGATGCCTTCCAGTTCGTTGTCGGCGCTGGTGATGGGCAGAGTGTCGATCTGCTGATCGCGCATGATCTCCCACGCCTTGCGCAGACTGGTGGAGCCGCGGATCCCCGGCATCTCGCGGTAATCGACATCGCGGATCTTCGGGTTGACGTCGGTGCACATCCGGGGCGGCTTGACGCCGAACTTTTTCAGGACGAACTCCGTCTCCTGATTCATCTTGCCCGCACGGCGCGGCTCGCAGACGAGGCTGCTGGTCTTATTTTTCAGTTCCGCATACGCGATGGCGGAACAGATCGAGTCGGTGTCCGGATTGCGGTGTCCGATGACAACGACCTTGTGTGCTGCCTTTGGCATAGGTATTTCCTCTCTCAAACATTACATTCATTTACCTTCTCCTCCTGTGCCGTGCACAGAAGTCCAGTTCCATTTTATCACATCCCGCCGCAGGGGTAAAGGCGGACAAATCCACTTCTTTTCTTAAAATTTTGAGAGATTCTTGGATACAACATCTTGATTTTTCCCTCGTTCCGCGCTATGCTAAGTCCATATCCATTCCGGAAAGCACAGGAGGAACGCATGACAACCAAAACCACATCCAAACCGATGTTCACCCGCCAGCAGCTGGTGGCTCTGCTGCTGCCCCTCATCGCCGAACAGGCCCTCAGCGTGACCATTGGTCTGGCCGATACGCTGATGGTCTCCTCGGTCGGCGAAGCCGCCGTTTCCGGCGTCAGTCTGGTGGACTCCTTTAATGTTCTGATGATCCAGCTGCTCAGCGCGCTGGCCACCGGCGGCGCGGTCGTCGCCAGCCAGTACATCGGCCACCGCGAACCCAAAAACGCCAAGGCTTCCGCTGCCCAGATCATGTTCATCATGATCTCCCTGAGCGTGGTGGTCGCCACGGTGGTCTCTGTAGGCCGCCACGGCATTCTGCGGGGAATCTTCGGCTCCATCGACGACGATGTGATGCGGTACGCCGAGACGTATTTCCTGCTTTCGGCGCTGAGCTATCCGTTCATCGGCGTCTACAACGCGGGCGCGGCGCTGTTCCGGGCGCAGGGCAACAGCAAGATCAGCATGCTGTCCAGTCTGGTCATGAACGTCGTCAACATCGGCGGAAACGCCATTTTGATCTATGGCTTCGGCATGGGCGTCATGGGCGCGGCACTGGCCAGCCTTGTTTCCCGCATGATCGCCTGTTTTGCGGTGGTATACCTGCTCGAAAAGCCCTCCTGTATGCTCCGCATCGACCATCTGTCCGACCTGAAGCCAGACCTCTCCCTCATCCGCCGCATCCTGCGGGTGGGCATCCCGGCCGGCATCGAGAACGGCATGTTCCAGATCGGCAAGCTGTCCGTTTCCAGCCTGACCAGCACCCTCGGCACAGCGGCCATTGCCGCCAACGCCGTGGCAGGCAACATCACCACCTTCCTGAACATCCCGGCCAACGCCGTGGGCATGGCCGTGCTGACTGTCATCGGCCAGTGCCTTGGCGCGGGCGAAAAGGAACAGGCCAACCACTATGCACGCCGGTTCATGCTGGTGGCCTATGCCGGTGCGTGGGTCATGAACCTGTCGGCGTTCTTCTTCCTGAACAAGGTCGCACTGTCGTGGTTCAACCTCTCGCCGGAAGCCAACGCCATGGCCCTGCAGGTCATGATGTGGTTCAACATCATCTCGCTGTTCATCTGGCCGTCCAGCTTCACGCTGCCCAACATCCTGCGCGCGGCGGGCGATGCCACCTTCACCATGACCGTGAGCGTCTTTTCGATGTGGGTGTTCCGCGTGGGCTTCTGCTATCTGATGGTCCTCGGCTTCCATCAGGCGACGCTGCTCAGCATCTGGGGCGGCATGTTCCTCGACTGGGTGTTCCGTTCGCTCTTCTTCATCATCCACTTCTTCCAGGGCAGCTGGCTGGAAAAGAAGGTCATTTGAGCCGGTCTTGGAAAAATTTTCGGTTCTGCATTGCATTTTGACAGCTTTCGTGTACAATAAGGGCAGAGATGAATCTTTCGTCAGGAGGTTTTTTATGAAACAACGCTTTGCCGCGCTTTTTCTCGCCGCGATGCTCCTGTGCGCCCTGCTGGCGGGCTGCGGCCCCAGCGGTGTCCCCTCGGACCCGGGCAGCAATGGCTCCAACACCCCTTCCGGCGACACCAATTCCGGCAGCGACACGGATGATTCGAATGGCGGCACGACTCCGGATAATTCCAAACCCGCGCCGAGCATCCAGATGGAAAGTTACAGCATTTACCGCGACGATGAGGGCAAATACATCGTCGGCTATGTGTTCTGTGTGACCAACGATAGCAGCTCGTATAATCTGAAAGCACGGCTCCGCTTCAAGCTAACCGACGCCGCCGGGGCGGTCAAGACGGACTATACCTATACGCCTTCTGTTGCCCCCAAGGACTCGGTCCGCTTCGTGTACCTCAAGAGTTATTCGGACTGGATCCCCGCAAGCGCAGCCTTTACCTTTGACGACGTGAATTACAAGACTCCCGCAGTCGATGCTTCGACCGGCACGCCGAAGATCGTCCGTTCCAGCGATCTTTCTGCTGTAGCCAGCGAGCGCAAAAATACTACATCGAACGCCAACACCTTTACGGGAACCGTCTCCAACACCAGCAAGTACCCCAGTCAGGTCAAAGTCTCGCTGATCCTGAAAAAGGATGGCAAGGTCGTTTCGGTCAATGCGCCCACCGCGCTCCTCACCGTTCCGGCGGGCGGTTCTGCCGCGTTCACTATCCTGCAGTCCAAATATCCCGCCTATGACTCGTATGAAGTCGTCGCCGCACCTTGGAACTACAACAACTGAACTGATTTTTCCAAAGACCGTCACAAAAATTTTGTGACGGTCTTTTTTCATGCAGGAAACCCCGCTTCTGATTCGTATGATAGACAGAGAATCTTCCCGGAGTGGCCGGCTGGGGACCTTCAAAAACGCACAAATTCTTTCGGGATGGTGACACAAACTTGTCATCTTTTCGACTTGTTTTTGTCGTATATCCGGCGTATAATGATACGCTGCAAAGAACTTTAAGGGCGTTTGCCCTGAATTCCAAAAAAGGAAGTGTGTTCCATGCGAAGCTGGTTTTCCCGCCATCCCATCTGGTTCATGGCGTTTTATCTTGTGTTTTATCTCTCAGTGTTCCACTGGCTCGAAGCCAACATCACCGTGCCCGAAGTCTGGGTCCACTGTCATCTGGACGACCTCATCCCCTTCTGCAAGTATGCAGTCATCCCCTATTTTGCGTGGTTCATCTGGATCCCGTTCACTCTGTTCTATCTGCTCTGGAAAGCGCCCCGCGCCGACTTCTGGCGGCTGTGTCTGCCGCTGTTCGCGGGCATGACCTTTGCGCTGGCGGTGTATGTGCTCATCCCGAACGGGCTGGACCTCCGCCCCTACCGCGTCTACGGCTCGGACATCTTCGCCCGGACCGTCCGCTGGCTGTATTCCACCGACACGGCCACCAACGTCTGCCCGTCCATCCATGTGTTCAACTCGGTCACCCTGATGATGGCCTACTACCGCAGCTCCATCTTTGAAGAGCCGCGCCGCCGCTGGATGCGTCCGGCTTCGGCGGTGCTCTGCCTGTCCATCATCGCATCTACGGTCCTGCTCAAGCAGCACAGCTGCATCGATGTCCTGCTGGGCATCCTGCTGGCGATGGTGATCGACACCGCCGCCACCACACTGGAACACAGCGATTCCCGCATTTTGCAGCGGTCGTAATGAATTGAAAAAAGCACCTGCATCGCAGGTGCTTTTTTCGTGCTTAAAACAGATTTTCCGGCAGACAGAGATCGTGTTTGGGGACCTTGTTCCACGAAAAATCTGCGATGAGGCTTTCCGGGGTGCGGGGGTCCGGTGCTTCCTGCAAGCCGTAGACATAGGCCAGCTTGCCGATGATCTCTTCTGCGGTATATTTTGCGCGGAGATTCTCCAAGCTCTGGTCACCGTCCCGCTTGGACAGCCGCCGCCCATCTGGGGCCAGCAGCAGCGGACAGTGGGCGAACCGGGGAGCCGGAAGGCCCAGCAGCCGGTAAAGATACAGCTGCCGTGCCGTGGACGAGAGCAGGTCCTCGCCCCGCACGACTTCGGTGACGCCCATCCGGGCATCATCGACGACCACCGCCAGCTGATAGGCGAACACGCCGTCGGCGCGGCGGAGGTAGAAATCGCCGCAGTCGCGCAGAAGATTTTCGCGGTGGACGCCCATGCAGCCATCCGTAAAAGTGATCTCTTCATCCGGCACTTTCAGGCGGTAGGCCGGAGCCTTGGTCTTTCGCTTTTCGGCGATCTGCTCCGGCGTCAGGTCCCGGCAGGTCCCCGGATAGATGACATTTCCATCCGAGGTGTGGGGCGCGCTGGCCGCATGGAGTTGGGCGCGGGAGCAGAAGCAGGGATAGACCAGCCCCTGCGCTTCCAGCTTGCGGTAGCTCTCGGTGTAGATGTCCGCGCATTCGCTCTGGTAATACGGGCCGTTGGGGCCGCCATGGCTCCCGCCCTCATCCCAGAACAGACCCAGCCATGCAAGGTCCTCTTCCAGAAGGTCGGCATATCTGCGGGGACAGCGCTCCGCGTCCAAGTCCTCGATGCGGAGGACGATCTTTCCGCCCTCATGCTTGGCGCTCAGCCACGCCAGCAGACTGCACGCAAGATTTCCCAGATGCAGCCGCCCGCTGGGGCTGGGCGCGAACCGCCCGGTGACGCCGCTCACAGGCCCAGCTTCCATTCGCCATCCTTCGGCTGAGAGATGGGGGTGTTATAGAACTCGGCTACAGCCTTTGCCATGTACTCAGCATCGATGCAGCTGGCCGTTTCCATGGAAGAGTGCATGGCCAGCTGGGCCAGACCGATATCGACCATCGGGATCAGGATCTGATGGCCCAGCAGGTTGCCCAGCGTCGAGCCGCCGGGAACGTCCGCGCGGTTGGACGCCACCTGCACCGGGACTCCGGCGTTCTTGCAGATGGCCGCAAAGGCCGCACCGGTAAAGCCGCTGGTGGTGTAGGTCTGGCGGGCGTTATACTTGAGCAGAACACCGCCGCCCAGCGTGACGGGGTGGGCAGGGTCGCTCTTTTCGGGGTGGTTGGGGTGGGTCGCATGGCCGTTGTCGGCGCTCAGCAGCAGACTGTTGGTGCATGCACGGATGCTCTGCTCACGGGTCACGCCGAGCTGCTCCTCGATGCGGGCCAGAACATCGGCCATCAGCGTGCCCTGTGCGCCCTGACGGCTGGAAGAACCAACTTCCTCGTTGTCGAACATGACCCAGATATCGCCGTGGCCCTCTTCCTCGCCGCGGCCCTGCAGGAAGCCCCACAGGGTGGTGTAAGCGCACTCGAGGTCATCGATGCGGCCGGACATGAAGTATTCACCCTTCAGGCCCACGCGCTCGGCCTTTTCGCGGGTGCAGAGCACGAGGTCGGAATCCAGAATATCCTCGGCCTTGACACCGGCTTCCTCGGCCAGAACTTCGCGCAGAGTGGTCCCGGCCGCACCGAAGATGGGCTGCAGATCGACCTGCGGGTTGTAGTTCTTGCCCTTGTTGACCTCATGATCAAAGTGGATGCAGACATTGGGGATGCAGGCCAGCGCACGGTCCGGGTTCACCAGCCGGCTCTCGATGCCGGTCTCGGTGCGGACGAGGATGCGGCCCGCCACGCTCAGGGGACGATCCAGCCAGCTGGGCATGATCATGCCGCCGTAACCTTCGGTCTCTGCGCGGGCAAAGACAGAGTCCTTGCCGCCGTCCAGCTCCTTGATCTTCCAAGTGGGGGAATCGCTGTGGCTCGCCGTAGCGTGCCAGCCGGTCAGCTGTCCCTTGGGCATCCGCCATGCCAGCACCGCAGAGCCGTTGCGGGTGGTGTAGTATTTGCCGCCGGGAGCGAGGTCCCATGCCGCGCTCTCCGGGCAGTTCTGGTAGCCGTTGGCCTCTAGGATCGCCGCAGCCGCCGCCGTGGAGTGGAAGGCGCTGACGCCTTTGTTCAGAAAGTCAAACAGATCATCGATCGAAAAATTCTGCATCGTGAGTCTCCTTTGGATTTTTTATTCCAACTTTGTGGTCCTGCGTTCGCGTGACCCAGTTTTTCGTTCTCATTATAGCCGCTTCAGGGGCAAAAAGCAACTCAGGCCGGGGTGCAGAGCGACAGCTGCTGGTCCACCGCCCGCCGCACCTGCGCAGCCTGTAATCCGCAGACCAGCTGCAGCCGCTGGCCTTCCTGCACCAGCCCCTTGTGGGGCATCGCCAGCAGGGCCGAAGTGTCCAGCAGGGCGGTATCCTGCACCGTGACCCGCAGACGGGTGAAGCAGTTGTCCACTTCCCGGATGTTTTCCGGCCCGCCCAGCGCCGTGATGAGCCGCCGGATGCCGGCGGGGTCGATCTCCTGTTCTGCGGCGGCTTTTTCCGGCACACGGCCCGGGGTGGGAAGGTCCATCACCCGGATAAGGACCGAAAACACGATGAAATAGACCAAAATCTCTGCAATGCCCAGCAGATACAGCAGCGGATAGCCGGTCTGCTCTGCGCCCACGCTGAGGTTGAACACCAGCGAACCCAGCAAATTGGACGTGAACGCATGGACGTGCAGGACCTTGAGCAGGACCATGAAACTGCCCGTGATGGCCGCATGGACGACCCACAGCACCGGCGAGACGAAGCAGAACAAAAAGTCGATGGGTTCCGTGATGGATGCCAGCGACGCCGTGACCGCCAGCGGAAAGACAGCCGCAGCCGTCCGGCGGCGGTTCTCCTTTTTGGCCGTGAACACGAACGCCGCCGCGATGCCAAGATAGCCGAACGTCTTGGTGAAGCCGGTATACATCCAGATCATGTTGTCGGTCAGCGGAAGGCCGTAGGAATACTCCGCCATGGTCACGGCGTAGGCCCCGGTATAGGTGATGGAGCCGACCGTCAGCGAGCCGCCCAGCGCCGAGAACTGGAACGGCATATAGATGAGGTGGTGCAGTCCTGTGGGGATGAGCAGCCGCTCCAAAAAGCCATAGAGGAACACGCCCGCGTTGTCGGACGCCGCGATCCAGCTCGTCACCGAGCGGATCCCCGCCTGAAGCGGGGGCCAGACGAAACAGACACCCAGCCCAAACACGACCGCAAAGGCCGCGATGCACAAAAACGACCACCGCAGCCCGGAATACAGCTGTGCGATCATGCCGGAGAACCGTTTCTCGCAGGTGCGGTCAAAGATGCGGGCCACCACAAAGCCCAGCAGGATGCCGCCCGCCACGCCGGTGTCCATGACCTGAATGCCCAAGATCGTGGTCTGCCCGGTGGCGGCAAGGCCGGTCAGGCCGTCCGCTTCGGCCAGCTGGCCCAGCATGTCCAGCGCCGTATGGTTGACCGTTAAAAAGATCAGGTAGGCCATCAGGGCCAGAAGGGCCGCTTCCTGCCGTTCGTTGCGGGTGCGCACCGCTGCGATGCCCACGCAGAGCAGGACGCTGAGGTTGTTGATGAGGACCATCATCCCGTTATAGAGCACCTGACCCGTCAGCCGGATGGGCAGCCAGTTCAGCACCGGGCAGAGCTGGCGCAGAGGGGCGCTGGTGAGCAGCGCGCCCGCCACGAGGAACAGTCCTGCGGCGGTCAGATAGGACAGCGGCGCCAGAATCGACTGCGAAAACAGCTCAAGTTTTTGCAGGAGTTTCTGCATAAATTTGTCCCTCTTTTCTCCCAGATGCACAGCCGCATCCATTTTATTTTATGAGTAAATTATACGAGCCAGCGCAAAAATTGTCAATCCCACCCGAAAGCGAAAATTGCCGGAAAAGTTTGTACAATTTGCACAGCAGCGGTTGAAATTCGTCCTGCATACGCTGATTGACAACCGCACGACAGCACAGTATACTAGAGCTAAGCCCAGAGATCTTCCCCGGCCGGTCTGCCGGGAACCGATAAAAGGAGGACCCTGTATGATTCGCAACCGTATCCTTTCCCTGCTGGTCTGCGCGGCGCTGCTGTGCGGCGTGCTGGCGGGATGCAGCACCACCTCGAACGACGCTTCCAGCGCGGCTTCGCCCGCTTCTTCGGCGGCGGCTTCGTCCAGCGAGAGCATCCCTTCTTCCACCACACAGGCCAACACCGGCAAGCTGAACCCGACGCTGGATGAGGACGAAAACTCCATCTTCTCCATCAACAACACCAAGGAAGCCTTTGCGCCCTGCCTCGGCTGGGGTCCCGGCGTGTCGGGCTGCTCGCTCAAATCCGTCATCGCGGCATCTTCGCTGCTGAGCTGGGCGGAGAACGGCAACCTCGCCATGCGCTCCACCGACGCCATTCAGGACGCCTATACCACTTGGTTCGACAGCCTGTCCAGCGACGAGCAGGACAGCTTTGCGGACGCATGGCCCCTCATCAAAGAGGACGCCAACACCCTGCTGACCGACAAAGCCAGCATGGAGGGCCGTATTTCGGATGCCGGCCTGAACGCCAAGAAGCTCCCCGGCTGCTCGAAGGAGAACTGGGCCGCTCTGCAGAAGGTCGTGGACGCCCTCGTTCCGCAGTCCAGCGAATACTAAATCTTCCTGAGAAACAGCGAACTCCCCGCCAGACGACGGGGAGTTCGTTTTGTTTTAGGGAAATCAGACCTTCTTCAGGACATACTGACGGGTCCCCATGCCGATCTTTTCGGCCTGTTCCAGCGTCGCTTTCCACTCGATGTTCGGGTTGGAATCCTTGAAGTGGTCGTGGTGGCAGTCCCAGCCGGGTTTTGCGAGGTTCTGGCCCAGCTGGCTGTTGGGCAGCGGCGTGGCGGCCTGACAGGCATCCACACAGGCCTGATCCAGCGCGACCGGGTCGAAGGACGCGAACATGCCGATATCCGGCAGGATGGGCGCATCGTTCTCGCCGTGGCAGTCACAGTTGGGGCTGACGTCCTGCACCAAGCTGATATGGAAGGTCGGACGGTCATGGCAGACCGCCGCCGCATACTCGGCCATCTTGCGGTCCAGCATCTCGTTGGCGCTGTCGTAGAGGGAGTAAATGGCGTCGAAGTTGCACGCACCGATGCAGCGGCCGCAGCCCTTGCACTTGTCCTGATCGATGACGGCTTTGTTCTGCTCATTGTAGGAGATGGCGTCCGAGCCGCACTCCTTGGCGCAGCGGTGGCAGCCGCGGCACAGACCCTCCTGCACTGCCGGGTGGCCCGAAGCGTGCTGCTCCATCTTGCCCGCGCGGGAGCCGCAGCCCATGCCGATGTTCTTGATCGCGCCGCCGAAGCCGGTGGACTCGTGGCCCTTGAAGTGGGTCAGGCTAATGAAGATATCGGCATCCATGATGGCGCGGCCGATCTTGGCGGTCTTGCAGTATTCGCCGTTGGGGACCGGGACTTCCACTTCATCCGTGCCGCGCAGACCGTCGCCGATCAAAATCTGGCAGCCCGTGGTCATGGGCCAGAAGCCGTTTTCCTGCGCACAGCTCAAGTGCTCCAGCGCGTTTTTGCGGCTGCCCGGATACAGGGTGTTGCAGTCGGTCAGGAAAGGCAGACCGCCCTGCTCCTTGCACAGGTCCGCCACAGCCTTGGCGTAGTTCGGACGCAGATAGGCCAGATTGCCCAGCTCGCCGAAATGCATCTTGATGGCGACGAACTTGCCGTCCATGTCGATGTTCTTGATGCCCGCTGCAAGGCACAGGCGGCGCAGCTTGTCGGTCAGGCTGGTCCCGACCGGACACCGGAAATCGGTAAAGTAAACAGTCGATGCTTCCATAAAAATTTCCTCCGTTTTGAACATGCGGCGCTTCCCCGCCGCCGGGTCTCTCTTCTGCTCAAAGTATAGCACAGGCCGTCTTTTCGCGCAATCGCCCGAGGACGCAAAAAGCCCCGCACCCGGCAGGGATCCTGCACAGGTGCGGGGCGATCTTCAAGGTTTAACCAAACGGATTCAGGGACTTCAGGTCGCTCAGTTCCGAAACTTTGGTGTACTCTTCCGGGAAACCGGCCACGGTCAGTTCCTCGTCCGCGACATTGTAGGTCACGCTGTGGACCTCACCGGCAGCTTCCATGCCGAGGACCTTCATCCGGACATATTTCAGGGTCCCGCCGTCAAAGTAGCAGATGACCTTGAGCTTGTCGTTCTGCAGCGTCTCGCAGTAGAAGGTCTGGTTCTGCGCTTCGCCGGTCCCGACCCGCACGGTATCCACGCCGCCGGTCAGAAGGTCCGCGATGCCCAGAACGCCGCTGTCGGTGCGGGCATCCTCGGTGTATTCCTTGGCCTTGCCCGCGTCAATGGTATAGGCGCGGTCCCCGACCTCCCGCTGGTAGATGTTATGCGCGTTCCGGACCGCGTGCATCTGCGCGACACCGGCGCTCTGCTCTGCGGTCAGACTGCATTTCACCTCTTTGCTGAGGACCCAGATAGAGAAATCCATCTGAAAGCGGCCTTCCCGTGCGCCGCTGAACACAGCGGCGGTCCGGCTCTGCGAATAGGCGATGGTATCGCTGTAATCCACGCCGTCACAGGCAGTCAGAAGGAACAGCGCCATCAAAAGCACCAGCACCACACCACAACGTTTCATTCTGCTCATCGGGGGACCTCCTTTTGCTTTTTGCTTTATTTTTATGCCAGCGCGCTGATCGCCGCAACGGCCAGAACGATGACGCCCAGCACGATACGATACAGACCGAAGAACTTGAAGTTATGACGCTTGACGTAATCCATCAGGAAGCGGATGGCGGCCAGACTGACCACGAAAGCCACGACACAGCCCGTGACGAGGATGCCGATCTCCGTGCCGGTGATGGGCGCGCCCGAGACGGCGAACTTGACGACCTTCAGCAGCGAAGCGCCCGCCATGACCGGGATGGCCAGATAGAAGGTGAACTCGGCCACGCACGCACGGGACAGACCCAGCAGCAAGCCGCCCACGATGGTCGCGCCCGAACGGGACGTGCCCGGGATGATGGCCAGCATCTGCCACACGCCGACGATGAAGGCTTCGCGGTAGGTGATCTGGTCCAGCTTGGTGACATGCGGGGTGATGCGGCGGTTCTCCACCACGATGAAGAGGATGCCGTACAGGATCAGCATGGCCGCGACGGTGATGTAATTGTAGAAGTGGTCCTCGAACCAGTTGTCCAGCGGGCTGATGACCAGCACGGGCAGGGTGGCGACCACCACCTTGAACCACAGCTGCCAGACTTCCGGCTTGGAGATGACGCGGCCCCGCCGCACGCCGAACGGCCAGAGCTTGTTCCAGAACAGGACCACGACCGCAAGGATGGCGCCCAGCTGGATGACCACGCGGAACATGGACAGGAACTCTTCACTGGCGTTGAACTTGATGATCTGTTCGACCAGGATCATATGTCCCGTGGACGAGATGGGCAGCCACTCGGTGATGCCCTCCACAATGCCCATCAGGATAGCTTTCAGGATCTCTAAAAACATCGTATTCCTCCCTATATGACGCAAAACTGCGCCGGTTTTTGTCGATTTTGGGGTTCGTCTTTCAGTATACCATATTATACGGGGCTTCGCACGGAAATTCTCAAAATTTTACATCTCCCGGGCGGTGACGGGTTTTCTATTTATCTGCATGGGGAAATATGCTATACTGGACCTATCCTAGCACCAAAGATGAAACCATTTTGAAACAGAGTTTAGAAGGACGAGGTAAAAGTCTATGAATATTCTGGTCATCGGCTGCGATCAGGTGGGTGCAGCCCTCGTGCGCGATCTGGAACGGATCGGCCACGACATCTCTCTCATCGAAAAGGACCCCGAGCAGCTCAAGCGGCTGGACAGCTTTGACGATTACAGCTTCGGCGGCACGGCGCTGGTCGGCGACCCCACCGACCTCGACATCCTCAAGCAGGGCGGCGTGGAGAACTGCGACGCGGTGGCCGCCGTCAGCGAGGACGATTCGGTCAACCTGATGGCCGCTCAAATTGCAAAGAGCATCTTCCGGCGCGAAAAGGTCATCTGCCGCGTCTCGGACCCGCATCTGCAGGTGCTCTATCACAAAGCCTATGGGCTGGAGACCATCTGCCCCACCATCCTGACCGAACAGGCCGTATTCCGGGCCTTGGCGAAGTAACTCTTTGTATAGAAAGGCATTTTTATGAAAGTCTGTATTGCCGGCGGCGGACGTGTCGGGCGGTATCTGGCCCAGAGCCTGTTGGCCAACCACCATTCCGTCGTCATCATCGAACCCATTGAAGCCCAGTGCCGGATGCTGGCCGACCAGCTGGATATCCCGGTCATCTGCGGCGATTCCATCAGCATCGACACCCTGCGCACCGCCGACGCCGCCAGCTGCGACGCCTTTGTGGCCGTGACCGGCTCGGACGAGGACAACCTCGTGGCCTGTCAGATCGCCAAGCGGGAGTTCGGCGTGAACCGGACCGTTGCCCGCGCATCCAACCCCAAGAACCGCGAACTGCTCCACACCCTCGGCGTGGATACCGTGGTCTGCGGCACAGACAACCTGAGCCACATCCTCGAGCGCGAAATTGAAACGGACACCATCCGTCAGCTGCTCTCGCTGGGCGGCGGCACGGCCAGCCTAAACGAGATCCTGCTGCCCGAGAACTTCCAGTTTGCGGGCAAAGCCATTATGGACATTCCCATTCCGGGCAACGCCATTTTGGTCAGCGTCACCCGCGACACCCAGTTCATCATCCCCCACGGCAACACAGTGCTTCTGCCGTGGGACCGCATCCTTGTGCTGACGCAGGACGACACCCTCCACCTTCTGACCGAAGCGTGGGGCCTCGCGGACAAATGACCGAGCGGGAACTGCGCCGCACCGCGCTGGTCATCCCGCCCAAAGGGCGGGCCGTCCTCTGCACTTGGGCCGGGATGGTCGGATCGATCCTGACACCTTTTGCTTTCTGGCAGAGTACAGCCGCCGGGGCGGTGTTCTGCGTGCTCTGGGCGGCGCTGGTGTTTCTGCTCCGGGTGCGGGCGTGCAGTTACGCCGCCGTGCTGGGCGAACGCACTCTGACCGTTTATGTCGGCGTTGCGTTCCCGGTCCGGCGGGTCGTGCCGCGTCGAGCCGTCACCGGCGTTCAGCAGATCCGCTCGCCGCTGCTGCGGCTGGCGGGCGTTTCGGTGCTGCTCATCTCTGCGCCCGGGGCCAGAGTGCTGGTCCCGGCGGTCCCGGCAGCACAGGCGGCGGCGCTGGCCTATGCCCTGGCGGAGGACCACCTATGACCGAAAAACGCCTTCATCCCTTTGCCGCTCTGCGCGTCCTGCGCAAGACGCTGGTGCTCTATCTGGTCCCGCTGGTCAACGTCCTGTTCGAACGCAACTGGACGGCTCTGCGGGCGGCTCTGCGGCAGGATGCCGTGTTGTTTCTGCTGGCATGCGGGCTGAGCTGGGTCATCCTGCACGTTTCCAGCTGGTCGCTGGACGACAGCACCCTCTGTCTGCACTGGAAGCTGCTGTTCCGGTTCGACCGGGCCATCCGTGCGTCCTCGCTGGCCGCGGTGACCATCGAGCGGCCCTTTTACTTCCGCTTGGCGGGGGCCAGCCGGGTGACATTATACCCCGTGGGCGAGCCGGAACAGCGCACCTTGACCCTCTGCCTGAACAAGGCCGATGCGCAGGAGCTGGCCGACCGGCTGCTTCCGGTGCGGGACCCCAGTCTGCACAAGCCCGCCGGGGGCGAACGAGCCGCGCTGGGCCTGTTGGGCGCGAACAGCCTTTCGACGCTGGCGCTGCTCTACCTTGCCATCCGGCAGACCCGGCAGCGGCCGGACTCCTACGCGCTGGCCTTTGCGCAGATCAACTTTCTGGCCGGACTGGCCGCGCGGTGGCTCCCGGCTGGCGCGGCGTGGCTGTTGGCTTTTGTGGGCTTTCTGCTGGGGCTGAGCCTGATCCGCAGCTTCGTGCAGACGGTCCACTATGAGGTCTGGCACACGGCGGACCAGATCGGCAGCCGGGGCGGCTGGCTGGACCGGTTCGAATGCCGGGTCCGCACCGACCAGATCAGCTTTGCCGATGTCCGCATCTCCCCCGCCGCGCGGCTTTTGCGGCGCTGGCCGGTCTTTGTCACGGCGGGGTGCTGTTCGCCGGAACTGCCGCTGTTTGTTTACCGTTCCGGCGACGAAGCCATGTTCCGGGAGCTGCTTCCGGAGTTCCGGATGCCGCCGGACCTTCTGGCCCGCACCGAACAGCGAAGCCTCATCTTCTTTGTTCCGGCGGGCATCCCGTTTGCGCTCTGTGCCCTGCTCAGTCTCATCTCCTGCTACACCCTGCCCGCACTCACGGTCACCCTGCTGTTCCCGACGCTGTTTTTCGGGTTCCTGCTGGCGGGCGGCGTCATGGGCTACCGGCGCGAGGGCGTCTGGCTGCGGGAGGGTCGGCTGACCCTGCGGCGGCAGCGCGGCATTTATCTGCACAGTATCTGCGTGTTCCACCCCGACATCTGCCTGACAGCAAAGCAGTCGCCGTGGGCGGCCAAGGTGGACCGCACCAATCTGATCGTTTCGTTTCCCGGGCTGGTCCATCTGACCGTCCGAAGCATCCCGTGGCGGGATGCCGAGAAGTGCATCCGGTTTTTAGGATGTTGAATTTTGGATAGAAAGAAGTCTCTTGTATATGATCAAAACGATTTTGTTCGATCTGGATGGAACGCTCCTGAACACCATCGACGACCTCGCCGATGCGGGCAACTGGGTCTGTGAACAGCACGGCTGGCCGACCTTCTCGGTGGAGCAGTTCAAGCACATGGTGGGCAACGGCATCCCCAAGCTGGTGGAGCGGTTCTCGCCCGCCGACGCCCAAAGCCCCGAACAGCGGGCCGCGACACTGGCCGAGTTCACCGCCCGGTACGACGCCCACAAGGAAGATAAAACGGCCCCGTATCCGGGCATTCCGGAACTTCTGGACGCGCTGAAAGCCGAGGGCATCCAGACGGCGGTGTTTTCCAACAAGGCAGACCCGCTCTGTGGGAAGATCATCGAACATTACTTCGGCGCGGGACGGTTCCAGATCGTGCGCGGGAGCCGTCCGGGCGTGCCCACCAAGCCGGACCCCATCGGTGTCTATTCCCTGATGGAGGACCTTGGGGCCAAGCCTGAGAGCACCCTTTTCGTAGGCGACAGCGATGTGGACATCCTGACCGGCCACAACGCCGGACTCCCCGCTGTCGGCGCGCTCTGGGGCTTCCGGGGCGAAGCCGAACTCTCCGCCGCAGGAGCCGATGCACTAGCGGCAGTCCCCGGCGACATCCTGACCTTCGTAAAACAGCACTGACGTTTTTATGCGGCCCTTTTCCGGCTCTGCCGGGGGACCGCATTTTTGTTTTCATAAAATTCACGGGCCGTTCATTGCATTGCGGGCGATTCTTTTTTATACTATGATTCAAATTTGAAATTTCTCTGGAGGTTTTTGCATGGCTAACGAAAAGAAAGTTTCCCCCAACGTCGAGAGCCGCCTTCGTCATAATATCCTGAAAATGCCGCAGGAGGTCTATCAGGCCAGCGGCATCGTCATCAATGGGCGGCGGCTCAAGAGCTTCGTATTCACCACCGATCTCGCCATCATCCGCAACTGCGACGCAGACGCGGTGTTCGCGGTCTATCCCTTCACCCCGCAGCAAGCCATCAGCGACGCCATCATCAAGGCATCCTATATCCCGGTGTTCTGCGGCGTGGGCGGCGGCACGACCCACGGCGTCCGCACCCTGAACCTCGCCCGCGACGTCGAAAGTCAGGGCGCGATGGGTGTGGTCCTGAACTCTCCCATTTCGGACCTCAACCTGCTGGCCGTCTCGCGGGTGGTGGATATCCCGGTCATCATCACGGTCACCAAAGAGGACACCGACATCCGCTCCCGCATCGAATCCGGTGCGTCCATCCTGAACGTGGCATGCAGCACCGACACGCCCCGCATTGTGAAAAAGATCCGGGACGAGTTCCCGGATGTCCCCATCATCGCCAGCGGCGGAAAGACCGGCGAGAGCATTTCGGCCACCATCGCCGCCGGTGCGAACGCCATCACCTACACACCGCCCTCTCCGGCCATCCTCTTTAAGGACATGATGGAAAAGTATCGCGAGTGATCGTTTTTTCTTTCACCAATTCGTGAACGGAATCGTTCGCCATCCAAAAGGACTATTTTACAAACCGCTGCCCATTCTGTACCATAAAAGCACAAAAACCGCAACCAAAATGCAGGATTCAAGGAGGCGGCATGGGCCAGCGGCCGTAACCATCTGCATTTTCGGCAATCCATCGAGCTGCTTTTTGAACGAAGCAGCTCGATTTTTTGATTTCCGGACTGGATTTTTGAAAAAATTTCGATTTTTTCAAAAATAAATGTTGACAAAACCGTGTATTCTGGATATAATAATGGAGCACCGTTCAAGTGCGCAAACTAAATATGGCGGCATAGCTCAGTTGGCTAGAGCATTCGGTTCATACCCGAAGTGTCACCGGTTCAAATCCAGTTACCGCTACCACGTTACAGAGTTTCGCTAAGATAAGGGGGACGGTCGTCCGCAGTAGTGGACGATGAAAGTCGGAGGTTTTAGCGAAGCTCTGTATTTGTAAGGCCCGTTGGTCAAGCGGTTAAGACACGGCCCTTTCACGGCTGTAACATGGGTTCGATTCCCGTACGGGTCATAAAAGCTCTCAAGCGAATGCTTGAGAGCTTTTATTTTACCCGTACGGGGATCGAACAGGGCGGCGGCATTTATGCCGCAAGCAATCAGCCCAGTGGGCTGTTGCTTAGCCCGCGGGTCCTAGACCCCTAGGAACGTTTACGGGGCGAGACTGCCGCAGGGGATCGAACAGCACGGCCGCCGCATCAACCAGCAAAAACAGCCCAAAATATAACCTCCTCATGTTCAAATTCCCCCTTTTCGGCCCGTGTGCTAACCAGCGATCAACCAACTGCCAACCAGCTCCTAACCACAACTTAACCATCAGAACCATAAAACCAGACTAGAATCCCGTCTGCGACAGGATGACGACTCCACGGGAATCAGAATGCAAAAACCCCGCTCTACCCTTTGCTGATGCATTGGATAGAGCGGGGTTTTCAACTTCTTTTTCCTTTGGCGTGGAAAACTACGCAGTCAGGCTCAGCCCTTCTTGTGGGTCGGGACCATGACTTCCAGACCACCCATATAGGGCTGCAGGACCTTGGGGATGGTCACAGAGCCGTCGGCCTGCAGGTGGTTCTCGAGGAATGCGATCAGCATACGCGGAGGAGCCACGCAGGTGTTGTTCAGGGTGTGGGCCAGATAGGTCTTGCCATCCTTGCCCTTGACGCGGATGTGCAGACGGCGTGCCTGTGCATCGCCCAGATTGGAGCAGGAGCAGACCTCGAAGTACTTCTGCTGGCGGGGGCTCCAGGCCTCGATATCGCAGCTCTTGACCTTCAGGTCAGCCAGATCGCCGGAGCAGCAGTTCAGCTGGCGAACAGGGATCTCCATGCTGCGGAACAGCTCGACCGAGTTCTTCCACAGTTTCTCGTACCAATCTGCGCTCTCCTCAGGACGGCAGACGACGATCATCTCCTGCTTCTCGAACTGGTGGATGCGGTAGATGCCGCGCTCCTCGATGCCGTGAGCACCCTTCTCCTTGCGGAAGCAGGGGCTGTAGGAAGTCAGGGTCAGGGGCAGGGTTGCCTCGTCGAGGGTCTGGTCGATGAAGCGGCCGATCATGGTGTGCTCGCTCGTGCCGATCAGATACAGATCCTCGCCCTCGATCTTATACATCATGGCGTCCATCTCAGGGAAGGACATAACGCCCTGCACCACGTTGCCGTGCATCATGAAGGGCGGGATGACATAGGTGAAGCCCTTGTCGATCATGAAGTCACGCGCATAGGCCAGAACAGCCTCGTGCAGACGGGCGATGTTGCCCAGCAGATAATAGAAGCCGTTGCCAGCCACGCGGCCGGCGGCGTCCATATCGATGCCGTCGAAGCTCTCCATGATCTCAGTGTGATACGGGATCGGGAAATCGGGCACGACCGGTTCACCGAAGCGCTGTGCTTCGACATTGTAGGTGTCGTCCGGGCCGATGGGCACGCTGGGATCGATCATCTGCGGGATGGTGTACATGATCTCCTGAATGCGGGCAGACAGCTTGGCTTCCTCTGCTTCCAGCTCGGCCATCTTGTCGGCGTCGGCCTTGACGGCGGCGTTGTTGGCATCGATCTGCTTCTGCAGCTCGGCCTTCTGGGCCTCGTCGGTGCACTTCTTCAGCTGGCCGAACAGCGGGCCGTTGGCCTTGCTCAGCTTGTTGCGGGCAGCCTTCAGGGACTCGACTTCCTTCAGGCACTCGCGGTACTTGGCGTCCTTCTCGATGACTTCATCGACGAGGGGGAGCTTTGCGTCCTGGAACTTCTTCTTGATGTTTTCCTTGACCGCGTCCGGGTTGTCACGGACAAATTTGATATCAAGCATGATTTACTCTCCTTACTCTATTTCGTTCGCGCGGACCGCATTGGGTCCGTGCCGTTCAAAGGCGGTGTCCCGCCCTCAATCGCATTGTTGATACTGTCCTAAAAGATTGGCAAACGCCTTCAGCTGCTCATCCGAATAGAAATGCACGGTCAGCTTGCCTTTGCCGTCGTGGTAGGCCACGTTGACTTCGCTGCCCAGCGCTTCCTTCAGGCTCTCTTCCACTTCGATGGGCAGGGTCCCGCGCGGGGCCGGTTCTGCCGGTTCCTTGGCGGGCTTTGCCAGCTTTTTGCAGAGGGCTTCGGCCTGACGGACGTTCAGCTGATGGTCAGCAATGATCTGCGCGGCCTGTTCCTGCAGCTCCGGCGTGGGAAGGCCCAGAATGACCTTGGCATGTCCGATGCTCAGGAAACCGCTCTTGAGCAGCTCCAGAACGTTCTCCGGCAGGTTCAGCAGACGCAGACTGTTGGCCAGCGCGCTGCGGCTCTTCCCCAGCTTGCGGGCGGCCTGTTCCTGCGTGAGATCACAGCGGGTCATCAGCTCCTGAATGCCGGCGGCTTCTTCCACCGGGTCCAAATCCTCGCGCTGAAGGTTCTCCACCAGCGCCAGCTCCATGGCCTGTTCGTCGGTGACATCTTTCACGATGACCGGCGCTTCGGTCAGACCCGCCATCCGGCAGGCACGCCAGCGGCGCTCGCCCGCGACGATGAGATAGCCGCCCGCCGCCTTGGGCCGCACCGCGATGGGCTGCAGCAGTCCATGTTCGGCGATGCTGGATGCCAGCTCGGCCAGCGTTTCGTTGTCAAAGGTCTTGCGGGGCTGGCCGGGGTCCGGCTCGATCTCCCGCAGGGGCAGCGACTCGATCTTGCTATCGGACTCGAAGCTGGGCGAAACGTCCTCAAACAGACTTTCCAATCCCCTGCCCAGTCCTCCTCTTTTCTTTGCCATCGCTTAAACTTCCCCCTGCTTCACTTCTTCCAGCGCGTTCTTCTGCACCACAGGAGCGCTGGCTCCCTTGCCGCGCCGCTTGGCCGGCTCGTGCGGGCGATTGTTCTTGACGAACTCGATCGCCAGATCCATGTACGCCTCGCTGCCCTTGCCCTTCGGCTCGTAGAAGTTGATGGGCTGGCCGTAGCTGGGGGCTTCCGAGATGCGGATGGTGCGCGGGATGGTCGTCTTGTAGACCTTTGCGCCGAAGTACTTCTTGACCTGCTCGACGACCTGCATCGTCAGGTTCAGACGCCCGGAGAACATCGTGAACACGACGCCCTCGATGTCCAGATAGGGGTTGTACTTCTTGCGGATGGTTTTCAAGGTGCTGATCAGCTCCGACAGACCTTCCAGCGCATAATACTCGCACTGGATGGGGATGAGCACACTGTCACAGGCACACAGGCCGTTCAATGTGAGCAGGTCGAGGCTGGGCGGACAGTCGATGAAGATGAAATCGTAGTCCTTCTGGACCTCTGCCAGCGCCTTGCGCAGACGGCTCTCGCGCCCGGGCAGGTCGATCATTTCCAGACTTGCACCGGCCAGACGGGTGTTGGAACCGATCACATCGGTGCGGAACTCCGTCTTGTGGACCGCCTGACAGGCGCTGCACTCACCAATGAGCATCTCATACGTTCCCAGCTCGACGCTCCGCTTGGGGATGCCGTAGCCGGTGGTGGTGTTGCCCTGCGGGTCCAAGTCCACAATGAGCACCTTTTTGCCCAGTGCTGCAACGCAGGATGACAGGTTCACCGCCGTGGTCGTCTTGCCCACGCCGCCTTTTTGGTTTGCAACTGCAACTATTTTTGCCACGCGTGTTTTCTTCCTCCCGGGAAAAGTTTTTGTTCCACATGGAACATTTCGAAGTCGTGATCTGCCGTTTTCCCGTCAGCAGACCCCTGTAATCTTTAGTATAGCACATCATCCGCGCTTTTTGAACCCGATTTCTTCAGAATTTTCCGCAAAAACGCCCATTCTTCCGAGTCTTTGAGGAATTTTTCCTTCAAAGCTGCATTTTTCAGGCTGTCCCGTGTTCCACATGGAACATTTTAGGCGGTCTTATTTCTGCGCGGCGGCGGTCGGGATGCGGACCGTATATTCAATGTAGCCGTCCCGTTCTTCCCGGTGGGCCGTGGCCGGAACGCCGTTGTCGGTCATCAGGCGGATGGCGTGGTCGATGGTGTTCACGAAGATACGGACATCCTTGACCATTGAGATATGGTGCTTCCCCTGCGGAGAAGAGTTCAAAAGCTGGTCGATGTACAGGTCGGTCGCGCGGGCATTCAGCTTCCGCTTTGCGATCATGATGAGGGCTTCGCTGCGGCGGTTCTCGGGCAAGCGGAGCACCGCACGGGCGTGGCGCTCGGTCAGTCCATTGTCCAACACGAACTGGCGCTGGTCCATGGTCAGCTGCAGCAGCCGCAGTTTGTTGGCTAAGGTCGGCTGTGCCATCCCCAGCCGCTTGGCGGCTTCGGCTTGGGTGCAGTCCCAGAGGACCATTACATCCCGCAGCCCCTGCGCCTGTTCGAAGGGGTTCAGGTCCTCCCGCTGGATATTCTCGAGCAGTCCCAGCGCCGCCGTGCGGGCGTCCGCAAACTCACAGACGATGGCCGGGATGGTCTGCATCTTCGCCAGCTTGCACGCCCGGAGCCGCCGCTCCCCTGCCACCAGCTCGTACCCGTTCTCGATTTTTCGCACCGAGATGGGCTGTAACAATCCGTTCTCCCGGATGCTCTGGGCCAGACCGGCCAGCTCCCGTTCGTCGAAGCTGGTGCGGGCCTGATACGGCGAGGGATGGATGGATTCCACCGGCAGCGAGTAGATCTTTCCGGCAGTTTTCTTTCGTTCAAACATGATTTCTTCCCCTTTCTCCAAAATGCGGGTCTGTTTTCCACATTTTCCCGGGGAAAGGTGGAAAACACTTCGTTCCACCCCAAGTGTACCAGAAAACAAAAAGCCCTGCCAGAAGATTCGTTCGGCAGGGTTTTCTATATTTATCTCGATACAGCGTTACTTCAGCGGTGATTTTGCGATCTTTCCACCGTTTCTGGGATAGGCTGTCGGAGTTTGCGAAATCTTTTTGCAGAGGATGAGGGTGCGGGTGTCGCCCCCCGGCAGATGCAGGGTGCGCGTCTCCTTGTACTCGCCGCCCAGCTTTTTGATGGCCCCGCGGGCTGCGGCCAACTCTTCCTCGCCGGAAGCGCCCTTCATGGCCAGAAAGCTTCCGCCCACCTTGACCAGCGGCAGACAGTATTCGGCCAGCATCGGCAGAGCTGCCACGGCGCGGGCCGACGCAAGGTCGAACTGCTCCCGCCACGTTTTGCGGGCAGCTTCCTCGGCGCGCTCTTTGGCGAACTCCACGCCCGTCAGGCCCAGCTGGCCGCAAGCGTACTTCAGGAACTCCACCCGCTTTCCAGTCGGCTCCATCAAGGTCAGTTCCAGTTCCGGCTTATAAATTTTGGTCACAATGCCCGGGAAGCCCGCACCCGCGCCCACATCGACCATCTTCCCTGCTACCTCGGGCTGGGAAGCAAACAGCAGACTGTCGAGGAAGTGCTTATCCTCGATGCCCTCCGGGTCGGTGATGGCGGTCAGGTTGACTTTCTGGTTGTACTCCACCAGAATTTCGGCAAAGGCATCCAGCTGGTCGAGCTGGGTCCCAGTGAGCGAAATGTTCCATGTGGAACATTTCTCGGCGAGTCTGTTTTTATCGATCATTCCGTTGTCCCTTTTCGTCAGAGGTTGGTTTCGGTCTTATTCGCCGGTCAGGTGAACATAAATAGGAGCGTGATGGACCGCCGGAAGGAACACTTCCAGCACATCTTTCGTCCGAAGCTTGAGCGACGAGGTGTTGATGCAGGGGTGACAGCCCAGAAATTCGCCCTTGGTCACGTCCTCGTCCATCAGGACCTGGACATGATCTTCGGGGTCGTTCGCCAGCCCCATGATGGACGACGAACCCGGCGTGCAGTCGAGATAGTGCTCCATATCTTCCGGCGAAGCAAAGCTCAGGCGGGCAATACCCAGCTGACCAGACAGCTCCTTGGTCTTGAAGGGCTTGTCCCCCGGCATCATGAGCAGATAGAAGTTCGTTTTCTGTCGGTTGCACAGGAAGAGGTTTTTGCAGACCGTCGCCCCAAGGCAGTCGTCGATGACCTTGCAGTCCTCCATGGTGTCCGCTTTCATAAAGGCGTGGTCTGTCCGCCAGAACTCGATGCCCAGCTTGTCCAGCAGGTCATAGGTACGGACTTCCTTTTCCAGCCGCCCGGTGCAGTCCTCGGGGCGGCCATGGTATAGTTCCAGTTGCATACGATTTCCCTCTCTCATGTTCATATCGCAGGTGCGTCAGTGAGCTGGGAGCTTTCTCCTCGGACACGGGCACGGGTTGCGGCTCCCAGCATCCGCGTCGCTCCTGCTCGCGTCTTGCTGGCCGCTGCCCCAACAACAGCTTCCTGTTTCCGCCAATGGCGGCGGTCGCTGTTGTTGCAAGTCATCCATCGCCCGCCCTATTGCCTTCGGCAACAGGGTCCCACCCCAGCGGACGGTCC
>ERZ1026776.188-NODE-188-length-47025-cov-9.258846_pt1 | contig 47025 bp, 43 predicted proteins | sample MGYA00380125_ERZ1026776 | MGnify/ENA primary metagenome ERZ1026776 (study PRJEB33269, sample SAMEA4719761) | human gut metagenome | biome: human-associated habitat; feature: organic feature; material: feces | place: Cameroon | collected 2013-10 ...
AGCGTGCCTGTAAGGGTATATGCCATGCCTACGAGAAGTGTATAGATAATTGATGCGTTCTGCAAATCAGAATTTGTTGGTAATGGTGCCTGCAGCGATATGAATATACATTTTGTTTTTGTCTTGTGGTATAATCATCAGTAATGATAATTATGAATATGCAACCTCATATAGAAGGCAGGTGATTATATGTTAGAGAATAAGCTGGGGATAATAGATGCAGTGGAGTTGGCTAGGCAGGAGGAACGGCTTAGCAAAAAAAGAGCCTTGGAGATGTTTGAAAGTGGTTTTTTGGATAGCTTGGAGCCTGGTACTTTTAGCTGTCTGTCAGCAATCCACAAAAAGCTTTTTGGTGATATATATGATTTTGCTGGAAAAATTAGAACAGTAAATATTGCTAAGGGAAATTTTCGTTTTGCCCCTGTAATGTACTTAAAGGAAGCCTTAAAGAGTATTGAAAAAATGCCTCAGCAAAGTTTCCAGCAAATTGTGGAAAAATATGTAGAAATGAATGTAGCTCATCCTTTTCGGGAGGGAAATGGCCGCAGCACCCGCATATGGCTTGATTTAATGCTGAAAAAGGAAATTCAGCAGGTTGTGGATTGGAGCAAGGTGGATAAAGAGGATTATCTACTGGCTATGGAGCGCAGTCCGGTAAAGGATATTGAGATAAAATTTCTCTTGCAAAATGCCTTAACCAATCAGATTACAGACCGAGAAGTTTATATGAAAGGCATAGACCATAGCTATTATTACGAAGGCTATACTTTGTATAAAACCAGTCAGTTGGAAAATAACTAATGTGTAAAAAGCTCCTGAAATGGCAAGTGAGGCTAATTCAGGAGCTTTTTGATGAAACTTTTTAGTTTTATTTATGCATTGACCTTGCGGAATTTATCCATAAAGTCAGCCAGTTTCTCACAGCCCTCATAAGGCATAGCATTGTAGATAGATGCACGCATACCGCCTACAGAACGATGGCCCTTAACGCCACCCAGCTGCTGCTCCAGAGCCTCAGCCACAAACTTCTTTTCCAGCTCCTCATTAGGAAGACGGAAGGTCACGTTCATAAAGGAACGGCTATCCTTGTCAGCATGACCAGCATAGAAGCCATTGCTGTTATCAATAGCATCATATACCAAAGCAGCCTTCTTCTTGTTGCGCTCTGCCATAACCTCCAGACCGCCCTGTGCCTTTATCCACTTAGCAGTTTTGCCTACCATGTAGATGCCAAAGGCAGGAGGAGTATTGTAGAGGGAATTTTTCTTGTAATAGGTATCATAACGCAGCATAGTAGGCAGATTTTCAGGGCTTTTCTCCAGCATGGAGCGTCTAGCAACTACTAGAGCAACACCAGCAGGGCCAAGATTCTTCTGCACGCCTGCATAAATCAGGCTGAACTTGGAGAAGTCCAAAGGACGGGAAAGAATATCAGAGGACATATCAGCAATCAATGGTACATTGCCAGTTTCAGGAATGTAGTGATATTCAGTACCATAAATGGTGTTGTTGTAGCAAACATGGAGATATGCGGCATCATCGCTAAGTTTAATTTCCTCCTGAGTAGGAATATGCTTGAAGTTGGTATCCTTGCTAGAAGCAGCTACATAGCCACGGCCCAGAATCTCAGCTTCCTTGCAGGCCTTGGAGGCAAAGCTGCCAGACAGTACATAGTTACCACGCTTTTCAGGGGTAGCAAAGTTCATAGCCACCATGTCAAACTGCATGCTGGCACCACCCTGAATAAAGAGAACCTCATAATCATCACCAAGTCCCATCAGTTCCAGAATATCAGCCTTGGCCTGATTGTGTACTGCATCATAGGCAGGAGCGCGATGGCTGATTTCCAAAATGGACATGCCGGTGTTCTGGAAATTCAGGAACTCAGCCTGAGCCTCTTTGAGCACCTCCAATGGCAGCATGGATGGACCTGGGTTAAAGTTATAAATACGATTTGCTTCCAAAATAATAACCTCCTTGGGTTCTAGTTCACAATTTATAACGAGATAGCCTATATCCCCCCTTGGGGGGATATAGGGCAATATTTATTAGTTAGCGTCGAAAAGGATAGCCTTAGCGCCAAAGATACCTTCCATAGAAGTAATCAGCTTGATAACATCCTTTGGTACATCCTTGTCCAAGGTAAGAATCATGAGACTGGTGCCCTCCACACTGGTAGCACCTACCTGCATGCTGGAAATATTTACACCAGCAGCACCCATAATGGAACCAACCTGGCCAATAACACCAGGACGGTTAATATGAGGGCAAATCAGGATGCAATCGTGTGGATCCAAGTCAACGCGGTTGTCGTCAATCTTTATGATACGGCCCTTGTCACCAAAGAGAGTACCCTGTACGCTGACAGTCTTTTGAGCAGTATAGGCAGTAACAGTAATGGTGCTGGCAAAGCGCTCAGTATCCTTATCCTGAATTTCGCTGATTTTCAGGCCGCGTTCCTTGGCCAGACCAGGAGCATTAACATAGTTAACGGTCTTTTCCATCTCAGAATCCAGCATACCCTTTACTACAGCAGTAGTTACCATCTTAGTGTTTACATCAGCAATATCGCCATTGTAGGTAACCTCCAGCTTCTTGATAGCGCCATCAGCCAAAGCACGAACTGCACAGCCCAGACGCTCAGCCAAATCGAAGTAAGGAGTAATAACATTCATAACCTGCTGGGAAACAGGAGCCATGTTTACAGCAGTCATAACAGGCTCACCGTGGAGAGCAGCCTTGATACCCTGGGCTACATCTACAGCTACACCAATCTGAGCCTCTACAGTGGAAGCGCCCAGATGAGGGGTAACATAAAGGCCTGGTACACCCAGCAATGGATGGTCAGCAGGAATTGGCTCACTGGTAAATACATCAATAGCAGCTCCAGCTACCTGACCAGAGAGAACAGCCTCCCGCAGATCCTCTTCATTAATAATACCGCCACGGGCACAGTTAACCAGACGAACGCCCTTCTTCATGCGAGCCATAACATCCTTGTTAATCATATTGCGGGTGGTATCAGTAAGAGGCATATGAACGGTAATAAAATCAGCCTTTTCAATAACCTCATCAAAGGTACCAACAGTAACGCCCATATCCTTGCAGCGTTCCTCATTGATATATGGATCGTAACCGATAACCTTCATGTCAAAGGCCAAAGCACGCTTGGCTACACCGCTGCCGATACGGCCCATGCCGATAACACCCAGAGTCTTTCCCTTCAGCTCAACACCAGTGTATTTTTTGCGATTCCACTCGCCCTTCTGGAGAGTTTCATTGGCAATAGGAATATGACGAGCCATAGCCATCATCATGGCAAAGGTATGCTCAGTGGCAGCAATGGTATTACCGCCTGGAGAATTAATAACAATAATGCCTTTGTCGGTGGCAGCAGCAACATCAATATTATCTACACCTACACCGGCACGGCCGATAATCTTCAAATTCTTGGCAGCTGCAATAACCTCAGCAGTTACCTTGGAGGCAGAGCGGACAATCAAAGCATCATAGTCCGGAATAATAGACAGCAGCTCCTCAGCGGGCAGCTTGTCACGAACATCACAATCAAATTCGTCCTTCAAAATGTCTACAGCCATCTGGGAAACGCCATCTGCGATTAAAACCTTCATATTACATCCTCCTAAAATAAAAACAGCTTCGCCCCATAATTGGGGCGAAGCATAAACTCCACGGTACCACCCAAATTACACCACAAGGTGCAACTCAAAGCTGCTGTATCGGGCTAGCCCGTCCGGCTCCTCGTCGGCCTCTCCAAGGTGGACAGGTATTTCACTTACACCGGCTCACACCAGCCGCCGGCTCTCTGGGCTAAGAAAAATAACCTTTTCCTCTTCATCAAGTTAATGTATTTCAAAGCGTTAAGGGAATTATAATTTATACATGGGGAAAAGTCAAGTGTATTTTTCAGAAATACGAAATTTTCTTTTGTCAGAATATTATTTGCTATTTAAAAAGAACAAATCCAAGGTAATTCGCAAAAAACTGATTTTAGACTGGGGTTTTCATTGTTATTTTTTTTCCTACATGCTATCATTAATTAGTTAAGTAAAATTGTAAAATGACGGAGGGGTTATTTATGAAAATAGATGGTTTAGGTACTAGGCCTACACTGGCCTCCAGAAATATGGATGCCGGTCACAGAGCAGCCTCTCTGGAGGGAGATTTTGCCTCAGAGCTGGAGGATCAGCAAGGGGAAATGTCTCGTGAGCAGCTGCAGCAAATGCTGGACAAGATTGATGAGCAGGGACAGCGCCTTACCAAGACACCTACCTATGAAGAATTAAAGTCCTATCGGGGATTAATCAAGAACTTTGTGGGCACGGTGGTTTCTCAGATGTATTCTGTTAACACCCAGGCAGGCTGGGATAGAATGGGCCGGCAAAAGGTATATACCACGGTCCGGAAAATTGACCGGGAGCTGGAAAATATGGCAGAGAAAATCCGTCTAGGCCAGACCAAGCAGTTGGATATTGTGGCCAGCCATGATGCTATTCGCGGTATGCTGGTAGATTTGTATATGTAGGCCTTGCTATTATGAATATGCAGTGGAACAATATTGTAGGTCACAAGCAGGTTGTAGCCCAACTATGCTTAATGCAGCAGGAGGATAGAATCCCCCATGCCATGCTGTTTTGCGGTACAGATGGGGTAGGCAAATCCCTGGTGGCAGAGGCTTTGGCGGCGGCCATACTATGTCATGCTCCTGTTCACAATCAGGCCTGCGGTCATTGCAAGGCTTGTCAGGCTTTGGCAGCCGGCACCCATCCGGATTTTTTTCAGATTCAGCCGGAAAGCGAAACCAAGGCAGCGCCTGCCATTCGGATTGAGGCAGTTAGAAAGCTGCAGGAGGAAATAGCCCGTATCCCTCTTTTGTCAGAACGGCGGGTGGTTATTATGCAGGAGGCAGACAAAATGAATGAGGCTGCTGCTAACTGCTTGCTGAAAACCATTGAGGAGCCTTCGGGGCAGATTGTTTTTATCCTGCTAACCAGCAGGCCGTCAGCCTTGCTGGATACTATTATTTCCCGTTGTATGCGGGTGGAATTTGGCATTCTTCAACCAGATGAACTGGTGAAAATCTTGCACCAGCAGGGGATAGAGGAGCCTTTGGCTGGCAAATTGGCCTCCATTGCCGATGGCAGTGTGTCAAAGGCCCTGGCCATGCAGGATGAAGAGCTGTTGAATTTGCAGACTCAGGCCTTTGATCTGGCTTCGGCAGCGGGTACTCTTGGGGTAGAACAGCTTTTGCAGCTGGCCAAGGAAATGTCCAGTCACAGTCGGGAAAGGCTGATTCAGTGGTTAGGCTTCTTAGCCATGATTTACCGTGATTTGCTGATGTTGTACAGTGGCAGCGGCCTGCCCTTGTACAATCAGTCAGATATAGATAGATTGTCCTCCTTGCTGAACAAATACCATCAGCAGGGGCTGTTGCAGCTTTTGCAATTGGTACAGGACTACCAGAAGCGATTGGGCAGCAATGTAAATACTCAGCTTTGCCTGGAGGGCTTTCTCATTAGAATAAATAATTATTTGGAGGAATAAATGCAGACAGTTGTAGGAGTTCGTTTTAAGCGGGCTGGTAAGATATACTATTTTAGTCCAGGGAAGCTGGACATTAAGCTAAATGACAATGTTATTGTGGAAACAGCCAGAGGACTGGAATTTGGCACAGCCGTTATAGGGCCCCGGGAGGTTCCGGATGGTGATGTGGTACTGCCCCTGAAGGTGGTACAGAGGCTGGCTACAGATGCAGATAAAGCCAAGGTGGAGGATAATGCCCAGCGTCGGGATGAGGCCTTCCGTCTTTGTGAGGAAAAAATTGCCGCTCATGGCCTGCCTATGAAGCTGGTGGATGTGGAATATACCTTTGATGTAAATAAGATTATTTTCTATTTTACAGCGGATGGCCGCATTGATTTCCGGGAGCTGGTTAAGGATTTGGCAGCTATTTTCCGCACTCGTATTGAGCTGCGGCAGATTGGTGTGCGGGATGAGGCCAAGCTTATGGGCGGCATTGGCTGCTGTGGCCGACCTTTGTGCTGTCATAGCTTTTTGGGAGAATTTGATCCGGTTTCCATTCGCATGGCCAAGGAACAGAATCTGTCCTTGAATCCAACGAAGATTTCCGGTATCTGCGGTCGTTTGATGTGCTGTCTGAAATACGAGAGCAATTGCTATAGTGGTAAATGCAATAAGCGGAAGAAAATCAAGCCTCCTGTACAGGGCAGCAAGGTTATTACCGCCGAGGGCGAGGGCAAGGTTATCAATCTGAATATGCAGCGCCGTTCTGCTACCATTCTGCTGGATGACCGCAAGACTATTGTGGCTTCCTGGGAGGATGTTATTGAGAAGGACAGCGAGGATATGCAGTGAGCCAGGTGCAGGATTGGTCCCAGGTCCCCTTGGGGCCGGAGGAACGGATGGACGACCTTCTTTGGGGTGGCAGACATATTATTCAAAATACCAATCAGTTTTGCTTCTCCATAGATGCTGTATTGCTGGCCCATTACCCTAAATATCATAGCAATTGGCGGGTTTTTGACCTAGGCACTGGCACAGGAGTTATGCCCCTGTTGATTGCCGATGAGGTAAAGGAAATTCACGCCTTGGAAATCAATCCGGTTATGGCCGCTTTGGCTCAGCGAAATGTAAAGCTCAATGGGCTGGAGGACAAAATCCATGTGGCCCAGGGGGATTACCGTCAAATCGGCCAGCTGTATCAGCGGGAAAGCTTTGACTGCGTAATTGTTAATCCACCCTATAGGCCGGTTCAGCAGGGAACTATTAGTGCCCTAGAGGGGGTAGCAGCGGCTCGCCATGAGGTTACGGCAACTTTGGAGGATGTGGTGGCTGCGGCTCGTTATCTTCTAAGATTTAGAGGCAGATTTGCTATGGTGCATTTGCCTGAGAGATTGGGCGAAATCATGGTGGCTATGGCCAAGCATCAGATACAGCCCAAAAGATTGCAGCTGGTACAGCCAAAGCCCCATAAGGAATCCAATCTTATGCTGATAGAGGGCGTGGTAGGGGCTGCTCCCGGTGGTCTAAAGGTAGAACTGCCCTTGATGGTTCACAAAGAAGACGGCAGCTATACCGAGGAAATTTTAGCTATATACAATATGAAGAAATAAGGAGAAATTTTAAGCAACTGATTATATGGACAAAGGTGTATATTAGTGATACAACGTGTTTATGGAGGGTTAAAACCATGAATACATCAAACATCACTAATTATAAGCCCAAAGAGTTTGCTGAACTGCTCAATGTTTCAGTAAAGACACTGCAACGCTGGGACAGGGAGAATCCATGTTTTTTCACGCAGGCTGTATGGACTGCGAAAATATAAAAAGCAGATAGAAGGTGATGAAAATATTGCTAAAGGCATTCAAGACAGAAATAGCGCCGACTATAAAACAGAAAGCAAAAATCATCTGCTCAATTGGCATAGCCAGATTTTTATATAATCAATACATTGCCTATAATAAAAAACTATACAAAATGTATCAGCGTGGCTTGTTAGATAGCCGACAAAAGCATTTTGTAACTGCTAAAGACTTTGACAAATATGTAAATCATAATCTAAAGATAAAACTGCCGTGGATAGGTAAGTGTGGTTCTAAGGCTCGCAAAAAAGCGTTAGTAAATGCCGAAAATGCTTTTAAGAGATTTTTCGATGGCCTGGCAGGCTTTCCAAGATTCAAAAAGAAATCCAATCAAGATGTGAAGCTATATTTTCCCAAGAATAACAAAGGTGATTGGAGGATATGGCGTCATAAATTGATGATACCTACACTGAAGCAGGTAAGGCTTAAAGAATTTGGCTATCTGCCTGTAGGTGCTAAAGTTATTAACGGTACAGTTTCCTGCAAGGCTGGCAGGTTTTATGTTTCTGTTGTAATTGATATTGATGAAAAATCTAAATACAATAAGGATTTAGAAGCATTTTATCATATCACAACCGATGGTATAGGAATAGATTTAGGTGTCAAAGATTTAGCAATAGTAAGTAATGGTAATACATTTAAAAATATTAATAAGAGTTCAAAAGTCAAAAGACTAGAGAAACGGCTTCGTAGAGAGCAGAGGCGACTTAGCCGTAAATATGAGTTTAGAAAAATGAAAGGTGGTGCAACTGCTACTGCCTCTGCAAATATAGACAAGCAAAAGCTAAAGGTGCAAAAAATTCATCATCGTATGGACACAATCCGTGAGGATTATGAAAATAAAGTCATCCATGAAATTGTGAAACAAAAACCACGTTTCATAACAATGGAAGATTTAAACGTGAAAGGTATGATGAAGAATAAACATTTAGCAAAAGCCGTGGTAGCACAGAGGTTTAATTTAATGTTGACTAAATTAAAACGCAAAGCCCAAATTATCGGTATAGAGTTTAGAACGGTTGAAAGATTTTACCCAAGTTCTCAAACCTGTCATACTTGTGGACATACAAATAAAGGTCTGAAACTCAAAGACCGTGTATATATTTGTCCCAAGTGCGGTTATACCGAAGATAGGGATTTTAACGCTGCACTTAATTTGCGAGATGCGAAAGAATATCGGGTAGCTTAACGACAAAAGTCTCGATATATGTACCGATGGCTAGTCGGGAACAGGCTCGCCTCCTTGTTTCAAACAAGGAGTGTGTTGCCAACGCCTTTGGAGTGTACAAGAACTTGTGAGTAGTTGAAGTCTTAGGATTTAACCAAAGCATACACGATGAATAAGGAACTGCAAATCGTGAGATTGTGGCGAAACATCTAGTGTAGACATGCTTGTCTATATTTTTAGTAGCAGATTTTGCTTTGATGTCAGAAGAAAACAGGGGGCGTCTTTATCTGTCAGCAACCCCTATTGGCAATCTGGAGGATATGACCTATCGGGGAGTACGGATGCTGGCAGAGGCAGATTTGATTGCTGCCGAGGATACCCGCCATACCCGCAAGCTATTATCCCATTATGATATACATACACCTGCTACCAGTTATCACGAGCACAACAAGCTAACCAAGGGACCGGAGCTGGTGGAAAAAATGCTATCTGGTGCTGTGGTGGTTTGCGTAAGTGATGCAGGTCTGCCAGGAATTTCAGATCCTGGAGCTCACTTGGCTCAGCTAGCCATAGAGGCAGGGATACAGGTAAGTCCTTTGCCGGGAGCTAATGCAGCTTTGTCTGCCTTGATATGTTCAGGTTTGGATACCACCGCCTTTACCTTTTATGGATTTTTGCCAAAATCCAGCAAAAAAAGACGGGAGCTGTTGGAAAGAATAAAATGTTCTCCAGAAACCCTGATTTTTTATGAGGCTCCCCATCATCTCAAGGAAACCCTTAAGCAATTATGTGATGCCCTGGGGGAGGAAAGGCCGGCAGCAGCAGCTAGAGAGCTGACCAAGCACTATGAGGAATTTAATCGTCGCAGTTTGGGAGAGCTGTTGGACTATTATCAGGCTAACGAGCCTCGAGGTGAATTTGTCCTGATAATTTCCGGCTATGATGCAGAAAAGGCCGCTTCTACACAGCAGGCAGAGGAAGTCACAGATCCGGTTCAGATGGTTGAAGCCTTTGAACAGCAAGGACTTTCCAGGAAGGAAGCCATGCGGGAGACAGCAAAAAAATTAGGCATTAGCCGTCGGGATGTATATAATATATTGTTGAAGGCTTAGCAATTTGTTATTTACTGTGAATCTACTAACAAGGCAGGACATAGCCCTGCCTCTGTGAATCTTATATATTAGGAGGTCCTATCGTTGGATAAGAAAAGTTTTTATATTACCACCCCAATTTATTACCCTAGTGCCAAGCTTCACATTGGCCACGCTTACTGCACCACCATTGCAGATTCTGTAGCTAGATTTCATCGTTTGGCAGATGAGGAGGTTTTCTTTCTGACAGGCAGTGATGAGCATGGTCAGAAGATTCAGCAGAAGGCTGAGGAGCAGGGCATTACACCAATTGAATATGTAAATCCTATCGTAGCAGGCTTTCAGAATCTCTGGAAGCTGTTGAATATTTCCAATGACGATTTTATCCGCACCACAGAGAAGCGTCATGAAAAGGTGGTTCAGGAGGTATTCCGCCGTATTTATGCCAAGGGGGATATTTACAAGGGCGCCTATACCGGCCTTTATTGTACTCCATGTGAAAGCTATTGGACTGAGCATCAGCTGGATGAAAATGGCTGCTGTCCAGATTGTCACCGTCCTGTACAGGAGGTTTCTGAGGAGGCATATTTCTTCAAAATCAGTAAGTATGCCGATCGTCTTTTGAAATATATTGAAGAAAATCCAGATTTTATCCAGCCTGTATCCCGCCGCAATGAAATGATTAACTTTATTAATCAGGGCATGGAGGATCTGTGTATTTCCCGTACCTCCTTTGACTGGGGTATTCCAGTACCTATTGATGATAAGCATGTTATTTATGTATGGTTTGATGCTCTTACCAACTACTTAACCCCTATTGGTTATTTGGATGATCCAGAGAAATTCCAGAAGTTCTGGCCAGCCAATATTCATCTGGTAGGTAAGGAAATTGTTCGTTTCCATTCCATTATTTGGCCATGTATTTTGATGGCCTTGGATTTGCCACTGCCAAAGCAGGTATTTGGCCACGGCTGGCTGGTCGTAGATGGCACCAAGATGTCCAAATCCATTGGCAATGTAGTAGATCCAATTGGCTTGATTGAGGAATTTGGTGCAGATGCTATCCGCTATTTCCTGCTTAGAGAAATCAATCTGGGCCAGGATGGCAATTTCTCCAGAGATGCTTTGATTCAGCGTATCAACTCTGATTTGGCTAATGACTTGGGTAATCTGCTCCATCGCACTCTGAACATGGTAGGCAAATTCCAGCAGGGGGTAGTTTTGGCACCAGAGGGACGCTCTGAAATTGATGCTTCCCTGATTGAGGATGCCATGAGCACTGTAAAGACCTTTGCTGATGATATGAACAATATGAAAATCAGCCATGCCATTAAGGCGGTTTGGGCCTTTATCAGCCGTGCTAATAAGTATATTGATGAAACTGCTCCTTGGGCTTTGGCCAAGGATGAAAGCAAAAAGCAGGAGCTGGCCAATACCATGTACAATCTGGTAGAGGCTCTCCGGGTTATCAGCGGCCTGATTTACCCTTATATGCCAACCACCGCTGGCAAGCTGTGGCAGCAGCTTAACCTGCCTGGCACCATTGAGGAACTGCGTCTGGCTGATATTGAAAAGTGGGGCGGTACTCCAGTCAATATGCATATTGGCCAGGCTCAGCAGCTTTTCCCTCGCATTGAGGTGGAAAAGGTGGAACAGCCAGTTAAGGAAGCTAAGAACAAGGCTGAGAAGCAGAAGTCCAAGAAGGATAAGCAGAAGGAAAGCCAGCCAGAGGGTGAAATTTCCATTGATGATTTTGCCAAAATCCAGCTGCGGGTAGCCAAGGTGCTGGAGGCTGAGGCGGTGCCAAAGGCAGACAAGCTGTTGAAGCTGAAGATTGACCTGGGTGATGAGCAGAGAGAGCTGGTTTCTGGTATTGCCAAGCAGTACAAGCCGGAGGAACTGGTGGGCAAAAACGTTATTGTAGTTGCCAATCTGAAGGCTGCCAAGATTCGCGGTGTAGTATCTCATGGCATGGTATTGGCTGCTTCTGCCGGGGATGATTTGAAGCTGGTAACAGTGGATATGCCTGTAGGAAGCGTGGTTCGCTAATGGCAGCTGTAACAGAGGCTATGGTGGCTCAGCTAGGCAAGGATTTAGGTCAGGCCAAGCTGATAGATACTCATGCTCACATTAATGTAGAGCATTTTGCTGAGGATAGAGATGCAGTTGTGGAGAGAGCAGCTCAGGCTGGCCTGAGCCATATTGTGAATATGGGGGACTCCATGGAGTCCTCCCAAAGCTCTGTGGCTCTTACCAAGGCATATCCTATGGTTTATACTGGCGTGGGGATTCATCCAGAGGAAGCCCATCCTATGACTCAGGCTGATGAGGATCAGCTGGCTGGCTGGGGGGCCTTGCCCAAGGTGGTAGCCATTGGGGAAATTGGCTTGGATTATTACTGGGAAAAGGATGGAGACAAAAGACAACTGCAGCGGGAGCTTTTTATTCGTCAGCTGGATTTGGCTCGTCAGCTTCATTTGCCAGTATGTGTCCACAATCGTGAGGCTCATGGGGATACTATGGAAATTCTCCGCAAGGAGGGTAAAGGCATCGTTGGCGTAATGCATTGCTTCTCTGGTAGTCTGGAAATTGCGCAGGAGCTGGTGAAAATGGGCTGGTTTATTGGGGTAGATGGGCCTTTGACCTTCAAAAATGCCGCCAAATTGCCAGAAATTGTGCAGAAGCTTCCTTTGGAGCGAATTGTGGTGGAAACTGATTGCCCTTATATGGCACCAGTGCCTATGCGAGGGAAGCGGAATGAGCCTGCCTTTGTCTATCATGTAGCAGCCAAGCTGGCTCAGCTCCGGGGAGAATCCCTAGAGAAGGTGGCCCGCCAGACCACGGCTAATGCACTGGAGTTATATCCAAAGCTAACCCTGTAATTCTGTATATTGTATAGTATTGCTGAGATGGTTGCAGAATTTTCCCTAAAGTGATATAATGAGTACATAAAAAGAGACAGCTGATGTTTCGTAGCGTCAGCTCCTCGGTTTGATGTTAGGAGCCGACCACTGCAAAGGGTCGGCTCGTTGCGTGTGCAGAAACTCCTGACTATATGATGTTGGGAGTTTTTCTTTTGGCATTTTTGCACAAAATCTCCCCATTTTTAGTCTGAAAAAATCAAAATATTCTCAAAGTGGTGTACCGGCCCAAAATCCCCGTGATTACTGACTTTTTACCGTGATGAAACCCGTTAAAATTCCTTTAAAGTGGGAGAGACTTCCTTGAAAATTTGACATAGAGGCCATTTTGTGATATAGTATCCTTCGTAATTTAATAAGGGGGTATTTAATGACCTTAAAGAAACTATATGTCCGATGTAGGAAGGATGTCCGGTATCCTATCAGCATAGGACTCATGTGCGGTACAATGATGCTTTCTGGTTTCATTTCCAACCGACATGTAACAATAGCAGTGGATGGCCAGCAGCTGGAGCTGAATACACCTTATAAGGCACCAATGAACATCCTTAGTCAGGCCGGTGTAGACCTGCGAGAGGGTGATGAGTATTCCTTCTCTCATAACGAAAAGGGAGAGGTACTGACCGTTAATCGTGCTGCAACTATTACCATTGATTACAATGGTACAGAAGATAAAATTTTAACCTGCCAGCCAACAGTAGGAGAAGTCATGGAAACTTATGGCTATGTTGGCAATGGCTACGAGGTCGCAGAGGGGCTGGATGCCGCTGTTGTAACCGGTATGACCATCCATGTAAAGGATGTGCCGGTAGCACCGCCTGTAACAGTGAATACTGTTAGCACCAATCATGGTGATATGACCTACGCAAGCTGTTTATCAATGGAGGCTAGTGCCTATCTGCCATCTGATGGCAATGGAGCAGGCATTACCGCCACAGGAGATATTGCTAGACGAGGAATCGTGGCTGTAGATCCTGATGTGATTCCCCTGGGCACCAGAGTATATATTCCAGGCTATGGAACTGCTGTGGCTGCTGATACAGGTGGAGCTATCCGTGGAAATAAAATAGATTTGTGCATGGAAAGCTACGGCGAGGCAATTGATTTTGGCCGCCGGTCGGTAGAAGTATACATCCTAAATTAAATAACCGGATAACTGTTGTATAACAGTAAGAAGCGGGGAATAGTACAGGCAGAACAGCCCTTTACTAGTCCCCGCTTCTTATTTGTAGGGATAATATTTTTGGGTAAGTTGTGATGTTTTTGAGGAAATTTACAAATTGTCCTTATAGGTATAATTGACTATTGTTCAATAAAAATTTACAAAAAATACAACATTTAAATGTATAGGTAAAAATTTCCATATATTTTTTTGTGTTGAAAAAAATATTTTTATAGCGTACAATGATACATAGGGATAAGAGGCTTTTAGGGAAGAGAGTCTTGCATAAGGAAGTTATAATGGTACAGAAATTTATTTGTACCAGCATTTTTAGTTGGGAGCTTATTATATGGAAATGGGTCAGGAGGATTTGCTTGCGTTAACAGAAAACGTAATCAATGAATATCTGCAAGAGGGTTCAATTGAGGGATTATCTTTGTTGATGGACCCGGATATTATAGCCTATAGTCACTTAAATGTGAATTATGTGCGGGGAGATTGGAATGTAAGGCAGTTTTTGAATCGAGAGTATGAGCGCTTGTCGCCTCTCTCCCTGAATCGCTGCAAGATGCGCTGCACCATGACTGGTGAGGGGGCATCTGTTGTGGCGCGCCTAATACTTACCTGTACCAAGGCCAAAAATTTAATCTTTATGAATATAACTGTTATGTACAAATTTCAGGAGGATGATTGCCCTGTTATTACAGGTATTCATATTGACCGGGATTATCGCCATGAGAATACCTATAGGTCTGTTAACCAGGGCAAGCTGAACGGGGTTGTGGTGGATTATCTGGCTACCTATGATGAGCTGACAGGTATCTACAACAAGCAGGCTTTTTATGCCAAAACCAAGGAAATGCTTTTGGACAATCCGGACAAGAATTTTGATTTATTGCGGATAAATATTGAACGCTTTAAGGTGCTGAACGATCTTTTTGGAGAGTCTACAGGAGACAAGCTGCTGCGGTATATAGGCAAGTTCCTGAAGGAAATCAATTTGCCTCTCTGTGTCAGCGGCAGATTATATGCAGATAATTTTGTTGTCTGTTATGAGGCAGGCAAGGGTGATTCCCGTCGCATGATTAATACACTGCAGATGGTGGCAGACAGTTTTGCTATTAACAATCGCACCATTCTCAGCTTTGGCCTTTATCGCATTGATGATAAAACCCTGCCTGTAAGTGTAATGTGTGACCGTGCCAATATGGCTCTCTGGAAAGCCAAGGGCAATTTCAAGAATCCATATTGTGAATATGATGAAAAAATGCGTCAGCAGGTGCTGAAGGAGCAAAAAATCATCAATGCTATGGAAATGGCTATTCAGAATAAGGAGTTCACCTTGTATCTCCAGCCAAAATATAATATAGAAAAAGGCACCATTATAGGTGCCGAGGCTTTGGTGCGCTGGATTAGCCTGGAAAATGGCTTTATTTCTCCAGGAGATTTTATTCCAGTATTTGAAAATAATGGCTTTGTTTACGAAGTGGACAAATTCATTTGGGAGGAGAGCTGCCGTTATCTGCGGAAATGGCTGGATGAAGGCCGGGAGGTACATCCTATATCTGTTAATGTATCTCGCATAGATCTCTACGATCCCAAGCTGGTACCGCATCTGGTGGATTTGCGAGAAAAATACCAGCTGCCATCACAGTATTTGGAGTTGGAAATTACAGAAAGTGCTTATACAGAAGATCCAGAGCAGATTATTACCATTACCCGCCAGCTGCGGGAGGCAGGCTTTGTGATTCTCATGGATGATTTTGGTACAGGCTATTCCTCCTTGAATATGCTGAAGGATATCCAGATTGATGTGTTGAAGCTGGATATGGGCTTTTTGAAAAGCTCGGATTATTCTGCCAAGGGTGGCAATATTCTTACAGCTATTCTCAAAATGGCGGAAAGCCTGAAGATGCAGACCATTGCTGAGGGTGTGGAAACCAAGGAGCAGGTAGAGTTCCTGAAAAGTATTGGTTGTAAATATGTTCAGGGCTTCTATTATTCCAAGCCATTGCCTGTTGATGAATTTGAGAAATTAATTTAAACTAAAAATATCCCCCGGCCAAAGGCCGGGGGATATTTGCGTGGCTAGTGTATTTACAGGAAATAAGCAAATAGAGCAGCTACAATAAATCCGGGGCCGTAGGGAATATAATCCTTGCGGCTTTTTCTTTTGCTAAGAATTGCCATTAGGGCCAACAGGCCTCCCAGAATGATGCCTCCTATGCCGGTAAATTTCATAGCTTCTGGCTTTAGCCAAAGGCCAAGGGCAGCTAATAGCTTAATATCACCGCCTCCAATTCCTCCTCTGGTAAGAATGGCCAGCAAAAGAAAGATAAGACCGCTGACTATAGCTGTGAGAAGCTGTATAAGAAGCTGGTCTGGTTGAAGCAGCAGCTGATAGCACAGCCCCAGAATAGCAAAGAGAGTTAGCTGAGGATTCATAATAATCTGCTGTTCCATATCGCTCCACATCATAATGAGCAAGAAACTGCTATAAAGCACAAAGAAAAATCCGGAACCTGTTAACAACCCGTCAGATGGCTGATAGGAAAAAACACCATAAATAGCCATTAGATTTAGGCTGATAATACTATCCGGCAATAATGCCGTTATAAGTAGGAGAAAGGTTCCAGTAAGGAAAAAAATCTTTATACCCCGCCATTGCCAGGGACAGGGATATTTGTGAGGAAAGCTTAGTTCAGCTTTGTTTTGCTGGTACAGCAGGTTTAGCCAACAGGAGAGCAAGGAGATAATACAGAATTGAACAAAAATATTTAGAAAATTCAACATACTGAAATTTCATCCCTCCATATAAAATAAGACCATAGTCCTAAGTGCAAAAATGAAAAATATGATATACTAAAAAACAAGTTTATAAAGTTTTGCGGAAAGCTATAATCTATTGTGAAATAAGATTTATTAAGGGATATTATAGAATAGATTATCGAACAATGCAAAGGGAAAATGAATTGCAGGTAACCAAGAAAATGGGGTAAGGTACCTACGACGCAATCAAAGGGATGAGAAAATGAAAGAAAAAATTAATAGGTTTTTTGCGGATCTCTCGGAGAAGATTACCTATCGCCATTGGGTACTTCTAGCGGGCGCAGCCAGCTTGATCTTGGGTCTGCTGGTTTTTGCCGGTCTTAATGGCATGGGAGCCAATGAAGAAGTCAAGCCGATTAATTCCATTCATGTGGTAGTAGCCAAGCAGGATATTGCCCCTAAGACCATTATTAAGGAAAGTATGGTAGAGGTACGGGAAGTACCAGCCTCTATGGTATCTGACGATGCTGTACGAGAAGTGTCAGATATTATTAACAAGCCTGCCAAGGTGGAGATATTGAAGGATGATATTATCTCTACCCGCAAGGTACTAATGGACATAACTATGGCTGGTTTTACTGGAGATATACCTCCTGAGTGCCGTGCTATCAGCATTGCCATTACCGATGTTACCGGTGTAGCTGGATTCGCCAAGCCTGGGGATTATGTGGATGTAATGCTTATTGCTAAGGGCGATGAAAAAATGACCGGACGAATTGTCCTGCAGGATGTTTTGCTGCTGGCAATTAACAAAAACGCTGAGCAAAAGCAGAAGGCCGTGGGAGATGGCTCCAGCGGAGATACCAAGAAAACTGGAGATAGTGCAGACAGCAATAATCAGAGCGACAAAAAGAATGCTGATGCACCAAAAGACGGGGCTATCAGCGATTTGGCTACAGCCACTTTGGCCCTGTTGCCAGAGGATGCTTTGAAGCTGATAACAGAAGCCCAGGAGGGGACTCTGTACTTGGCTTTGCGGCCATATAAGCCTCGGGATAAGTTTACCACAGATACGAGATATATTCATTATTCAACAACGAAAACAGCAAAATCTTCTGGTACTAGGACAGCACCGGCAGCTCCGGCAGCTCCGGCACCTGTCAGACAGGCAGTTCAGCAGTCTATGCCTATATCAACACCAGCTCCTAAAGCTCCTGTTGACGGTGTAGAGGTAATTCGAGGAACCACGTCTACCAGGGAGGGCGTATAATGAATAGATATTTTATGGGGATGAAGAAATATATCTGTTTGCTGGCTGCCTTGGCAGTTTGGGCTATAGGTTCCGCAACAGAGGCAGCTCCTCAGCCTATTTGGCTGGAGCTGAATCAGGCCTACCTCTATCAGGCAGGCAGTTCCAAAATAACCAGAGTTACAGTGGCCAATCCAGCCATTGCCGATGTGGTAGTGCTGGACAAGGTGAAGCTGAATATTATTGGCAAGGCTCTGGGCTCCACCAGTCTTTCCGTGTGGAGTGCCAACGGTATGCGGCAGGATTTTGTTATCTCTGTCTGCAATACGGATACGGCTACAGCCCAGTTCATCAAGCAGTCTATGGGCTTGGATGGGGTACAGGTAGCCAAAGTAGGAGATAAGCTGGTTCTCCAGGGAACGGTAGAAAATCAATATGAGCTGAACAATGCCTTAGGCATGGCCAAGGTATATGCTGGTGAGGACAATATTGTTAACCTTATTCAAATGAAAAATCCTACTATGGTGAATCTTTCTGCTTTGGTTATTGATATTAGCGGTAAGGATGCCAGGGATTTGGGTTTTAAATATGGGGTAGCTAAGGAAATTTCCTTAGATGGTGGAGTCCCTAAGATTACCTTTGGCACAGCTGGTGATTTTTATGGCGGCATGGATTGGCAGGATTATACCCATCATCCCTTTCAAAATGTAGATTTTATGATTCAGGCTTTGGCCAGTCAGAACAAGATAAAGGTTCTGTCCAGACCAAATATTACCACCATGAGCGGTGAAGAAGCGGAAATTCTCATTGGTGGCGAGCTGCCTATCCCTACCAGCAAGGACGGAGAGATTTCCGTTGAGTGGAAACCATATGGTATTAAGTTGAAGATTAAGCCTCAGGTGGATCAGGAAAGCAAAATAACCTCCAAGGTTGAGGCTGAGGTTAGCGGCATAGATGCCAGTGTTTCTATTCCTACCAGTGCAGGCAAGATACCTGGACTGATTTCCCGCAAGGCTTCCACCATGCTGTCTGTGCCTGATGGTCAGACTATGGCTATTGGCGGTTTGATGAATAGCGACGAAAGCAAGGTTATTACCAAGGTGCCTATTTTGGGAGATATTCCTATTATTGGCGAGTTCTTTAAGCATACCTCTACCTCAAAGGATAAGCGGGAGCTGATGATTCTCATTACTCCTACCATTGTTACCAACAATGATCCTGTTAAGGGCTCCTCTAAGATGCTGGAGGAGGTAGAAAACAGCAAGCGTCAGTGGCAGGAAATGGAGGATATTTATCCTAACGATCCACCAGCCAAGCTCAGTCCAGAAAAGGGCGGTCTTACTGAGGCCCAGGCCGTAGCAGCTGAAGGGGCGGGGCCTCTCTTCAAGAAGAGAGATACCTCTAAGGCACCTAGCTGGACTGCCAAGGCAGAGGAGGAGCTTCGTCAGGAGGCTCAGCAGGCAGAAAGGGGCAACCTAAATGGCTGAGGAAAAAATCAGTGGTGTTGTCATTACCTTTTTTAGTACAGCTTCCGCTGTAGGCAAAACCCTGATAAGCATAAATATGGCTTCCGAGCTGGCTCGGCAGGGTTATCGTGTATGCCTGGTGGATTATGATTTGCAATTTGGAGATGTGGCCAATTATCTCAAACTGCCAGTGGAGCATTCAGTTTATGATGCTTTGGCGGAGATGAAAAAAAATCCAGAAGCGGATATTCGCCAGCAGGTGGAGCAATATCGTTATGGTACCATTTGCTTTGATGTATTGCCAGCCCCAGAGTTTTTGGATCAGTCCTACAATCTGTCCACTGAGGCCTGTACGGAGCTTGTGGAGAAACTGCGGCTCCTTTATGATTACGTGATTATTGATACCACCAGCATGTTTAGCAAGCTGAATCTGGCCATGCTGGATATAAGTACCATTGTTACCTTTTTAGGGGTAGTGGATTTTATTCCTACCATCAAGAATATGAAGATTGGCAATGATACCTTACAGAATTTGAATTATGATACCCACAAGATTCGTTTGGTGCTGAACCGCAGTGATGCCAAAACCCGCATTTCTATGGAAGCGGTGCAGAAGCTGTTGGGAGAGGGATTCTATCACATTTTGCCTAATGATTTTCGGGCAGCCAGTGAGTCCATCAGCACAGGAGTGCCTTTGGTGCTTAGCGGATCTGATAGTGTGTTGGCAGAGGAAATTCGTCGTTTGATTTCCCGCTATACCAATAGAGCCTATGTGCCTGGGCCAGAGCAGTTAGGCTCCCGCAGTGAGGCTCACCGCAAGGGTGGTCTTTTGGGAAGGCTATTTAGGAGGTAGAAGCTATGCAATACAAAATTATGCTGATAGAGCATAACCGCCTCCTGTTGGAACAGCTTTCCAAGGTTATTGAAACGGCTCCTGATATGGAGCTGGAGGCCAGATTCCAAAGCAGCAGTGATGCCTTGGGACAGGGGCGGGTATTCAGCCCCAATATTATTCTGCTGGATGCAGAAATTGGTAATGCCACAGAGCTTCTACAGGAATTGATAGGTGTTTTTCCCGGTGCTGCTGTTATCTGCACTGGTGAAAAATGGGAGGCAGAAAGTACCAGTCATTTTGTTCAGGCTGGTGCCAGCGGTTATCTCATTAAGCCTTTTACCTACAATGGCCTGAAGGAAGCTATCAAAATCTACACTGCCAATGGTATGGAGATGGATTGCCACGCTATGACATTTTTCAGCCCTAAGGGCAAAAGTGGCAAAACAACTCTGATAGCCAATTTGGCTATGGCTATTAGCCGTACTACCGGAGAGCAGGTAGGTATTATAGATGCAGATTTGCAATTTGGGGATATGGCAGTATTCTTCAATTTGGAGCCTCAAAGTACCATTGTCGAGGCGGCCAGAGATGCCAGATTCTTATCTCCTTTGGATTTGCGTTCTTATTATACCAAGGTTAATGACAAGGTATCTGTGCTATGTGGCACCAAGACACCTAGTCTTATTGACAGAGTAGCCATTGATTCTCTGGAGGCGGTTATCAAAATGAGCCGCAGCCTATTTAAATATCTGCTGATAGATGTGCCGGCAGGCTTTAATCCTACCTCCATTGCGGCAGCAGAAATGTCTGATACCACCTATGTAGTTGCCATGATGAATGGAGGCTATGAGGTGAAGCATGTCCAGCGAACTTTGGAGATTTTTACAGGCTGGGAGGATTGTGCTAACCGAGTGAAAACTGTTTTTACCCGGGTGGTGCCTTGCAATGACCAGTCCCGCCGTAAGCTGACTGAGGCTATGGGCTATCCTGTGGAGGCTGTTATGCCTAACGCCTATATGGTTGTATCCAAGGCGGCAGACAATGGCCAGATGGCTCTGGATTTGGAGCCTGACAGCCCGCTAGCTATGAGCATCAATTATCTGGCTGGCAGGATTATTCATCCACCAGCAGGAGGCACAGGCGATGATTAATTTTCTCATAGGTATGACCATAGCGGTTATTATCTTTTGTCTCCTTATGGTTCTTCTAAGCCGCAAGGGTGTTGAGGAAAAAAATATCAGCAACCGTATGGCTTATTTTTCCGGGGTGGAGGCCAGTCTTCGCCATACCAAGGAAAGTGATAACCAGCGTCGGCATAATGTAACCTTCAAGGAAAAGCTTTATGAGACTATTAGAACTTTGGGGGTCAAGCTGGGCAAAATAAAAAAGAACAGCAGTCTGGATCGTAAGATGCAGCAGGCTGGTTGGCCCTTTCTTGGTTCTGAGTTTCAGGTCGTGCTTTTAGGCTGTGGTGTGATTGGAGCTTTTGTTTTGGGCTTGCTGACCATGACCTTGGTTAATGCTCTGCTGGGCTTTGTAGCAGGATGTATTGTCTGTATGATGGTTTTGTCCATTAGTATTCAGCGGCGGCAAAAGGCCTTTGTGAATCAGCTGGGAGATATGCTTACCATGATTGCCAATGCCCTGCGGGCAGGTTTTAGCTTTATGCAGGCTCTTGACCATATTGCGGGGGAAATGGATGATCCCGTAAAAAGCGAGGTTAGAAGGGTAGTTACCGATGTTAATGTGGGTATGCCCTTGGAGGAAGCCCTGAACCATATGACTGACCGGGTAAACAGTCCGGATTTCAATCTGGTAGTTGCCGCCGTGCTGATTCAAAGGCAGGTAGGCGGTAATCTGGCTCAGATATTGGATACCATTAGTGAAACCATTAATGAAAGAGTTAGAATGAGGCGGGAAGTTGGAGCCTTAACAGCTCAGGGCAAAATGTCCGGGATTGTGCTAGGTGGTTTGCCTTTTGCCTTGGCAGGGGTTTTACAGCTGTTGTCTCCAGGTTATCTGGATCCTTTATTTAGTGACACTATGGGACAGATGGCCTTGGCGGGAGCTGGTGTATTAATGCTCATAGGCTTTGCGGTGATTCGCAATATTGTTAATATTGAGCTTTAAGTTTGTAATATCCATCAGGCTATAGCCATGATGATATTAAATATATTATATCTATTTATTTTTTATTTATTCTAGGAGGAATGATGTTATGTTTACTATTCTTGAACACCTGAAAAATCGTTATATGAGCCAGAAGGCACAGGGCATTGTAGAGTATGCACTGATTTTGGCTTTCGTAGTAGTAGTAGCTGCTGTTCTGACAAGTGACAATGGTTTAAGCGAAGCTATTAAGGGTGTATTTGGCAATGCAGCAGAGCAGGTTAATAAAGGTGCTGGTACTGGTAAATAATACGCTGTTGTGTACATTTTGTATTACACATATAGCAGTTAGTAAGAGTTAATACAGAGCAGGTATAATAGTCAGAAAAATTCCAGCGAAATCTGGGTGGCAGAAAGCATCAGGTTTTGTGGATAGAATCTGGATGTTCAATTTTTGCCACCCAGGATAGGTGTTTTTCTGGCTATTAGCCTGCAATGTATTTTTATTATGGCTTATTTCAGATATATTTTCTGAATTTTCGTTAATAGCAAGTTTTGATAAGTGTACTTTTGAAGGGGTTGAGATTACGAAGACGCAAAAAGCACAAGGTACAGTGGAATTTGCCCTAGTCCTGCCTCTTTTTTTGTTGCTGGTTATGGGGATTATATATTTTGGCATGGCCTTTAGTGATTATTTGATCATGAGCAACAGCGTTCGTAGTATCGCTCATGATGCATCATTGCGGCAGACCGATGCCGATTATAGAAATGTTGTTATCAATAATACCCGCAATATTAGTTTTGCAAATGATGTTTTTATTTGGCAGCCAGATACTGAGGCTGGCCAGAATAATAAATATCTTTCCGTTGAATTTGAAAATTCCAGCCGCAATGTGGTGGTTACCGCCCATGCGGATTTTAATAAAAAAAGTGCTATCGCCAATGCCTTTAACAATCTAATGGGCAAAAAAATAGGCAATGGCATTAATATTCGTTATAGTATGTATTCGGATGTGCGAAAGTAAAGGAAGTGCAGTAAATGACCTTATTGGAGAAGCTGGGACGAGGAGATTGTCCCAATGTACAGGTACAGATTTTTGCTGCCATTTCCAATGATGTAGCAGATACCGCCTATCAAAGCATAAAGAAAACTGTGCACCGCCGTTTGGTAGCGGAAATGAGTCCCCAGGAGCAAATGGTTCTCTCGGCTGTTCATCAGGATGCAGCCCAGGTGGAGCAGGTTATTGGCAATTATGTGGAGAAGGTATTGGAGGAGAATCCTTTTGCTGTACCTGTTAGTGAAAGGTCCAAGATTGTTTCAGATCTAAAGGACGAAATGCTGGGACTGGGGCCAATTGAGGTTTTGCTGAAGGATCCAACCGTAACAGAGGTTATGGTAAACGGCCCAAAGAAGATTTTTGTGGAGCGCATGGGCCGTCTCCAGCTAACGGATATACAATTTCACGATGATAGCCACGTGATGAATATCATTGAGCGTATTTTATCCCCTATTGGCAGACATATTGATGAATCTGTACCTTTGGTAGATGCCCGCTTGGAGGATGGCTCCCGTGTTAATATTATTATTCCGCCTCTTTCTCTAGTGGGACCATGTATTACCATTCGTAAATTTGCTACCAAGGCCTTGTCTGTAGATAATCTCATTACCTTTGGCACCTTGGATAGAAAAATGGCTGATTTTATCAAGGCTTGTATTCAGGCTAGAATCAATATATTGGTTTCTGGTGGTACTGGCTCTGGTAAAACCACTACCCTGAATGTCCTGTCCTCCTTTATTCCGGAGAATGAACGCATTGTTACCATTGAGGATGCGGCGGAGCTAAAGCTGCAGCAGGAGCACGTAGTTACCCTGGAGTCCCGTCCTGCCAATATTGAAGGCAACGGTGAAATCACCATCCGCGATTTGGTAAAGAATGCTCTGCGTATGCGTCCAGATAGAATTATCGTGGGCGAGGTTCGTGGCGGTGAGGCTCTGGATATGCTGCAGGCCATGAACACCGGTCATGATGGCTCACTGACTACCGCTCATGCCAACAACCCGCGAGATGCTTTGTCCCGACTGGAAACAATGGTACTGATGGCTGGTTTTGAGATGCCTATCAGGGCCATTCGTGAGCAGGTATCCTCTGCCATAGAGTTGATTCTTCAGCAGAGCCGTCTTAAGGATGGCTCCCGCAAGATTACCTATATTACCGAGGTACAGCATATGGAGGGAGATGTGATTACTACTCAGGATTTGTTCCGCTTTGAGCAGACAGGCATGGATGAAAACGGCAAGCTGACAGGACATTTTGTGTCTACTGGTATGCAGCCTGGCTTTATGGATAAATTCCAGGTTAATGGTGTGTCCCTGCCAGATGATTTCTTTATGGCAGAAGAAGAGAAACGGGGTTATTAATCATGATGGTAGCATTGCTTTCCTTGGCAGCGGCAGGTATTTGCTTTGGCCTGTGCTATGCGTTGATTCAAGCCAAGATAAAGCCACAGCAGGAGCTAAGTCAGCGCCTTCGGTCCATTGACTTTCACGAGGAGGATGGCAAAACCAGAACCCTGTCGCCACGAGCCACCCAAAGGGGCAGGGATGACAGAAAGACACCTAATTTCCATCAGCGGGTAATTATACCCTTTCAGGAAAATCTGGGACGCTGGATAACTAATCTGGCCCCAGCCACTTGGTCCAAGGAGCTGGAGCACAAGCTGGTACTGGCTGGCAAAAGCAAGGTATGGTCTGTACAGGCCTATGCTGTTTTTTGGACTGTCATGGTGGGATTAGGTATTCTGGTAGGCTTTAAGTATATTGCCGATAAGGGGGATATGGCTTTTATTCAGTCCCTTATGGTTCTGGTGGTTTTTGCTGGCATATTCGGTATGTTGCCTTTGGTAATATTGAGAATCCTGATTCAGAAAAGACAGGAAATGATTCTTCATCAGTTGCCAGAGGTTTTGGATTTGCTCTGTGTCAGCGTGCAGGCAGGCTTGTCCTTTGATGCAGCCCTGCGAAGGATTGTGGATAAAATGCAGGGAGTGCTGATTGATGAGCTAAAGCGTATGCTGGAGGATATCCGTATGGGCTTGCAACGCAGGCAGGCCATGCGGATGTTGGCAGACCGCTGTGAGGTGCAGGAGCTGACCTTGTTCTGTACATCCTTGATACAGGCCGAAAGACTTGGTACTAGTATAGGTAAGACATTAACCAATCAGGCGACTAATATGCGGGAAAGACACCGTATGCGCATTAAGGCCCAGGCCATGAAGGCTCCAGTCAAAATGATGTTTCCTCTGGTGCTGTTTATTTTCCCAGCCCTATTTGTTATAGTACTGCTGCCTTCCCTGATAAGCTTGATGCATAATTTTATCAAATAAAAAATGCCTGCTGTTTTTCCTGTATTGGATTGAACAGCAGGTTTTTGGTTTTTAGGAAAGATGGTATGATGAAAAAGATTGATTTAGAAATTAATGGTAAGGAATTAAAGGTATATATGGCAGATAGCTTTGCCACCAGATTCCGGGGACTGATGCTGCGGCCCAGGGATTTTCTGCCTATGGGGACAGGCGTGCTTATAGCTCCCTGTAACAGCATTCATATGATGTTTATGCGCTTCCCTATAGATGTGGTGTATATAGATAAAAATTATCAGGTGTTGAAGCAGGTGCCCAATGTCCGCCCCTGGCTGGGCCTTAGCGCCTGCTGGAACAAAAACACCTGGGCAACCTTGGAATTGCCTACAGGAAGCATCGAAGCCTATGGGATTAAAGCGGGGAGTACTATAGGTGTAAAATAATTATATAAAGCTCATCACCGCACAAAAAAGTCCCCCGCTATCGGTCATCACTCCGAAAGCGGGGGACTCTTGGTATTCGTGTGTCTCTTCACACTCTATGGATATAAGTATATCATGATATTGTTTTCCCGGCTAGGATGATTTTTTGCACATTCAGTTCTTTGTCCAGCAGGACAATATCTGCTGTTTTGCCCACTGAGATACTGCCGCAGTGCTGGAAGATGCCAATGGATTTGGCGGGAGTTTCGGTGGCGCTTTCCACAGCCTGCTCTAAAGGAATATGCATATTATGCACCACATTTTTCAGGCATTTCATCAAATTGGTAACAGAGCCGGCAATGGTACCATCTGCCAGAGTAGCTCTAGGCCCCTGTACCTTTACAGCCTGTCCGCCAAGAGTATAATCTCCATCCGCTAGACCAGCAGCTCTCATGCTGTCACTAATGAGACAGATATGGTCACTGCCGTAGAGCTTGAACATAGCCCTTACCATCGCTGGATGAATATGCACACCATCACAAATCAGCTCCACAAAGGCACCGCTGTCAAAGGCAGCTCCCTGTACCCCGGGCCTGCGATGATGGAAAGGATTCATGGCATTGTAGAGATGGGTTACATGATTGGCTCCTCGCTGAAAAGCTTCCATAGCTATATCATAATCTGCTACAGTGTGGGCTAGAGATACTATGACCTCATCCTTGACAGCATCAATAAACTCCATAGCCCCTGGTTCCTCTGGGGCTATATCCACCAGTTTGATTCTCTTACCAGCTTCTTTATTCAGCTGGCGAAAGAGGGATATAGAGCAAGGAATAACATTGCTTTCCTTTTGGGCGCCCTTATTTTTTTTGCTAATAAAAGGCCCCTCCATATTGATACCGGCTAAATGAGCTGCTTTGTGAGAGGTTGGTTGATAGCTGCCAATATTTTGCATGATTTTGTGCAGCTCTGCCTCAGACATGGTCATGGTGGCTGGGCAAATGGTGGTTACACCTTGGGACGCCTCATATTCTGCCATAATAGGTAGGCTATCTGGCTTTGCATCACAAAGGTCTGCGCCCATACAGCCATGAAAGTGTATATCCACTAGACCGGGAATAGCATAGCAGCCCTGGCCATCAATAATTTCCTCATTAGGAGTATTAGTCTCAGAGAAATTCACAGCAGAAATTTTTTCTCCTTGAATCTCAATACACCCGGGCTGAAACACATGGTTTTCATGATAAATATTTACATTGGTAATCTTCATTTTTACATCTCCAATTTGAGTAATTTCAGTGGTAGTATAAAGCTACCATTGAATAAATCTCATTTTATAAGCAGGACAGAGCTTCCTCGTCTGCTATAAGGGTAACATCGTTGTGAAGCTGGAGAATAGAAGCTGGCACCTGTGGTGTAACAGGGCCGAAGAAAGCCTTTTGGATTATAGGAGCTTTTTTGATACCATTGGCTACCAACACAATCTTCTTGGCGTGCATAATGGTTTTGATACCCATAGTATAGGCCTGCTTAGGTACATCATCAGCACTGGCAAAGAACCGCTTGTTGGCCTCAATAGTATCCTGAGTCAAATCCACGCAATGTACATCCTTTTCAAAGGATGTACCTGGCTCATTAAAGCCAATATGGCCATTGTGACCAATGCCCAAAAGCTGCATATCAATGCCACCAAGGCTCTGAATCAGCTCAGTATAGCGTTTGGTTTCTTTTTGACTATCCATTTCCATGCCATTAGGGAGATAGGTTTTATTGGGATTGATATTTACCCGGTCAAACAGGTGCTGGTGCATGAAATAATAGTAGCTCTGGTCATTGTCCTTGGACAAGCCCTTGTACTCGTCAAGATTTACGGTAGTAACCTCGGAGAAATCCAAATCTCCTTTTTTGTACCATTCCACCAGCTGGTCATAAATCCCAATAGGAGAGGAACCAGTGGCCAAGCCCAAGGTGCAGTCTGGCTTCATAATAATCTGGGCTGACAAAATGTTGGCTGCCTTCCGGCTCATATCTTTGTAATCCTTTGCTTTGTAAATTCTCATGCTATTCAAACTCCTTTCTAAGTGCCTTTAACGTATGACTATGAAGGGATTCCTTAATTAAGTGATTGCCCTGCATATATTTTGTATAAATAATATCCTGTAGTACCAGCAAGGGGAACTGAGGAGAAATAGAATTGCCATAATTCATATGCTGATAGGAGGGAACCAGAATAACCTCATCGCAATATTCCTTGAAGCCCTCTTGATTATAGGCTGTTACCAGCATGGTTTTGGAGCCATTTTGATGGGCTGCCCGCAGCATATATAATACATCCTCGTTGCTGCCGCTGATACTGAAGCCGATCACCAGACAATGCTCATCCATGAAAACGGTCTGCATTCTCATGCGGTCTACATAGGAAATGGCATTAATATTAATGCCGATACGCATAAAACGCAGCTCCATTTCCTCGGCGGCAATGCCAGAGCTGCCCTTTCCTCCCACAAAAATCCGGCTGTAGCTGTTAATATACTCCACAATTCTATCCAGCTGGGCTTCGTCAATAAGGTCATATTCCTTTTCCAGCAAATCCTCATAAATGGAAAGCACGCCCTTGGTAATATTAGTCATGCTGGCATGCTTTTTCTTTTCCTGATTTTTGTAGGCAAAAACCAGTTCTCGGTAGCCTTTGAAGCCACTTTTTTTGGCAAATCTGGACAAAGTAGCCTCAGAAACATAAAGCCTTTGGGTAATGGCCTTGGCAGAAAGATCAATATCATCCCGTTCATTGTTAATGAAGAAATCAGCAATCTTTTTTTCGGCAGGACTAAAATTTTTATAATTTATATCAATCATGGGAATGATTGAGCGTTTTGGTGATGCCATAGGCTTCCTCCCAATAAATATTACTGTCTTATCACAAAATTATACCATGCTCCCAACATTCCTGCTTGATTTTTCAATTGGGCAAAGGCAAGACGTGTATGCTGGCGCAGACTGTTTACCATGTATTGGTCAAGGGCTGCGTTAATACGAGGGGCAAGATATTCAGTCTGGCCCATAATACCTCCGCCCAGAACTACTACTTCTGGATTTACAACATAGCAGATATTGGCAATACCCTTAGCTAATACGGTTATCATATGGTCAATAGCTTCGATGCAATCTGCATCCCCTTCCTTGGCTGCAGCAAATATTTTTTTGCCATTCCAATGAGCTGTAGATTCTCCCTTGGCTTCAGCTACCTTTTCCACCATGACGCTAGTGGCACCCTGTCGCTCATAACGCGTATCTCCGTCTATATACATATAGCCAATTTCACAGGCACTGTTGGAAAAGCCATGATAAACCTTTTTATTCGCAATCAAACAGCCACCAATACCGGTGCCTACAGTTATAACGACGGCACTATGGGTATTCTTGGCAGCCCCAAAAACAGATTCTGCCAATCCAGCACAGTTCACGTCATTTTCTACTTCGCAGGGAATAGCAAATTTTGATTCAATTTCCTGTTTGTAATTGATACCAATATAGTTAGGAATCAGTGGGGATGCATAAAAAATTTCCCCGGTTTGGCAGTTTACCATGCCGGCGGTGGAAATACCTACACCAGCAAGCTTTTGAGTGCTGTTACATTCCCTAACTATATTAAGAACCTTTTGTAGAATTGCAGGGCCGCCTTTGGCCGCTTCAGTAGGTAATTCATAGCTTTCATGAAGTTGGCCGTTTTCAGATATTAAGCCGTATTTGATAGCTGTACCACCAATGTCAATCGCTAAATACATATTCCACACCTCCAGATAGCACATTAAGGCAGAAGTGTTGCAGCTTCTGCCTTGATGCCTTTAAATCTTTATTTTGAAAATAGCCTTTTTGATGGCTTTGGGCTGATCAATAGAAACAGCCGTTCTATGCGCATCTGCAGGATAGCAGATAAGAAAATCACCATTATTGAGAACTACAGAGGAATTTTTTTTACCCTCCATAGGAAGAAAATCATCCTTGGGGACAAATTCCTTTAATTCCATATTGTCAATGAAATTTAGGTCAATCTGCTCTGTGCCATCTAGCATAAGATGCAAATCCAGATATTCTTTGTGGGCTTCCCAGAATCGCTCTTCAGCAGTAGTGGTAGTGTATTCCACAATATTGACGAAAAGTCGCTTTCCATCAATATTGTGGCTGCCCTTTTCGTAGGATATTAAATCGTGGGACTTAGCATAGGCAAAACATTCCTTGATAGCCTTGGACAGAAAATCATATTCTGCCAGATTGTTCATATTGCCAAAAATCATAGTATAGCCTCCAATCAGGTATCATATATGGTGGTGTGTTCAGGAACTTCTGAGGTTTTCCCGGTGATTTTACTCCAGAACAGGCTGGCTGGGATACCCACAACCAGAGATACGATAATGGAAATAATAGAGTAGGACCAGAAGGTAACAGTCCCAGCAGGCAGGAAATATTTTACGAAAATCAGCACTGCTGTAGCAGCCAGGAAAGCGATAAAGGTACCGCCGGTATTGGCTACCTTGGTAAAGGCACCCAGAATGAAGGCACCAACCAGAATACCAAGAACCAGGCCCATAAAGCCATTGAACCATTCATAGGCTGATTTTACGCCGCCATTGGCCAATACCATGGATACTACAATGGCAAATATACCTACCGCCAGGGAAACCCAACGGCCGATTTGAGTCTGGCGTTCAAAGGAAATTTCCTTTTTGGACAGGGTTGCAAGAATATCCATAGTCCAGCTGGAAGCTACTGCATTCAGGCCGGTAGAAAGGGTGGACTGAGCAGCTGCGTAGATGGCAGCCAGCAGCAAACCAGCCATGCCTACAGGAAGCTCAAAGGCAATATAGGAAGCAAAAATCTGATCCTGTGCAGCGGCAGCAGGCAGAGGATTTGCCTGATAGAATTTGTAAAGGCCGGTACCAATCAGATAGAAAACAGTAGCAATAAAGATGGAAAGACAACCATTGCCCAGCATCATTTTGTTCAGTTGCTTCATATCAGTGGTGGTGGTAAAACGCTGTACAATATCCTGACTGGAAATATAGGAGCCCATGGTGTTGACACCGGCACCGACAATCAGAATGAATACACTATCCCGCAAAATATTAATGTCAAACAAAGGCTGGTTTTCAGCCAGGAACTTGTGCTCCTCAGTAAAGGCAGAGAAGATAGTAGCCATGCCACCATCCAGATGATACAGCAGGTAGACTAAAGCAAAGGTAACGCCTACAAGTAGAACAGAGCCCTGCATAAAATCTGTCCAAAGAACGGATTTTAGGCCACCGGTGTAGGAGTAGATAATGGCTATAATACCCATAACGATAATCAGTAGATTTACATCCAGACCTGTCAAAGTTGACAGTACCATGCAAGGTAGGTACATGATAATTGACATTCTACCAATCTGGTAAATAATGAACATAACTGCACCTAGAACTCGCAGCATCTTACTTTTGAAGCGTAGTTCCAAATAATGGTATGCAGTATCAATATCTAATTTGCTATATATAGGAAGAAAATAGCGGATCGTCAAAGGAATAGCCAAAATCATGCCTAGCTGTGCGAACCACATAAGCCAGGTGCCAGCAAAGGAAATGCCTACCAGTGACAAAAAGGAAATCGGACTTAGAAGTGTAGCAAAAATAGATACGGAAGTAACCCACCATGGAATAGTACCATCACCCTTGAAGTATTCTTTCCCCTTCATGTCCTTCTTGGCGAAATGGATACCCAACAGCAGTACCAGGATAAGGTAAATCACCAGTACAGCTAAATCAATATTTGTAAATCCCTGCATAGATATGCCTCTCTTTCAAATTATAGATCCTTATGACAATCCCTGCCCACCTATCAAGGCGGGGATTAAATTAGGCACCTTCCCCCAAAGGTGCCTAACACCCTGTATTTTTATTAGAGATATTTTGCCTTGGCATCCTTAATCATCTGAGCAGCTGCCTCCACAATCTTCATATCCTCTGTGGTGAGCTCAGCAAGAGGTGCTCTAACACTGCCAATATCAAAGCCCTCATTCAATTTCAGAATAGCCTTGATTACTGCATACATATTGCCGTGGGCGGAGCACATTTTGTAGATGATGGAATTGGCTGCATACTGGATAGGCATAGCAGCCTCCAGCTGGCCAGCCTTTACCAATTCATTCATCTTCAGGAACAGCTCTGGCATTACACCATAGGTGCCACCGATACCAGCTTCTGCTCCAATAACTCTGCCACTGATAAATTGCTCATCTGGGCCGTTGAAGATAATATAATCATCGCCAGCATCAGCCTTGAACATCTGAATATCCTGTACAGGCATGGAAGAATTTTTAACACCGATAACCCGAGGATTTTTTCTCATTTCTGCGAAAAGGCTGTTGCTAAGAGCTACACCTGCTAATTGAGGAATGTTATAGATAACAAAATCAGTATTTGGGGCAGCGGAGCTAATATCATTCCAATACTTAGCAATAGCATGGTCAGGCAGACGGAAGTAAATAGGAGGGATGGAAGCAATGGCATCAACCCCCAGGCTTTCAGCATGAGCAGCCAGTTCCATGCTGTCCTTGGTATTGTTGCAGGCTACATGAGCAATAACTGTCAGCTTGCCCTTGGCTACCTTCATTACATTTTCCAATACGATTTTCTTATCTTCAACACTCTGGTAAATGCACTCACCGGAGGAACCATTTACATATACACCCTTAACACCTTTGTCAATGAAATACTGGGCCAGTCTCTGAACCCCCGCAGGACTGATTTCGCCTTTTTCATCGTAGCAAGCATAAAATGCAGGAATAACGCCCTTGTACTTATCCAGATTTCTCATGTCAAAAATCTCCTTTGTTGAAATAAATATGTAAATAAATTATGGTTTTTCTTATTGTTTAGGCTAGAGCGGTGGCAAATTTTTTGGTAATCAGCTGAGGTCTGGTAATAATGGAGCCTACTACGGCACAATATGCACCTAGTTCAATAACCCGCTTTAGCTTTTCGGGTGTATCAATATTGCCCTCAGCAATTACCTTGTGCTTTACCTTGCTGATAATTTCTCTGAGAATAGCAAAATCATCAGCGTTGATTTTGTCGTTTTTACTTTGCTCTGTGTAGCCCACCATAGTTGTGCCAATAAAGTCAAAGCCCAGTTCGTCAGCGTGTACTGCCTCGGCTACTGTGGAGCAGTCTGCCATGAAAAGCTGATGTGGATATTTGGCCTTTGCCTCATGGAAGAAATCATCAAGAGTTTTGCCTCCAGGCCGGGTGGATATGGTGGCATCCATAGCAATGATTTCTGGCTTTACCTCCATCAGTTCATCAATTTCTTTCATGGTTGGGGTGATGTAGATAATGGAATCCTCATAATCTCTTTTGACAATGCCGATAATAGGCAGATCTACATTCTGCTGAATCTCAGCAATATCCTCCTTGGTGTTGGCACGAATGCCGCTGGCGCCACCCTGTTGAGCGGCCAGAGCCATACGGCCCATTATAAATGAAGAATGAAGTGGCTCATCGGGTAGAGCCTGGCAGGAAACGATTAATTTGCCTTTTAGGCTGGCAATCTTTTCCTCTAGTATTTTAGCCATATTTCTTCCCCCTTGGTATTAGTTTTCTTGCTTATGGCTTCATTATATGGGCTATGAAAGAAAGTGTCAATGTTTGAGTATAAACTAGAAAGAACTTTCAATAAGTGTTGAAAATACACTGAATCTAGGGGTTGGGGTAGGAAAGAACTTTCCAAAAGGCAATAAAAAAAGAAGGAACCAAAGCCCCTTCTTTAGGAATTATGTTACATTAGTGAATCATTGCCAGTTGATGTTATCAGGTGGAACGGCAAGGCCTACGCTTGTATTGATATTATTACTCCCCGAACCATTACCGAATACATTCTCATGGACATAGGTGCCCTTGCCAGTAATTTCCAAGCCCTTGGCAGCAATGGAGCCATAAAATTTCAAGCCTTCATCATTAATATGGACTTTGGCATTGGGAGCGTAAATAATGCCACGGAATGAAGCATTATTAGCCTCTATATTAATTTGCCCTGTACCTGTATAGACAAATACCACTGGTCGAGAATCCGAGGTATCAGAGGATGAACATTGGAGAGTAAGTTTAGACCAAGGGTCGCAAACTACATAAAGAGGAGATTTGTCTGAGGTGGCAGGTAGCTGAGAAGTTATTTTTAGCTCTGGATTGGTGCCACTCTTGTTGTAAATGTAGTTTTTGCCATAGAAATAAGCTATGTCAGAAATATCTGTACCATTACTCCAATTGTATTCTTTGCCTTGATAGCTATTGACACCTGCCATAATGCCAGATAGTTTTTCATCTAGGGAGAGATCCACATCATGATCTAATTTTACATATTTACCATCAGCAATAGCATCCTTAACATAGGTGTATTTGCCATTTTTGAAGCCATCGCGAGCTTCTGTATCCAATAGTTCATGGGTGTAGTTTTTGCTCATATTGGCATCCGGACCAATACCTGCAATACGTCCGTGGTAAAAGGAGGAGTTGCTAATAGATGATATACCTGCATTGTCTGGGTTTTGATTGGCATTAATGGAGCAGAACCCATCAGCTCCGAAGGAAAATAGATTGTCAAATATGCCGCCTTTTCCACCGCTGTAGCTAATAGAGGCTACGGCATCAGCAGATACATTAACTGTATCTCCTACATTAAACAATCTGAGAAAGTATACAGGAACTTCCTCGGTCAAAAGAACCCTGTAGTAGGTATTGCCATCATCAGCAATTCTGGCTTGGTAGATGCGTTCAAGATCTGTGGCATTGGCGATATTATCATGGAGGGAAAATTCAGCAAAATTATCAGCATTTTTATGTTTTTCCGGCGTATCACCATAGTCGCGGTAAGCATATGCTCCAGAAATTGCTGCCGCATCTGCTGCGTTTTGCAACTTTGATTTATGCATATACATATTACCAAAATCCACAGTAAAGCCACAGGCAGCTATTAAAAGTGGCAGCAGCACTGCTGTAAATACCAAAATTTGTCCCTTTTGCCGGCACTTATCCCAATGTGCTAAGCATTTTCTCCATACACCTGTCATGTAAAGAATCCCCCTTTTGACAGTTATTTTCCCTTAATCCTGTTTTTTCAATTCTGCTATTTTTCTTTCATGAGCCTTGACAGAAAAATTCAGTCTAGCTCGTTCCTCCTCAGAAACAGTATCATCCTTGGCTGTGGCGGTTAGATAATTCTGAATCCGCTTTTTGCGGGCAGAGAGGGCCTTGATTTCATCGGCCAGAGGCTTTGGCTCTCTCAGGGCTTCTCCATAGATGGTGTGGATATTGTCAATAATGTGCTGGGCATAACCTCGTTCGGCAGAAGCCTTTTCCAGATAGCGGGCCACCCCATAGATAATCTCATAGGGATCTCTAGCCTCCTGAATCCATTCCAGCAAATCCATTTTGATGCTTTCCTGCACCCCATGAGGAGTTTGAATCAATTCCTGAACATTTTCTTCCTCCGACATTTCGTGTACTCGCTCCTTTCCATAATGTATACCCATATACATTATATCAGCAGTTGGTCAAGGAAACAAATTATGTTATAATTAACCACAGTAACTCTCGATTTATCCACAGAAAACTGTGAGTTATTCAGGGATAAGTCTAGAGTTATTCACTATTTTATGCACAATGGAGCATTTCCTGTGGATAAGTTATTCAGACTATCCACAGAAAGTCCAAAATATATGTGCATTCTGGAGGAATATTTTATGGAAGAAAAGAAGGAATTGCAGCGGGGGCTAAAGAATCGTCATCTGCAAATGATGGCCTTGGGCAGTGCCATTGGTACAGGTTTGTTCTATGGTTCTGCCTCCACCATTTCCCTCACAGGGCCCTCTGTTATGGTGGCCTATCTCATTGGCGGCATTGTAATTTATTTTATCATGCGAATGCTGGGGGAAATGGCTGTGGATGAGCCAGTATCTGGCTCTTTTAGCTATTACGCTACCAAATATTGGGGGCCATTCCCAGGGTTTCTCTCTGGCTGGAATTATTGGTACTGTTACATTATGGTAAGTATGGCGGAGCTAACGGCAGTAGGTATTTATATAAATTATTGGTTGCCTGATGTACCCCAGTGGTTATCGGCTTTGATTTGTCTTTTGGCTATTACAGCCATTAATCTGGTTAATGTAAAGGCCTATGGCGAAATGGAATTTTGGATGGCTTTGATTAAGGTTGTGGCCATTCTCAGCATGATTATCCTAGGGGCTTATTTGATATTTTCCAATCCCGCAGGTTTTCCTGACAATATGAGCAATCTTTGGGCCCATGGGGGCTATATGCCTAACGGAATCTGGGGCTTGATGATGGCCTGCGTAGTGGTTATGTTTTCCTTTGGTGGTATTGAGCTTTTGGGTATTACAGCCGGAGAGGCAGAGGATCCGGATAAATCTATTCCTCAGGCTATCAATCAGGTTATTTGGCGTATTCTGATTTTCTATGTAGGCACTATGTTTATTCTTATGTGCCTGTGGCCTTGGAATCAGGTTGGCATGGAGGCCAGTCCTTTTGTGCAGATTTTTGATAATGTAGGTATTCCAGCGGCAGCTCATATTCTCAATCTGGTGGTGTTGTCTGCGGCTATTTCCGTGTATAATTCTGCTATTTACAGCAATTCCCGGATGCTTTATGGCCTGTCTGACAAAGGAGATGCACCAGCTGTTCTCCACAGGCTTTCCCATCGGGGAGTACCGGTTACCGGCACCCTGATTTCCTCTGGCATTACCTTTATTATTGTTATTATGAATTATCTGTTTCCTAGTCAGGTATTCATGTATCTTTTTGCGGTGGTAATTATTTCTGCGGTTATTAACTGGGTTTCCATTACTGTTACCCATATGAAATTCCGTCAGCATTGCATCAAAACAGGTCATCCTGTGCCACATTTTCATTCCTGGCTCTATCCTTGGATGAATTATTTCTGCCTAGCCTTTTTGGCAGGAGTAATCTTTATGATGACACAGATTCCAGATATGCAGATGGCTGTCTGGGCTTTGCCAGTATGGCTGTTAGTGCTGTATGCTGGCTATCGGTTTAAAAAGAGTTAAAATAGTGCTATAATATGTTCTATAAGAAAGGGGATATTGTGGAAGGCTATGCTATGGCAAAATTTGGAGGTTTTCTGCAATAAAAGAAGAAATGGAGTCTATTTACAATCGTATTAAAAATGCCATGACGGCAGAGGGGACTATGCCGAAGGATTTTGTCCTGCGGCCTAAGATGCAGGATGGCAGACAGTTTGCTGATGGTGCTATTGATGGCACTATTCGCTATTATATGGGGCCTGCGGGCAATACAGATATTGAAATGCTTACCCAGGCTTTAAAGCTGGCTTCCGCAGATAAATTTGAGGATGCCGCCAATGCCTTGATTACTTATTTTGCTCAGGGAATTGTAATGCTGCCAGTTATGGACAAGGTGCAGGAGTGGATTTATCATCATCCCCAGGAGCTTTCGCCAGAGAATTTGGGACGGTTTGCCATGACCTTGTTGTTGCAAAGTCCAGATACAGAATCTGTAAAATTTGCTCTGACTATTCTGGAGGTATTGGAGCAGGAGCCTAGTGAGGATTTGCAGGAACTGCTGTTAACCTTGGCAGCCTGTGAGGAACTGACCTTGTTCTGTCTCTTTGCTTTGGGAGGCTATGACAATGCTAATGATATTTATTTCCAGTTGGCTCAGAAGCTAAAGGGCTGGGGGAGAATCCATGCCATTAGTATGCTAAAGCCTGCTAATGAGGAAAATCGCAGCTGGCTGCTGACTGAGGGCTGGCAGAATAGTATTATGCCGGAGTATTCAGCTATTACCATTATCAAGCGTACCAAGCTGGCAGATTTACTGCAACAGGTAGAGGCTGGTCAGGATGCCCAGCTAGTAAATCAGGCTGGCAATCTTATTGGCTATGCCTTGCAGGAGGAGCCAATTGCAGGCTTGTCCGGTTATAAGCGGGCTGGAGAATTACTGCAGGGCTATCTGTCTAAGGCAGAGCAGGTAGAGCTAAGTGAAGCCAACCGTCAGAAATTGCCAGAAATCAAGACCTTTATCGAAAACAGCCAGCTAGATAACAAATGGCAGTTAGTAGAGATGTGTAACAATATTTTAGGCTAAAGAAATCAGAAATAACCGCACAGTTTGCGACTTGGGGCGGTTATTTCTGTTTACGGGCAATAAAAACCCGCAGAGGTTCACATTATGTGAATTTCTGCGGGTTTTTATTTTCTTTGAATGGGGTTTCAACGAGGGGGGAGATATTAGCTCCACCCTGTCATTGGCACAGTTTCCCGCCACCTATAGAGGTGGGGGACATCGGACACCTCGTTATAACAAAACACAATATAAATAACAATAAATATGTCGATATCATCCCAAAACGCCGGAAAACCACTGCCTTTAGATATGGGGAGTGTCATGTCTGCAAGGTGTAGAAATTTGATGTTTTAGACTACATATATGTCTTGCAGGGGGGGACATCTATGCTATAGTAGTTCTCTGGAGGGATGATATGTGAATTTTATGGTTAGATGTTTTAAGGGCAAATATTTTAGGGATGCCATGATAATGCTATCTATTATGCTGGCAGTATTTTTTATCACTGAAAAAGGAATATCCTCATCTGGAATCGGGTTATTTGTAAGGAAAAGTATCATATGTTCATTGGTGCTGTATATTGTACAGATTGTGGTTAAAGAGAGATTCTTTTCCAAACATTGGCTTATGGCACATGGACTAATTTGCTGGGAATATTTGTACATTTTTGTGCAGGCGGTATTTATTAACCAAGGTGCTATGGGGCAAATTTATGAAAACGAAATTTTTATTGGCTCCTACGGAGCTGCGGGTTTGATTTTTTTGCAATATATTCAAGATAATTATGTAAAAAACGAATTTTTGGTCACAGTTCTAGATTTGCCCAAAGTGATATTGACAGTTATTCCAGTGATTACATTTATTCATTGGGGGATATATGGTTATAATATAGGATTTGAGGAAATGATGGCTGTACAACAGACATCATTTCGGGAAGCTGCTGAGTGGTTGGCAGTATATGTGGGAATGTTGCCAGTTTTGGTGTTGTTATTGGGGATATTGGCAGAATTTTATGTTTTCCATATCCTGCGCAAGAAAATAGTAACAAGAAAATTTGATTATTTTCCAGAAAAAAATAGAAAAAAATATTTAGTTATCATATTAGCTATTTTATCCTTTTATTATCCAGGGAAAATCATTGCTGAATCTGACTGGACAGGACAATATATTAAAGCTGTTGTATATGAAAAAAATATTGCCCAATATGTGAAAAATATGGAGCAAAAATCAGCTGTAATAGAGTTTAGAGATAATAGCATGATTAGCAGTGTTCCCCATACGGTGGTTGTTGTAATAGGTGAATCAGCGAATAGAGACAAACTGCATGCATATAATGCAGAATATCCATTTGCTGATACGCCTTGGATGGATAAAAACAAGGGAAATGAGAATTTTGTATTTTTTGCAAATGCTTATGCCTGTCAAAGCATGACTCTTCAAGTACTTGAACAAGCTTTGACAGAGAAAAGTGCTTACAATGATAAAGAGTTGTTGGAAGCAATGAATTTTATTGATATTGCCAAGGCCAAGGGGTATAAAACCTATTGGATTACAAATTTAACGGGCAACAATTCCGGCTCATTTTATGGCATGATTGCCTCTAGAGCAGATTGTGTTTATCGAGAAAATGCTGAATATGATGATAATATGCTTAAATTTTTAACTCAAATTAATCCAGCTGAAAATAACTTGATTGTATTTCATGGTAATGGCAGTCATGCAAGCTATGCAGCACGTTATCCAGCAGAGGATGCTGTTTTTGCAGATGGTACGGTGGAATCTGAATATGCTAATTCTATTCGCTATGTAGATAAGTTTTTAGAAAGTATATATGAATTTGGTATCAATAATCTTAATTTACAATGTATGTTTTATTTTTCTGACCATGGGGAGAATTTAAAGACAGGTCACGGACCTAGCGATAAAGATTTTGTCAAGGTACGCATACCAGTAATGATTTATACATCCCCAGAATATAGAAAGAATAATCCTGAACTTTGTACTGCATTATATCAACACAAGGAGAATTTTTTTACTAATGACATGATGTATAATACTATCTGCGGTATGTTAAAGGCTAAATCAAATTTCTATGATGCCAAGGAAGATTTATCAGCATCAGATTTTGCCTACCATAAAGATGATTTATATACTTTTGGCAAAAAGGCAAAGGTTATAGATGATCCTGCTTTGCATTGAATAAACTTTGCTGAACTGCAAAGAAACTTGTTAGAATAGTGTTCTTTTTGTCAACAAGGACTTGCAAATAACACGATTGAAAGGTATAATTATTATAAAGAAAGTGCTACCGATAGACGGTTAGCCCATATATCTGTTCAGATTTAACCGCACAGTTTGAGAGCTTGGGCGGTTATTTCTGTTTACGGGCATCTTTGCCCATCATGTAGCCTAGGCCAAAAATGGTTGCGGTGTAACCAAGTACACCTAGCAAATCCAAAATAGACATGGCATCACGCCCTCCTATATTTATTCCAGCAAGCTGGTTTCTATATAATCGGAGGGTAACAGTCCCTCCGGAGAGGGCCAACCGCCTACCGTTATGGTAGCACCACTTTCATTATAACATAATTGTCTTGTAAATGTCTTGTAATTATAAAAACCGCAATTTATTCAATTATAGTGAATAAATTGCGGTTTTTATTGTTTATGATATTATACTCCGAAGAGCAGGACTACGCCGCCCATAGTGCTCATGCCTACAATGCAGAATTTTAGCACTGGGCGAGGGGCTAGATGGGTTAGCTTGGCCCCCAGATAGGCTCCAACAAACTGTCCCACCAGGGTTTGCAGGAAAATAGCCAAGTCCAGCTGGCCCTGGAGAATATATCCCAGCCCTCCAGCTACAGAAATGGGCAATATTACCATCATGCAGGTACCAATGGCCTGTATCAAAGGCACCCCGAAGATAATCAGCAGGGTAAGCTGAATAAAGGCGGCGGCCCCAATGCCAAAGGCACCAGAAATAAAGCCATTAACAGTACCAGCTAAAAGACCATAGAGATACAGCTTTTTGCCATCTAATAAATGGTCGGGAAAATGGAAGCGGGCATTGAGCCAATCGGAGTGATAAACCTTCAAATAAAGTAAAACCGCTGATAAAAGCATAATATAGCTGGTCATATATCGCACCAGCTCGGCATCCAGCATCATGGAAACATTGGCACCAGCAAAGGAGCCTACAACGCCACCGATACCCAGAACAGCACCGGTTTTGACCACTACCTCTCCTTCTTTGAAGTGGCTATAAGCGCCAGAAAGACAGGTAAAAATCATAGCGGTCAGAGCCACAGCCAAAGCCTCATGCATAGGCACATGGAAGCCTACCACCAGCATGGCAATGGTTACACCGGCGCCACCGGCACCAACAAAGCCGATTACAGCTCCTAAAAGCAGCATGGCAAGAAAAAGCATGAAATCATATCCTTTCTATACAGTAAACATACTCCCGCCTATAGAGGCGTGAGCTTCCTGCTTAAATCCTTCCAGAGTCAAATTCTCCAGAAGCTGTTGCTAACTAAACTAAATAGTAGTAACAAGCCCTGCTATTATAGCACAAAAAACAACTTCATAGTGTATACAATTTCTTTTCATAACATTTTGCTTTCTTGACAGTTAGAGGGCCAAAGGATATAATACTAATGCAGTGTAATTGTACGACTGCGAATAGATTCTCTAGTAATTACATATATGCTGATATAGCACAGTCGGTAGTGCATCGGATTCGTAACCCGAAGGTCGCCAGTTCGATTCTGGCTATCAGCTCCATAAAAAATAACAGGCTGTCCCGTTGGGGGGCAGCCTGTTTTGTATTTAGTGGCTTTGGTTCATATTATCCAGCAATACCTGTTTCAGTTGGTTCTCAATAGTGGCCAGCTCCTGCTGGGCATTCTGCCGGGCAATTCTGCCCTCCTGCTGAATTTTCAGGGTTTCGGTCAGGGTAGTTACCAAATCCTCATTAACCTTTTTTACGGTTTCCATATCTACAATACTGCGATTGTTTTCCTTGGCTGTTTCAATGGTATTCAGCTTCAGCATTTTCGCATTTTTTCTTAACAGCTCATTGGTGGTATCAGAAACAGCCTGCTGCATTTTCAGCACATTCTGCTGTCGGCTAAGGCCCAGGGCAATGACAATTTGATTTTTCCAAAGGGGAATAGCATTGTAAATAGCTCCCTGCACCCTTTCCACCAGAATCTTGTCGTTATTCTGAATCAGCCGCAACTGAGGAGCGGTTTGAATAGCAATGGTTTTGCTGATTTTCAAATCGTGGATTTTCTTTTCAAACCTGTCCACATTGCTTTCAAAATCACTAACTACCTGGGCTGCCATTGGATCAGTAGAGTTAGCTGCATCCATGCGCAGTTTAGGGAGAACCTGATTCCGCATTTCTGTCAGCTTTTCCTCACCAGCCTGAATATAAAGCTGCAGCTCCTTGAAATAAGCCAGATTTTTTTGATAAAGATTGTCAAAGAGAACAATATCCTTCATCATGGTGGTCTTGGCCTTTTCCAGCTCAGACTGGATTTTGGCTACCTTGGTAGAAAGCTTTTCATAGGAGCTAAGCATATTTTCTCCCTTGTTCACCAGAGAACCAATGAAGGGAATTTTTTTCACAAAGCTGTCATTTTGGCTTTCAGAAAAATCGTTGATTTTTCCCGAAAGGTCTGTAAGGAGTTCCCCTACCTGACCGCTGTCCTTGGTGCGAACCTGACTAAGAAGGCTATCGGAAAAAGCTGCCATGTCTTTTTGGGCTGTAGAGCCAAATTGCAGGGCATAGCCGGAATCCATCAAATTGATTTTTTCTTTGATTTCCTCTACCTGCTGGCGTTGGGCGGGGGTAAGGGCTTCTGTCTGGGCTGTAACCTGCTGAATTTCCTGTTGTTGATTCATAAGGACTGGCTGGGCAGCAGCTTCGGTTTTTTTGGCCTGCAGCAAATCTTCAAGACTAATATCTGGCATAAATTTCATCCTTTCTATTTTTGAAAACGACCTCTAGGACGGCCATGACAGCCCTGTTTTTTGCCACAAGCATCAAAAGGGCTGTCTATACGAAAATCAAGGCTATCAGAGTCGGCAGGTTCTTCTCTGGGGATATCTGTTGGTTGGGAACTATGGGAGGCTTTGTTGGAAATTCCCGCATCAGACATAATCTGCCTGGCCACCTGCAGCTCAGATTTCATTTCCATAATCTTGTCCGAAACCATGCGGCTAAACTGAGCCTCATAGGCTTCATCAAAGGATTCCAGTGTAATTTTGGTTTTGGCTTTGAGCTGGTTAATCTCTGGGGTGTTCAGATTCATTTCCTCAAATTCCAGAAATTGCTGGGAAAGACTCAAGGCTCTATCCTGATAATAATTAATAAACTGATCTGCCAAGGCCACCTTTTCGGGATGATACTTCATATAATTCAGCATTTTGAAGGCAATAGCCTGCATTTTTTCCAGCTGTCCAATCAGCTCCTTGTCGGAAAGCTGGCGGATAATTTCATTTAGGTGATTGTAATCAGCTACAGCCTTTTCGTAGCTTTCCTGGGCAAAATCGCTGACCGTATTTCCCTCGCTGGTTTCAGACAAGGTGGCAGGTTTTACGGAAGGCAGAGCCTTGGCCTTTGCCTGACTTTCCTGCCATTTGGGAAGCCAAAGCTTGCGGCTGCCAAATATGCAAAGCACCAGACCTATTAATCCCATTATTATGGCAGGCAGAAATTTTCCTGCGAATAAACCGCCTACAAAGCCTATGCATAAAACAAATCCTGTGGTAAACAAGAAAAAATCTAAAGCTGCTGAGCAAATATCTCTAAATACTTTTTTTATAAAATCCCACATAAAAATCCTCGATTCTTTTACCATATATCTTTTAAGTATATTTTAATCTCTCTTATTAAGTAAAGCAAATTTTATTAGTTATTGACATATGCCATAAAAGGTACTATATTATTATTGACATATGTCATAAAAGGTGCTATATTGGCACTGATAACAATTTTCAATCAGTATTTTTACGAGGTAGTCTATGCAAAAGGAAAAATATCTTATTACCGGCATGACCTGCTCTGCCTGCTCCGCCAGAGTGCAAAGAGCGGTAGACAAGCTGCCGGGGGTACATGAGGCAGTGGTTAATCTTCTAACTAATAGTATGCAGATAACCTATGATGAAAAACAGCTTTCTTCCGCAGATATTATCCAAGGGGTGGAAAAAGCTGGTTATGGAGCGACTCTCACTGGCGCGGCTGGTCAGGGGGCGCAGAAAAGTTCTCCTACAGCCTCAGAGGGAGAAAATGTACTGGATAAGGAAGCGGCCAGCATGAAGCGGCGGCTTATCTGGTCCATAGTATGCCTGCTTCCTCTTATGTATATAGCCATGCATCATATGCTGTTGGAATGGTTTGGACTGCCAGTGGCTGCCTCCTTTAAGGCGGTATTTCATGGCCCAGAAAATGCCATAACCTTTGCTTTTGCCCAATTCCTGCTAGCCTGTCCTATTTTACTTCTGAATCGCAAGTATTTTATTAACGGCTTTCGGAATCTTTGGCAGGGTGCCCCCAATATGGACAGTTTGGTGGGCATGGGGGCGGCAGCCTCGGTAATTTTTGGCATATTTGCCATTTTTCGCATGAGCTGGGGACTGGGCCACGGCGATATGGCCTTGGTGGAGGAATACAGCCAAAACCTTTATTTTGAATCTGCTGGTATGATTGTCACCTTGATTACGGTGGGTAAATATCTAGAGGCTAGAGCCAAAAACAGTACCGGTGAGGCGCTGAGAAAGCTGATGCAGCTAATGCCGGCCAAGGTCTTGGTTATCCGGCAGGGGCAGGAGCTGGAAATTCCCGTAGAGGAGCTGGTGGTAGGAGAAGAAATTGTGGTGAAGCCAGGGGGAACTATTGCCGCAGATGGTGTGGTAATTTCTGGCAGTACCATGGTAGATGAAGCTGCCATTACGGGAGAAAGTATCCCTGTGGTAAAAAATCCAGGGGATAAAGTAGTTTCTGCCACCCTGAATCAGAATGGCTATATTCATTTCCGGGCGGAGCGAGTAGGCAGTGAATCCACCATTAGTCAAATTATTCAACTGGTGGATGAGACCAGTAGTTCCAAGGCGCCTATTGCCCAAATTGCCGATAAGGTGGCTGGTGTGTTTGTGCCAACAGTTATAGCCATTGCTATTCTGGCAGGAGGGATTTGGCTGGCTATGGGAGCAACGGTGGAATTTGCCTTTTCCATTGCTATTTCAATTCTGGTAATTTCCTGCCCCTGCGCCTTGGGGCTGGCTACACCGGTAGCTATTATGGTAGGTACTGGCAAGGGAGCTCAGCGGGGAATTTTGATTAAATCCGGTGAGGCCTTGGAGCAGGCCCATCATATAGATACAGTAGTATTGGATAAAACTGGCACTATTACAGAGGGAAAGCCTCAACTGGTGGATATTATTTCTTTGACTGTAGACAAAGAGGAGCTTTTGGCCTTGACTATGGCTTTGGAAAAAGCCAGTCAGCATCCTTTGGCTCAGGCAATTATTGACTATGGCAAAAAGACAAATGTACCTACCTACGAAGTTGTTGATTTTGCCAGTGAAAATGGGCGAGGAATTTCCGGCGTAGTGCAGGGACGAAAGGTATATGTAGGAAATGCTGCTTACATGGAGGCTTTAGGGATAGCTATAGATGAACAGCAGTCTGCTTTAACAAGGCTTTCCCAGCAGGGAAAAACTGTTTTGCTGGTGGCAGGAGAAAACCAGCTTTTGGGTATGCTGGCAGTAGCTGATAAAGAAAAGTCCTCTAGTCTGGCGGCAGTTCAAGCTATGCAGACTATGGGGCTGGATGTTATTATGTTGACAGGAGACAATCAGCAAACAGCTCAAGCTGTGGCAGATAGGGTAGGTATTGACCAGGTATTTGCTCAGATATTGCCCCAGGATAAGGAAAAAATAGTTCACAAGCTGCAGCAGCAGGGGAAAAAGGTAGCTATGGTAGGAGATGGCATTAATGATGCTCCCGCCTTGGCCAGAGCTGATGTGGGCATAGCCATTGGAGCAGGTACGGATATAGCCTTGGAAAGTGCCGATGTGGTGCTGGTAGGTAATGATCTTTTGGCTGTGGTGGACACCATCAAGCTAAGCGGTGGGGTAATCCGCAATATCAAGGAGAACCTTTTCTGGGCCTTTATCTATAATATTATCGGTATCCCTCTGGCGGCGGGACTGCTTTACCCTGGCTTTGGCCTGAAGCTGTCCCCTATGATTGGAGCCGCGGCCATGAGTATGAGCAGTGTCTGCGTGGTGCTGAATGCCCTTAGACTAAAGGGATTTCGGTTTCAACACGGTAATTCTGTCCCTCAGAGCAGGGATTGGAAGGAAATAGAAGCAAATGAAAATTCATTAAATGCAGGAAAGGATGAAGTGAAAATGAAAACGGAATTGAAAATTGAAGGTATGATGTGTCAGCATTGCCAGAAGCATGTTAATGATGCTCTAAGCAAAATGGAGGGAGTAGTTTCTGTAGATGTGAATCTGGAGGCCAAAACTGCTACTGTAGAAGCTGGCCGTGAAATTTCCCGTGAGGAATTTAAAAAGGTAATTGAAGAAGCTGGCTATGAATTAGTGTAATTACGGTTTTCTTCGGAGGCTTTAAAGACCTGCAAACAGCGGTTAAATTCGCTGTTTGCAGGTTTTTTTAATTTTTTTAAAAAAAGTGTTGACAAAGTTCTTAGAAAAATGTATTATATTCCTTGTCAGTCACGCAGAGCACTGACAAACACAGTAAATATGCGGAAATAGCTCAGTTGGTAGAGCATCACCTTGCCAAGGTGGGGGTCGCGAGTTCGAGTCTCGTTTTCCGCTCCATATCATGCGGAAATAGCTCAGTTGGTAGAGCATCACCTTGCCAAGGTGGGGGTCGCGAG
>ERZ1026776.189-NODE-189-length-46789-cov-58.328005_pt1 | contig 46789 bp, 32 predicted proteins | sample MGYA00380125_ERZ1026776 | MGnify/ENA primary metagenome ERZ1026776 (study PRJEB33269, sample SAMEA4719761) | human gut metagenome | biome: human-associated habitat; feature: organic feature; material: feces | place: Cameroon | collected 2013-10 ...
AAGTAAATTAGTAAAACAACAAGAAAAGTGTAAAGTAAAATCAGTTAAAGTCAAAACATGCATCTTTGGGTTGCAATAGTGCCACTTTTACACACCAATAGTGGCACTATTGCAATACAAAAGCGCCACTTTTACATACCAATAGTGGCACTATTGGAGTGGAAAAGAGGCGTTTCTTGTATATCATGGGGGCAAAAACGTTGAAAAACACCATAAAAACCGCTTCAGAAATCTCTAAAAGCGATTTTTATTTTGTAACGGATTTTTACCATTTGTACGATATTTGCATGGGACTTGAAGATTAGCCTTTTCTCGCTATTTTTTGAGTTTTGACTCCCTAATGTTATAATCATTTATGTACTTTTATGTACGAGTTAAGCAGAAAGCTATTTGTGACAACAAAAGGTATGTGGAGAAAGGTTTTTGTTGGTTTATTTCAACGAAAGGCTACATTTCGTAAACGAAGAGGATTGGATAAGACAATGAAGAGAGAATGTTTACATAGAAGAGAAGAAGAGATAAAGCATAAATGTAATAAAAAGAAAAAGACAGCGCTTTATCAAAAATGGTAAAACACTGTCTTTATGTATTTATGCTTCAGTGATGACATTAAAGGTTATCCATCAGACCATCAAGTACAGAAGTGGAGTTGTTGAATTCCTCGCTCTCAAGCTCTGCCTTAATCTTAGATGTGGTTTCGGCAGTAGCTTCGCCGAGATTTATGGCAAGATCCTTCAAGTCCTTTGAGTCAATCTTGGCTGAAATAGGATTGCCTTCCTTGTCGAAGTTGCGCTCATAAGCCTCAAGTACTTTCTTCTGACGCTTGAGGTCTGCCTTCAAACTAATGGCTGTAGTGATGTCGCCAACACTCAGTCCAAGACCTGTAGCAGCACCAATCAAGGTTGACTTCAACTTGTCCTTACCGCCTGTCAAAGCTCCAAGCACAGCTCCTCCACCAACTTTCGCAACGATGATGCCCACCTTCTTGTTAACGGTGGCAATCTGTTCCTTTACAGCCTCAGAGCTTACCTTCTGACCGTCCTGGTCAACGAGGAATACGCGGAACTTCTTGTTGCCGCTCTCATCAAGAATTTCATTGCCTTCGTCGTCTACTTCGTAAACAGCCTTGGCTGAATAGAATTTCACCTTGCTCCAGTCAACGGTGGTTGAGTCCGACTCTGGATTTGCAGTTGTGTTGCCGTCAGTAAGGCTATTGGAAGTAGTACCAAGAACCTTGTCACTGGCATCAAGAACCTTGTTTGTGGTTTTCTCCACCTTGTCCAATCCCTTTGACAACTTCTTAAGGAAGCCCTGCGCATTCACAGAAGAAGAACAAAAAAGAAGCGCCGCAACAGACACAATCTTTAAAACTGATAAATGTTTTTTCATACGTCTTTTTGTTTTAATTATTAATTATGTTATAGTTTTTTCTCTTATTTCTACTTCTTATCGCGTGCATACATCTTGACACTGAAACGACGCATCTTATAGTCGCCGACAGACTGATTCATGATGTCCACCATATCCTTATACATAATACGGATGGCACTGTCCTGAACAGGACGGAAGAAGATGCCGACGGGAAGTTCGTCGCGCTTAAGATGGAGGTCTTGCACTCCCGTATTGTCTGTGGCACCCAACTGGCGGAACTGGTCACCGTGCTCACTTATCAGCTTGGCAAACTTCTTGTCCGAAGAATACGTATTGATGGGCAATTCATCACTGCCATAATATCCCCAAATCTCAACATTGGTGAGCGGGCCGACATCCTCTGCGCCAACACGTCCAACAATCCATCTCGACACCTTGAAGCGGATATCAAGCGGCATTGAAGCCACGAACTTCTCAAGTTTGGCTATGCGTGCGGTGTAATATTCGCAAGGATTATACTTGTTTGCCACCTTCATGAAGTCCACGGCTGCATTGGCATATTCAGCCACCTTAGCCTGTGTGGCGTCCTCACCTTCACGCAGTTCCATCATCTTCTTGACAGCAAGTACGGCAAGACGCTCGTAGGTGAGACAAGTGTCGCACTGCGCCAAGCTCGCCTTTATCACAGGTAACATATCTGCGGGAGTGTCGTCAGCCTTCAGGGCATTGCGGAACGCATTCTTGGCATTCTCATACTGACGCAAGGCAAACTCTCTGCCGCCCTCGTCCATGAATCCCACACACTTCGAGCGGTCACGATACTTGGTCTTGTTAAGCAGAAGAATGCCGTAACGCTTCTTCTGACACGGCTCCATTGCGCTTACGTCAATATGGAGGTGGTTGGTTTCGTCGGCATAAACCTCAATGTATCCTATCTTGCGATAGTTGTCGATGGCGGTCTCCAGTTCTGCCTCCATAGCGTCCAGACGGTCATAGTCGGCATCGGTCTTCTTTGCCTTCGCGTCAAGGGCGTCAATGTCCGCCTTTATCTTCTCCACCTGCGCCCGGGTGTCCTTCACTTTCTGAATGGGGAAGATGATGGTGGTGACAAGGATGCTTTGGTCAGAACTCTTACGAGCTGTCTCAATCTTTGCCCCGAGCAATGGACTGCAGTCGGTTCGAAGATTCTGCAGGGTGGAAGTTATTTCCACTGCGGCAAGGGTCTTGTCGGTGATGGCATCGTTGCCGGAAGTCTGATCTATACACTCAATAGGTGTGCTGACCTCCTCCACAGAATAAGCCTTAAGCCAACCGCTTGACACTTCTTCGGTGATGGAAGTGAAGTTGATGTCGCCACGCTTGCTGACATAAACCTTCGGTGTGGTCTGCACTTTACGGTCGACAATCACTTCATACTCGTACTTTCCTGCCGAATTAATGCCCTTGGGTACAAAATCGTAGGACGCGGCGTTCGATACGGAAGCCACAAGATTGGAAATATTAGAGACGAGCAATATGCCACCTTTGCCTATAATCTCACACTCACGGTCGTTCTCTTCCGACAGACGAGTGCTCGATATATACTTTGATTGTGCTCCTGCCGACAATGTGACGGCAAGAAGCAACAACAAGGACAGTATATGTTTCATACTATACTTATATATAATAAATACGTTAATTACAGGTCGAAGCCTCCCAATGTGGTGATGCTGGCATCAGGACTCTGATGCTGTCCGCCCACCATCTCGGGCTGCCATGTACGGACGTTGATGGTAGGAGCGCTACCGTCCTCCGGGAACTTCCACAGCAGGAACAGATAACCCTCGTCGCTGTAGTTGCTCGACTTCCATGACTGGTGCAGGCGAACGCCGTACTTCTCAGGGTCGACGCTTGAGCGGGTTATGCCTGCACAACCGCCAGAGCCGTCTTCTGAATCGCCAATCTTTGTGAACTTCACGTCAATCCACTTATTACGCTGAAAGGCACGCTTGAGATTGCGGATATACTGAGCCTTGTCCTGACGCGTATACTCCACCTTGAACTTCATCTTGTCGCTGTCGCTAAGTGCTTTCTTGGCAACCACATGACCGGTGATGATGAGAGCATCATCGCTGAACACGTCCTCAATGAACTGGATGTCCTTCATGTTGTACGCCGTACGGAAACGTTCAACGTACTGCATTATTATCATCTGCTTCTCCTTCTCTACTACAGAACCGCAGTCGAGCACGCTCATACCCGACTCTGCTCCAAGACTGAATCGGAAGTCAGTAATGTTGCCGTTACGGTCGAACTCTACGCTTGCCTCCTGATAGGTGTCGTTGCCAAATTCTTCGCCTTCCGGAGTGATAATGAGCGGAATGCTTCTGACAAGCATCGTGCCGTCCCTGAATATCCACGCACGCTCCACCACTTCCTCATCGTCACAATAGAATGGAGTGACAGCCCAAAGACGCGAAAGCGACTTCTTGGCAAATTCGTTCATAGCAAGGTTCTTTACCGACACAATGGAGCGCGATTTCTGCGCCTGATTGATTTCGGTAAGCACTTTTGCAAGATTGCTTTCAGCCTTTTGCAAAGCCGCAGGACGACTCACGCCCTCATCTATAAGCAACGTCACATTGACAGCCTTAACAACAACGGCAAGCATGACTAACACTATCGTTGCAGATATCTTCTTTATAATGCTGCTTTTCATATAGCCTTATTGATAAAAAAAATGATTAACTTTATTCCTTTAACTTAAATCCAATAGCTCCGCAACCCTTATAGTTGGCAAGATCATCGGGCTGGCCCGTCTTTACATTGGCACGCTGTGCGCCCTTTGTAAGAACAGCCACAACTTTTCCCTCACGGTTATATACAGCCATATAGTAACTATCAGGGTTGACAAGCTTGGCATGACGGTCGTAGTCTACTATATCGCCCTTTTCCTTATACGAGATAATGCGCTGTGCAAGGGTTTCGTAATCGCCGATTTGTGCAAGCTCCATAACAATCGGAGCTATGGTCACCACCTTTTCCTGAGCGCCACCTTCAGCAACGTTCTCGTCCGTCAGCGCTTCCACCTTTGAAGTTGGAACATCAGGACTGGTATTGCCAATGACGGTGACGTTGTCGCCGCCGACTATGTCAGACTTCTTCACGAACACGAAACTGCGAAACATATTGCCGCGTGTGGTCGAGAGATACTGCAGCGCATAGCTGTCCTTGTTCTTGATGATGAAGTTCTTCGAGTTCTGAAGGCGCTTCTTGGTGGCAGCCCACTCATTGATGTTGTTATACAGATTTCCCTCAGCCAGATTGCGTGCGTCCTCAGGAGTCTGTGCCGTAGCCTCGCCTGTAATATAGACAGAGGTGTTGCGCTTGATGCTTGCTATCTCCTTCTTTATGTCGTCAGCATTCTGAGCTGACATTCCTAAAGTGGCGAATGCTGCGCAAACCGACAATATCATTCGTTTACTTATCATAATTGTCTTTTGTTATGTTTTGTCTGAAAAATTCCTCCGTTACGTTCTGCAACGGTATGTAAGCATACAGACGCGCCGAGATGGAGTCTTTCTTGCCTTTAAGGATTGTCAATGGGAACGTGAACGAGAGCACGTGGTTATATCCATACTGCTCATTGGGAATAAAGAGGGTTCCGCTAATAACATCCTTGCCGACTGTCTTTATGCCGCCATATACCATGCAGCCTTCCATACGACAAAGAGCCAAAAACTTAGCCAAGACGGTATTCACCACCTCTGCCTTATGTCCATACTTGTCGATGGTCAGCTTCAAGGGTAAGTTGCCTTCTGACATTCCCGTCAACATTATGTTAAGAACAGAGCGTGTAGGATGGGCTTCATCATTATAGAGTTGCCACTTGCCGTCACGCAAACGCATATACAGCTTGCTGCCTATCATGTCGCTCAGATAACATCCGTTATCGAGAATGCGAAAGCCTTCTGACTTTGAACAGCGGGCACGGCTCCAGTAAGACAATGGTGAGCCTACCTCTTCTTCAAGCGAAAGCCTGACAATGTCACGCGCCAGAATTTCTTCCAGTTCCACAGCGTCCGCTCCACGCAACAGCTGACAGTCCACCGGAACTGTCACCACCAAAGGCTTGCCTGCCACCGTAAACGTAAGCCTGTACATACGGCGAGGTATATACTCCACGGAAATGCTGGTAGAGTCGTTTATGCCGCTGAACATCGCAAGACTACCCTTCACGATGCGTACTCCGTCAATGTCCATACGCTCAGCTGGCTGTATACCGTCAAGCCTAAGGTCGAGTTCGAGCATATAGCGCTCCAGGAAGTCAAAGACTGGAGCATTGTCCTGCAAGCGCACTATCTCCCGATTGAACATCCTATAACCAATATGGCTAACGTCACCGAAAGCATTGGTACGCACGCTCAATGGCCGCCGCTTATAAAAATATGTGGTGTCATCGGAGGCATTTGTCCCCATTCTGTCAGCCACAACGAGCGAAGCGGCTGTGGCTATACGCTGCAGCTTACGTGTGCTATAATTGGCGGCTGTGCAAAGCTGCACAACCGCCATCGTTATCATTGCTATGACAATACGTTTGTTCATACTGTCAAGTTTTTAGATTAAAAAACGTGTTATGGTCTCACGGCTGTGATATCACCGTTATGATACCAGTAGCCCATGCCACCAGAAATCTTGCCATTGCGGAACTCTCCCTCAAACTTGTCGCCACGCTGAGCCTGGAAGTCCTTTGAGTTGACAATGCGTGTGCTCCTTGTATAGGTGATGGTGCCATGACCGTGAGGTACGCCGTTCTTCAGTTCGCCATAATACGTGCCGTAACCGAGATTCGCTCTGCCCACGCCGTTCTTGACGCCATTTGAGCCGCCGTCGCCACCCTTCTTCTTCTCGGCAACCGTAACGCTCATGGTGCAACTCTTGTCGCCGGCTGTTGCAGTAACGGTAACTGCGCCTGCCTTTACAGCGGTGAGCAAACCGGTAGACGAAACAGTAGCTACAGAAGCGTCTGATGACTGCCATGCTACGGTGGCTGCAGACGGTTCAACATTTACCTTCAGCTGCTTTGTGTCGCCCGCTTTCAGTTCCACCTTGGCAGTCTCGGCTGTCAATGATTTCACCTGCGCATCGTCCACGCCTCCAGGCTCTTCAATGCCGTCGTCTTTCGCCTTGATTGTGTATTCGCAGACAGCCTTGATGCCATCCTCGCCTTCCAGCACAACACGTACATTGCCTTTACCTTCCTTATTGGCTGTAACAATGCCGTCTTCCACAGACAGCTTGCCGTCCATACTTGTCTTCCAAGTCAGCTTGCCGTCACAGCCTTCCGGAGTGATGGTGGCTGTCAAGGTGTCCTTCTCGCCGACGAACAATGTCTTCTGAGTGTGATTGAGCATGATGCCTTCAGGAGAGGGTTTGCTGGAAGCACTGTAAAGAGCATAACCTCCGCCGCCAAGAACAACAGCAGCACCAGCTGCGATAGCTATGTACTTCCACCATGGTGTTTCAGGAGGAACTTCCACCAAAGTGTTCTGGTGACAATGAGGACACGGCGGTGTTCCGTCCATAGTGTCAATTGTCGGAATCTCTATGATTTCGTTTGCATCAGCTTTGGCACATCCACCAAAGTTCATGCACTTATATCTTTTTACATCTTTATTCTTAGCCATATATGTTTATATGTTATCTATATTATACATTAATTATTAGCTCAACAAGCTGTCAAAGTTAATGCCACCATAATTTTCCATTGGTGCCTTCTTCGGCTGTACGGGCTGCTGGATGATATCGAGTGCCTTCTTTGTCCAAACCACAAACTCCTGGAATTCTGCCGAACCCTGGTTGCCGCCACACTCGGGCAGAACCACCTTGCCCAGCAATTCCTGAATCTTCGGTATCAGAGTCTGCTTGCGGGTGTTGATGTTCAAGAGAGTGGTACCAGCCACATCCTCATACTTCTCCTTGAGGCTCTCGCCAAGTTCTTCGGTGAAATCCTGGCTATAGCCTATCTCGACAAACTTAGAGCCTAATGCCTGAAGCGACTCCAGTCCGAGCAGCGGATCCTTCGACACGATGCCGTAAGCCGAACGTCCCGTACCGTCCATCAAGTCGCCGTGCTTGATGTAGTCGATAGAGTAAGCTATGATGGCGTATGGCATATACAGAGCACGAATCTCCGAACCCTTCAGTTCCTGCTGCAGCTCCAGCTTGGGATAGTCGTCGCCAGTGCCCTCAGAATGGAGCACTACTCGCATCTGCTTGCCCTCGCTGCCGTTAACCAGCAGGTCGTAGCGTTCCTTGTAGAACGAGAGATACTTCAGACAGCGTATTGGGAAGCAATAGGTGATGGCCTGTACGGTCATTTCGTTCTGACGCGAACCGTTCATGTCCACACACACCTGTATGCCAGCTTCCACCGCATTCTTCAATGCGTCCTTCAGCTTGTTGGCAAACCTAACCACCTTGTCGTTGCCCTCCACCTTAGGCAGATTCACAAGCACAATCTTGCGGTCGATGTTCTGTCCTATTTCAGGAATAGGATTGTTCTCGCCGCCTACAGCGCTCTTCAGCTCATTCTCGTTAAGCTGCAGGAACACACCGCTCTCTTCGATGACCTTCTTGGCAAACACCTTCAACGACTCTTCGTCAGAATAGCGTTCGCTCAGCTGCTCAAGGATGTTGCGGTTGATGAGCTTGGTGTTGGCCTCAACCATTATTTCCTCATGAATGGCTATAGACTTCTGGCGCACTACGGTGTCCATCAAGTCTGCCAGAGAATCGCGGTCGATGGTGGCGTTTGCACGGCTGAATGTGGCGTCGGCTCCGATGGCCTCAACGATGCTTGCACGCAAAGCGTCCGCCATGCCCTTCTGATGCTTCTTGTCCTTGATGACCTGCTCTGTAAAGTTCTTCACACGCTGCTGGTCGTAGAAGCGTATTACCACCTGCTCCATATTGTTCAGTCCGTTACCCTCGTCATTGCAACGTGCTGCAATCATTGCTTCGTTGTATTCGATGGCATCGTTCAGTGTAGCCACAAACAGTTCGATGTCGCCACGCAGATTGGATATCAGGTTGCTGACCTTCGACAGCAACTGCTGGGCAAACTCGGCACCCAATACCTCACAACGTCTCTCCATGAGCTTCTGCATGATGGTGGAATGCTTGGTAAGATACTTGCCCTTCACCAGCTTCTGAATCAGAACATCAGAGAAAGCCTTCTTGTTGGCATCACGCATCTGAATCAGCTGTTCTGCCTTATTGCGTGCGTCCTGTGCAAGGGCCTCCATTGCCTTACGCTTTTTGGCTATCAAGTCGGCTATGCAGTCAACGAGCTGCAGCATATTGAAGAGCGAGAGGTCGCCGTTCTTCCATTGGTCGAAGATATACTTTTCTATACGGTCGCGTATTTCGCGTGCATGGCTGTCGCAGGCAGCCAGCTTGTTTTCATAGAATCGCACGGCGCCAAGGTTGCGGAACAGCTCATTAAATCCCTTCTCGCAAAGCGTCTCAAGCTTAGATAACGGCTGGTTTTCCTTCTCAGCAGCCATTGCCCATCTCGGTATGATGCCAGCCCAGTAGGCTGCATACGGACCAAACTTGTTCTCCTCATCCTTCAGGATAGGTATCTCAAGCTTCAGGTGCATGTCAGAAATGCGCCACTTTTCCTGATTCTCGGGCTTTGCCACTTCCGAAACATAGTCCTTGTTGGCTGGCACGTCGCGATAGCCCAAATCGTCGCTCCAGTTGCCGAAACGCATCTGCAACAGTGACTGACGACCGAATGAATATGTGAAGTACTCGATGATTTCCTCCTCAGGAATGATGATACGCTTAAATCCGAATGAGCTTACGGTCTTTGTGCGGTAAGGCACAATCGTTCCCTTCTTCGCCTTCTCGTAATATTCTGTTTTCCAGCCTGAAATGTTCTCGAAAGAGTAGCTGCGAAGAAATTCCTGCGTATTGTCATTGACATCGAGGAAGATGCGGCTGTATGTGAAGTCGGCAAGTATCTGCGGCAACTCGTGATGCGACTCCACGAGGTAGCCGTGCTCGTTGGCATTGCTGTAAAGAATGAGGCCGTCAGCCACAGTACGCACCTGGCCAAGATCCAGTCTCTCGTATTGGCCCGAAACGTCATAGGGGTTGAAGTTGCCTGAAAGCAAGGCGTTAAGCTCCTGCAGGGCTGCATAGCCGTTGGCATGGTATCTGCCGGCGTCGCTCTTGCCCGGAGGTGTAATCTCAGGCACCATGGCATTCACCACGATGGAAGTTCCGGTCTTGCCGTCCATAGACAGCGGATCCTTGAACTCTGGCAACAAACGTGTCTGGGCTATCACGTCGATGATGGAGCCAGAACCCGTACCGCCAGCCAAACCTGTAAATATATATATGTTAGTGCGCTCAGCATTAGTGATGCTGCTGACACGCTTGTAAGCGCCACGCAAAGCACTCTTGTATTTCTCCACACTCGAGCCGAACAATATTCTTCCGGCACGACGCTTCTGTGCGGCAGCTGCTCCTACCTCGCCGATGGTCTTTGCCATCACCTCGCCGTCACCAATCAAGCCCTTAAGGCCGGGATAACCCTTGGGATTGGCAAGTATGGCTTGGATGTCAACGCCCTTTACATTGACAAACTCGCTGGCAGAGAACTGTGCGTTCTTGCCCAGCACATACCAGGTCTTGTCGCCCGGCATCATCTCCTCTATGCTTGAGTCGACATAAAGGAAAGCGATAGGGAGCTTTGCGCGTTCGTCGTCGTTATACTCCTGAAAGAGTCGCTTACGAAAGGCTTTCAGCACCTTACCACCGGTACCTCCCAAGCCTATAAGAATGTGATTTTCCTTCATATGCTATTTGTTTTTTCATTAATAAATATCTGTATCGTCAAGTGAGTCTTCCAGCAAGTCGTTGGAATACCCATCCAATAAATCCCCTGTCATACCGTCTGACAAATCATATGATGACGTACGGTTTCTTGTGAGTATCATTATCGTGACTGCCACCACAAGCGAGCCAAGTATCCACCAGAAGCGGTTCCATATCCATGAGTTGATACGGTCACGATATGCATTCGCCACCACGTGCGGCAGCTCTGCCATCTTTTTGCCTTCCACGTTCACCTTGTCAATGAAAAGTCCTACCAAGCTGTTTTCAGATGCCAACTCGTCAATGATTTCCTTCGACTCATCAGCAGTGACCACACCGTTGACACCTTCTATAAGTTCCGAGACATTGTCTTCCACCATATCCACATACCCCTTGGCCTTTATCGCTCCAAACATCATCGTAAACTGCACGACAAGCATTAAGGTAAGCACCGCGCCCGTTATGTAAAAGCTGACAGACTCTACAATTCCACGGCTTATCTGTCGCAGAATCACATAAAGCAACCCCACGACAATGACCGTGAGGACAATCCCATATAAGACTGCCGTAAATGCGGAGGAGGCTAATTCGAAAAAAATCATATATTATCAAATATAACTATCAAAATAGGTTTTAGGTTCTCGGTATGCTCTCATTAATATCGATGTGCTTAAGCGGTTTCACTAAAGCACGGTTTCACTCTGCAAATATATAATATAATTATGTAACGTCCAAATTTTTCTTTAACGATTAAAAAAATTATTTAACAACGGCTCATTCATTATTAATAGCAGACTATGGCTTTATCGCCGTAAATACGCACCCACAAGCACAGCCAAACTTAAGCTTATAAAAAAAGCGGAGGTTTTTTGCCTCCGCTTTTTTATATCAGTTTACTGAACTTTCGCAAGTTCAATCAGTTTAATTTTTATGCACAGCCCTACCTTACTTGATCTGCACCTTATATGTGCTGATGCTGTCGGCTGTTATCATCTTTATTACGTATACGCCGGGGGCGAGTCCGCTGACTGCTTCGGCTGGGGTGGCTTCTGCCTTGTCAGCCACTACACGGCCGGCGAGGTCACAGACTACGATGCGGGCGGGGGCTGACGGGATGGCGTCAATGCCGGCTGCTACGGTGTTGTTTACGGCGAGAGCCACGTACTTGTCGGCGGCGCCACGCGATGTGAGGCGGACGTAAGCCTCGTGGACGCCTTCGTCAGAAGAATGGAACGAGACGGTGAACGAGCCGCCGTCTGTGCCGAGCTCTGTCGTAGAGAGCTTGAACTTCGATCTGTTCGGACCGCCAAGCTTCAGCTTCACCGGCTCGGCAAGGTTCTCTGTCGTTACGCTAATCTCATCAGAAACAGCGTCCTTGTCCACCACTGCGTTGTAAGCAAGCAGCGATGTGCTGGTGCGGATGACGGGGATGTCGGTGCGACCGTAGGTCACATCGTCGATGTAATATGTGGCAGAGTTGAGCTTGCCACGTGTTCCTGTGAAGCGGAAGCCCATGAACATCACGTCAGGAAGATCGTAATCGCGGAGGTCGAGATGATACTCATACCACTCGCCGCTCTCGTCCTTCGTGCAAGGCATATTCATTTCGATGGGCTGAACGTAAGGTTCGCCGTCCTCCATGTCTATATAGCACAGCTCCATCTTGTCCGTCTGGTTGTCCTGCAGATAGTCGCCGCGAACACGGAAGGTGAACATCTTGGATGTGGCGTTCTTGAAGTCGAGAGCCGGTGTGACGAGCATTGTCTGCATCGGAGTCTCGTCGCCGTCTGCCACCTTCGAGTCGTAAGCTGTGGCCTTAGCCACACACTCACCTGCTGACTCGTCCTCCTCGGGGAACGTATAGCCCCACCAAGCACGCTTGCCGGTCAAGGCGCTGTTGGTCCAAGCCGTGATGTGCAGCGGAGTGTTGCGTTCTGATACGTTGTCGAATGTCTCGTTGAGAAGCGTCACGGGAGAAGCTGTGCTGAGCACAAACTCGTCGCCCTCCGTTTCAGGATCGGTCTGCGAGCCTTCCGTTGCCACACCCTCGATGGGCAGCACGATGTCTTCCATGCCGAGAGCTGAGATGATGAGAGCGTTGGTGTATGTTCCGGCTGCAGTCGGAGCGAATGTCACCTTCACGACATTCTTCGAAGCCTTCATCAGCATGGTGTTGTTCACGCGGAACGCACCGGGGCTCTGAAGCGCAATCTTACCGAAGTCGGGCAGACCGGATGTGGTTATCTCAAGAGTCTGCTCCTGTGTCTCGTCCACCTTGGCTGTGAACTGTTCCAATGCAGTTGGATTGAATGTAGCTGTAGGCGGATTCTGTTCGTCAATGGCGTAAGCGTTTATGACGATGCTCTTCGAGAGTTCGGGCAGAGACGGGCAGTCGATGGAGAGATAAGCCTTATGCTTTGCCACGGTTGTGGGAGTGTAGCTCACGATGATGTCGGTCTCGCTTGTTCCCTTTGCGATGCTTGAGGTGGAAAGCTCAAACTGATTGCTTCCCGCACCGGTCAGCTCCAGCATGATGGGAGCAGGCATATTCTTGGCAGATACGTGTATCTTGGCAGCCTCAACGGTCTTGCCCACGAAGCCAGCCACCATCTCAACGGTTGTCGGCCTCACCTCAAACGAGGCTGGTCCCTGCGGCTCCATGACGGTCATGTCCTCTGCGCCACGCGGAGCGATGATAAGCTGTGTGGCGGAAGCGGAGGTAAGGATGCCGGTCAGTTCCACGTCGTCAGTAGGAACGGTCTTGCCGATGAGCGTTGTGTTCTTGAAGATGCGCACCTTTGCCTCATCATTGCCGTCAGTTACGACGGGCTGCTTCATGCCTTCAGCAAAGACAGCGTCCTCTTCCACGTCCTTAAACTTGACGCCCGTCACCTTCACCACCTTCTGTATGTAGTTCTCAGGCGCAGCCTTCATCTCTGCCAATGTAGCCTCCACAGGCTCCACGGTGTTACCCTTAGACAATACCTTGCCAAGGTTGCTGTTGAAAGCCACGGCGCTGAGTGTGCCGAAAGACTTCTGCAAGCCGAAGATGAAGCCTGTTATGCGGTCGCCAGCCTCTACGTTAAGGTCGGCAGGCAGCACGTCAAACTCGTCCACCAAGAAGATGCCTCCCGTTTCGTCCTGCAAGTAATATGTGGGATGACTTGCACCCTTGTCCACATACGTAACCGTAGCCTCACCCGAATAGCGGTAAGTGAGGCCGTCTTCCTCGTTCTCGCTATAGAGCTGCTTGATGGTGGAAATGTTGTTAGGCGAGTATGCCTCCCACGAGAGGTTTATCACGATGTCGTCCACGCCCTCGCCCTTGAGCGTCAGCGTGGCGTTCTGCTCACCTTCAGTATATACCACGTGCACGTTGAGCTTGGCTCCGTCGCCGCTCATCACGTCGTCCTTGGAGAGCACGTCAGGTGTGACGGTCACGGCAGGAGACGACGACTCTACGGTGATGTCGCCCTTAAGGTTCCCTCCCGTAACGATGATGTCCTCGCTATATTCGTCACCAATATATACCTGGCCCAATACCATGGTCTTCTTCGATACCTTCAGCACGGGCTTGGTGTCTTCGCCCTGACTGCCGAAAAGACCTGCATAAGAGTCGCTCACACGTACGGAAGCCACGTTCATCACGGGCGCCGTCGTGGAGGCGTTGGTGCCCTGACGCAGTTCCAGTCCCTGCAAGCCGTAGTTCTTCACGCCGCTACCAGTATGGTTCACGCCGTCGATGACAGCACTCGGTGTCTCAGGCTCGGTCTTGAGGCTGGCAGGATTGACATAAAGATATACGTTGTCCATACCTTTGTCCACAGCGTTTATCTCGTAACGCATCACCACAAGGTAAGTCTGACCGAGCTTCAGCGGCTCGGCGGCAAACACGGGTTTGGAAGCGCCACGCTCCAAGCCAATCTTTACCTCGTCAGCATTGTCTGCGGGAGCGAAGAACACGCGACCCAACTCTGTGGGGGATATGCCTTCTGCGATGACCGACTTCTTGGTTCGCGGCTCAAGCGCCAAAGAATATACATTGCCCTTCGGACACGCCTCCACATTGATAAGGGCTGAGAAATATACGTTTCCTTCCTTTATGCCCTCATCGTTGTCGGTGAAGCGCACATGCAGGTCCTCAGCGCTCTTTGTGGCTCCGAGGCGCACGCTCTTGCCGTCCGCCTTCTCATAATAGCCGGGATAAGTGAGCGGGGTGCCCACCACCTGAATGGGGTCGGCGGTCTGCGAGCCATAACGCACCCATCCTCCCTGGCCATAAAGATTGCCTTCAGGATAATCAAAATCATCACGAAAACTGATCTGCGCCGCCACCTTCGACGGCAACACGAAAAGACCTATCAGCAGCAGGGCCAGCCATGCCGCCATCGTCTTACTAAAAGTTAATAAATGCTTCATGAAATTGATCTTTAAGTTATAATAATGTTGTTATTTGTTGAAAGCGCATAGATAATTTGCAAAAATACGTATTTTCATACAAATCAACAACAAAAGCACAAAAGAAATACTAAAAAGCGCACAATTTGTTTAATTAAGTGTTTTTTGCGTATTTCTTTATTTATTATTAATTTTGCACATTCCAAAACGAGATACATCAAACAATAAAAACACTTTATGGATAACAAGAAACAGCCCCTTATCGCACACCTTTGCATGCTTTGCGCCGGAACCTTCTGGGGGCTCATGGCGCCTATAGGAAAGGACGCCATGCTTCACGGCATCGACGGTTTTGACCTTGTAAGTTTCCGCGTTCTCGGCGGAGCCATATTGTTCTGGCTTACATCCTTGTTTACGAAGAAAGAGCATGTGCCCGTGAAAGACATCCTGCTCTTGGGAGTCGGCGGACTCTTTGCCCTGGTCTTCAACCAGTGCTGCTACACCATCGGCCTCAACATGACGTCGCCAAGCAACTCCAGCATCATGACCACGTCAATGCCAATCTTCGCCATGATACTCTCTTTCTTCATCCTTAAAGAGCCTATCACATTTAAGAAAGCCGGTGGCGTGTTGCTCGGATGTGCAGGAGCGGTGATAATAATAACCACAAGCGCCACGGCGGGCAATGCCAAAGTGGGCAACATCTGGGGCGACCTGCTCTGTATGTCTGCACAGTTTTCGTGGGCGCTCTACCTTGCCTTCTTCAAGCCATTGGCACAGAAATACTCGCTCTTCACCGTCAACAAATGGATGTTCACGTGGGCAACGCTGCTGATATGGCCCTTCACGCTCGGACACATAACGGACATCGACTTCCCCAACGTTCCTATGAGCACATGGTGGGAGACCGGCTTCGTGGTGTTCTTCGGCACTTACCTTAGCTACATCTGCGTAATCATCGGACAGAAGACGCTGCGCCCGACCGTGGTAAGCGTCTACAACTACGTGCAGCCCATCGTGGCGGTCAGCGTAAGCGTAGCCATAGGCTTGGCCGTATTCAAGCTGACGCAGGCATTAGCCGTAGTATTGGTGTTCTCGGGAGTCTGGCTTGTGGTGAAATCCAAGTCAAAGCGAGACATAGAAAGAGTTAGGAATTAGGAGTTAGGAGTTAGGAATTTTTCCTGAACCTCTTCGATACGGCGGAATAGCCGCAGCGCTGGCACAGCGGTTCCACGGCGGCGTGACGGGTGAAGCCTTCATAAAGGGCGCGAGCTCGGGGCGATGCGAGGATTTGCTCCAAGCTTTGCTCGTACAGATTGCCCAAGGGCATGTCGCCGTTGTGGTCCAGGCAGCAGGGCACGACTGTTCCGTCGACGAGGACTCCAATCTGATTGCGCAGGGCGTAGCAGAACACTTCCTCCTCGTCATACACCTCATGTTGCAGGTCGGGCCACTCAAACATATTGTCGTTCTCAAGGAACAGATTGTCCGTGAGTTTCCATCCGTCGTGTCTCTCCGTCCAGGGACGCGGCTGATGTTCGGCAATAAGATCCAGAATGGTCTGGTTCTGGCTGTTGTGTCCGCCCTCGTTCCAAAGGCGCAGCACGATGATGCAACCACGGCGAGCTGCTTCCATGGCGAACGTCATCACCTCGCCTACGTACTCCTTAAGGTCCGTCTTGCCGTTGCCCTCATGCGAATGGAGCGAAATCTGCACCTTGTGCGGCAGCTCCTCCAGCATATCGGTGCGACGGGAGAGCAGCGTGCCGTTGGTGGTAAGCACGGGTGTGAAGCCCTTCTCACGCGCCATCCGCACGAACTGCGGCAGCTGCGGATGGAGGAAAGGCTCGCCCATAAGATGAAAATAGAGGAAGCGTACCTCACCCTTAAGCCGTGAGGTCAACACATCAAACTCCTCCAAAGTCAGCGTATGCTTCGCCCTATCGGTCTTAGGACAAAACACACAATTGAGGTTGCATACATTGGTTATTTCAAGATAGCATCTGGTTATCATGTCCTGTTTATTCCACTTCTATAAGTATAGCCGTATAATTGTCATCTCCGCGTGTTTCGCAGATTTTGTCGTATTCGTTTATTATTTCTTCCAAGGGCTTGTCTTCAGCCATAAGCGTCAGTAGGGTTTCGTCCTTCATGCTCTTGTGCAGTCCGTCGGAGCAGAGCAGCAGACGGTCGCCTGCTTGCAGACTGAACTGTCTGACGTCCGGCACCGCCACATCGGAACGGTAAGAGAAGAAGCATTTGGCTATTACCTCCCAACCGAAGTCCAGTCTGATGTGGTCCTGTGTCTGATAAAGCAGTCCGTCGCCCGGTCTTAGCAGATAACAGCGGCTGTCACCGACGTGGGCTATGGTCACATTGTCCTTCTCAATGCTTGCCATCACCATCGTCGTGCCAATCTGCGCATGTCCTAACTGGTCCGACTTGCTGTCGATGGCAACGCTTGCTTTCTTACAAGCCAGCCCCACCTTTGTGGTGCAGTCGACGGTGGCAGCATATTTCTCCCAATACTCCGTAATGGCGTTACACACCGTTTCGCTTGCCACCTCTCCGCAGTAATGTCCGCCCATTCCGTCGCATACGATGCCCATGAAGCGATCCTGCTGCGGCATATCCACCACCTGGAACGTATCCTCATTGTTGCTACGTCTGCCCGTTTTGCTTATCGTTGCATATTTAATTTTCATATCTTACTCCTTTTATTTCATTAATCTATCATAAGCTTAGTCTGTAAATACACGTGCAAATATAGTGAGATTTTATTGATGGTCAAACAAAAACGTAAGAAAAAAAACAAACAAAGGAGGCAATGACGGGAACGTCATAGCCTCCTTTGTTTGTATCAGACTTAGTGCAGAGATTAGAATCTCAGCTGCTTCCAGCTGTCAGTCAGATTCTCCGTCACGTTGGTGGTAGGAGTCTGAGGCTTCTGGAGCTTCATTGTCATGGCCCTGCGGCTCACGTTGTTCTTGATATAGTCAGACAACTCGCCGAACGAAATCTGTCCGTAGTTGTCACGGATTTCCTTAATAAGGTAGTAAGTGAAGAGGCCGTGTCCCTCTTCCTTACAGCCCTGTGCAGTCTCGTTGCCCTGAGCGGCAGAGAACACCACGAGCTTACCGTTGCTCAGAGTTCCCTCCTCGGCAGCGATTTCGGTGCCGCGCAATCCCTCGTTCACGCTTTCGTTGTTACGGTTGATGCCGCTGAAGCAGGCGTCGAGGAAGATGGAAGTCTGGTTGAAGTCAAGGTCGCCGATGCTTGCATAGAAGTCGTTGAGGGCGATGCCGTTCGACGGCTTTGTGCCGCGGATATCGGTGGGCAACAAGTAAGCCTTGTTAGAGTCGTGGATGTCAGGCACACCGTGACCGGCATAGTAGACGATGAGCTTCTTCATTTCACGGTTCTTGATGCTCTTAAGCCACTGGAACTCCTCCTCGCTGATCATAGCCTTTGTTCCGTCCTCCACAAGGTGGATGTTCTCAACGGGGATGCCGAGAGTCTTCTCGCAATACTCTCTGAAGACGCGGGCGTCATGGATGGCGTAAGGAACGCCAGGAGCGAAGCGATAGTTCTGGTTGCCGATTACGAGAGCATAGGTGTTGTTGCGGATAACCGAAGACATCGGGATGAGCGAGTCGATCTCTGATGTGCGGTAGTCATAGTCGACGAGCGAACGAGAAGCGGTGTTGCCACCCAGATATTTGTCAACGGCGTCCTTTGAAAGACCGAAGGTATTGGCGTTGCCTACATTGATGTAAGAGGGCAGACGATGAATCTCGCCGTCGTAGAGGGCGTGACGTGTCTTGCCGTTCACCTTCACCTCGTTGGCAAAGGCGTAGTGACCAATGACAGCTGTCGGGCTTACCTCGATGATCTTGATGCCGGAGCAGTTTACGTAAGCCTGATCCTCGATGACGCAGTGGTCAGGAATCTTTACTGAAGGCAGCGTAGTACAGCCAGCGAAGGCGATGGTCTCCACCTTCTTTATGGTCTGGGGCAGAGAGATGGTGCGCAGACGTGAGCAATTCATAAATGCTCCCCAGCCGATTTCAGACATGCTGGTACCAGCGAATACAACCTCGGAAAGCTCCTTGCAGTTAGCGAATGCGTAAGATCCGATACGTGTGATGCCCTTACCGATAGCCACGCTTCTCACGGGGAACTTCATCTTCACCCAGGGAGCCTGCTTGTTGGGGTTGTAGTCTGGTATGGCGGATCTGTGTTCCTTGCCTTCCTTGGTGAGCGTCACATTGGTGATGGCAAGCGTCTTTCCGTCAAACACCCACTTTATCTCATTATTCAAAAAGCCCTCGCGGATGCCGGATGTGTATTGTGCCGATGCGTTCATTGCACAAACGATGGTCATCAGGGCCATAAGGATAAACTTCTTCATAGCTTATATATTTTTAGATATATTTTTCCACTTTGTTAATAATATAGCTTACTGCTGTGGTTGGATTTTGGATTAGAAGCGGAAAGTGATGTAGAACTTGCTTGTTCCGCTCTTGAACTTTGTCTTGTCCTTGCCAAAGTTCTCCGTATTGAAGTGCTTGTATTCGGCAGTGCTGGTGCGATATTCGTATCCCAGACCCACCATCTTCCAGTGGAGGTTTACGCCGAACGAATTGAATGCTCCGAGACCCCACAGCACCTTAGTGGCACTTGCCATCTTCTCGCGGTCCTGCTTCTTTTCTTCATCCTTGTTACGGTCCATATCCTTGTCGTCAGACATGAAGAGGAAAGAACCTCCGAATCCGATGTGCCAGTATACGTTCACCTTGATATAGTCGAGCTGCTCGTTGTGCAATGCCACGAAAGGTGCGACGGTGTAAGAGGGACCGATACCAAGACCGATGTTAGCCTCCACCTTCTCCAGGTTCCACGGGGTATTGTAGTAATCGCCGTTCTTGACCGAGCTGTCATAGCAGTAGCCGTCGGCGTCGCACTTGCTCTTGAAGTGGTTGACGTTAACGTCGAGGCAAGGCACGTCAATAGCCCACATTCCCCATAAAGGCTTCTTGGTCAGACGGTGGTTATAGCCGAGCTGCAAAGACACGCCCCAGTCGCTTGAGAAGTCGTACTTGTCGTCGTCCGACTTGAGACTTGTGGTGTTTGTGGCGATGTTGAGATAGGTACGTCTCTTCCACATGTCCAGGTAGTGCTTCTCCGTGTTGTTGTTAGTGATGACCTTTTGCTGCATTTTCACGATGTCGCTGACCGTCGTCACCTCAGTAGTGTCCTCATCCATGTCGAGATTAGGAATCGTGATGACGTCCTGGGCGTATACACATGGTGCGAAAGCCAAAGACGCAGCGATGATAGATGTCTTGATCTTTTTCATATAATATTGTTTTTATTGTTAATTCTTAGCATTGGCATTTGTGATGACCAGCCACTGTGAACGGTCGACCACCATGTCGTTGTCGCGTTTTCTTGTCTTACGGAGCCACTTCTCGAAGTCGTCAATGTCCACAGAGTTGGCGTGACGGAAGTCGCCTGCGTCGTCGTTGCACTTCGTGAATGGGTTTGGCGAGAAGATAAGCACCACGTTGTTAAGCTCCAACGGCTTGTTGGTCACCATTCTGTATGGCGTGGCATTCACGTCGAAATCTCTGTCGAAGAGCACGTATTCCTGACCTGCCATAACCTCGAAGCGTCCTGAAGTGTTGCTTCTGTAAGGCAACCAGCAGCTCGCTTTCTTGTTGGAAGAGTCGAGAACGTAAATGGCAAGATAGCCTGATACGGGCGACTTGAACTTGATGTATATCCGGTCTCTGTTGTTGAACTTCTTGCTTTGGTAGCTGTCAGCTGTGCCTCCGCAGAGTATGCTCCATCTTAAGTCCACCGAAGGCTGCGTTATCTCGCGTGCCTCGCCCCACACTTCCGCTGTAAAGGTCAGGCGGTCTGCCGCATAGTCAGCCTTGAACACGGTGGGCTTGCTGTCGCCCAGCCATTCCGCAGCCGAATAAGCTTCTATCTCTTCCACGAACCGGCTGATGGCTTCACCGCTGATGTCCATATCCACCATGTTGGTGTTGGCCTTGATATTCTCATTAAACTTTTCCTTTATTGCCTCGTTCTGTGCACCTACGATGCACTTGTGTCGCATCTCTGCGAGCGAGAATGTCTCGTCCTCGCCTACCGTATAGGTGTAGACGCCGTGCACGTTTTCGGTTCGTTGGGCAAAAGATGGTGCCGCAATAAATAGGAGCAATGCGCCTATTATTGTCTTTTTGATATTCATATCTTACTGTTTCCTTATTTTATCGGTACGACCGTAGCTTCCTTATCCTTGAAGTTAGGCATCTGCTTACCTATCGGCGCATTGATGTAAGTAGGGTCGCACACTGTATATTCTTTTTGGTTATACATATAATAATCTCCCTTTTCCTTCTGCGTGAAGTTCACGGCGCAGGCGAGGTGGCCCGGATAATAGATGAGCACACAGTCCAGACCGAGGAGATCTCTGATAAGACGGGTGAGGAGAATGGAGCGGTCTTCGCAGTCGCAGTAGGGATAATAAAGGGTTTCTTCAGCGAAGAAAGCGCGGTCACATCCCCATATCGTCTCATCATACTCATACTCGAAGCCGGTCTGGACAAAATTGAGCAGACGGCTGACAGCCTGATGCTCACTCAGTCCTTGCAGGCAAGATCGGAGCGCAGGGTAAATCTGCTTCTTCACATCCTCATTCATCGGCGTATCAGCGTAAACGCGGAAGTACGTCATCTTGTCGTTGTTGGTATATGCCGACGGGTATGTATTGTAGAAATCGATGAGACTTCTGTTCACTGCCACGTCTATCTTCATATCCGGATAGGCTCTCGACTTTATCACACGGCTTTCCGCTTCGGTGTTGTCCAGCTGCATGGCCTTCGTAATGCCAAGCGAAAGACTGCTCTCGTTGGGGAATTTCGCCTTGCAGATGTGGAGCACCGGCTTGGCTTCCTGAACGGGATAGTATATGTCGCCGTCAATCTCGTAAGACAGCTTGCCGTACATAAAGTAGTCGGAAGCTACGAGCAGATAGAGATGGTCGGCATTGTCTGACGCGAATCTTACCTTATAGCCTGACTGACAATAGAGGTATCCCATCATCAGCACAGCCTCGTTGGTGTCCGTGCCGCAGAACTGGTCAGCTATTTCCTTCAGCATAAGCAGGTAAGCCCAGTCGCAAAGGTTGTGCTTCTTGCGCAGTTCCAGGCAGTCGCACAGCAGGTTGTCGTAAGCCGTGCCGCTCAGACGCAACAGCAAGTCGGCGATGCGGTCTGGCGTTATGTCGCCAATCTGTATTCGCTTGGTCTCGTCCAGATGCACCGTCATCTCGTTTCCGAAGAAGATGAAAGGCATTTCGCATATCTCTTTCTCATCCTCGCTCAGCGGCACACGCTTTACAGGCTCCACGGGTTCGGGCTGCTTTATCTCCACTGGTGGCACGACGGGTTCGGCTATCGTGGCTTTCTTCTCCTCTCGCTCGTCCAGCAAGGCGTTCAGAGCCTCATACACCTCCGGCTTTACCTCCGGCTCTGCGGGCTTTACGACGGGAGGTTCTGATCCCATCTTTGCCCATGCCTGACGCACGAAGTCGGTGTATTTCTTGTTGCATTCCTGGCGGAACGACTGGAATTTCTGGTCTATCTTGTTCTTGAAGTTGCCGAAACGAGACGCAAACGGATTCTGCGGCTTTTGCGCATCCGTATCCAGCGAGTCAATTTCTCGCGTTACCGTGGCAAAATCCGAATAGCGTTTCTGCGAGATAAGCCCGGTATTGCTGAGCTGCTTCTTCACGTAGGCAACATATCGGAGCGAGAGGTCCATGACGTTGTTGCCCTTCGCCGTTGTCAGCTGCGACACCACGCCCTGTCCGGGAGTCTTGATGATGATGCGTTTCTTGTTTTTCTCATCCAGAAGCTCCACTTTTCCGCCGTACGGAATGTTCACTCTCGTATTGCCGTTCACCTTGGTGCTCATCACCAAAGGCTTGCTTTCGCCGTTGACCATATAGGTCACCTTGCCCACCACATGATACGCCACCAGCGATTGGGCGCCCGTACGAAGTGCCAACAAGCAAAGAAGGCACAATAAGATGTATTTTATCTTTATCATAAGTCGATGCCTTTTAGGAACGAATATTTGTCTTTTACCGAACTGACGTAATCCTTAATGGATGTATACATATTGCGTGATACGCCAAGGAATGCTATTACTGACAACGCCCAAGCCAGATTGAAGCTGATGTGGAACGTGCAGAATATCAGGAAACTTATTCCGATAAACACCGAAGTGAAAAGGAACGTCAGGATGTTCATTATACAAACCGAACCGATGATGTACTTCGTGAACAGATTGGAAGAGAGTCCGGTCCGCTTAAGATATTTTGACTGAAGCACCTGAACGATGAAGATTATCAGTAACGTGATCAGGCAGAACGGGATGAACGGCACGTGCTTGACGTCCGTCTGCTCTATGACGGTCTGGATGCTGTATGCCAGCAGCTCCACTCCCGCTATCTTTCCCAATGGCGACCAGTGAGCGTCGGCATCCTCATACATCGATCCGAACAGCACTATCTGTCCGTTGATAAGCTCGGGATGGGCTTTCACCTCCTCGGGCTGAAGCACGGGGAACTTGGTGTATGAGAAGTTGATGTTGATGTCGCCGGTCCTTGTACCCACCATGTCCTTGCCCGTATAGAGGTTAGACACCTGCGAGACGAACGAGAGCTGGCGCTTGCCATTGCATACCTCCGACAGAGCCGTCTTGCGCTTCATGCTGTCATACAGCTTTCGCGGCATGTTGACGGTTCCTTCCTTGATGTCCACAAACTCTCTGAAGAAGGAATGTATGGTCTTGGTGTAGCCTATCGAGTCGTTTTCCCAGTCGAGCATCTTCTCGGCGAAGACGATGTTCTTGTATTTCTCCGCCACCTGTATGATGGCGTCGTTGCCTTCGATGTCGTCTCCCTCTACGTCAAAGACGCAGTCCAGTCCCACTACCTTCGGCTTGGCGGCTTCAATGTCAGTCAGCACCTTTGCTATGTCAGCGCGGGCTGTCACCTTCGTCATGTCCACAATGGTGATATATCGGCATGTGTCAGGAGCCGCCCCTTCACGTTCAATCTGATAATAGATGTCCGTGAAGGAGAAGTCGGCAATGGTTCGCCTTATCGGGTCCATGATTTCCGCCTTCACTGTGATGATGGCAAAGAAGCCCATGATGGCTACAGCAAGAAATGTCACCAGTATGTGGCGTATCAGTTCCTCCACCACAGGTGACCTTTTAGCCTTTGGCTTACCCGTTTTTGTCATAGTCAGAGGCGTGCTTACTTGTTAAGGAGTTCCTGAAGTTTCTGCTTGATCTGTGCGTCCTCCTTCTCAAAGATGCTCAGGAGGGTCTCCTTAGCGAGGTTTCCGTCGTAGCTGACAGCCACCTGCGACTCGGTCTTGCCGCCCGTTGTTCTCACGATGTCAAGCACCACTTCCGTGCGTCCGAGGCTCTGCTGTATCATTGTCTGGCTGGTGTCCACCATCTTTGCCACGGTCTCCACCTCACCTGCGCTAAGCTCCGTGTTCATGTCGGTTTCTTCCGTGAGAGCCGCAACCTCCAGTTTCATCTGGCTTGCCACGTCCACACGTGCACGTGTCAGGGCTTGCTTGCGTGCCATTCCTGCACTGGTGCTGCTGCCTGAAGAACGTCCGATGAAGTATTTCGGGAAGCGTCCCTCATACGTATACATACGTGTGTAGACATCGGTAAGCTGCTTCTCCAAGGGCAAGGTGCCTGGTGCGGGCTGCCATCCCTCCTTCTTCAGCTGCTTGGCCTGCTTCTTGGCGTCCTTGAGCACTTTCTGCTCAATGAGGTTCTTAGCCATCTTAGCCTGCGCACGGCGTTCCTTAACAAACTCCTGCTGGACTGTCTCCTGCTTCTTAGCGGTATTCTCTGTATCAGACTGCGCACACGACATACCGCTTATCGATAATGCAATGAGAGTCATAAAAAAAGTTTTCTTCATAAAGCTTTTTGGTTTAGTAAATCTTTCGTACGTTTATTGTAATATAAAATTAAGCGCAAATACGCCTTTAACTAATTTTTTACAAAGATAGATATTTTTTTACTTCCAAACAACAAAAACATTATTTTTATATAATATTTATGCGTGTGCGTAGGTTTCAGCGCTGTTTATCGCTGAAATGATAATAACGTTGTTAACGTTTCCCTCACGTTTGGTGCTTTGTCCTAAATATGGAATGAAATATATAAGGTTATCTGGCGACATATCGCCCGAATTTTGAATTATTCAGTTGTGAATTACAGCAGACAAGGCAAACATAGGAGGCTATGGCGTCTCGCCGTAGCCACGCAGCCACGAACTGTTGACAGAGTAAGAGCTGCGGGTTCCGCGGAGCGGGCCACCTCAGCCCATCCCACAGCTGCGCTCCTTCGGAGCTTGCAGTGGGTTTCTGATGGATACGTGTCCCCTCGGGACACGGCGCAGATTGGTGTTCTGCTATGGGTAGGCTGCGGGGCTACGGCGAGACGCCATAGCCTCCTAAGTTAGCTTCGTCTGCTGAATAACTCAAAACCGAACAATTCCTAACTCCTAATTCCTAACTTCTAATTCCTAATTCGGACGGAGTCCGCCGTCCGCCATGCCTTTTCTCCCAGTTTCGTCAACCTTTGAAACACCACTTGTTTTACAGCGCTGATTCTTAGACTAAAAAATGTAAACTTTTTATTCGCCTTTAGTTTTTTTGAGTAACTTTGCACCCGAAATAATATTAATAGGTTCGTTGTTTTCAGGATTCATACAAGAGCAATAGAACCATACTTTACTTATTAAAAACAACAAGATGAAGAAGAATTACGCTCTTTTATTATTGAGTGTGGCTGCGCTTACCGCTAATGCGCAGCAAATCAACGGCGACTTTGATGCTGCCTGGGAGAAGTGTGTCCCTTGGGACAGTAAAGGCAACACCATGTCAGAAGGTGTGCAGCCGCAGGGCTGGCACATGGCCAACGTGAAGCTGGCAGGAAAGGTAGGCGAAAAGGTCACACGCTCTGCCGAAGACGAGCCTGCCAACTATGCCGTAAAGGTAAAGAACATCTACAACTCCATTGTCAAGCAGAACATCCCCGGATATTTCACGCTCGGCACACCGTGGGCCACAGCTGAGACCAAGGGAACTTCCGTGCGCAACTCTGACGGCGGCACGTTCGGCGGTATGAAATTTACATACCATCCCGATGCCATCTCCTTCGAATATCAGCGCGACAACTCTAACGGCACTGACGAGCCTGCCACCGTGCTGGCTTATCTCTGGAACGGCACATGGACTCAGAAGGACGTGCCCGGAAATAATGCCGTAGGAGTTTTCTCATGGGGCAGCGCCACTCGCGTGGATATGGAAAACCGTGAGCGTAACGTTCTCGGCATGAGCAAGACCGCCACCGGCGGAGACGTGACAAAGACCGACGGCGCCACTCTCGTAGCCACCATCGACCATGCCATAACGGAGAGCACCGAGGGCGAATGGAAGACAGACACCATACCTTTCGTATATAAGGAAGGATGCGAGACTGCCGGCGTGGAGAACATCAACGTCATTTTCTGTTCCACTAACTATTTCGGACCACAGAGCGACATCAAGGCGGGCAACTCCCTTACCGTGGACAACGTGAAGCTCATCTATTATCATGCCCTTTCTTCGCTCAAGCCTACTGACAACTACGGCTATGACGTCGACATCAACTTCTCTCCGGATACCTACAACTACACCGTGGAGTCGACATACGATCCTGACTGGACCACCGTCGGCTACACCAAGAAGGGCGTAGGCGCCAACGTTGAAGCTGCCTACGACGACCTCACCGGTCAGTATGTCATCACCGTGAAGGGCGAGGACTATGACGCTGAGACCAATCCCGAGGCCATGAGCGTCTACACCATACAGTATCAGAAGGCTGCTCCGACGCTGACATCTCTCAACGTGGCTGGTCATGAGTTTGTCACAGCCGGTAGCACCAGCACAAACTTCACCGCCACCGGCAACTGCTACACAGACGAAATAAGCTATGTTGCTTCTTCTGAGAAAGCCACAGTGGAGCAGACATACGACGAGGCAGAGCACAAGCTCACGCTTACCGTAAGCGAGGCTGGTTGCCCCTCAAGCGTCTACACCGTCACATTCGAGGGACAGAGCAAGGAGGCTGCTTACCAGATAGCCAACGCTGACTTCGAGAACTGGACCGACGACGAGAACGCCAAGATAGCTGAGGGATGGAACTCGTTCGACACCGCTGCCGGACTCTTCGCTTCGTTCGCCTCTATGTCTCCGATGCCACAGAAGATAGAGGGATATAAGGGCAATGGCGTGCGCATCGTATCGAAGGACCTGTGGGTGGCTTACGCCAACGGCAACATCACAACTGGTCATATCAACATGGGCAGCACCAATCCTGCTGATGCCACCAACTATAACTTCACTGACCGTACCGACGTAAACGGCAACATGCCTTTCGCAGGACGTCCTGACGCTTTCGAGGTTTACGCACGCTTCACTCCCGGCACAGCCAAGGCTGCAGCCGACGCAGAGCAGGAGCAGCCGGCTCTTCAGGGACGCGTACAGCTCATCCTCCACAAGGACGCTGCTTATCACGACCCGGAGATTGCCGAGATGACTGACGAAAAGGTAGGATCAGCCAATGTGCTGATTCCCGCTACAGAGGAGTGGACAAAGTTCACGGGTGAGTTCAGCTATGCCACTGACGCCACTCCCGAAGTGCAGTACCTCCTGGCTTCTGCCACTACCAACCCCGTTCCGGGTGCTTCAAAGGACGACCAGCTCGACCTTGACGAGCTTCGCCTCATCTATTACAGCACGCTGAAGGATCTGCAGATTGACGGCAAGACCGTCGAGGGATTCTCACCCGAGAAGACAGAATACACCATCGAGAGCGACAACGCTGACCTCCTGAACACCATCACGTTCGAGAAGAATGGTGTGGGTGCGAGTGTGGAGAAGGACGTAGACCTGACCAACAACGTCTGCACCATCACAGTCTACGGCAACGACTACGACGTCAACCCTGCCAACAAGACTGTCTACACCGTGAAGCTCACTTCCACAACGTCCATCGGCTCCGTCTCTGCTGACAACGCAGCCAACCACAAGACCTACACCCTCGGTGGTGTTCGCATAAACAAGCCCGCTGCAGGTCTGTATATCGTGGACGGAAAGAAAAAGGTGGTGAAGTAGAATCGAAAGGCAGGGCTTTGACAAAAACCTGACTCCACAATCCGCTTATGAGCGCAAACCATAATCGGGTTTAAACAAAAGGCTTTACATTAGGTTTTACGAGAACCGGTTCTCGACAACCTAACGTAAAGCCTTTTATTTGTGCACAGCACGCACCCATAAGCGGAAAGCTACTGCACGCAGCTCCTACGATTTGCCTGCAGCCGTGTCCCGAGGGGACACGTATCCATCAGAAACCCACTGCAAGCTCCGAAGGAGCGCAGCTGTGGGACAAGCATCACTTCACCCTCTCTTGGTTCCGCAAAGCGGGACCGACTATCATCCTCAACATCATACGGGATGCGTCAGTCCCCCCTTCGGGGAACTATATTTAGGTGGAGGTGTAGCACGTACCCACAGCTGCGCTGCTTCGCAGCTTGCAGTGGGTTTCATTATATAGGTCCCGCTCCGCGGAACCCTTACAAAACCGCTACTTTTGTGACATCATTCATTTGCTATGTTGTCTCACTTCGTTCGATACACACATTCATTTCGTTCGATATACACATCCACATCGTTCGATACACACATTCATATCGAACGATGTGAGATAACTAAAGTGGCGGTTTTGCATAACTAAAATGGCGGTTTCTTCCAACAAGCGCAATTATATTCCGTTTCTTATGCGTTTTCTCACAATTATTTAGTAATTTTACTGCAAACATAAGAATAACAATCCAAGAAAACGAACCATATTTGTCCAAGTTACAAAATACTTCAGAATTTTCAAGCAAGAACCAATGCATATTACATGCAAGAGAAGATTCTTTCCGCTCAACTCCGCCTCCTCACCGAATTCCGCGACCGCCTGTTGCCGAAGCTATTGAGTGGCGAGATAGAAGTATAAAAACTTTAAAACATAATATTATGACAGAATATTTAAGAATTAAGAACTTTGGTCCAATAGTAGATATTGAGTTAGACAATATTGCCCCGTTCACCATTCTCATAGGAGAGTCAGGAAGCGGCAAAAGCACAGTGATGAAGGTGCTTTCAATGTTCAGATGGATATACAAGCGTGTTGTTTTGCGTTCCTATGTCAGACAAGCAAATATCAGAAAGACTGGCTTAGAAATCCAGATGAAAATCATTCTGAAAACTTCACAGCTTAACGAATATCTAAAAGATGACTCTGAGATAATCTATCGCAGGGGAAACTATACCATTTCTTATACTAATGGCAAACTGAACGCTCAAGCAGATATTCCCGCTAACGACTTGAGTCTGGAGAAAATATGCTACATCTCGGACAAACGGTCTGTGATTCCTGACTTTTTGGAAAATCAGATTGAGAAGAAAAATGCCAATTATTATCTTCAAGACACATTGGATAATTTTCTGTTAGCGTCAGGATCCATCAAACAGCTTCCTTTGGATTATCTTAATGTGGAACTGAAAATTGAAAAAAGCAGCAAGGGAGAAAAGTATATGATAAAGGGAACAAACGACAATACGTGCTCTCTGGAACTGCGCAATTCCTCATCCGGAACCCAAACCGTCACTCCATTGAGCTTGATAGTGGAATACTACGCCAAAAAGTTCGACTCTCAAAAGTCAATGAACGAATCATTATTCAAGTACTTGCAAGACAACGACAAACTTAATCTCTTTAATACGACTAAGAATATCGGTGAAATCAGTAACAAGAATGTGCATCTATTCATTGAAGAACCGGAGCTGAGTCTGTATCCTGAAAGTCAAAGCCAGCTGATAGATTTCCTGATTGAGAGATGTTTTATGACAGAACATCCTTACAATATGACATTGATGATGGCTACACACAGTCCCTACATTGTCAACTACATCAATGTATTGATTCGCAGATCAGAAGATTCCGGACGCACGTTCTTGAGACCGGAAGACGTTAACGTATATGAGATATTCGAAGGATGTGCTGGAGAATTGAAGAGTTTGAACGGAAGAGCCATCATCGACACCCGATCCATGTCAGATCCAATCACCGAAATGTATTCTGAATTTAATTCTTTATAGCAATGGACAACCTATTAAAAGAAGAAATAGTAGGTATTCTCAACACCATCCAGCGCGGAGATGCCCCAAAGCTTGAAAGCAATGAGCTGAAGCCTACTTCTGTAGAGATTGCGGAATACAGATTTGACTTGATTGATTCTAAAGACGGAAGCCCCATACGTCCGTTCGAATCAGGAACAGCACATTACATCAATGGAACTGCTGACGACAACTACCAACTCAAGATTGTCTGTTATGACGACTATCTTCATCAGTTTACTTACGATGACGGAAAGGGGCATGCCAATGTCAACAGACTAAAAGACAAAGTGAAAATGGCGGATTTCTTGGTTTATGATAAAACGGAGAACAAGATATACTTCATCGTTCATGAACTCTCGGACGAGAATTCTGCCAAAAAGATAAAAACAGCAAGGAAACAGCTATCAGACACACTGAATCAGTTATACAAATCTGCACGTATTGCAGAGTTCATCGATGGTTTTGAGAAGAAAGTGTGTGTGCTCTCTGCCAAAGACTCTCGAAGCATAGTTTCTACAGAAGGGATGGCAGATGGATTCAGCCAAATATATAAAGTTCTGCCAGATCCGCTTCAGTTTAATTGGGGACAAATAGGAACCCACAAATTCAAAGCGTTCGAGACCAGCTACGTGCAATTAGAGAAATAGGAAACAACTATGGCAAAAGACTACAGCGAAGACCTGCTCGTACAAAAGAGTACTGCCGAACTTGCAACCTTAAACAGCAAAACAATCATTTAATTTTCAATATGGAAAGAACTGATTACATAGAAACTCGTGAGGACATAATCTCCAATATAAAGACATTGTACTCATACCTTCATGGTGACAGCGGTGAAGACTATAAATCGTGGGCTATAGAAAAGTTAAGACTTGGCAAGAATATGGTCGTTGAGATTATCAATGACCATGTTTGCTTCGGACCAAGCAGATTTGTTGGTTATCTGGGCAATACGAAAGATAAACATGATGATTTTCCAGGAAATGGCACTGATACTGATAATAAAATCAAACGGTTCTACCAAAAAGTTGCCGACGAAAGACTTGATACCCTAATGCAGTCTGAACTTTCTAAGTATGAAGAGTCATCCGCGAGTAAAAAGTATTGGATACCTAACGATATGACTGTTGAAGATATAATTAAAGCAATGAAAAAAAGTACTTCTTTTATTCCACATTACCAAAACTACGATAAATTTTGGCATATTCAGATGCATTTACCAGAGGGCAAAGATGGTGTAATTATTGATTCCTCACTTATGCTGATGGAGGCAGAACCAATAATAGGAACAGGTGAATGGGATGACGCACAATGTAGAAACTTCAAAACTATAGACAATGGCAGTATTGTATTAGTTAGAAAAGGAAGCCAAGCATTAGCACTGTGTCAAATTATTGGAGATAATTTCACAAATGATAGTTTAAGTGCTAAATATATCAATATTAATTATCGAAAAGTAAAAATAATCGCATGGGCAAGCGAATACAAACAACCTCGTTCAGGACTTTTCTCACAGGGAACATTTAAATCATGTAGTAAAGGAACAGAACAATATAGTTATATTGAAAGTTGGTTGAAATATATGAATGACATTGCATATTTAGAGAAGTGCGCTAAACTTCTTAGCAAAAAGCACAACATTATCCTGCAGGGCGCTCCTGGCACGGGCAAGACCTATAATACGGCAGCCATTGCCTTAAAAACATTGGACATAACAGATGTTGATCTTACAGATCATAAGGCTGTAATGATTCGGTATGACGAATTGCTTGGTAAACAAATCTTCTTCACCACCTTCCATCAGTCACTTGATTATGAGGATTTTGTGGAGGGCTTGAAGCCGCATGTACAGACAGACGATAAAGGAAACTCTATTGGCGTAACCTATGAGCCGGAGGATGGCATCTTCAAACGTGCCTGTAACGCGGCTCAAACAGACCAAAGCAAAGACATTGTTAAATGTATTGACGACTACATACAAAAGATAAAGGGATATGAGAACAAGCGAGAGATACCTACAGTTTCAGGTAAGTCAGCGCTCTATGTATGGTGGTCGGAAGGTAATAACACTATAAGTACAAGAAGCGTATTGTCACAAAGCACAAAAGGTGATCAATATACGCCTTCTCCATTGAATATAGAAAAGGTGAAAATGCAGGCACTTGGTGAGGGTGAAGAAAATAATTGGCGACAATATGCCCAAGCATTTATTAATGCCGTTAAAAGAGAATACTTCACCACTACCAACAAGCCCGTCGTTCTCATTATCGACGAGATAAACCGAGGAAACGTATCGAAGATATTCGGTGAACTCATCACTTTGCTCGAATCAGACAAGAGAAGTCAAGGCAATCATCCCATCAAGGTTATTCTTCCATATACAAAGGCTGAGTTTGGAGTGCCTTCCAATCTGTATATCATAGGTACGATGAACACAACAGACCGGAGCACTGGCACACTTGACTATGCCCTACGCAGAAGATTCGCCTTCGTAACCCTGCAATCAGACCGCTCTGTCATAGAGAAACACTATGATAAGTTAGGAAACGCTAACTTGAAGGATATGGCTGTGACATTGTTTGATGACATTAAGAAGTTCATCGAAAGCCCGAAGCATCTCTGTGGCGACATGAGCATTGACGACCTTATGGTCGGCCATAGCTATTTCATGGCAGAGGACGAGGAAGAACTGAAGGATAAAGTTGAATACGAGATAATCCCTCTTATCAATGAGTATATCAACGACGGTATTCTCAATGTGAAGAATGAGGAAAAGAAAACGGCGTTTGACTCTTGGCTTTCATTAGCTCCAATTCAAGAAACTGATGAGGACGAACAAGAAGAGGAAGAACAATAGATAAAAGACAGCATATATGAAGCCCATTGTGATTCAAGAACACGAACAACTGAGCATCGAACAAAACGACAGATATGAACGTCTGAGTCTTGTTCGATGGGATAAGCCTATGGATAATTCGCCATGGGGCTATTATGCTTCGTATATGATTGGAGCAGAATGGATAGACGAGAAAGAAGCATTGGTCGTGACAACAAAAAGAGGAATGGAGAAGATAGACTTCCTAACCATGTTCACGACCTGCTTCACATCTGATTTGTCAGTAGAGGCATTCTCCGAAATATACAACATTGACTGTGAGGCACCAACCATTTATGCTCCTTCATTAAAGGGGGTGCTAAGTCCGCTTATTGTTCTGCATTTTCTTGGCGTTGTTAGCAGGATAAGGTCTTTGAAGAAGGGCTATGTCCACTATAGCGAGAATCTCAAGAAGGTGAAAGGACATATAAAGGTGATGAAGAACGAGCGAAAGAATATTGCTGTCAAACGATTTGACAGAGTGTTCTGTGACTATGACGAATATACAGCTGATATCCCAGAGAACAGGCTGATAAAGAAAGCCCTCTTGTTTTCAAAGCAGATATTGAGGCCTGTCATTGAAAATCATCAATCTGGCACTAAGGTTAATATAATGTTATTAAGGGCGCTCACCATGTTTGAGAATGTAAGCGAAGACGTACAAATAAGGGAAGTGAGACGAATAAAGGGACATAAGCTGTTTTCTGAGTACAACGAGGCTGTTCGTCTGGCAAAACTAATTCTCCAACGATATGACTATAGCATAAGCAAGACAAGCAAGGAGGAAGAATATGTCTCGCCGTTTACACTTGACATGTCATTGCTGTATGAGCATTACGTATACGGATTGCTTCGGGAGGCATATGGAAACAGAATATTATACCAATGTGAAGGTGAGACAGGCTTTCCTGATTTTCTGTATTGTTCGAGCGGTTTTAGAGCCATACTTGATACCAAGTATATCCCTAAGTATGAGGTTACGTCGCTTGATAACAATGTAATCAGACAGTTGAGCGGTTATAGTAGAGATTTACCTATATTGAAAAAGTTGGGCTACAAAGATATTGACGAAGATTCTCCTATCCCGAATGTTCCTTGTATTATTATCTATCCTAAAGATGGTGATGATGTCAAGAACCCTTTTAAGAATAGAGAACTTAAAGACTTATGTAAAACGCCAGTACGCAAATTAGCAAGGTTTTATAAGATTTGTATTCCACTACCCGTAATGGATTCTAAAATATAAAGACTATGCAAAAGACTGTAGCGAAGCTCCGCTCATACAAAAGAGTACTGCCGAACTTCTGGAAAAGGAGCTTGGCTGGCACTCCGTGTATACCTATGACAGCGAGGTGCTCGGCTAACAATGCACGCTCGGTAGGAAAAGCCAGCGTGAGGTGGTGCTGACGCGTCATCTGAGGCTGGCTCTGAAACGTCTTAACCCGTGGATGAACGAGAAGCAGAAGACCAATGTTTATAGCATCTGCCTACATATAATCATACCTCTTTACTGATAAAAAATTTTCGTCCATACTCGAAAATTTCCACAAAATAAAGAAAATTTCGAGTATGGACGAAAATATCAATTACTTTAAAAATAAATGAAAAACAGGAATGTCAATATTAAGATTAAAGAAGTGTGCAATAATTGCGGTTAACACGATAATGTCAATATGGTTAATATGGGCTATATTGTTTTTCGTAAAAACAGAACATGGCAAGCCCATATTATCAGATCATATTGAAGACGTTAAAGCATTGATATACATACTTGATACATTCGAGTATATTGCATTGTTCAGCTTTGCTTACATTTTAGTGCTCCTGTATATGCTGATAAATACATATATAAGAAAATGTGGTGGAGTGAAAGCATTGATAATGCTTGTTCTTATGCAATTCGCGGTTATATGCGTTTGTGTGCTTTCATGGCTCGACGTAACCTTCTCTTTAAAATTCAATGGGGATAGAGGACTTGAAGACACAACAGACATATTGCTTTCTTTAATCCTTATACTAACATGCGAATTCCTACACCATACATTTCTGTATAAATTGTTAAAGAAACATGCAAAAACAACAATACTAACATAGGCGACAGTATTATGAGCGAAAATGGCTATCTTTGCATGCAAATAACTAACTTCTAAACAATGGACACACTATCCCATTTCCATTCACTTGACGAACTGATACGTGCTCTTGACAGAGAGCGCAAACTGCTCAGCGGACTGTTTCAGGACCGCAAGCGGCTGTCGTTCCGTTACGAAGTGGCACGCGACCTGGCAACCAAGAAGGATGAGAGCCTGAGATTCCTGCGAAGGTTCGGAGTGATCAGGGAGAACGGCGACTTCGTGGAACTGGAGGATGTGTATATGAAGTTCTTCGAGGAAGTGCTTGAGGTGAACGAGGAGATAAATGTGGCGAGCGTGAAGGAGAGCATCGGCAACCTTAATGCCGCCATAGACTATTACCAAAGCGAGAACAGCCCCACACGCAAGTACGGATACCTGAAGGACGTAAAACGCATCCTGCGCAACATCGCTCTTACAACACTAAGAAACGTAATCGACCTGAAGCGAAACATCGACAACACATACAAGAACGAACCGACCTTCGCAGTCAAGAAGAAGAAACTGGTGAACCTCGATGAGAAGCGAAAGGACATATCCGTACTCATCAACGAATGCGAGAGGGTGATAGACGAAAAACAATCCACCTTCTTCATGATGGCAATGGACGTGGGACTGAAGGAGACGGTGACGGACGTGAAGCTACAGCTTAGGGAGGTTTATCATAACCTCCTCGAACTTGACCGACAGATAATAAACTACCTCAACCTCATAGAATATCAGAACCGGCTGTTCGAAAAAGTGCAGAAGCTGAAATATCTGCGCGACCAAATGCTGCTCGAGACCAACACCGACATCAAGGCGAAGATGGACGCAAGGAATCCGGTATGGATGGAACCGCGCCCAAGATATACGCTGAAGGTGTCGTTGTCAATGCTACGTACCACAGACCTCGGGCTGAAGATTCTGCAAGACGTTGCCAAAGGAAAAAGCAACGACCGCCTTCGCAAAGGCAATCTGGCCGAACCGCTCACCAAGGAAGAGCTTACGGAACAGCAGCAGGTGATGCAGATGGTGGACGTAAGTGAGGTGAAGACGGCATTCATGGCTTCAGGAGACAATCTCTTCCACTTCGTGATGAACTATTCCGGATACAGAAAGACGATGACGGAAGAGGAGAAGCTGGTGTTGTTCTGCCAGATAGCCGCACAATACCTTAACGAGCTTTCCATAAGCGAAGAACGTAGCCGATATGGCGACATAGAATTTCCATTGATTTATCCTAAAACAGCTTAAACACACTTATGCGTTATACCAAAGAAATATTCGACATTTTAAGCAAAGGCGGATTCATATCACAGAACTCCGTATCACAGCTACTGTCTAACCTGTATGATGCCATAGAGGACGACTTCCAGCAATATCAAGACTACTACAAAGGCATTGGCTTTCTGCTTGAAGGCGGAAACGGTTATTATTATTTCTCACGCTCGGAAAACAAGACAGAACTGGCGGACAAGATACAGCGAATGGCAGAATGGATAGACAGAATTGACTTCCTCAAGACATTCAACACAGCATTCGGGTCAGGGTTCACATTCCGCAAATCCAATATCTTGGAGCAATTCTCAAGCGACATAGAACTCAAAGAAAAGGCGCGTCACCTATATACTGACCTCAAAACCAACGATGATAAAATGGACAAGCTGATAAGCGACCTCCAACGTCAGGGATTCGTGGAACTGCAAGATGAGCTTGACGGCACTTTCAAGGTAACAGCAGCATTCCATTACATAGAAGAACTTATTGATTGTCTCACCATTATAGAAACCGATACCGAACAAGCATGAGAGCATTACGCAAGATAATATTTGTGAACAGCGCACACATAAGATACGCAGAGGTGCGACTGGACGGAAATGTGCACTTCATCGGCACTCAGGGCGTAGGCAAGAGCACCCTGCTACGCGCCATCCTGTTTTTCTATAATGCCGACAAACTGCACCTTGGCATTCCCAAGGAGATGAAATCATATGACGAATTTTATCTGCCCCATGCCAACTCATACATCGTGTATGAGGTGGAGCATGAGCACGGACCGTTCTGCGTGCTTACCTTCCGCTCGTCAGGACGTGCCTGTTACCGATTCATAGACGCAGCATACCGTAAGGAATGGCTTATAGACAACAAGGGAGACGTGACGGCAGACAGCAAGGTGATACGCGAGCGTCTGGGAGGAGCGTCGATGAGCAAGATAATTGACCGCTACGAGCAATACCGCGACATCCTCTATGGCAACAGACAAGCCGTGGGCAAGGAGTTTGCACGCTTCCAACTGATGGAGTCGAACCGTTATCAGAACATACCGCGAAGCATCCAGAATGTCTTTCTCAACTCCAGACTGGACGCAAACTTCATCAAGGACATCATAATCCGCTCAATGAGTGAGGAGGAAGCCAACATCGACCTCGGATATTACCGTCGTCAGGTGGCAGACTTCGGACAGGAATACAAGGACATCTCGTGTTGGTATAAGCTGAATCAGAAAGGCGAATCCATAGTACGCACACAAGCGGAAAACGTGGTGAAGACTTACCGCGAACTGCTGTATATGAAGCAGCAGATAACCGAACTGTGCGGCGAACTGAAATATGCTGTACGCACATCAAGAGAACGTCTGCCTTTGGTGGAGAAGAAGATAGACGAACTTATAGAAGAACAAAACCGACTGAAAAGGCTGATAAGCGAAATACAGCAGAAATTCGATACGGAGAAGTCGAGCCTCAACCAAGAGCAGGGCGCGGTGAACCAAAGCCTTAAACGCCTGAAGGAACGTAAAGATTATTATACCGCAGAGAAAATTGAGGATATACAGAAGAGATACGAGCAGGAACAGATTCTGCGCGTAAAGCTCAATAGTGACAATGCCCGACTGGCGGAACTCACAGCGCACTTTAAGGACATTACAGCAAAATACAAAGCTCTCTGCCAAGAAATAAATAATGTTCTGGAAAAATATCGTCAGACACAGACTGCACGCATCATCTCTCTCGGACAGGAAAAGCAGTCAGCAGACGAACGTATGCTCGCCGAACACATAAAGCAACGAGAGGAAATAGAAGCAACTTTCGCCGATAAAATCACTTTCGCCAATAATCGCATCGAACAGCTAAAAGGCGAAAAGACGGAGCTGGATAAAGAAATGCTGAAACTGAAGTACTGGCAACCTTATAAGGAAGACACAGAGACTCTAAAAAAAGAAAACGACAATCTGGCTTTACGTGAAAAAGAACTGAACGGAGTGATATCCACCACAGATGCAAAGATAAACCAGCTACAGTCAGAATACGAAAAGAACGAGGCTGAAATAATGGCGGACTGTAAAGCCAAGTTGGACGCCAAGCAGCACGAGATGGATGAGGTGACAGCAAAGTTGGCTGAGACGGACAGTCTGCTGGAACGTACCAAGGGGTCGCTCTATGAATGGCTGGAGGCGAACAAGCGCGACTGGGAACAGAACATAGGCAAGGTGATAAACGAAGAAAGCGTGCTCTATCAGACCGGATTGCATCCACAAAAGGACGAGGGAGCATCGCTGTTCGGCGTGAAACTGGACCTTACGGACCTGCCACTCGCCGTGCGCAAGCCTGCCCAACTGAAAGCGGAACGAGCAGAACTGGAGGCATCGCTCCGCTCGTTGAAGGCGGAATATGTCGGCTTGACAGAAGAGCAGGAGAAACTGAAGGAAGAACAGAAACGACGCTTTGCCCCCAAGATGAGAGATTTGCGCGAACTGAAATCATACCATGAGACAGAACTGCGCGTCATTCCACAGAAACGCAAGACCATTCTCCTGAAGATGGAAGAATATGCTACCAAAGCAGAATGCGAAAAAGAGGAAAGGACCAAGCAGCTGAATACACGCCTGCAGGATGTGGCGAAACGCCGAACAGATGCCGATACGGAACTGGCAAAGACACAGAACGAAAAGCAGAAACAGCTGACAGCTGAAGACAAGCGATACCAGAAAGCTAAGGATGAAGCAATCAAGCAGCACGAACAACGGGTGGCAGAAATACGTGCATACATCAGACTGCAGGAGCGGAAAACCGAAAATGAGCTGCAACTGCTGCAACAGCAAGAGCATGAAGAGCTGCACGGACGTGGAGCTGACACACGTATGGTAGAGGAATGCAAGGCCTCGATAAAGGCGACAGAAGCCGAACTAAAATACATAGACGACCACAGACGTATAGTGTTCGACTATCAGCGTGACCGCGAAGAACTGTTCGATCACGAGGAAGAATTCAAAACAAAAAAGAAGCTCATCACCGATAAGCTTCAGCAACTGAACGAGAAATACAATCTCCGCAAGCAGAAGCATAACGAAACGCTGAACTTACGAAGTAAAGAACTGGATGAGCGCAGGGAGGAGAAGACCCGTATTGACAACGACCTGCAAAAGGCAGAACGCTTCACACATGACGAAAACCTGTGTCCGCCAATGCTGGCAGAGGCACAAGAACGTCAGACACTGCGCACACCAGGACAGGCTGTGGACGAACTTACGGGCATCATCGTGTCACGCCAAAAAAGCCAAGACAAACTGAAAAGCACGGTGAACGTGTTCAAGGGCAATTTCACAGCCAAGAACACATTCAATTTCCGTACGGAATTGGCTCTCGATGAAGACTATCTCGACTTCGCCAACAATTTGGAAGACTTCCTCACCTACAACAAAATAGAGGAATTCCGCCGCCGCACCAGCGAACGATATGTAGACATATTGGGACGTGTATCCAAGGAAATGGGCGACCTTACGCGGCACGAATCGGATGTGGATAAGGTCATTCATGATATCAATAACGACTTCCGCGAACGCAATTTTGCCGGCGTCATAAAACTCATTGCCCTTCAACCCGTTCCTTCAGCAGACAAGATGGTGCTGCTGATGAAGCGCATAAAGGATTTTCACGATGACAACCAATACGCCATGGGCGAGCTAAACCTGTTCTCCTCAGCCAACCGCGACGAGGTGAACCAGAAGGCAGTAGGACACCTGCTCGACTTGATGAAGTCGCTTGTTGACAATCCGCAACGACGATACCTTACACTCTCTGACCTTTTCCTCCTGCAGTTCCGCATCGTGGAGAACGACAACGACACGGGATGGGTGGACAAGCTGTCGCATGTGGGAAGCGAGGGAACCGACACCTTGGTTAAGGCAATGATAAACATCATGCTGATAAATGTATTCAAAGGAAAGGTAAGCCGCAAGTTCGGAGACTTCCGCATACATTGCATGATGGACGAAATCGGCAAGTTGCACCCGCAGAACGTGAAAGGTATACTCGACTTTGCCAATGCCCGAAACATCCTGCTCATCAACTCCTCGCCCACCACATACAACGTCTCAGACTATCGCTACACCTATCTGCTCAGCAAGGACAGTAAGTCGCAGACCGTGGTACACCCCTTAATATCACAACAATAAAAACATCAGAGACCGCTGACAACAATCATATATGAAGATTACGTCATCTCTTATAGACAAGCTTATCAGACTGCGCTCAGGCGAATCGCTTCCGTCCAGCGCCCTACGCGGCGAATGGGTGGAAGAACTCCTGAGCGACGGTGTGCTCATAAGTCGCTCACACGGAAGCAGAAGCAGCATCATTGCAGCTTCTCCAGAAACCTTGGAACAAAGTCTGAGGCATACTGACGAACGATTGGGCAATCTCGACAAAATGAAGGAAACACTTGACACCGAATCCACAAGATCAGGACAGGCTGTAGAAACAGGTAACTCCAAACTTGTTACGACACGCTCATGCCCTGGTTTTCCAGTCAATTCATACGAACCTATTACATGCAGTCTGAGCGGCAAGGAACTGGTGGTCAATCCACAGGAAGGCATATTCATCTTCATTGCAGATTGGCATTACTTTGCCATACCAGAGGATGTGACCGTCGTAAACATCGAGAACATGGAAAACTTCCGACTCATACGCCGGCAGCAAGCCTTGTTTTCCTCAGCCTTGCCAGGCAAGCGTCTGCTGTTTGTGTCGCGCTATCCGCAGTCGTCCGACCTACGGACATGGCTGCAGACCATCCCCAACCAGTACGTTCACTTCGGCGACTTCGACCTCGCCGGCATCCATATCTTCCTTACAGAATTTCAAAAACACCTCGGCACACGCGCCTCTTTCCTCATTCCGCAAGACATAGAGCAGCGCATAAAGCATGGTTCAGCAGAAAGATACAACGACCAATACCAAAAATTCAGAAAACTAAAATCCGACATCCTTCCACTACAACAACTTATAGACACACTCCACAAATATCACCGCTGCTACGACCAGGAAGGATATATAGAGAAGAAACTGTAGCTCAATCATTTGTTTAAACAATGCAAAAAGGCGTACAACCGACTTCTATAAGATCTCAGTTGTACGCCTTTTTATTGTTTATTCTGATAAAATTCCGATGGCTCTTGTAGCGAGCGTTTCAGTAAGACCGTCATACGAGTCGGTCTGGACGAAGTGTGGGAATTGCGACTCCAGGATTACGTATCCGTCATCGATAATTACATACGGAGCCTGCTGCATATTGTTGTCATAAAGCCACGACGCTATTTCCGCGCCCTTGCTATGCAGCACCGTCGGGTCTGTAACGTCAATGTCGGCTGATAGCAGCACGCTGTCACTGATGCCAGACGGCGTGACGTCAATCACCTCGCCCGGCATCCTGCGGGCATGCCACAAGCGCTGCATGGCCTCTAAGCCAAGGCATTTCCATGACGACTCTATCACTATAGCAGCATGAGTGGCATCGATGATTCGCCTGAGTTGCGCCACCGCCACGGGATCAAAGAAAGCCCCATGCCTGTCCTCCCAAACCTTCCCTTCATACATCAGCTGCCGCTGATGACGCAGAGTGTTCATAACCCCATCAAGGTCAAGAAATATAATCTTGTCAGTAACTGCCATTGGTAAGAAAAAATTAAGAAACTTAAATCTTATAGAACGTCAATTCATTTAAACAAAAAAAAGCGTACAACCGATATCCATAAGATTTCAGTTGTACGCCTTTTATTATTTATTAGGATTCTGATTTACATATTGGTCAAACTTACTTAACCTCCTCGAAATCTGCGTCCTGGATTGTGTCGTCGCCCTTTGCGTCGCCACCAGCCTGCTGCTGTGCGCCAGCACCTGCCTGAGCGTCAGCGCCAGGCTGAGCACCACCCTGATACATCTGGGCAGAAGCGGCCTGCATTACGTTGTTGAGGTTGGCGATGGCTGCGTCAATAGCTGCAACGTCGGCTGCCTTGTGAGCATCCTTGAGCTGCTGGAGAGCCTGCTCGATGCCCGGCTTCTTGTCAGCAGGAATCTTGTCACCGTTGTCCTTGAGGAAGTTCTCGGTTGTGAAGATCATTGAGTCAGCCTGGTTGAGCTTATCAATCTTCTCGCGCTCTGCCTTATCAGAAGCAGCGTTCTGCTCTGCCTCTGCCTTCATACGCTCGATTTCCTCCTTGCTAAGACCAGAAGAAGCCTCGATGCGGATGGCCTGCTCCTTGCCTGTTGCCTTATCCTTTGCAGATACGTTGAGGATACCGTTGGCGTCGATATCGAAGGTTACCTCAATCTGAGGAACGCCACGGCGTGCCGGTGCGATACCCTCAAGGTTGAACTGACCGATTGACTTGTTCTGAGCTGCCATAGGACGCTCACCCTGAAGCACGTGGATTGTTACGGCTGTCTGGTTGTCAACGGCTGTTGAGAATACCTCACTCTTCTTAGCAGGGATAGTTGTGTTAGCGTCGATAAGCTTTGTCATTACGCCACCCATTGTCTCGATACCGAGAGTAAGAGGAGTAACGTCAAGCAATACGATGTCGCCTACACCGCTCTCCTTGTTAAGGATAGCACCCTGGATGGCTGCACCTACAGCTACCACCTCATCGGGATTAACACCCTTTGAAGGCTCCTTACCGAAGTAGTTCTTAACGAGAGTCTGAACGGCAGGTATACGGCTTGAACCACCTACGAGGATCACCTCGTCAATATCAGAAGTCTGGAGCTTTGCGTCGCGCATTGCGTTCTGGCAAGGAACGAGACAAGCCTGAATGAGGTTGTGAGCCAACTGCTCGAACTGTGAACGTGTCAGAGTCTTAACCAAGTGCTTTGGAACACCGCCCTCTGCTGAGATATACGGAAGGTTGATTTCTGTAGAAGTTGTGCTTGAAAGCTCAATCTTAGCCTTCTCAGCAGCCTCCTTCAAGCGCTGCATAGCCATCGGATCCTTAGAGAGGTCGATGCCCTCGTCTGCCTTGAAGCCGTTAACGAGCCACTCGATGATAACCTGGTCGAAGTCATCACCACCGAGGTGAGTATCACCATTGGTAGAGAGAACCTCAAACACACCGCCACCGAACTCGAGAATAGAGATATCAAATGTACCACCACCGAGGTCGAATACGGCAATCTTCATATCCTTGTTGGCCTTGTCAACACCGTAAGCAAGAGCTGCGGCTGTCGGCTCGTTCACGATACGACGAACATTGAGACCTGCAATCTGACCAGCCTCCTTAGTTGCCTGACGCTGTGAGTCAGAGAAGTAAGCCGGAACGGTGATAACTGCATCAGTTACCTCCTGTCCGAGGTAGTCCTCAGCGGTCTTCTTCATCTTCTGAAGCACCATAGCGGAAATCTCCTGCGGAGTGTACTTGCGACCGTCGATGTCAACACGGGGATAACCACCCTCGTTAACTACTGAGAACGGAACGCGTGTAACCTCCTTAGCGCACTGGTCGTATGTCTCGCCCATGAAACGCTTGATAGAATATACGGTGTTCTTCGGGTTGGTGATGGCCTGACGCTTTGCAGGATCGCCCACCTTACGCTCACCGTCCTTTACGAAACCAATAACAGAAGGAGTTGTACGCTTACCTTCGCTGTTGGTGATAACTACAGGTTCGTTGCCTTCAAAAACTGCAACACATGAGTTTGTAGTACCTAAGTCGATTCCAATAATCTTTCCCATAATTGTATATTTTTTATTTTTATTTTCTTGATTAATAAAATGTAATATGCCGAACATCATTCACTTACGTCCATATCTCAGTATTTCCATACTTCCATATTTTCGCTTCTGAACGGTGTTCGGCATATAATATACAAATGGTGTGCCAAAAAGTTGGCGATTAGCATTAGGTGACATTTCTGCCACCTTTTATTATGCCATTATGTCATATTTTGAGTATTCCCTTTTGTCTGATATCCTGTGAAGACGCTCCCACCATGATATCAAATTCGCCTGCTTCAAGCACGCGTTTCATATCCAGTCCGATGATGGAGAGTTCGTCGAAACCGAGTGTGAAGGTCACGTCGCGGCTCTCTCCTGCCTTGAGACTTATCTTCTCGAAAGCGCGGAGTTGCAATGGCGGCTGTGCCACTGAAGCGGCACGGTCGTGAACATAGAGCTGCACCACCTCACTGCCATCACGGCTGCCGGTGTTCTTCACATTTACTGTAACCTTGGCAACAGCAGGGCTGGCATCCATCATAAGTCCGTTGTCTGATGTCATACCTACTGCCGATGAAGACAGCTTCTCTATCTTCAGACCGGAATACTCAAATGTGGTGTATGAGAGTCCGTAGCCGAAAGGATAGAGCGGTTCTGATGTGAAATCCATGTAGTCGCGCTGCTTACCGGCACTGTAATAGACGGGGAGTTGTCCAACACTGCGCGGGATGCTCACCGGGAGACGACCAGACGGATTGGCATCGCCAAAGAGTATGGAGGCAATAGCCTTTCCTCCCTGCTCGCCTGGATACCAAGCAGTGAGCAATGCGTCAGCCTTCTCTGAAGCATTGTTCATAAGCAGCGTTCGTCCCTCTATATAAACAATGATAAGTGGCTTGCGATTCTTCTTTGTAACAGCAGCTACGGCATCAATGAGTTGCTCCTGCTTGCCGAGGAGATCCAGTGTGGAACGGTCGAAACCTTCACCGCAGTCCATATCCAGCACCTCCTTGGATGCAATAGCTGCACCAGTGGCGATATACTTAGTACGGAAATCGCGGGCACTGGAACCACCCACTACGAGAACCACTGCATCAGCACTCTCTGCAGCACGTACAGCAGCGGGAATATCAGCTGTAGTGGTATCACGTACAGCACAACCCTTTGCATACACCACTTCCGTCTTGTCACCTGCGGCAGCCTTCACTCCGTCCAGAACGGTATGGATGGCCTCGCGGGCCTGCGGTGCTGTATAATCACCAAGCTGGTTGTACGGTGTGTCAGCGTTAGGACCGATGACAGCAATTCTGCCAAGCGAACGTGAGAGCGGCAACACTCCGTCATTCTTAAGAAGGACGGTGCCTTCCTCTGCCACCTGCTCTGCTATGGCCATATGTTCTGCCGAACGACATGTTGTCTTGGCACGCTTCGGATCGACATACGGATTTTCGAAAAGTCCCTGACGGAACTTCAGACGCAAGACATTAGCAACGGCACGGTCAATATCTGCCATACTGATGGCACCCTTGTCAAGTTCGTTCTTAAGATGCTTGCCATAAGCATCACCTCCAAGGTCCATATCAAGACCTGCCTTAAGAGCCAAGGAAGCAGCTTGTGCTGTATCGCGAGCGGCTCCAAGAGACTGGATAACCTCAATGGAATAAAGGTCACTGTAAACGAAGCCATCGAATCCCCACTCGCCACGAAGCATATCCGTGAGAAGACGCTTGTTAGACGTACATGGCACACCATCCACCTGGTTGTAAGATGTCATAACCGTAGCAGTTCCATTCTTGACAGCCTTCTCAAAAGGCAGAAGAAGCTGAGAGCGTAGCATACGCTCTCCGACAAAGACGCCACCACCATTGTGACCTCCCTCAGGAACGCCATATGCTGCAAGGTGCTTAGGAGTGCAATAAACATGCCTTCCGTCAGCTGCATCTCCCTGCAAGCCTCTAACGACAGCAGGACCCAAGACAGACGCCAACCAAGGATCTTCGCCGAATCCTTCTTCCATACGTGACCAACGCGGCTCTCTCGCCACATCAAGCACCGGACCATAACCGACATTTCCTCCCTGCGAACGAACTTCCTTGCCCATAGCATCGCCCATACGATACATTAAGTCAGGATTCCAAGTGCTGGCACAGCAGAGTCCGGTAGGATAAACTGTGGTGCCGATTGCCATATGTCCGTGTGGAGTCTCCTCTGCAAAGAAGATAGGAATGCCAAGACGTGTCTTCTCCACAGCATATCGTTGCAGAGAATTAATGGCTTTGGCTGCAAGTTCTGGATAAAGACCTGTCTCAAGTGTCTTCTGGGTCCAGGGATCAGCACGCAGTACAGCCCAATACGAACCGATAGGCGCCTTGTCCATCATATCACGGAAGAGCTGGGAAGGCTCCACTGTCTTCTGGCTTGTCTTGTTATACATCTGCCAACCAAGCGGGCAACGCAACTGTGCAATTTTCTCCTCAACGGTCATACGACTGAGCAGGTCAGCAACACGCTCCTCCACCGGTCGGGAAGCCTGCTTATAGACAGGAGTTTCAACCATTGTCTTCTTTGACGAACGCTTGTGCGACTGTGCAGAAACGGGCACAAGAGTAGTGGCAAGAAGTAAGGCAAGAATGGATATATTCTTATGAATCATATTATATAATGTTAATTGTTTGTCAATTAGTTATTAAAACAACCTCAGATAAAGAAATCAGTTTTTAGCTGATGCAAAATTAATAAAAAACTACTAAAAACAAGATATAAAGATACAAAAAAAGGTCTCCAAAGTCGTTAGACATTGAAGACCTCAAGTAAAAGAAGGCAGCCACCTACTCTCCCGCATTGCATTGCAG
>ERZ1026776.190-NODE-190-length-46772-cov-16.327718_pt1 | contig 46772 bp, 41 predicted proteins | sample MGYA00380125_ERZ1026776 | MGnify/ENA primary metagenome ERZ1026776 (study PRJEB33269, sample SAMEA4719761) | human gut metagenome | biome: human-associated habitat; feature: organic feature; material: feces | place: Cameroon | collected 2013-10 ...
TTTAATTTCTTTTTTGATGTTCTGCATGCTTTCCAGATGAGAATCACCATGAAATATGTAAGTTGTAACCGTTGTTCGTTCGGTGTTTCGCACCGCGAACAGTTGATATAATACTAAATCAGGCGTCAGATGTCAACACTTTTTTTGACATTTTTTGCAATTTTTTATTATGCCTGAAAAAAGCCCCAAATATGGCTGTTATACTTATATGTATAACTGTCATATTTGGGGCTTCCGTCTGATATTCTCTATCTGTATATATTATAACTTCTAGTTATTCTGGGTCAAATTTTCTGTCTTTGCTTCCAGAGTTGCTTTTACAGTTTTCTTAACATATTCGCCTTTTTCATTTCTGTAGAATTCGATCTCGATCTCATCGCCAACCTTTCCACTTGCTATTTGACTTTGAAGATCTGTACTGTCTGAAATATCATTTCCATCAATACCTACAATGATATCTCCTGTAAGAAGTCCGCATTTCTCTGCCGGGGATCCTTCACTTACTGAATATACATATACTCCTTCCGGCATATTCAGTCCTTCTGCATATTCAGATGTGATATTTTTAACGGTTACACCAAGATATGTTGATCCTGATTTGGTTGTACTCTTACCTGCAAGAATATCGTTGATGATATCCTGTATATCGGATATAGGAAGTGCGTATCCCATTCCTTCTACTGTACTGTCTACATATTTTGCTGTGTTCATACCGATCAGTTCGCCCTTCATATTTACAAGAGCGCCACCACTGTTACCAGGGTTGATAGCTGCATCTGTCTGAAGAACCTTTACTGTTCCGTCATCTACACTGACTTCACGGTCAAGAGCACTGATATATCCTACTGTTACCGACTGTCCATATCCAAGCGCGTTACCAATAGCGATACATGGATCTCCGACTCTTAAGTTCTCTGATGAACCGATTGTGATCTCTTTGATCTGACTTAATGTGTCGTCCTTAATCTTCTTTAACGGAACGGTTACGACTGCTACATCATTTGATTCGTCATAGCCTTTTACTTCTGCACTGGCTGATTCACCATCTATAAATCCTGCTGATAATTCTTTTGCGTTCTTTACTACATGATAGTTCGTCAGGATATAAAGGCTTGTATCATCTTTTCCGATTATGATACCTGAGCCTGCTCCTGACTGCTCCTGCTCATAGGTATCAAACCAGTACTGATATGTTGTTACATAGGTTCCTGTTATGGATACGATAGATGGCATTACGGTTGCACTTACATCTGCTACACTGTAGTCACTGGTACTTCCGGATGAATTTGCATCAAGTAAAGCGGAACTTGTACCTGTCTCTGATCCGATCTGAACGGTCTGGTTTTCTTTCTTTAAAAACTTATCGCTGCCATACCGTACACCCTGGAAGACACAGCCTGCAACCAGCCCGAAGACAACTGCCGCAGCTATGGTCGTTGCTACTTTCTTGCCTGTGCTTCTTCCACCGTTTGTTTTCTTCATTTCCTTCTTAGCTTTTTTATCTGCTTTCTTCTTTGCTGAGCGTACCATCTTTTCTGATTTTTTCTTTTCCTTCTCAGCAGCCTTCTGCATTGCTTTATTTACATTTTCGGAATAACCATTCATATTCTGCGTGGAAGCTCCTGTACCCTGTGCAGCATTTCCAGATGAATTCGTGTAAGCTGATGTATAGCCGGTCTGGCTGTTATATCCTGCATGCTGATTGCTGGAGTAAAATGCACCGCCAAAATACATATTCTGTCCCGGTGTTCCATGATACATACTACTCTGTGCATTCTGCCGGTTATATGCATTTGCGTTCTGTTCTGCACCAGTCTGTCCATATACGTTGCTGCTTCCATAGTTCTGTCCATAGGAGCTATTCTCATTCTGCATATTCATCTGTTCAGTCGTCTGTTCGGAAGCTGTCTGTGTCTGTTCCTGTGTTTGACTTTCTGAGTCGAACTGACGATCCTGTTCTTCTCTAAAATTCTCATCCATAATCAATCATCCTTTCTTTCTATGTAACAGCAGCTTTCTTTTGTTTACTGCTCTCTTTCTTATTTACAGGTTATACTATAATCTGTAATTGTGTAAGAAGTGTGTTTTCCATGTAGAAGAAATGTGTTTTTCGTGTATAAAAATTTTGAACAACTTACATTTATTTATGCTTGACTTCATATAGAAATTGAAATACAGTTTTTTATGACAGATTACAGAATGATTTTTGTGGTATGCAATATTTTTACATATATTATATAGAAATTGAGGTTTTAACTTATGTTCCGAGTATGGGGTAAAATAATGAAAGATAACCGGCTGGTAAAAGATACGGTTGTCTGTATAGATGATATATCTTTGACACGAACAAAAAAGGTATACAAAGCATTAGAGGAAATGTGCTATGAATTTGATCTGGCAAAACCAATCTGGCTGAAGAAAAATCAAAATGATTTTATTCTCCACGCAAGAACACGTTTCGATCATGATAATTTCGTAGAAGCGATTGAATTCGACTATCTGGATTTTCAGGTTATTGAAGAGGATTATTAATATGTTTACTGTAAATGATATTGGGAAAAATTATAAAAAGAAAATGGTACTAAATCATATCTCCCTGCAAGTTGCACCCGGTGAATGTGTCGGACTTCTGGGAATCAACGGTTCCGGAAAATCAACGCTGCTTGGTATTCTGTCCGGTGGTCTCCGACAGGATCATGGCACTTATTCTTTTGACGAACCGGATAAAACGACCAGCTTTCTTCCACAGGAAAATCCACTGATCGCGGAGCTGTCCGGTCTGGATAATCTGAAGCTCTGGTACTCAGGCAGATCTGCCGAACTAAACAGCACCTACAGCCGCTCTATCTTGAAAAAACTCGGTGTAGATACATTTCTCCATCAGAAGGTAAGTACAATGTCCGGTGGTATGAAGAAACGTCTGAGCCTTGCTATCTGTATGCTGGAGCAGCCGGATCTTTTATTACTGGATGAACCGCTTGCTGCGTTAGATCTCCTCTGTAAAAAAGGAATTCTGGACTATCTGAAGGACTATACCGGTAATGGAGGTAGCATTATCGTTGCAACACATGAAGAAGATGCGCTCTCCATCTGTAATCGCATCTATATCTTAAAGGATGGTTTACTACAGGAAGCAAATGGTACAGATTATGCAGCCATGCTTCGTGCCTGATTCAGATTGGATGTGAATGTTCTTATGTTTTTTCGATTATTTCTAACAGACCTTAAAAGAATAAAGCAGCGGTTTCTTCCGCTTGTCCTGATCACTCTCATTCTGGCGGTCGGACTCTCTGTCGTCGTTCTGCTGTCGAACCGGTTATTATATAATGAGCAGACCATCGAACCGGTCAATGTCGGGCTGGTTGCTGATGCATCTTCTCCTTATGCCAAGATGGCATATTCTATGGTAAGTGAAATGGACAGCTACCGGGCTACCTGCCATTTCATCGAGATAGCTTCCGAAGAACAAGGAAGACAGATGCTTACAAACGACGAGATCAAGGCACTGATCATCATTCCTGATAATATCATCAACAGCATTATGTACGGAGAGGGCAATCCGATCACAGTCATTTACAATCAGGATGGTACTTTAGAGACATACACTCTAAATGAGGTGTTCAAATCTACCTCATCGATGCTTGCTACTGCACAGGCTGCAACTACGATCATTTATCAGGGCGCATATCAAATGGGGCTCCCGGATGCTGCACTGGAACAAATTGCAACGGACGCCGATAATCTCTACATGGATTATGTCTTATCCAGAACAGAGCTTTATATTAAAGAAGATTTACAGCTTACCGGAGCTTACACCCCTTATCAGTATTACATGGTATCAGGGCTGCTGCTTCTGCTGTTCTTCAGCGGAATCGTCTTTTTATCATTTATAAAAGGAAATTCTGATACATTACGTCTTCGTCTGAAGCTTCACGGAATCACCAGAATACACATTGTGCTCAGTCAGTATCTGACACTTACGATCGCATTATTTCTGATCTATGCAATACTGTTCTTTGGCTGTATGGTCGGAGGTATGATCGGTCATTTTGCCCCTTTGCAGTTTCATATATCGGGATTTTTTAACGGAATACCTGCGATCCTGTTCATCGGATTTGTTATTCTGCTGATCGGGTATCTGCCAGCCGGATATTCCGGGGCATGCCTGCTGTTATTTTTGACAGCTTTCCTGCTGGCTTATATCGGCGGCGGTATCGTTCCGGTCAGACTTCTGCCTGACTTCATCCAGAATTTTGCTGAACATACCCCGTATTATCAACTGTTAGACCACTTATGTAATGGCTTTTACCATTAATCGATGAAAGGACAACTGCTTATGCTGTTACGTCAATACAGAATCCTGTTAAAACGGACTTCAAAAAAATTCATCAATCTTCTGTTACTGCTGATCATTCCGCTCACGGCATTCTTTGTGAAAAATCTGCCAGAGGAAGAAAAAAGCACGGTATTCATTTGTGGATATTATATGGAAGAATCAAACAGTTACCTGACACAGGTGGAACAGGATCTCTCCGAGCATCAGGACTGCTTTATTTTCGAGAAATGCGTTTCCATGGAGGAATTAAAGGATCAAGTTGCATCCGGGCAATATGACTGTGGATTTGCATTTGAAAATGGTTTTTCTGATGCATTTATACATGATATCAAGAACTGTCACATCCGCTTATACACTTCCCCATCTTCGATGTTTCAGACGATCTTTTCCGAAACATTATTTGACCGGCTGTTGGATGCTTTCTCTCCTGCTATTGCCGTCAACTATCTGGCATCGAATTCTGCCACAAAAGACTTTTATCAGAGTTCTTTCCAGTCCTATCTGGAAGATCAATACAGAAATTATATGAACAGTGATTCTGTCTTCCGGTTGTCTGTCAATAATACAGGAGCCTACCACGGAACAACCGACAGTGTAGATCTGTTCCCGGTTCATGCATTCACCGGTTTTCTTTTGTTCTTATCTTCTCTGGTCGGTTTGCTGGTCTATCTGAAGGATCAGGATGACCGCATCTATGACAGAGTATCCAAACGGAAAAGACTGCGTTTCTGTCTGACCGGTATTCTTGCTAATATAACACCGGTATGGCTGGTCAGTGTGGTTACGCTCTACTTATATGAGCAGCCGGAAGCCATCCTGCCATTTCTATTAAAGATGTCCGGATATGTACTGCTGTGTCTGCTGTTCGCTTTTATCTGTCTGCTTATCTTCCGACATTATAAGCGTTTTGTATCGGCTCTGCCGGTTCTTGTGATCTGCACTTTGATCTTCTCGCCGATCTTCCTGCATCTGGAGGATTATGCGCCGATCCTGCGGTATCTGTCCTACCTCTTTCCGCCGACCTTTTTTTAGGGAAAACAAAAATAAGCTTGCCTGTAGCGCTACAGGCAAGCTTATTTTATATTTACTTTAAATTAATTGGCGCAAAAAGAATGAGCCCTGTTTATACGAATTTCTCACCTTTTTCGTCGATGACAGCGCGGGCTGCAGTTGCTTCCGTGATCTTCTTTTCGATCATAGATACATCGGAGACAGGGACTGCCGTATGGAAGGTTACGTCTGCGCCATATTCTGTATTCTCTATACTGATCTCATTTGTTGATAAGAGATACTGCACTTTTCCGGAATCATTATAGGAACAGGTGATATCCATAAGCTTCATGCGCTGCATCTGGTGAATGCCGGCATCTGCAAGGGCAAGCTTAGCGGCTTCTGTGTATGCCCGGACAAGCCCTCCTGTTCCAAGCAGAGTACCACCGAAATATCTTGTAACCACAATACAAATATCTGTTACCTGATTTCCCGATATCACTTCTAATATCGGCTTTCCAGCTGTTCCCTGCGGTTCTCCGTCATCTGAAAAACGATAAAGGGTATTCTCTTTTCCGATCGCAAATGCATGACAATTGTGTCGTGCATCATAATGTTTTTTCTTGACACTTTCTACAAACGCATATGCTTCTTCTTCTGAAGAAACCGGCTGTGCATAACCGATAAATCTGGATTTCTTCTCAACGATCTCATCGATGCCCGGTGTCAGTATTGTGTTATATGAATCTACCATGATTGTTCCCGTCTATTTCTTGTCAGAATTTGCAGATAATAACTTACTCAGCTCATTCATAAATGTATTCACATCTTTGAACTCTCTGTATACAGAAGCAAATCTTACATAAGCTACCTGATCCAGATCCTTGATCTTATCCATAACGATCTCACCGATTGTTGTACTCTCTACTTCTTTTGCCTCCAGATTAAAGATTTCGTTCTCGATATCATCGATACACTTGGATATCTGTTCCGCAGATACCGGTCTTTTATGACAGGATCTTATGATACCGGATTCGATCTTCTTTCTGTCATAAGTCTCTCTGTTCTTATCCTTTTTGATTACGATAAGCGGGATCGTCTCAACCTTTTCATACGTCGTAAAACGTCTGCCACAGGCATCGCACTGTCTTCTTCTTCGAATCGAACAACCGTCATCCGCCGGTCTGGAATCTATAACTCTTGTATCATCAACATAACAAAATGGACATCTCATGTTTTTGCCTCCGTAAATCAGGGAACATCATTTTATCCCCTCTATTCTTTCTGCTACTAACTTTTACATATTCGGGGAGGAATGTCAACTAAAATAATATCCGGCCCGATCTTTACTACATTACAGAAATCAATGCGATACTCTTCACAAGATCCAAAGCACCAGAAAATTTTTCCCTGCTCCGGAACAATTATCGCCTCAATTCTTCCGGAGCAGGGATCAAATTCAATATCTGCAACAAAGCCAAGCCGCTGGCAGTCCTTGCAGTTTATTACTTCTTTTTCTTTTAATTCACAAAACCTCATCTATATTCCCTTTTCAACAAAATCCACCTTCCGTATCATAATATGAAACAGAGAACATATTTAGACATATAAATTATCGGTTGCACCGATCTGCCTATGAATCAGTCACAGCAGTCAGGCTCTGAATCCGATCACATTGATCAGCTTATGATCTTGACCGGACACTTTCTGGCACATGCGCCACAATGGGTACATTTATCATAATCAATATGTGCGAGGTTCTGCTCTACCGACACCGCATCAAATTCACAGGATCTGACGCAGAGTGAACAGCCGATACAACCTGCTGAACAAACTGCCTTTACTTCTTTTCCTTTTTCCTTTGAATTACATCTGACACGATGAGGGGCATCATACGGAACCAGCTCGATCAGATGTCTTGGACAGACATCTACACACTTTCCGCACGCTTTACATTTTTCCTCATTTACAACTGCAATGCCATCTATAATATCAATCGCACCGAATTCACAGACTGCCTTGCAGGAACCATATCCTGTACAGCCATATGTACAGCCCTTTGGCCCGTTATTTGGGCTGTTTTGTGCAAGAACACAGGTCTTTGGCCCAACATAGTCATAGACATCCTTTGCCTTCTCACAGTCACCTGCGCATTTGACAAAGGCTACATACTTAGTGCTTGCTGTATTCTCTACGCCGAGTGCTGCACTGATTGCCTCTGCAACGGCTGCACCTCCAACAGGACATGCAGATGGCGGCATCTCACCCTTTGCAATGGCTGCTGCAAGGCCATCACAGCCGGGATATCCACATCCACCACAGTTATTTCCGGGAAGAAGCTCCCGCACCATAACTGCCTTTTCATCTACCGGAACTTTGAACTTTTCACCAGCTACACCAAGCAGAACACCAATGATGACACCAACGCCTGCTACAACTGCAACTGCGATCAGAATTGTTGTAATATCCATGGACGATCCCTCCTTATATCAATCCGGCAAAGCCAAAGAATGCTATTGCCATCAGACCTGATGTGATCAGAACGATCGGAGTACCCTTAAATGCTTCCGGAATATCACTGTATTCCAGCTTCTCACGGATACCTGCAAGGATCGTAATTGAGATCGCAAAACCTACTGCTGAACCAAAACCATTTACTATACTCTCAAGGATCGTATATTCATTCTGTACATTTGAAAGTGCGATACCAAGAACTGCACAGTTTGTTGTGATCAGTGGAAGGTATACTCCAAGTGACTCGTATAAAGACTTCATATTCTTCTTTAAGAACATCTCTACAAACTGTACCAGTGCCGCTATTACAAGGATGAACACGATCGTATTCAGATAATCTAATCCAAGCGGGGAAAGGATTCCATAATAAACAATACTCGTTACCGCTGAAGCGATCGTCATTACAAATATTACTGCCCCGCCCATACCGGTTGCTGTGTTTACACTCTTTGATACGCCAAGGAAAGGACACAGTCCGAGGAACTGGCTTAATATTACATTATTTACGAGGGCTGCTCCAACTGCCAATAATAAAATATGCATTATTTTCTACCTCCCCTTTTCTTATTCTTTTTATCTGTCGGTTTCTCATCAAATTCCTGATATTTGTTTACCTGATCTGCACTTGCAACATCTGGTCTTACAAGCTTTGATGTGTCAACCATATCGGATTCTTCCGATACTGCTTCCGCTTTCTCTGACTCTGAAACCGGATTGTCTGTCTCTGAGAGTACAACTGCATGTGGTACTCTGTTCAGATTCGCCGGAATATGGATTCTCGGTCTGTCAGACATCTCTTTTGCCACCTGAACCGGAGTCTGCTGTACAGTTGACGCTGGCTTTTCCTGTACCGGCTGCTGCTCCGGTTGTATTGCCTGTGCTACCTGTATTTGTGGCTCCTGTGAAACCGGAGTAGTCGCAGTCTCTGATGAAGCTGCTATCTGTGGCTGCAGTGTACTCTGAGCAACAGCCTGCTGTACGGTCGGTGCCGACTGCATCTCCTGAACCGGCTGCTGCGCTGATGGTATCGACTGCTCCTGCTGTGCCGGCTGTTCATTTTCCTGCTCTACCGGTTTCTTTGCTATCTTGTCCGGGATCACAACCTTTTTCGGCTGTGGTACCGGTGCTGTCAGAGTTTGTGCAGCGGATGCCTTGCCGGCATTTGTCTGGACATTAACCTGAGTATCCTGCATAGCAGCCTTTCTTCCTGCACACATGATGTTTGCGCATCCCATACAGGATTCCGGCTTACAGCTTGCAGGGATCTCTTCTCCATTTACAAGTGCCTTTGCTGCTTTCTTCGCATTTCTCTTATTGATCGTTGCAATAATAAAAGCAAGTACAAAGAATGCTCCCGGTGCGAGTACAAAGATCGTGATCGGTGTATATGCTGCAAGCACATCTCCGATTGCTTTGCCTGCTCCTGATGTCTTCTGAAGAAGGTTGCCATCTCCAATAATCTGGAATCCGAATACACAGCCTTTTCCGATCAGTTCACGGAACATACCGATCAAGGTAAGACCTATCGTAAAGCCAAGTCCCATTCCAAGTCCGTCAAAGATTGACGGAAGGACCTTATTCTTCGAAGCGTAACTCTCTGCACGTCCAAGAATAATACAGTTTACTACGATCAGTGGAATATAGATTCCAAGACTGTCATTTAAGGACGGCAGGTATGCCTGCATTAAAAACTGAATAACCGTTACAAAGGAAGCGATGATAACAATATAAGATGGTATTCTGACCTTATCCGGTATCACCTTACGAAGCAGTGAGATAAACGCATTGCTTAATACCAGAATGCAGGTTGTAGAAAGTCCCATACCTGCCCCGTTGATCGCTGATGATGTAACCGCAAGTGTCGGACACATACCAAGCATCTGCACAAAGGTTGGATTTTCTTTCACAATACCATTGTATAAACGTTCTGTACATTTACCCATTAGTTTGCTCCTCCTTTCAGATAATCTGCATAGGAAAGTCCCGCATTTACTGCATTCGTGACTGCATTTGTCGTGATCGTCGCACCACTTAATGCATCGATCTCCTCATCCGATGTTGCACCGGATTTTGTATATTTAAACTGTGTTACATTTTTTCCTGCAAACTGTGATTTGAACTCATCTGTATCTGCCTGCATACCAAGTCCTGCTGTCTCACTTAATGACAGGAAGGAGATGCCATTTGTAGTTCCATCCTCAGCTACACCAAGAGCAAGCTGAAGATCTCCGCCATATGCCTCATGGGATGTAATAACAAATACATAACCAAGTGCATTTCCATCTTTGTCACAAGCAGTTACTGCCTCATCTATATCTGCTTTATAGCCTTTATCCGAAAGCCATGCAGATGCCGCCTCACTGTCGAAGCCATCTACCGTCTGGAAATTATCAGCATCTGTGAATACTTCCCGGTATGCGTCCTCCTTTGCCTGCTGTTCCGCCTGCTCGATCGGCTTCTTTGTGATCTGCTGTACATATGCAAGCACACCGCCGGCAACAAGTGTAATAACAAGGATTGCTACCGATGCGATGACAATTGATTTCTTATCCATCTTCTTGCCGTCTGCTGCCGATCCGCCTTCTTCCTTCTGAAGCTCAGCGCCCTTACCAAATGACTTCGGTTGTGTAAACCGTTCGATCAACGGAACAAGAAGGTTCGAAATAATGATCGCATAGGATACACCTTCTGCCGAGCCGCCATAGATTCGGAACAGGAAGGTCAGAAGTCCAAGGATAATACCAAATACCACTTTTCCCTTCTTTGTAATAGGTGAGGTCACATAGTCGGTCGCCATAAAGAAAGCACCTAACATCAGACCGCCACCGCAAAGGTGCGCTGCCAGATATAATGGCTCAAAGCCCATGCCGGATGCAAGGGAGTACAGGAATATAAATACGGAAAATGTTCCAATATAAACCAGTGGGATGATCGGGCTGATCACCTTACGAATGATCAGATATAAACCACCGATCAACAGACAGATCGCAGATGTCTCACCGATCGTACCTGCAATTCTTCCGATAAACATATCTAATACATCTACTGTTCCGCCACTCTTTAAAATTGCAAGTGGGGTCGCTGTTGTGACTCCATCATATGTAAATGTAGTCATCTTTCCCGCAAATGATATTAACAGGAAGCATCTGGCTCCAAGTGCCGGATTCATAAAGTTCTGACCCAGGCCGCCAAATAACTGTTTTACTATAATAATGGCAAATGCGCTTCCGAGTATCGCCATCCATACAGGAACCTCCGGCGAAAGATTCAATGCCAGAAGCAGGCCTGTTACGACTGCACTGAAATCTTTTACTGTACTGTTTCTGTGCAGGAGCATTTCCACGCCCCATTCAAAAAAAATACAAGATGCTATACAGGTTAAGATCAGCACAAATGCTTTTGTTCCAAAATTATATACACCAAACACACTCGCCGGCAGTAATGCAATGATCACGTCCAGCATCAGGGATGATGTCGTTTTCCGATCTCTGACGTGCGGAGATGCGGAAATCTTCAATGTTGTTTCTTCCATGTCTCCACCTCCTACTTCTTCTTACTTGCCAGAATACTCTTTCTGGTTCCGGCTATTGTCTGTGTCAGATGTCTCTTGGCAGGACATACATAAGAACAACAGCCACACTCACAGCATTCCATGCCATCATGCTTTAAGAATGCATCTATATTGCCATGCTCTGCATATTTTGCAAGATCTGACGGAATAATTCTTCCTGGGCAGACATCCACGCATCTTCCACAACGGATACATGCAGATGGCTCCCAGTCCTGAACCTCATCATGTGTCATACAAAGAAGTGCCGACAGTCCTTTCACTGCCGGAACATCGAGTGAAAACATTGCCTTACCCATCATAGGGCCGCCTGCAATGATCTTCTCCGGCATCTTGCCATCCTTAAAGCCGCCTGCCGCTTCTATGATCTCCCGACAGCTTGTACCATTACGAACCAGCAGATTACATGGATTAACGATAGCATCACCTGTAACCGTTACGATTCTGGTGTACAGTGGCTTACCCTCGATCACCGCTTCATAGATGGAAACGATCGTATCTACATTATGTACGATACAGCCTGCATCTGCCGGAAGCATCTTGGAATTTACATATCTTCCTGTCGTTGCATAAATCAACTGGCGTTCCGCCCCCTGTGGATATTTTGTCTTTAAAACCTTTACCTCGATCTTATCGTTATCAACCAGATGCTCTGAGATCTTTGCAATCGCTTCCGGCTTATTGTCTTCAATCGCGATAATTCCCTTTGCTTTATCAAACAGATTTACACAGATCTGAAGTCCAAGGATCAGCTTATCTGTCTCCTCTAACATTCTTCTGTAATCAGAAGTCAGATACGGTTCACACTCCGCACCGTTTACAATGATATATTCGATATCATCTTCATTTCTCGGTGACAGCTTTACATGAGACGGAAAACCTGCACCGCCCATTCCAACGATACCTGCCTCCTTGATCATATCCTTGATGTCTTCTCTGTAAAGTGTGGAGAGATCTCGCACATTCTCGGAGAAATCAACCGTCTCAAATAAACCGTCATTTTCTATTACGATTGAATTTACTTTATTACCGCCACTTGTCATCCTCGGTTCGATCATTTTTACCGTTCCTGAGATTGAAGAATGGATATTTGCCGAAACAAATCCTCCTGTCTCTGCAATCTTCTGTCCTACCAGTACACGGTCGCCACGCTTTACGATCGGAACAGCCGGTGCACCTATATGCTGACTGAGCGGATAAACACACTCTCCCTTTGGAAGATATTCTCTGACAGGCTTGTCTTTTGTTAGATCTTTGCCTTCATATGGATGAATACCACCCGAAAAAGTTAATAAACCCATCTGCATACCTCTTTCTCTCGTTATTCTTATCAATTCATTCTCTGTTATCGAGAAAAACTAATCATATAATAATACTTCACAGGATCAAAAACAACCCTAAAACTTGCCAATCTGACCACCAACTGCCCGTATGACAAATGCTGCCGCAAGACCGATCAGAACTCCCGTGACCGTTCCAGAGACAAGTAAAGCCGGAGCATATATCAGGATATTTTGGTTCTTTATCACCAGATATGCAACGATAAGCTGACCAACATTATGTCCGACGCCTCCAAGAATACTCGTTCCCGTTGTTGAAAAAAACCCGATCTTAACGGAGATCCACATAAACAGCATGCTGACTGCTGCTCCGGCAAGACTGTATATCATAACGGTAAAATTGCCAAATAATAAAGACGACAGGAAGATACGGAGCACGGATACCAAAACCGCATCTGCAAGTCCGAGCTTGCACAGCACTACAATAGTTACAATATTGGCAAGTCCGAGCTTGATTCCCGGTACCGCGATATCGATCCGGATAAAGGATTCGATATATGAAAACACCATTGCAACCGCAATAAACATTCCAAGCTGTGCTATCGTTCCTGCGCTGTTATGAGTCTTTTTCTGTATCTTTCTATTTGTAGATTTTTTTTTGGAATTTTTTTGTTTCTGCCCCATCTTTTCTTTCTATATATACCTTTCCTGCTATACTATGAATAGCTCTTATCGATTATCATATTCTGATTTCTGTCCATCATCACCCTCCACCTGAATCACCAGCTTATGCGGCAGGCAAACGATATTTTCTCCTGTCTTTGATATCTTCCCCATACGGATGCATACCTGATCCGGGCAGTCTGCTTCTGTTACATATGCCATTCCATTCTTTATTTCCAGAATATTTATTCCTTTTGCGGTCTGAATCTCTTTCGTGGTATCTGTATTCAGATCATATCTGCCAATCTCTTTCTGGTTTTCATATATAATAACCTGACTGCCTTTTTTCTGACCCAGCCGGATGACTCCATAGCAGACGATTCCTAAAAGGATCAGCACAAGCGCCAGAATGATGTCTCTTTTTTTAATCATTTTACTTTATAGTCTCCATTTGTTATCGTAAACTGCTCTGATGCCTGCTCTGTCATATATATATTCTTATCCTTATCGATCAGGATCACATCTGCGTCAAAGCTTTTTACAAGCTTAAGCGCCCGATCTGCCGGAAGAAGAATACACATTGTCGATAGAGCATCACTTAGCGCACCATTTTCACAGACCACTGTCGCTGATATCGTCCCGGTGTCTGCCGGGTATCCGGTCTTTGGATTTAAGATATGATGATATCTTTTTCCATCCTGAATAAAATACTTCTCATAATCTCCGGATGTTGATATATAGACCGGATGCCTGTCTGACCGGACTTCTACGGTTCCCATCATATCATTTTCATTTCCTCTCGGATCACGAATACCGATCCGGAAACCGGAACCATCCGGCTTTGCGCCGTAGCATAAAACGCTGCCGCCGACTGCCACACAAGCGCCTTCCACCTGATTTTCTTCAAGGCTTTCTGCCACCCGGTCACAGGCAATGCCTTTTCCCATCGCACCGAAATCAAGGCTTAAGTCTGTTTCATCAAACAGCACATACCATGTTCCATCCTCTGAAAGCTCACTTACCTGTGTCAGCTCTTTTCCCTGTTCATCTACGATATGCACTTTCGAATCGTTAACTACCGAACAGGCTTCTTCTATCTTCTGAGTCTCCGGTACTTCTTTCTTCCCATCTTCGATACCCCAGCAGGACGCTAACGGACGGATCGTGAGTGCCAGCAGATCATCCCCCGCTTCGCTTACCTCCTTTTCCTGTAAGACCGCATATGCCAGGTCATAGCTTATCTTATAAGGCTCTCCTGCCTTATATTCATGATTCACACGGTATACCTCTGAGCCTTCTATCCGCCATGAGATCTGTGCACGCTCCAGTCTGCTTACGCAGTCGATCACTGCATCCGCATCCTGTCTGCCCTGATCCGAATAGACCGATACCGTAACTGCAGTTCCCATAGCAAATCCGGTCGTCGTATACCCTTCCTTTTTCTGATTATCCTTTCCGGTATAAAAGATAAACGCAATTACCAGACCGATACACAATATACCTGATAATAATGCAAGTTTATTCTTCAAAGCATTTATTCCTCCATATAAACAGCCAACACGGGCTTAAACGCACTTTGCAAACTTATTCACAGGAACATCACCCGCGTAAATAAAAAGAGCTGTTGCCAACCACGGTTCCAGCTCTCTTTTTGTCTCTGTCTGCAAAGCTCCTCGCTCCGCAGCTTTTTCTATCCTCTGTAATATTTCAGGATCGCAGCTACATCAAAATATCTGCTTCCAAAATCTTTATAAATGGCATTCTTCGTCATCGCATAGACAAATACATCACCCTGACCCTTGATTCCGTCTAAAGCAGATGGCTCGATCGCAACTGCAAGCTCATCAAAGTGAAGTGCAAGTGTAAATCCCTCTGTATAATATGTATTATACAGATTCATCACTGTGAGCTCTGTCTCCGGTGTGATCGTCATATCTGAGATCGTAAGGCTATTACCTCTTGGGATATTCATATATATCTCAGCTTTCATTTCTTTACCGAAGGAAAGCTTTACGGATACAGGATCTTCTGTCACACGAATGCTTTTCAGAATCTCTGCAGCTTCAGCCGGTATTGCTCCCGGTGTCTTCGTGCAGTCTACAACCTCCCGTCCGGCCATATATTTCTTATCCAGAATATTGACACATTTTACGATCTTATTGTCATTTCCCGGATTCGGTAATATGCTGGCAACCTTGTAATAGTCTTCGTTCTCTAAAATCTCTTTAAACAATAAGCTTTTAATATCATAAAACTTTGCCAGCATTACAGGTTTGTAATCCATGTACTTGATCGCTGACCGTATTTCATTTATATCTCTGATTTCCATTTGTATATTGTCTCCACTTCATTCAAATTTGTTCCGCTCAAATCATACATCCATTTTCTGATCTTTGCAACCCGGTTTTTAATGGAATTCCTGACAGACCAGTTCTCGCAGACGATATCGGAAAGCTTTCTCGTATTCCTCGTCTTCATCAACGCTGTGATTTACCTCTTCAAAACAAGCTTTTCGGATGGCCTCCTGTGTAAATATTGTAGGGCTTTCATCATCTCTGCCCCAGTAGAATACCGCGCCATCAATACTTTCATTTCCATAGATCTCCTGCATCCGACTGATGCAGCTCTCATCTCCCAGGAACACATGACAGATACCGGCTAATGATTTACAGAGAACCTCTGCATTGATCGTATATCCGTCAAAATCCTGCGCCCAGTCCGGAATCTGCTCCGGCTTATCTACAAGTATCACCGGAAGACTTCTACCAGCATGTGAAAGAAGTTTTTTAAGCTGGTCTGCGGATATCGGAACCGCTTCGGTGTCTTCATCCATAAATACGTCTGCATCCAGGAATCCGACCTGATTAAATATATCCCGCATAAACTTCGGTCGATTATACCGGCGCTCTCTGGAATAGATATTCTCACAGATATGACGGCAGGTCAGATACAATCCATCATTTTCTTTTCGGAGTTCTGCAACCACATGCCAGATCATACCTGCTTCTTCATTGCTGATCGTCTGCATATCCATAAGAAAATATTCTTTCTCTGCAACGACCTTTAACTTATATCCCATCACTTCATAAGAAACGGATTCCAGTTTTTTCGGCATCTGCCCGAATATCAGGGAAATATGCTGATATGCCCATTCATATATGATCTCACTTGCCCGGTCAAATCCGTCATCCCGTATCCGAATCCTCTGGTCAAATACCAGATCCGATACCAATGGACGGATTTCCTGCTTGATCTCTTTGTTCAGCACTCTGCCGAACTGTTCTCTGTCAAGCTGTGCCGATATGAATTCGTCATTTACCACTTCTTTATTAATGAGGTAGATTACCCTATTCGGCGACAATACTTTCTGGTATTTCTTATTCAGCAGAATATTTACAAGCTGCTGCTTGGATACCGCCCAGAACTTCTCTACGACCTCCGGATGTTCATCAAAATATGCACGAACCTCAGGCTTGATCTTATCCTGTGTGATCTTTAACCGGTATTTGCTTCGGATCGCATTTTCCCAGTTTTTCTTAATATACTGGTCTCTGGCCAGATTATCGAAGATCTGCACGATTGACCAGTCGCACAGCTCTAAGTTTGCGATGATACTGTTCATCATGCGGGCATCCTTCTCCTGTCCGTCCCATAAACTGCTTCTGTTATCATCGAAACCTTCATCCATTTTATACTTGTACCGCATCTCATGCTCGATCTCATGCCAACCCTCAAACAAAACTGTTCTGAGCTGAACCTCAAAGGTCCGGTCAAACGGCTGCTCCCACAACTGATCGGATATATTGATCAGATATTTGCTTGGGATCTTAAATACACCATTGCACTTCTGTGCTTCAAACCTGTTTTCTTCCCATGCCGTCTTCGACCAGTTATCTACCATAAATGTATCTTCAAGCAATGCTTCACTGATCCTGATATCTTCTGTATAAAATAAATTAATACGGATACCGATCAGATCCTGTATCTTCTTATCATCTTTTCCTGTGCCATATTTTCCTGTATCTAACTTACGCTGTAATGACGTCAATGTCTTTACTCTCGACATGCTGTGAAAATAGATTCCGGCATTTCTGAGCTTCGTCATCAATGTCTGTTCCAGCTTCGTTCTTATATCATTCAATTCCTGAATATCTTTGTCACTGATCAGTACCAGAGACTCATTATTACGTTCCATATAACCACCTGCTTTTCAAATAACTTTCACCCGTAAAAAGCGCACAAAAATACATTATTATGATACCATTTTATTCCCTTGTCAGTCAATTTTTATGGCATAACCTTTTTCTAAATTTTATGTGAAAATCGAAGCCGTTTATTAAAAATCTATTTCATTGGATATTGCTTATTTCCTGACACACCGATATAATGTTATGAGATCTGACAAGATACAAGAAAATAAGGAGGAATCTTATGATTCTCGATTGTCAAAATATAAGTAAAGCATTCGGAACCAACGTAATTCTCGACAATGTATCCTTTCATCTTGAAGATAAGGAGAAAATGGCGATTGTTGGTATCAATGGTGCAGGCAAAACAACATTATTAAAGATCATTATGCAGGAAGAAGATGCAGATTCCGGACAGATTGTTTTATCAAAAGACCGTACGATCGGCTACCTCTCCCAGCATCAGGATATTTTCTATGACGATACGGTATACGGTGTGATGGAGGATGCCATGAAGCCTGTGATCGAGCTTCAGGATAAGATCCGCAAACTGGAACAGGACATGACAACACTGACCGGCGACGAACTGAAAGCCGCCCTCTCGACCTATAACCGCTATACACATGAATTTGAATATAAAAACGGATATGCCTACGAAAGTGAGATCACCGGAGTATTAAAAGGTCTCGGCTTCTCCAAAGAAGATTTCGACCGTCATACCGATACCTTATCGGGCGGACAAAAAACCCGTCTTTCACTCGGCAGACTTCTTCTTACAAAACCGGATATCATCATCTTGGATGAGCCGACCAACCATCTGGATATGGATTCGATCAGTTGGCTTGAAACCTTTCTGACCGGCTATCAGGGAAGTGTGATCCTTGTCTCCCATGACCGTTACTTTCTGGATAAGATCGTAACAAAGGTCGTAGAGCTTGATCGTGGTCACAGCACCGTATATAACGGAAACTACACCTACTTCTCTCAAAAGCGCGCCGAGATCCGGACAAATATGATGAAAGCCTACTTAAACCAGCAGGCAGATATCAAGCATCAGGAAGAAGTTATCACAAAATTAAAGCATTTCAATCGTGAAAAATCGATCAAACGGGCAGAAAGCCGGGAAAAGATGTTAGACCGTGTGGAACGTCTGGACAAGCCAACCGAATTAAACAGTGAAATGCGGCTGACGTTGGAACCATCCGTTATCAGCGGTGAAGATGTACTTACGATCGAAGGTCTGTCAAAAGCCTTTGAACAGTATAATCTGTTTTCCGATCTGAATATGGAGATCAAACGTGGTGAACATGTCGCCCTGATTGGCGGAAACGGAACCGGTAAGACTACGATCTTAAAGATCATCAACAAGCTTGTTCCAAAGGATGCCGGAACTGTCATCTTAGGCTCCCGTGTCAAGATCGGTTACTACGATCAGGAGCATCAGGTCCTGAATATGAACAATACGGTATTTGACGAGATCAGCAACGCCTATCCTGACCTGACCAATACCAGGATCCGAAACGTTCTTGCCGCCTTTCTGTTTACCGGGGAAGATGTGTTCAAACGGATCGCAGACTTGAGCGGTGGCGAAAAAGGGCGTGTATCCCTTGCCAAAATGATGCTCTCATCTGCAAACTTCCTGATCCTCGATGAGCCGACCAACCATCTGGATATCACATCCAAGGAGATCCTTGAAGAAGCGATACGGAACTATACCGGAACAGTCCTTTATGTATCCCATGATCGATATTTTATCAATCAGACAGCAACAAGGATCATCGAATTAAAGGATAAGCAGTTGATGAACTATATCGGAAACTATGATTACTACGAAAGCCACAGAGCCCAGCCGGCTTCCACCGGAAAGCAGGCATTTGCACCGGTATCTGATACTGTCTCTCAGGAAAAACAGACAGAATCCCAGGCAAAGCTCTCCTGGAAGGAAAGCAAAGCAGAGCAGGCAAGGCTCAGAAAGAAAGCGAATGATCTGAAAAAGCTGGAAGACAAGATTGAACAGCTTGAAAACCGTCTGGCTGAAATTGATGAAGAATTTCTGGTTCCTGAAAATGCAACAAATGTTGCACTGTTAAATGATCTGACAAAAGAACGAAATTCTGTAGAAGAAGAATTGAACACGATGTATGAACAGTGGGAAGAATTATCTTCTGAGGAATAAACATCTAAAAAAGCATTAGATACGGACAATTTGCTGTTGTAAGTAACATACAACCATGCAATATCCGCATTCTAATGCTTTTGTATTATCAGTCAATCACATTTATGATCTTTCTTCCATATGTATATGTATTGCCGGATGCCGGAATACAATAAGTACTGTTACTGATATAGACCTGACTACTGCTTCCCATTCCACCGTGAATACACCAGTAAGTTCCATCATTATCATAATAAGTACCCCAGTCCTTGACACAGGCTTCCGCCAACTGTTTGGATACACCCATCTGGATCAGATATTTCTTAACCGCTGCCGCATTTTTAAACTTACCAAGAAACAGGGAAACATGACTTGCCTCTGTCTCTCCGTTTTTATAATATACGATCACGTCTCCCGGAGTTAATGCATCATATGAGAAATCTACAATATCTGAATTCAACTGGATCGAATCCTGTTTCATCCAGCTTTTCCCATCTGACAAAACAACTTTTCCGGTCACAGTTCCGGCACCGCCCCATTCTGTTCCGGTATACATCCGGTCTAACAGGATACCACCTTTTTCCGGACTTGTATACTGAACCGCAAGTTTCTGCGATGGATCATCTCCACCAGCAAGTGCAAATGCCTGATCGACAAATACATTGCAATATATATTTGTCTTACCCAGATATGCCAGGATCACGCGCTTCATCCATGCATCCGTATCCCAGTAAACAGAACCTTCCAGTCGTCTGCTATATGCACGTCCATATTTGTCAAAGTCATATAGATATCCATCCACGGACTGACTTCCAGATACACTCTGTCCCTGTTCATTCATCAGGTAATATACCGTCTTGCCATTGATCTGGACAGTAACAATCCCCGGAACGATCTGATCCAGCTTCTGTCCTTCTCTGTATATGGAATATTTTCCGGTCTTGTCATAATATATGTATTTTGATACTTTTCCAGAAGCATCCGTATAGACTGCAGTTTTTTTGTCAATGGTCTGCCAGCCCTCTTCTGCCTTTATCACACCATCTTCCGGTATATAATAATAATCCGAATGAATATTTAATAATTTATCTGTTACCTGCTGCCATCCGGAACTTCCTGCATCATAGATCCATACTGTGTTCCTATATTTGCTCTTTGAATAGCTGGCATTAAAATACCGGTACAGACTTGTTCCATTTTTATCATAGTAAAAGGTTTTTCCTTTATTATATGGCGCCCACATACTGGAAGCTTTCTTCCATCTGACTCCATTTGCCTGATACAGCACATATCCGTTTCCGGACTGTTTTCGTTTATAGAGCACTTCTCCCTTTCGGATATAATACATGGTCGTATCATTTGAGCTGTACCATCTGGTTGATGTATAATGTCTTCCATCTTTAAAATATACAAATGAGCCATCGATCTTATAAATGCCATCTGTTACAAAATTCCATTTGTTTTTGCTGTAGATCTTATACATTCCGATCCGCTCGCTGTCCTTATATCCATCCAGATAATATGTCTTTGTATTACGTGCATTTGCATTAAAATACATCATGGCATTTTTTACATTTACCCATGTATCTCTTACCGCTTTGCCATCTTCGCCAAAATAATAGCCATAACGATCAACCTTTTTATAATAGTTCCGACGGCTTACACCATCCCGCAGATAATAATATTCTCCGCCGGCCTGTTTCATTCCCTGTGCCAGTGCACCCGCTGCATCAAACCAGTACACTGTGCCTTTAACGCTGATGTAACGATCCGTTACACGCTGTTTCTTGCCATTTGTAAATGAATAACAGGCATCTCCTGAAAAGCGGAATATTGCCTTTCCATCCTTTACATATACCTGTGATCTTCCATATGGATACCAGCCGGTTTCTTCCACCCGCTTTCCTTTCCGGAAGAAATAATACGTTCCTGCTACCTTCTTGATTCCTTTTACCGGTGTTCCGTCAATGTAATATATATCCTTTGAAAAACCGGTTGTCAGAATGGAATAATCGTCACTATAGTAAAAGCATTTTTCAAGAGCTGTGTTTCCGGTTTTATTTTTTGAAAACCGAAGCACGGTCTTTGTCGTTGCCGGCTTAAATTTCAATGACATCTTGCCTGTATAAGAGCTGGTATCATAGGAACCATTAAACTCACTTTTCTTAGTTACTACAACCGCCCACAGCTTCTCATCATAGCTTACAAGTGCATATTTCAGTCCGGTGCTCTCATCTACACCCATACCTTTATAGTAATCTGACTTTACTGCATAATCATATTGGAAGGAACCGTCACTGGCATTTGAAAATGTATGTGTGTTCTCGTCCTGTGATAATTCCTGTTTCTTTACTGATTCCGCAGCCTGCACATTTCCGGTATTTTTCCCTGCTCCCATAAACAATATCAACAAAGCTGCTATACATAGAAGTAATAATCGTTTATTCTGCTGTTTCATCTTTCTTTTTATCCGCCTTTTCTGTCCATAAATACGGGGTTATCTGGTATACGTAATAATTCAGCCAATTGGCATATAATGTATTAGCATGGCAACGCCAGGATTTGATCGGTGTCTTGCTTGGGTCGTTGTCCGGATAATAATTTACCGGAATATCCGGATTCAGTCCCTTTGCAAGATCACGCTTATACTCTTTATCCAGTGTCAGGATATCATATTCCGGATGTCCGGTTACGAAGATATTCTTTCCTTCATCGCCAATGATTAGATAAGGACCTGCCTCATCCGATTCCGCTACGATCTCCAGATGCGGATTTTTTACGATCTCATCTTTGTCGACACCTGTATATCTGGAATGTGGTACATAGAAGATATCATCAAATCCACGAACAAGCGGTGTCTTTCTGTGGAAGGTATGATGCATATAGATTCCTGATAATTTCTTATCCAACTCATGCTTCTGCACCCCGTACCGATAATACAGACCTGCCTGTGCGCCCCAGCAGATATGGATCGTGGAGGTTACATTTTTCTCCGACCAGTCCATGATCTCTTTTAATTCATCCCAGTATTCCACATCCTCAAATTCCATCTTCTCGATCGGTGCTCCCGTGATGATGAATCCATCCCATTTTCGATCCTTGATGCTGGAAAAATCGGTGTAGAACCGTTCCAGATGTCCTTTGGGTGCATGCTTGGATTCATATGTCATCGTACGGATCAGGGAAATATTCACCTGAAGCGGCGTATTTGACAGACTTCTCATAAGCTGTAATTCTGCATCCTGCTTTAAAGGCATCAGGTTCAATATCAATATATCAAGCGGACGGATATCCTGACGGATGGCTCTGTCTGAGCCCATCACGAAAATATTCTCATCCTCCAGTATTTTCTTTACCGGTAAATCATCGTCTACTCTAATTGGCATTTTCTATCAAGTCCTTTCTGTTCCAACTGCCATTTTTCTGTTTCTATATTATCAGGAAAACTGTTCCAAAAACTGCGCTTCTGAAATGATCGGTATTCCCAGACTCTGTGCTTTTTTATTCTTCGAAGATGTGGATGTCACATCGTTATTGACCAGATATCCGGTCTTTGAAGATACAGAACCTGCTACCTTTCCGCCCCGGTCTTCGATATACTGCTTCATCTCATCCCGGTTTGCGAATTGTACCAGACTTCCGGTTATTACAAAGGTAATACCTGCAAGCGTCTGTGGTACCGTTTCAGTCTCTGCATCAAACTCTAATTCACGAAGCAACCTATCTATAATAGCACAATTCGATGGATTTTTAAAATATCTTACAATTTCCTCTGCGATCACTGTTCCGATTCCATCAATCTCTGTATATGCTTCTACATCCGCATGCAGGATCTGATCCAGGTTATTTTTAAAATGTTTACAGATCAGCTTCGCTGTTGCATCTCCGACCCCCGGAATTCCAAGGCCATAGACAAAACGGTTCATCGTTGTGTGTCTGGATGTATCAACAGCCTGGATCAGCTTCGCATAAGACTTCTCTCCAAAGCCTTCCAACTCAACGATCTCTTCTTCATGACGATTCAGGTGATAGAGATCATCCAGATGATCCAGATATCCTTGTTCAATAAATTTGTCTATCGTGGCTTCTGAGAGACCGTCAATATTCATAGCATTTCTGGATGCAAAATGAGCAAATGATTTTAACTTCTTTGCAGGGCAGAATTCATTGGTACAATAAAGGGTCTCTACCTGATCTACACCCTCTCCCTCCGTCACGATCTTTGTCAGACCACCACAGGCAGGACAAGATTCCGGGATCGGTACATTTCCGCTTCTGGTATGATTCTCTGCGATCTGCGGAATGATCATATTTGCCTTATAGACCGAGATCTCATCTCCGATCCCAAGTTGTAACGACCGAAGGATGCTGACGTTATGGATACTTGCGCGGCTGACTGTTGTTCCTTCAAGGGACACCGGATCAAATACCGCAACCGGATTGATAAGTCCCGTTCTGGAAGGACTCCACTCCACATACTGCAGATGGGTCAATGCCTGCTCATCCGCCCATTTGAATGCCATACTGTCTCTTGGGAACTTCGCTGTTCTACCGAGACTCTTTCCATATGCAAGATCTTCTAACACCAGTACCAGACCATCCGAAGGAAAATCGTTCTGCTCAATCTGTTCTGCAAACTTTGCTACACGCTCCGGTAGCTTATCAGCATCGATCAGATAATGCTCTACAACATCAAAGCCCTGCTGCTCCAGCCAGTCTAATTCATAAGAAAAGGAATTCATAAAATCTACATCTTCTCCATCCACCAGATTAAAGGCAAAGAAATGTACGTTTCTCTCTTTTGTAATGCGGTTATTTAACTGTCTGACAGAGCCGCTGCATAAGTTTCTCGGATTTTTATATTTTGCATCTGCATCTGCGATCTGTTCATTTATCTTTTCAAAATCCGAGTACTTGATAACTGCTTCTCCACGGATCGTCAGCTTACCCTTATATGGAATCTCTTTTGGAATATTTGCAAATACTCTTGCGTTGTTCGTTATAACCTCACCCTCTAAGCCATTTCCTCTGGTTACTGCTTTTACAAGCGTACCATTCTCATAGGTAAGGACAACGGTAAGACCATCTAACTTCCATGAGATCACACCCTGATGTGTACCAAGCCATGCTGCCAGTGCTTCCACACTCTTGGTCTTATCCAGAGAAAGCATTGGATGCTCATGAGCCTCTTTCGGAAGCTCACTTACAATCTCATATCCGACATGAACCGTCGGACTGTTCGACATTACAATTCCTGTCTCTTTTTCCAGTTCTACCAGTTCATCATACAAGGCATCATATTCCAGATTGCTCATGATCTCGGTATCTTCCTGATAGTATTTTCTTGATGCCTCATTCAGTTTTTCAACTAATTCTTTGATCCTGTCTCTCTTTTCCAACTGACATACCTCTTATTTCCAACAACATTCTGTTCATTTTTATTATCCGGCTGTGCTTCTTCCCGCTTTGTTTTTACTTCTTCTTTTCGTTCCACTAAACGTCTGAGTTCTGTTTCTTCTTCCTTTGTCAAATGGCGGTACTCACCCGGTCTCAGATTCCCCAGACGGACATTGATCACTCGAAGCCGTTTCAGATTCACAACCTTATATCCAAAGTATTCACACATTCGGCGGATTTGACGGTTCAGCCCCTGTGTAATTATGATCTTAAAGGAATAATTATCGATCTTATACAGACGGCACTTCTTTGTCACCGTATCAAGGATCGGAACGCCTGCCGCCATCTGTGTTAAAAATTCATCCGTGATTGGCTTATTCACACGGACACGGTATTCCTTCTCATGATTATTTACCGACTTCTGGATACTGTTTGACAGGTCTCCATCATTTGTCAGAAGCAGTAATCCCTGTGAATCCTTATCTAATCTTCCTACATACTGCAATCGGATCGGATATTTTATATGATCGAAGATGTTATCCGGATCATCATGACTTGCCGTGCAGGTCAGTCCCAGTGGTTTATTGTATGCAAGAATAACTGTCTCTTCACGCTTTCTTACAGGCTTTCCATCGACCATTACCCTGTCATTTGCCTCTATCTTCTGTCCCATTTCCGCAGGTTTCCCATTTATTGTGATTCTGCCTTTTAATATATATTCATCTGCCGCACGTCTGGAACAAATGCCAGCTTCGCTCAGATATTTATTGATTCGAATGCCTTCTGCCATATCATGACCCTTCCTGTTCTGTCTCTCTGCTGCGACTGTTTTGCCGCTCTTTTTTATCTGTTTTCTTTATAACCATATCTTTTTAATCATACCATTCTGATCATTAAAAGTAAACAATTACAACTTTTCAATTTCGGGGCTTGTTTTTTCTCTTTTCCCGACGTATAATAAAGCAAACGCAAAGGTGTGTTTCTACGGAAACACACCTTTTTTTGTACCCGATTTTAAAATCATCATTTTATAAAGGACGTGAATATATGGATAATATCGATAAGAAAATATTACATTTATTACAGCACAATGCCAGAACTCCTTTAAAGTATCTGGCAAATAAAGTATTTCTCTCCTCTCCTGCGGTATCCGCAAGAATCGACCGGCTGGAAAAAGCAGGTGTGATCACCGGATACCATGCAGGCATCAACCCGGAAGCTCTGGGGTATCACATTACCGCATTTATACACATGGCACTCGATCCAAAACAGAAACCAACCTTTTATCCCTTTATCGATGCCTGCCCCAATGTACTGGAATGTAATTGTGTGACCGGTGCCTACTCTATGTTGATGAAGGTCTGTTTCCCAAGCACAATGGAACTGGATTCTTTCATTGGCCAGCTACAGCGATTCGGAAATACAGAAACACAGATCGTATTCTCCACTCCTGTTCAAACTCGTGGAATCGACATCGGTATTGTATCTCCTGTAAATGAAGAAAATGCTATCTAGTATGTCTGCGGACGGTCGTCTGTAACTTCTATAATTATATAAGGCAAATAATAAAACAAAAAAGTTCCGTATCAGAATCCTGTTATATCCGAAGAATTCTTTTATGGAACTTTTTTATGTCTTGATATCTGCTTACAAACCTACTGCTAACTGGTTCACGCATTTGCAGAATCAGCTAAAATATCCTTCCTATTGTGCATCTTCCGGTGTAGCTGCAGTATTCTCTGTTGTAGCCGGTTTGCTGATCAGATCATAAAATGCCCGGAATGTTTTATCTGTATCCAGAAGATATTCTGTATTCTCTTTTACATGAACATAGATATCCTGAATATCCTTTGATGCCTTAAAGCTGTTCAGATAAGAAAGCTGTGCATTTGACAGCTCCCCATTAGCGATCTTATAGGAACCATCCTTGTCTGTTATAATATAGAAGGTCACGATATCAAGCGGCTTTGATTCTACGTCCGCAATGTCCATATAGGACAATTCAACCACAACATATTCTCCTTCTGCATAACCATCTGCCAGATAACAGGTCGTATCTTCAAAACCTTTCAGGTATTTTGCAGAGTTTTCCAATACTGACATATCATCATACTCGGTTGGATCCGTCACCAATGACTGTAACGTTGCCTGATCACAGGCTGCTTTTGCCGTAAGATACTTACTAACCAGATCATTGATCTCTGAAACATCACTTTTCTTATATGATGCATTCTCCGGAATCGTCAGCTCAACCGTATTATTTTCTCCAGGCACAATTTTGGGTTTTCTGATAAAAAATGCGTACACATAACAGGAACACAATAATGCAAATATCACCCAGCCGATCGCAAGCTTCATTCCAGCCCGGATCACGATCTCTCCTTCTTTTGTCTTTATATATGTATCACCAAGAAAACTGTTTTTTTTATGATTCAATTTTCCTATGCTCCTTTTCATATTTTATATCGACAAAATTCTACCATTCTGTTCTGTATTTTGCAAGTTCATCCAGGAAGTATTCATAATTCAGAGAAGAATTATAAGAAAATATTTGATTATTTCAGCGAAATATTGTATTATGTATAAGTCATGCACCAGTAGCTCAGTGGATAGAGCAACGGCCTCCGGAGCCGTGTGCGGTGGTTCGATTCCACTCTGGTGCATATTTTTTATGCATAAAAATACCGGCAGCCACTTAAAAGAAATGTGGCTGCCGGTATTTTCTTTTAATAAAATGATGATATTTTTACATTGTAACAAAAATGAACTTCACAACGAATAACGCTGCGATGATCGTTACAACGATATCTTTCTTCTTGTAGTTACCTGTGAATAAGGTGATCAGAACGTATGAAATTGATCCTACACCGATACCATTTGAGATAGAGTAGGTTAATGGGATCATAAGGAAGGTAAGGAACGCAGGAACTGCTGAACGCATATCATCCATATCGATCTTGGCAAAGTTCTTAGCCATTAAAACACCTACAAAGATCAGTGCCGGAGCTGTTGCACATGTTGGGATCACACCTGCAATCGGGCTTAAGAACAGACATACTGCGAAGCAGGCTGCTGTAACTAAACTTGCAAGACCTGTTCTACCACCTGCTGCAATACCGGATGCTGACTCAACGAATGTTGTACATGTTGATGTACCAAGAAGAGCACCTGCTGCTGTACCGATAGAGTCACACATCATACTCTTATCTAAGTTGATCGGGTCACCATTCTCATCTAACATGTTTGCCTGTGATGCAGTTCCGTATAAGGTTCCGATCGTATCAAACATATCTACCAGACAGAATGCAACGATCAGCATGATACCTGAGAATACACCGCCAACATATGGGCTTTCAAATGCATTTCTCCATGCATCTGCCTTGAAGCATCCAAGGAAACCGATCTCGCCAAAGTCTTTGAAAGACTGACCGATACTTGATACATCAAACGATGGTGTCTCCAGATTAAATACATAGTAAAGAACTGTGGAAACAATGATACCGATTACGATATTTCCCTTTACATTTAACTTTGCAAGAACTGCGATCAGGATAATACCGATAATAGTTACGACCGGTGGAATAACTGCTTTCCATGCATCTGCCGGTGTCTCTGCGCCTGAGATTGCTCCATGGAAATCGAAGATCTGTACCAGTGTGTACTTGTTCGCCTGTACAAGACCTGAGCCCTTTAAGCCAACCAATGCGATGAACAAACCGATACCGGCCGGTATTGATTTCTTCAGACATTCCGGCATGGCAGTCGCAATGTACTTACGAAGTCCGGTTACGGACAGGATCAGGAATACAATACCTGATAACAGGATGATAACAAGACCTGACTGATAACCTTCAATCACGCTGCAGCCTGCAAAGAATGCACCTGATACAAATGAGGTACAGAAGAATGAATTCAGTCCCATACCACACGCCTGTGCATACGGCATTCTGGCAAGAAATGCCATAAGAAGTGTACCGATAACAGCCACAAGAACGGATGCGATAAATACTGCATTCCAAACCCTGCCTACTTCTGCTGCGCTTGCGCCTTCTGCAACAAGCCATCCAGCCTTACCATCTGCTGCTACCTGATTTGGGTTTACCAGGACAATGTATGCCATGGCAAAAAATGTTGTGAGTCCGGCCATAATCTCTGTACGAACATTAGAACCGCGCTCTGAAATGTGGAAAAATTTATCCATATTTCCCTTCCTTTCTTTTGTTTATTCTTATTAAAAGCATTGGTTGTCTACCTGTCCCTCACTACAGATATCTGCCATGCTTTATAATCAAATTCCTGTGTGCCGTTACAGCACTGTTTCTTCCAGAAATTCGGCTACACTGTCATCCAGATAATCACCGATCACAAGATCTGCCGCTTCCTTGCAACGCTCTGTCGCATTTAAAACCGCAACACCAAGTCCGGCTTCTGCTAACATCTCACTGTCATTATCTCCATCGCCGAAAGCAATTGTTTCTTCCATTGATATTCCAAGGAATCGTAAAACTTCTTTTAACCCATTATGTTTGCCGGAATGACGATCAGATATCTCGATCAGGCGCGGCGCTCCGGATGTTACATAAACAGTATGGATATTTTGCGTTAATTCATGCATGATACGATATTTTTTCTCTGTCGGTCCTACAATTGAGATCGAATCCAACTCCGTATTATGCTGTAAAATAAACTGCCTTATATCAGGCACCGGCGTTCTGGTGCTTCTTACATAAGCACTGATATCCTCCGACTCTCCAAAATTCATTGGATTCTCATAATATATCTCAGATGTATATCCTCTACCATCTATAAAACATTCAAAGAATACATCTTTATCCGTAACCAGATCAAATATCTGCTCCGGTACTTCCGGTCGTAATTTTAAATTATATACTGAATGATCATCTGATAAATCATAGATTGCTGCCCCATTGGATGTGATCGCATACCGGATACCCCGAATCTCCCGGATGCATTCTGGAATGGAATAAACAGATCTTCCACTTGCCGGAATAAAAATAACGTGGCTGTCTGCCAGTTTTTCAAGAACTTCCTTTGTTCTATGGGAAATCCCATCCTGTCTTAAAATCGTTCTGTCCAAATCTGAAACCACGCATCTGTACTTCATCTGCTTTTCCTCTGTTTTCGAAATTACTTTTATATGTTACCATATTTCGTAAGGGAAATAAAGATATTATAAACTTTTTTACATAAATACATAAAAAGGCGCTATTTTCATTACATTTTTACCCGGTTATATAAAAACTGTGATAAAATAAATACACATCAGAAAGGAGACCACTATGTTGCATGAAATATCCGATGAACGCTACTGCTTTATTGAAGATACCATTTGTGATGCATTTTTATTGGTATTGAAAGAAAAAGAAATAGATAAAATAACCGTAACCGACATTATAAAAAGAGCCGGAATTGTTCGCAGTACATTCTATAACCACTACGAAAATATTCCAGCTCTTATAACTGCTGTTGAAGATAAAACTATTCAGGATATTTTCACCCTCATGGAAGACTTTCATCCTGAAAACAATCAGGATATATGCAAATCTTTCTTTCTGACAATTTGTAATTATACCAAAACGAATCCGTTTCTGGCAAATATTCTCCGGAGTCCGAGAGGCGATGAATTCTTTGAAAAGGCTTTAACTATGTTCCACCGCTATGTAACAGATACCATCCGCAAAACAACGCCTTCCATGCACTCCAAAGAAGAGGTTTCCTATATGATCGCATGCAGCATTGGCAGTACCTTGGGTGTTCTCCATAAATGGACAAGAGAAAATTTTGAAAGTTCCGAAGAAATCATTGCCGGGATACTGACACAGTCATTTCTCACAGGTATACTTCCTTATCTATCTTAAGGTGCTTCATCAATCAGAACTTCCTGCCTTTTTATCTTCTTAGTTGCACTCTTGATAAATGGATATTTACGAATAACCAACCCCGTAATCCGACGATAGGTCGGCTGCGTATTATTATAACTGTCGATAAATGCCTGAAGTTCTGATCTGATTGTTTCCTCGTTCATCCGTTTTGACGAGACAACATCCTGATCCGGATAGATTCTTGCAATAAGACCATTGTTCTCTCCTGTCACAATCACCTCTCCCACCAGTTTTCCAAGAGCCAGCTTATTTTCTATTTCCTCTGGTGATATATTTTCTCCGTTTGAAAGAATGATCAGATTCTTTATTCTTCCATTGATAAATAAGAATCCGTCTTTATCCAGATATCCTTTATCTCCCGTATGCAGCCATCCACCTTTTAAGGTCTCTGCAGTCTCTTCCGGCATCTGATAATAACCCTTCATAACGCTGCTGCCCCGTACCAGAATCTCGCCATCCTCAAAAGAAATCTCAACATTGGAAAGTGGTCGTCCTATAGAACCGGTCTTATGATCTTCCGGTACATTGCTGCTGATAACAGGCGAACATTCCGACATTCCATATCCCTCATAAATATTTACACCATATTCTGCAAATTTCTCAATATAAAACGGATCCAGATGTGCTCCACCTGTAAATATTGTTTTCAGCTTTCCCCCAAATGCCTTGGCTGCAACTATTTTCTTTGGGATCAAAGGGTTCATTGCCGAAAGACGTTTGTAGATTGTTTCTACCATCAAAGGTACCATCAGCATAATATCAGGATGAAAGACGCCCATATTTTTTACCATATGCAATAGAGAATCATTGATACATACCGTTGCTCCAAAGGAAAAACCTTTGAGCCAATCCATAACAAGGCAAAATGCATGATGAATCGGTAAAACGCTTAATACTATGGTTCCGGGATCTGCAGTATAATTAACGGATTTTACATTTTCTGCCAGATTTCTCTGTGTCAGCATAACACCTTTACTTTTTCCTGTAGTTCCGGAGGTGAAAATAATCGTAGCAATATCTTCCGGATCCGGTGCAGCAAAATCATCTGTACCGTTTATACCCGACATCATTAATTCTGCTACAGATGCAACTTTTTTCTGATTTGTTTCGATGTTTTCTTCCTGTAATATCCAGATTTTTTTCAGTTTTGGACATTCCTCCAGTATCCGTTCCGACAAGGTCTGAATTTTAGGACTTAAAAAGAGTGCTTCCGCATCTGAACGATTCAGAAGATCTATCAGATCCTCTGCCGGAAGTCCTGCATCAAGAGGAACGGCTACTGCCTGACCTGTTATAATTCCCAGATAAGCTTCTATCCATTCCACAGAACTACTACCGATCAATGCTATATGCTTTCCCTGAAAGCTTTCCTCACACAATCCTTTTCTGACAGACTTGGCATTCTCCATCAGCTCCCGGTAGCTTCTATCACAGATCTCCTTTTTCTTCAACCATTTTACTGCCTTTATTTCTGAAAACTTTTTTTCGCTTTCTTCCAAAATATCACGAATTAACATATCTTATTATACCTCCGCACATACTTACTGCGATCATATACTTATACTCTCTGATTATACAGTTTCCTGCTGTAATCGCTCTAACAGATCAAGTGCTTCTACAATTGTGAATACATGCAGTGCATCGTCTTCCTCCAGTTCAATGTCAAATGTGTCTTCAATTTCTCCTAAAAAAGACATAAAATCAAGCGAACTAAAGCCCAGATCTTCTCTGAACTTCATATCGTTTGTCATCTCCTCCGGCTTAACATCACAATACTGTGCTATGATTTTCTTAAATTGCATTTCCTGTGTCATAATAAATTCTCCTTTATATGTTTTATTTTATACCTGTTCCATGATTTCTCCGATGCTCATATCAGGTTCCGCGATTCCTTTAAACAGTATCCGCATCATATAGTAATATAACAATTCCATATCATGCTCTGCCAAATGTGCAGTCTGGTAATGATATGAAAAATTCATACCTCCATTATCTGTATGAGATACTGTCAGATACATTTTCTTTGTAGCTGCACCATTTGCAAACCATTTTGCATGCTGTGGAATTTGTACCAGATGAGGATTATCCAATTTTACCGGCATCGGCTGATAGGTAAGGTAACAGCTTTCATAGGCTGTATTCTTCGGTGTATGATATCGTTTCTGCATCTCCTCTCTGATCAACGCCGGATCATAGTTACTGTGCATATAAATCCGATTCTGCATATTCTGGATCTCATATGCTGCCGACAGGAAATCAGTATCTGCCGAAATCACAGTTCTACATGGAAACATAATAGTTCGACTACCTCCGGAGGTCCATTCATCATGGGTAGATCGTCTTGAAATGAAGTTTTCTATCGTAATATCTTCCTGTCCATGATTCATCTTTGACAGATATGTACGAATACCAAGCAACAACAGATTTGTCATTGAAAGCTGATGGTTCATACAAAAATCTATCAGGTTTTTCGTTGGCTCCGGCTCCAGTTGATAATCCTTTACTGCCACAAACAACTGATCTAATTCTATATCGGCAGCCCTGAATGTTTTATTCCTATGTAACTTTCTTGATGCTTCCAGTACATCTGAACCCTGGATATCAGAATAAAGGGGTTCCCCCCATGCATCCAGCTGATCATCCCAGAACTTTTTATCTTTGGCAAACCGTTTTTCATTATTTGCACGATTCAGATCTTTAACCAGCACTTCCTCAAAATCAGCTAACTTCTGCGGATATGGTGTATTGAATTTATAATGCGTATATAACTGCATCAGGTCATTGATCATCACAACCAGTCCACAGGAGTCAATCAATCTATGATCCATATGGATGAAGAAACCATTATATCCATCCGGCAGTTTTACCATCACTACATCGCAAAGCGGAATATCATCTCCGTCAAATGTCTCATATGCCCACTGCTGCATTAGATTGTCCGCTTCTTCCATACGCATTCCTGATAAGTCTTTTAAAGGAATGTCACGGGTCTCTTTTTCAGTCAGATATTGCTTCACATCACCATTTTTATCACGTTTCGTAAAACGAATACGCATACATCCATATCTCTCATATTCCAACTGAATACATTTTTTTAAAAGCCCGAAATCCAGTTCTGCTTTTAAAGATGCCACAACACTGACACCGGCCACCTGCTGTGTCTTATATTTTTTTATCCAGTCATCATGCATTTTTTGTGCTGCTGTTAAGGGATATTGTTTCATCATCATGGATAACCTCCTGTATTCTATATTCTTTTGTGAACTTATCACATTTCATTTTTGAATTCCACCCCTTGTACAACTTAACAAACACTTTACATGAAATTGACCGAAACTTTAAAAGTAATCTATGGATCAGAATTATCCCAATATAAAAATCCCCCTTAAACAGATTCGGCATTTACCTTATCTGCTTAAGAGGGATCCTGTTACTTTCGATGATTCTATTTTAATTATCATATTTTTCAAAAAAATCAAGCAGCTTTTGTCGATAAAGCTCCGGAGCTGCATATGGCGCGCATAGATGCCGTGCTTCCGGTATAATGACCAGTTCTTTGGGAGCACTGCATAATGCATAATTATATGCAGAATTCTCCGGAACTACATAGGTATCTGCTTCCCCATGAAAAAACAAAACCGGACGTTTATTTTTCTTCATTGCTTCTATCGTGTCAGCATCACACATACGAAATCTTCCAAACATCCTGCAAAACATATCTACACGGAACAAAAGCAGCTCTACCCAACCCAAATGAAACCAGTTAGCTGCGATATCCTGAAGCTGCCGTTTCATCGAGCAAAATCCACAATCTGCAATCAAGCCTTTCACTTCTTCCGGCAGTTTATGTCCGGAAGCCATAAGCACCGCCGCAGCCCCCATGGATTCTCCATAAAGATAGATCGGGAGCTTCTCTCTGTTTCTTGCAGCAATATAATAACTCCATTGCTGTACATCCCATTGCTCTTTTGCACCAAATGTAATATATTCACCCTCACTCAAACCGCAGCATCTCTGATCAATAAACAATAAATTACACGCATTCTCATGAAGGAAACGTGCTGTATATGCAAAATCGCCAAAGCCGCTACCTTTATATCCATGACTTAACAAAACAAAACGTTTTGCTTCTTTTGTCGGAAGATAATAAGCATGCAGATACAGTCCATCTCTGCTTCTGATAAAGCAATCCTTCATCTGCTGTTCAGCACACCACAGTTTTCCTTCTTCATATTCTTTTTCATATTTGTCTCTTGGATGATTTTTCTTTATATGAGACAGTTGAAACCATTTCTTTTTTTTCTGTCGTTTTTTCCCTTTGCAACGAACAAGCATATCAAAGAAAGACCAGCCAAAAGCAACAAACAGACCAAATGCACCGGCTGCAATTTCCAGTAATCTTAATATTTTCTGCTTATTCCCTGTATCATTCATAATCGTTATCTTCTCCGCTTCTTTTTTGCGTATTTGTAAAACAGCCCTTGAAAACATAATGTTTTCAAGGGCTTGAAATTCTTTATTATAATTCAATAAATAAAATTATACGTTCATCTGCTTAGCAACTTCTGCTGCAAAGTCTTCGTTCTTCTTCTCCATACCTTCACCAACTTCGAAACGAACGAACTTAGCGATCTTAAGAGCAGAATTTACAGACTTCAGGTATGCTGCAACTGTCTGCTTGCCATCTTCAGCCTTAACATATACCTGATCAAGAAGACAGATTTCCTTCATCTGCTTGGAGATACGTCCTTCAACAAGTCCTGAGAAAATCTTGTTGCCTGAGATCTCTTCCTTATCAGCACAAGCGATCTCTGCTAACTGAGCCTTAGCTTCCTTTGAAAGGAAGTTAGGTAAGAAGTTCATGTTTGACTTCTTCTCTTCGTAGATAGCTACATCTTCTGCGCTCCATACACCTGCTACAGCCTTCTCGATCAACTTGGAAAGAACCGGCTTTGGAAGTGAGAACGGATCATTTAATGCACTGTCAATTGTGATCTCTTTCATCTTAGCAAGCTCATCTGCTGAGATCTCGTCTCTTGAGATGTACTGTGGATTCATAGCTGCGATCTGCATTGCAATGTTTGTAAGCGCTTCCTTCGCTGCATCATCTGAAGCACCGTTACCGGCTACAAGAACACCGATTCTTCCGCCACCATGGATATAAGAAGCAACAACATCTGCTGTAACCTTCTCAAATCTTCTGATGGAGATCTTCTCACCAATCTTGAGGATCTTATCATCAAGATCAGCCTTCATATCAAGGATTGAAACAACGTCTTCGCCATCTCCGGCCTTTTCTGTATCTACTGTAAGTGCCTTATCTGCAACTGCCTGTACAAACTCCTGGAAAATTGCATTCTTTGCAACGAAGTCTGTCTCTGAGTTAACTTCAACAACTACTGCTGTATTACCATCGATTGCAACCTTAGCGATACCTTCTGCTGCAATTCTTGCTGCTTTCTTCTCAGCCTTAGCTGCACCACTCTTTTTGAGTACTTCTACAGCGGCGTCCATATCACCATTTGTCTCTGTAAGTGCTTTCTTACAATCCATCATACCAGCACCTGTGAGTTCTCTTAACTCTTTTACCATGCTTGCTGTAATAGCCATCGTAATAACCTCCAAAATTCTAGTATTTATATTCTAAAATATTACTCTTCTACTGCTGCTTCCTCATCTGCAACTTCTTCAGCATCTGTTGCATCAGCACCCTGCTGAGCTTCGATAACTGCATCTGCCATCTTTGAAACGATAAGCTTTACAGCTCTGATAGCATCATCGTTACCAGGAATAACGTAATCTAATTCTTCCGGATCACAGTTCGTATCAGCAATACCTACAAGCTTGATTCCAAGTGAATGAGCTTCCTGAATACAGATTCTTTCCTTCTTAGGATCTACAACGAAGATCATGTCAGGAATTTCCTTCATTTCCTTGATACCACCAAGGTTCTTCTGAAGCTTCTCCATCTCTTTCTTGATCTGGATAACTTCCTTCTTAGGAAGAACATCAAATGTTCCGTCAGCTTCCATAGCTTCGTACTTCTTAAGAGTAGCGATTCTTGTCTGGATTGTGCTGAAGTTTGTAAGCATACCGCCTAACCATCTCTCGTTTACATAGTACATACCGCAACGCTCTGCTTCACTCTTGATTGAGTCCTGAGCCTGCTTCTTTGTACCAACGAAAAGAATCTTTCCACCATTTGCTACGCAGTCACCGATTGCATTATAAGCATCGTCAACCATTCCTACTGACTTCTGAAGGTCGATGATGTAGATACCATTACGCTCTGTGTAGATGTATGGCTTCATCTTAGGGTTCCATCTTCTTGTCTGGTGTCCGAAATGTACACCTGCTTCTAATAACTGTTTCATTGAAATAACGCTCATTTTTTCTACCTCCATGGTTATATTCTTCTGCTGATCTCTCTTTCACTGAGTCACCCGAGCTATAGGCACCACTTCAGGAATCAATCAGCATGTATATTATTTTTTATGAGCCTGCTATATTCAAGCCCACACACAAAACTGATAATAACACAAAAAGAAAGTGCATGCAAGCACTTTCTTTTTATAATCTCAGTTTATAATCTCATGTCACTTAACAGTTCCATGTCTTTTTCATATTATGCTGGTATGTGCGAGCACATCCCGGCGCAATACTCATTATCTCATATTTTGTTATAACTATCGTCCATCTCTCATAATAGTGATCATCTCATCATAGGTTTCATCACCCTTGAATGTGAAAGTTCCGCACATCAGCTTCATGGAATTACCGGAGCTTACAAGATAATCATAGAAATCCTGTACGCTGTCTACCATTCCGATGTCATATAATGCCTGAGAGATTGCCTCTGCATACATACCAGGCTTGATCGTGATCGAACCACCCTTTTTCTTTTCTTCTGTAGTTGTCTCTGTCGTAGCTTCCGTAGTTGCTTCTGCCGTCGCCTCTGTTGTAGCTTCCGTCGTTGCTTCCGTGGTTGCCTTGGTTGTACTTTCGGTTGTGGCTTCCGTGGTTGCCGTGGTTGTATTTTCCGTTGTGGTTTCCTTTGTCGCCTCTGTTGTAGCTTCTGTCGTTACTTCCGTCGTTGCCTTAGCTGCATCCTCTTTTGTCGTTTCCGTTGCAGTCTCTGTCGTTTTCGCTGATTCAGTAGCCTCTTCCGATGCAACAACTTCTACCGCATCTCCTTTTGACGGATCATTCTTCTTTGTATCTGCAAAGCTTCCGGACTTGATACCAACCATCATGACAAGCGCACCGATGATAAGTCCAAAGCCTAATCCTCTGAAAAAATATTTTTTCTTCATACTGCCGTTTCTCCTATCGTATAAAACAATTTCATTTACTGCTTCTGATTCTCAATATTTTTAATGATCACCTTGGTTTCACCAACACCGATTCCAAGCTGGTTTGCGATCTCCATGATCCCAAATCCCTGCTTGTAAAGCTCTGCCACCTCTTCATCGATATTCTTCTCATCATCCCAGATCTCTTCTGGCGCAGGAGCTTCTTTCTTTGCCTCCTGTACACGATTCTGATTTCTGTTTGTTCTGCTCTTCTTGCGGTTCTTCTTTCTGGAACGGTTGCCTCCTGCAGGCTGTTCTGTCTTCTGTACAGGCTCGGTTCCGGTTGCTTCTGCGACTGTCGTTTCTTCTGCTGTCTCGGTTGCCTCTGACTCAACAGCAGATTCTTCTGCTTTCTTAAAAGCGACAACATTGGATTTCTCCTCTGCCGCTTCTTCCTCGGCTTCCTCAGCAACAGCTTCTTCTGCAACAGCTTCCTCTACTTCTTCCTTTGGTTCCTCCGTATCATCTTCTGCCGCGTTCTCTTCAACATCCTGTTCCGGTACAGGCTCGGTTATATCACCGTTTGCAACCGCATCACCGGAAATAACTGTCTCCGTCTCACTTGCCTCTAATGCTCCGAGCGAATTCTCATCCGGCTCTTCTTCTTCTGTCTGCTCATTTTCTTTGGAAGCTTCTTCTGTCTGCTTCTCTTCCGAAACAGCTTCTTCAGCCTGTTGTTCTTTTTCTTTTGCGATTTCTTCTTCTGTTTCCTTTACTTCCATTTCAAGAAGTTCTTCATAAGTAACCGCTTCCGGTTTCTCTTCTGCATCCGGATTGTATTCTTCATAGGCTTCTGCAAGGCTCTGATTGATATAATCGATCATCTCCTTCTTTGCCTTTTCAGACAACTTGGATGCCCATTTTTCAAGCTGTTCCTTCAGTTCCTTTTCTGTCTTCTTGCGGACATCTTCGCTGTATTCGTCTAACGATGTCTTGCTCTGCTCAAGAAGAGAATCACATAACTCCGTAATCTTTCGTTTTAATTCTTCTGAGCTTTCATTATATATCTCATCTTCCTCTTTAAAATTATGACTATCCAGAATAAAAAAGCTTACACCTACAACTGCTACGCCAACTAATAATGTTATGATTGGTAATATCATTTCTTTACTCTCCTTTGCAAAATTTTATACGGCTTTTAATTCGTCAAATACAACATCATTCAGAACCTTAATGTAAGTTCCCTTCATGCCTGAGGATCTCGCTTCAATAACACCCGCACTCTCAAACTTTCGAAGTGCATTCACGATTACGGAACGGGTAATTCCGACCCGGTCTGCAACCTTACTTGCAACAAGGATTCCCTCATTTCCATCCAGTTCTGAGAAAATATGCTTGATCGCCTGTAATTCTGAAAATGATAAAGTACTGATCGCCGAACGCACAATTGCAATCTTACGATCTTCTTCTGCATTTTCTTCATTTAAAGCCCGCATCATCTCAAGTCCTACAACCGTCGTTCCGTATTCACCGAGAATAATATCATCAATATCATACTGTGCATCCAGCTTATACAGAAATAACGTTCCAAGCCGTTCTCCTGCTATATCGATTGGAAGCAAAAGTCCCTGATATTTCTCTATGTTATCACTGTCAAATCCGAGCGTAGTCAGATTTACATTTTCTTTTGTTGACAATACAAGGAGAAGTCTCTCATTCAGCAGACTGTCGATCAGCAGACCGACCTTATCCTCGATCAGTTCATGGATCTCAGGTATATCTTCACGGTTCTTAATTCCCAGAACCTTTCCTTTTTTACTGATAACCAGTACATTTGATTTTAAAATATCACTCAAAACATCACAAATATCATTAAAAACAACCTTATGCGAATTGTTATTGTGCAATAATTTGTTAATTTTTCGTGTTTTATCTAATAATTGAACACTCATTTCTGTTCCTCCGTATGTAAAATACAAAAAAGTTGTTTTTGCATAAAAAAATCTACACTATTTGACATTCTATCACAATGGTCTGGAGATAACAATAGTCTTTCCTGTCAAACGAGAGATTTAATATTTAAAAACAACTTTTTTTATATGGCAGGCCGAACAACTTCGTCCGATCACTTATGCCTGTTTTTCCTTTTCGGTATTATCTCTGGAATATCCACAGTTTTCTGCTGAACAAAGTAACTTATTCCCCTTTTCAACCATAAAACTGCCACATACCGGACATTTTTCCTTTGATGGTTTTGCCCATGACATAAAGTCACATTCCGGTGCATTGATACATCCATAGTATCTTCTGCCCTTTCTGGTCTTCTTTATTACAATGTCACCGCCACACTTTGGACAAGGAACTCCAGTCTTCTCAAAGAACGGCTTGGTAAACTTACATTCTGGGAATCCCGGACATGCAAGGAATTTGCCGTGTGGACCATACTTAACGACCATATTGCGCCCACACTCGTCACACACCTCATCCGTTACTTCATCCTCAATCTTAATGGACTGCAACTCACTCTCTGCTTTCTTAACCGCCGCATCGAGATCCGGATAGAAGTTTCTTACTACAACTTTCCATTCGATAGCTCCCTCACCGATCTTATCGAGAAGGGACTCCAGATTCGCTGTAAAATTCACGTCGATAATAACCGGAAATGCCTGTTCCATAATCTGATTCACGGCTTCTCCCAATTCTGTTACATATAATTTCTTATTCTCTTTTGTTATATAACGGCGATTCTGTATCGTTGAGATCGTCGGCGCATAGGTACTTGGTCTTCCAATGCCAAGCTCCTCTAAGGTTCTTACAAGAAGGGCTTCTGTATATCTTGCCGGTGGCTGTGTAAAATGCTGCTTCTCATCAAAATCTTCTAATTTTAGCAGATCGCCTTCATTCAGATCCTTAATTCCCGCAATATGCTCACTCTTCTCGTTGTCCACATTATAAACCGTTGTAAATCCGGCAAATGCAATCTTTGACACCGAAGTCTGGAACCGATAGCCTGCCGCTTCCGCCTTTACAGTCTTAATGCTGTATACTGCCTCTGCCATCTGACTTGCAAGAAAACGATTATAGACCAACTGATACAGACGGAACTGTTCTCTGCTCAACTGATCCTTGATAGCCGCCGGTGACAATGTAATATCCGTCGGACGGATTGCTTCATGCGCATCCTGGATCTTCTTACCCGGTTTGTCTGCCCGTGGTATTCCGGCTGTATAATCTTCTCCAAAATTCTTTATGATATAATCCTTGGCTGCTGCCGCCGCTTCATCTGATATTCTGGTAGAATCCGTTCTCAGATAAGAGATCAGACCGATGGAACCTCTGCCCTTGATCTCCACACCTTCATATAACTGTTGTGCGATACGCATCGTTTTGGATGTCGCAAAGTTCAGCTTGGAGGAAGCTTCCTGCTGCAACGTACTGGTTGTAAATGGAAGTGGCGCTTTCTTATGACGCTCACTGTCCTTGATCGATGCGATCTGAAAGGACTGTTTTCCAATCGTTTCTATGATATGATCCAGTTCTGCTCTGGAAGATATTTCCTCCTTATCGCTTCCATTTCCCATGTATTTGAATTCAATGCTTTTCTTTGCCTTTTCCGGTGCCAGCATAGCAGAAAGTGTCCAGTATTCCTTTGGAATAAATTCGTTGATCTCTTTTTCTCTGTCACAGATCAGCTTCAATGCCACTGACTGTACACGTCCGGCACTTAAACCTCTCTTGATCTTTGCCCAGAGGAGCGGACTGATCTTATAACCAACCAGTCGGTCAAGCACACGTCGTGCCTGCTGTGCATCCACAAGTGCCATATCGATATCGCGTGCCTGCTTGATTGAATTCTTTACTGCATTTTTCGTAATTTCATTGAAGGTAATTCGCTTGTACTTCTTATCATCCAGTTTTAGTGCTTTTGATAAATGATAGGAGATTGCTTCTCCCTCACGGTCGGGGTCAGTTGCAAGGTACACTTTGTCAGCTTTCTTTACTTCTTTTCGAAGCTGTGCGAGTATATCTCCTTTTCCTCTAATCGTTATATATTTCGGTTCAAAATCATTATCAACATCAATGCCCATCTGGCTTTTAGGCAGATCACGCACATGACCATTCGACGCAATCACTTCATAATTACTGCCTAAAAACTTTTTAATCGTCTTGGCTTTCGCCGGAGACTCTACAATAACAAGATATTTAGCCATGTACTCTTTCCTTTCCTGTTCGTTTAAACGACACAAACTATACACCATTTTTCCCTGCCATGCAAGTGAATATTTTATTACTATTTTCTGAAAAAATGCCCCGGATCCTGTTTTCATCCCTGTGTAACAGCAAAATAATACCGTACCGGCTGCCGAATTATTCCTTTTCTTTCCATATCAAATAACGTTGTCAGGATTCTTGCAGGGGGCTGATCCACGCGGGCACAGATTTCCTCTATATGCAGCACTTCCCGCCCCATACAGACACATATCTTCTGTTCCAGCGCGGTAAGCCGGCTGTCCTCCCGACATTCTGCTTTCCCTGCTGCAAGGATCCTCCGTTCAAGTTTTAAATCCTCCACAATATCCTCAGGATCCGTCACAAGCATAGCCCCCTGCCGGATCAGATGATTGCAGCCCTCACTGTTTCTGTCTCCGATCCGTCCCGGAACTGCATACACCTCACGCCCCTGTTCCAGCGCCTGATCGGCGGTGATCAGAGATCCGCTTTTCTTCTGTGCTTCTACAACCAGCACCCCTTTTGCAAGTCCGCTGATGATCCGGTTCCTAAGTGGAAATCTCCATGCCGCAGGCTCTATATCCAACCCGTATTCTGACAGGATCACACCCTGACGCCCAATCCGTTCAAACAAATTGTAATTTTCCTTCGGATAACAGATATTGATCCCACAACCTAGTACTGCAACTGTAAATCCATTTTCTACATTGATTGCCGCACGCTGGGCGGTGCCGTCGATTCCTGCTGCAAGTCCGCTGATAATACCAGTCCGATATCCTGCAAGCACAGAAGCAAACTGCTCTGCCATCTCTTTCCCATATGCGGATGCCTTTCTTGCACCTACGATCGCTATACCGGTTCTGTCTGTTTTAAGCGTCTCCACACAACCCTTTGCATACAGCAGAAACGGACAATCCGGAATTTCCCGCAGGACTTCCGGGAAATAAGGATGTCCTGGATATATATATGTAATATTCCGCTCTTTTAGTCTGTTTTTATAGGCAATTATTTTCTTCTCATCCCGTGTGCACAGGATCCGTTCACTCTGTTTTTCTGTCAACGTTTCCCGAAGCACATGTTCTGGAACATTCCACAGCTCTTCAGGTCCTCCAAAATAATCAAGGATCCTGCCAAGTGCTGCATTCCCCATATCCGATATCATCCCCAGCCACAGCCTTATAAGATCATACTCCATATCTGTTCCCCCCTTTCATTCCTTTGTACTGCATATTTCCCTCTGCCTCTTCTGTGAGATTCTGATACCGGAAAAACAATGCCTCTTTTAAATGTTCCTCATGGATCCCGATACTTCCTGCCAGATCGGCGATCGTCCTTGCGATCTTAAGTACCCGGTTATAGCCTCTGGCAGAAAGTTCTGTATGTTCAAATGCTTCCCGCACCAGCTCCTGCTCTGCCCTCCCCAGGGAAATATATTGCTTTGTTCTCTTTCCATCCAGTTGGGAATTAAAATTTATCGACTCGGACCGGTAACGCTCCTTCTGTATGTTCTGCGCCGCAAGCACCCTTTCCCGGATCTCAGCCGAAGTTTCTGCCCGTTTATCCTCTAACAGGTCAGAACAATCAATCCTGCGGACATTTACGTTGATATCAATACGATCAAGCAGAGGTCTGCTAAGCCTTGCATTGTATTGTCGGATCTGCCTGCAGGTACAGGTACATTTATTCAGATCCGGATACATGCCGCAGGGACAGGGATTTCGTGCCGCAACCAGCATAAAGCCTGCCGGATATATATATTTACCCTGGATCCTTGCGATCGTCACTTCCCTGTCTTCTAACGGCTGCCGCATTACTTCAAGAACATTTCTGCCAAATTCCGGAAGCTCATCCAGAAACAACACCCCATTATGACTGAGACTGATCTCTCCCGGCTTCGGTATTGTTCCGCCACCGGTCAGAGCAATGGCAGATACGGTATGATGCGGCGCCCGGAACGGACGCTTTGTTATCATCGCCTGTCCTTTTTTCAGCAGACCTGCCACACTGTATATCTTGGTAATATCAATACTCTCCTCAAATGTCAGACGTGGAAGGATCGTTGGCAGGCATTTTGCTATCATGGACTTTCCTGAGCCTGCTGCTCCTGTCATCAGAATATTGTGCATTCCGGCTGCTGCGATCTCCATTCCGCGCTTCAATATTTCCTGCCCTTTAATATCTGCAAAATCTCCCAGTTCCCCCATATTCTCCTGGTCGAGCAGAGCCTCCACATCTACAAATGCAGGCTCGATCACCGCTTTTTCATTCAGATAAGATTCCGCTTCTGACAACGTCCGGAGCGGGATCACTTCTATATTTCGGATCAGTGCCGCCTCCTCTGCATTTTCCGCCGGAACAAGACAGCGTGTGATTCCTTGTTTTACTGCATGATGAACAACCGGGAGTATTCCTGATACAGCATTGATCCTGCCATCCAGCCCCAGTTCACCCATAATCAAGGTATTTTCTATTTTATCGTTTGGAATAAGCCCCATAGATACCATAATTCCTATGGCAATGGGAAGATCGTAGGCAGTTCCTTCCTTCCGGATATCTGCCGGTGATAAATTGATCGTGATCTTTTTCGGTGGTATCTGAAATCCGGAGTTTTTGAGCGCTGTTCTCACCCGCTCTCCGGCTTCCTTTACGCATGCAGACAAAAAGCCTACCATATGAAACATTGGCAGTCCGTCATTGATATCTGTTTCCACCTGAATCAGAAGTCCCTCTACTCCAAGGACTCCTCCACTTGTTACTTTACTGTACATCTGTATCTGCTCCTTTCGACATTTCTGCCGTCTCTCCATGGAGCATGCCTGAACAGAATCAGCGAAAACAAAAAGCTGCCATCCGGCAGCTTTTTATACGCCTGCATTTATACTACCTGTATCCATACAAAAAGTCAAATGCATTTTATATTAACTGAAATATACAACCTCTTCTTCCGGAGGACCGGTTAATACAACCTTCTCTGCATAGAGAACCGGACCATCTCCTTCAAAGTCAGGATAGTATTCTTTCTTAATCGTTGCTGTTACATCAACCCACTGTCTGTCAACCAGATTCTTGGAGCCTTCATAATAGCATTTGAAGCCTACAAATGTAATATCCTCTACACAGCAGGTCATTGCAAAGCGTCCCGGTACAAATGCATTCTTACCGTACTGTTTCGGCTTGAATACCATACCACGGAAGTGGATCTTCTTACCAACATAACGATCCGGCTGATCGGAAGCATCCACATACCAGATACCAAAATCCTCATCGTTCAGCTCAATCACATCAGCCTTTACATTGTATGGCAGATCTTCCTCGTCATTCTCATCCGGTGCGATCGAACCATCCTTCATCTCAAAGATGATCTGTGCCCGTCTGTTGACTGCTTTGATTCCTCTGCGCCATTCTGCGCGCTTGGAATTCTCATCACAACGGTTAAATACAACCATATCCGCACTGTTAACCTGATCCATCATAGTTGCTTTCATATTCTGCTGATATACATCATATGTCTCAGCATTTACAAAGGATAATACCTGGACAACGGTCCATCCCTTCGGCACACGGATATCAAAAATCTTGTCCAGCTTCCACATACCATTGTATTCGATCATAACCTGCTCCGGCTGATATTTGTCCTGCAGATCTAACAAATGCTCTGTGTTCAACTGATCTTCTTCTATGAATTCCAGAAAAATATTTTTCTTTTTCAGGTCTTTCTCATCGTATTCTTCTTCACCGTCTTCGCATACAAGAAGCAGGGTCTTGGCGCCTCCGGTGAATTCCCGGTCTAATAATGTCTCCTTCACAAATGTAGTTTTACCACTGTCAAGGAAACCCATAAATACATAAACCGGAATCTCTGTTTCCTGTTGTCTTGCCATCATTTTCTCCTATACCTCAAACAGCTCTGCAAGCTTGTCTTCTGCCAGTTTGCTTCCAATCACACATAACTTACCTGTGATATCCGGATTTCCCTTACGGATCTCATACTCACCCGGTACAAGATCAAAGTATAACCAGTCTGTACCATCACTTGGAACGATACCCTTTGCACGAAGGATAATACCATATTCCTCTGTGTTAGCAAGCTCATCCAGAGTCTCTCTTAACTTATCTTCATTAAACTTATGCGGAGTCTCCTTGCCCCAGCTCGTAAACACTTCATCCGCATGGTGGTGATGGTGATGATCGTGATCATGACAGCCACAGCCGCATTCGTCGTCATGGTCGTGATGATGATGTTCATGATCGTGGTCA
>ERZ1026776.191-NODE-191-length-46677-cov-18.049762_pt1 | contig 46677 bp, 38 predicted proteins | sample MGYA00380125_ERZ1026776 | MGnify/ENA primary metagenome ERZ1026776 (study PRJEB33269, sample SAMEA4719761) | human gut metagenome | biome: human-associated habitat; feature: organic feature; material: feces | place: Cameroon | collected 2013-10 ...
GTGTTAAAATGAAAGGAGAGAAACCATGCAAGACCTGCTAACAAAATTTGCAAACTTGACTATTCAAAGTGACTTTATCTTCAAGAAGGTTATGTCGCGCAAACGCATCTGCAAGCATCTGCTGGAAGAGCTGCTGCAGATTGAGATTGCGGACATCAACTACATTGAGGCAGAAAAAACTATCGATCCTAACTACACAAGCCACGGTATCCGCCTGGATATCATCGTGGCAGACGATAAGAATACGCATTATAATCTGGAGATGCAGGTAAAGAACAACAAGAATCCCAATACGAACACTCACGTTCTGCCCAAACGCTCGCGCTATTATCAGGCGCTGCTTGATTTTGATTTGCTGCAGGCGGGACAGCCTTATGATTTGCTACCGCCGACCTATATCATCTTCATCTGTATTTTTGATTTCTTTGAAAAGGGGAACTATGTCTACACCTTTAAAAAGCGCTGTCTGGAAAATTTGGAGCTGGAGCTTCCTGATGAAGCAACTACGATGCTTTTGAACACCAAAGGTACGCATGGCGAAATCTCTAAGGATCTTAAAAGCTTTTATGATTATGTAAACAATCACATTGTAACTACTGATTTCACTAAGCAGATTGATGATGAAATCAGTTACTTGAAACTCGATACGAAAGTGAGGCGAGAATATATGCTTATGGAAGCTCGTTTGTTAGACGAACGGCGTGAGGGCATTGCTGAAGGCGAAGCTATAGGCATGGCCAAAGGCGAAGCTATGGGCATTACTAATGCCAACACTGCTACTGCTAAACGTATGCTGGCTAAGGGCTGCTATTCTCTGCAAGTTATTGCGGAGCTGACTTCTCTCTCAATTGAACAGGTTGAAGCTTTGAAGGCTGAACAGGCTTGATAGGCTCACGCAGCCACAATTAAAGGCGTTCTACCGCAGTCAGGTAGAACGCCTTTACTTTAATGTGCTCTTATACAATCAATTTGGACGCCATCTCACGCACCTCTGCTTCCGAAAGTTTGGAGTGGCGGACGGTGTATTTGTGTTGCATGACGCTCTACTCCACATGCAGGAAACACCCACGGTAAATGCTGCGCTAATTTTGTGATAACTTTAATTTTGTTTGCAAATGCGTTTTCATATATTAAATATAGATGCTGTAATGCACATAATATAGGCTGATTTACAAAAAGGCTTGTCAAATTCTGTTCGATGTGTTATAGTAAATTTATCACAGGAGACAAACGGTTTGCCAAAATGCTGTAAGGCTTGCGCCAGGCGCGTTTTGCTTTTGGCGGAGGCGTAAAAGTACCGCTCTTGTGAGCAATTTTGCTGTTTTTGCTATGAACAGTTTTTTGATTTTCCATTGTAGGGTTTTAAGCCCGCTCTGTGAGCCGTGTGCGAGCCACAGGGGTTGTAGGCCTGATTACCGCTTGCGGTTTTGTAACTTGAGTACATCGCCAAACCCGCTAGTAGTTTCCGGGTTGAAGGCCTGATTACCGCTTGCGGTTTTGTAACAAATCCGCCGAAACACCAGAAAGTGCCAGCATACCAGCTGAAAGGCCTGATTACCGCTTGCGGTTTTGTAACACGAATGCCGTCAATTACCTTAGAGGTAATAAGCGTTGAAGGCCAGATTACCGCTTGCGGTTTTGTAACAATTCGATGAATTCTGCTTTGAATTTGAAGTCGTAAATTGTTGAAGGCCAGATTACCGCTTGCGGTTTTGTAACCCCCACTGCAGAATTAGCCCATTGCTAAATTTAACAGTTGAAGGCCGGATTACCGCTTGCGGTTTTGTTGCTTAAATTCTTCGCCCAGCTCCACGCCGAGCATCTTGTTAGAGGCCTGATTACCGCTTGCGGTATTGTACAAAAAAAGACCTGGAGTCCCTATTCTTGCGGACCTCAGGTCTTTTCGTTTGCGTAAAATTATATTGAATTAGATAAAATTAAGGCGTTCTACCGCAGTCGGGTAGAACGCCTTGAATGTTTAATTGCTTATTTACTTTTACGAGTGCGCTATTTTACTCTGTCCCCCAGCTTTTCATTAACCAGCTTTTGCAGCTCGCCACGTTCTGCATACGGCAGCGTATCTTCGCAGAAGAAGTTGCGACGGCTGATGTTCTTGGCCTCTTCGTCAAAGCCAAAGATATATGACATCGTGATATCATAGATAATCTGCGTCGGTGCAAAGCCAAACACCTGACATTCCAGAATGTGCTTAACGCGTTCTTTATCATCCGGAATAATGGACTTCAACACCTTGTTGCGATACAACCGTTTGACTATCTCCGTAATATACAGGCCTGATTTCATGTAGAAATCAACAAAGGTTTTATCAGGAGATTCAAAGATATGCGGTTCTGTTTCCACCAGCTGGTCTACCATCATCTGCACAACCTTTTTGGGCGTAAAGATTTGGTTTGTTTTCTGCGGCGGGATATAGTCAAAGATATCTTCTTCGCTGGTTTCGGCAAAGTAATCTGCTAACTCGCGCTTTTTGTTTAAGAATTCCTGCACAGAGCTGTCAAAAACATCTTCAGCAAAAACGCCGCCGGGGAATTTTTTCTTTTCGCCAGTTTCTTCGTCGATATATTCAAAGCCATCGCGCAGCATTTTGAATTCATCAATGGTAACACTGGTTACGTCTTTAAAAACTTCTTCTTTCGGATAGGTTTCAAAGTTTTTCAAGACGAGTTTATCATCGCCGTAAGCCATGATAAAGCTGGGAATTGTACGTGCAAAGCCACGCAGCCTGTCCCTGATATCGCCCTCAAAACTACGCATTTTCTTTTCTTCTTTTTTGGTTTCCTGCTCCTCGACAACCTTTTGCGCACTTTCGACTATTACTTCCTGTGTACGCTTTTCCATGGTTTCGTTAAACTCCCGCGTAGCCTGCTGCACCTTTTCTGCATGTTCTTCCTGTACCTGAATTTTTTCGGCTTCGGTCGTTGCTTTGGCAAGCTCATGCTGCAAATCAGCTTCCAATATCTTCTTTTTATCGGCAAATTCTTCAGCTACACGCTTCAATGCTTCCTCCGCTTGCTTTTGTACCTTTTCTTCTATGCGCTTGCTTTCTGCCTTGGTCAGGCCATAATCGCTTTGCGCTTGTTCACCATAGATACCATCATGCAAAGTTTCGGCAATTTTCTGCGCCAAGCCTACCGCCATTGCTTCTTCCGGTTTAGTGTCATCGCCAACTTCCTTATACGGCTCCAACGGTTTTACAGGCACTTCTTCATAAATTTTTTCACCGAATATGGCATTGGTTTGCTTGACTACAGTTTCCTGCGGTATTTCAATATTACCATTTTCGTCAACCGGAACTTCCTGCAATTCTTCATGGTCAAGTTTTTCTTTGCGGCTTCCCTGCTCTTTGACAGGTTCCATTTTGTTCAGAATCTCGACTACTTCTTTTGGCGCGTTAAAAACAACGCCAATGTTACTAAAGAGCATATTACTCATAAAGCCACGGCGGATTACTTCTTCGGTTTTGATTTTCAGCGGAATGGTCAACACCTTGGCTGCGTCCACCTGCTCCATTTTACCGTCCTGGTCTTCAGCAAAAACGGCAAAGAAGTTCAGCAGACGTTTGATGTTTGCTTCACGCTCACTCTTTGTACCACCGCCTCCGGAGGTTCCGGAATAAAGACTGTTGGCAAATTCGTCAAAAATCATCAGTGTGCGTTCCGGCGCAAAGTCAAAGATATAAGCGTTTTCTTTTTGGTAGAGCTTGCCGTCCTTTTCAAATTTAAAGGGGTTCTGCGCTCTGAAGGCAGCCTGAATATATTCCGCAGGGCTTTTCATGTTGCTGAGCATGAAAACCGCTGTCCATTCGGGAATGGTGACGCCTGTTGTAAGCTGGCCTACGCTTAAGGTGATAGTTTTGTCGTGGTTTTTGATAGCTTCACGCACCTTGTCAAAGCTGCGCTTGCTTTTGCTTGCGTCTTCTTCTTCAAGTCTGCCGTCGCCTGCAGCCAGCACTATTTCATAGTTTTCAAATATAGGGTGCTCTTTGAGCATTTTGGCGAGTGCTTTGGCACTGTCAACACGTTCCAAAAGCCAGAAGGTATGTGCCAGTTCCTTCCGCAGTTCCGGTGTAGAAAAGGGGAATTTTTCCTGCTCTACAAGGGCGTCCAAGAATTTTTTTACTTCGTTTTTATGGATGAACTGACCACGTTCGTTAGTCTTAAAAAATTCGTTTAAATCAAAGGTAAATTCTGTTTTGTCATCGTCAGAAAGGTCGATACCGCGATTTACCTTGTCAATGGCAATCTGCGACATCTGATAGGTGTACATATTCATGCGCGGCATGCAGGCATAGGGATTGAGTGTTTCTTCCTGCCAATTATCCTTTGCTTCCTGCTCGTCGCTGAAGGTCCAGTTAAAAATCTGCTCTTGGGCAAATTTTCCCATAGCTACCGCTTTGAACGGTGTACCCGAAAGGTGCAGGGTAAATTTGCGGTTGATTTTGTCAAAGGCTTTATCTGTTTTATGGGTATCTACACCCTCATGCGCTTCGTCGATGATGAGCAAATCCCAGTTATTTTCGGCAACCCATCTTAGTTTATCTATAGTACCGCCAAAGTAAACAGAGCCTTTTAAATCCTGCAGGCTCAAAAAAGCTACCATGCGTAGCTCTTGGTTTTTATCTTCAGCCTCAATTTGTGCGTCCAAAAATTGCTCTCGTGTGAGCGTTGCTCTTTCTTTGAGGGAATCGGTGGTGCTGACGAAACGGTAATCTGTTTGCCAGGCGATGAATTTTTCAAAGTCGTCAAACCAGGAATTGGCGATTGCCGGACGATTGGTGACGATGAGCACCATGCGTGCGTCCATTTTGCGCATGAAGTCATAGCTTGTCAGTGTTTTGCCAAAGCGCGGTTTGGCGTTCCACAAAAATTCTGCTTTTTCCCTTTCGCCGCTCTGCAGGCATTTTTGGTAGTAGACGTATGTTGCATCTACTGCCTGCTGCTGTTCTTTGCGCAGGATGTAGGTCATTTTATTTTTAGCCTGTACATGCGCGTAGCTACGGGCAGCAAACTTCCACAGCAGCTGCTGCGATTTGGGGCCGTCGATTTTGAACCATTCGGTAGTAGGCTTACGCTCGATGTGTGCAAAGCGTTCCAAGTAGTCATGGAAGCTGTGGTCATTGAAATATTCGCCGCTGCCATCCGTATAGCGTGCTTCCTGCTGCCATTCAATGTTAAAGCGCACGTCTGCGGTTTTGGTCTGCTGTTCGATACGCTTTCTTACGGAATCCTGCTCGGTGTAGCCTATCTTTGTCCAGCCGTCGTGAGAGGCTATTTCCGGAGTGGTATAGGCGTAAATTTTTGGGACTATGTTTGCGTAGGGGTTGATGTTGATTTGCATAGCCATTTACGCCATCTCCTTTACATGAGTTTCGATAAAGTTTATTTCAGCGTCAGACAAACCATACTTCTTGTAAAGTTGCAGGTCTATTTCGTGAATGGATTTTGACCAGTCAATGTCGGAAGCAGGGGTGAAGTCTTGGAGGGGAACGTAAGCCCAAGTTGGTTTTGCATTATTCTGTGTTACTTTTAATATCCCTAACATTGTTCTTGCAAACTTAGATTTTATATATTTTAAAACAGCATTAGCCTCACGAATATTATAAGTTGCACCTATTCCAATATATGTTTCAGTAAAACCAACCATAGCATCACAAACTGCTGGGTTACTCAAAGTTTCCCCGAACGTTCCACTACCATTTGCTTTAGGAACAACAACTTTATATTTATCAAGATTGTCATTGTCTTTTACATAACAACTTCGAATCCATTTACAAAAACGTCTGCTTTTAATATTTCCATATATTTGAATGTAATCGTAGCCATCTTCAGGCCTTACATCTAAAAATAATTCAGGCATTCTTTCAAACGCACTCGGAGCAATTCTCGCATCAGCAGTTTTTTTCATAGAATCAGGACATTCTTCATAAGCTAAATCTGAATATCTATAAAGTCCACGATTTGTTATAATTTCTGTCAAACTTGCTTCTTTTTTTCCTTCAACCTTAACTCTAATGCTATTCAGTTCAGGATAGACAGTAAAAGTTTTTATTGCTCCAAAATCTTTATTTCTATCGCGATATGTAATTACTACGCCACCTTTAATATCAGTACTTGGAAATATAAGGTTACTTTTAGGTTCGTAGAACATAACCTTAAAGTGAGGATCATTTAGCATTTCTTCATTCCAGTTTTTCGGAGTATATCCTGCATTAAACAAAAATCTTGCAGGTGTAATAAGCTCTACTTTATCAGCAATTGCAAATGCTGCCTTATAAAAATAATGATACAATGGCGTATCACTTTCATTATCTCCTTTTGAATTTTGCTGATACGGCGGATTACCAATCACCACATCAAACTTAAAATCCTTACTCATAACACCCTCGCTCCCTTCACCGTCCAGCATATCCTTAAACAATAAAACCTTGCCTGTAGACCAATTCTTAAGCTTGCAATAAACACCATTATGCAGCTCAATATTATCCTTCAAACAGCCTTGGCACTTTTGGCGCTCGTCCTCATCCACATCGCAAGGGCTCACGCTGCGCTTTAAGGTGCGGGCGCTGAAGTCCTTTGCTAAAAACAGGTTAGGCGTTACCGCCTGCCGTTCTTTTTTATAGTCATGGCAGCTATTGGGCACAACTGCCTTCAAGCCATCCATCTGCCAAATATTCCACGAAATTATTTCCGCAAAATGCTCCAGCATTTCCATGTCCAAAGCATCGCCAAACTTGGCAGCGTAATAATCGGCAACAGTAAAAAGCAAATTTTCCCTTGCCAGCAAAATATTGTCACCGGCCCACTCAAAGCCATAAGTACTGCGCACCGCCAGTGTTGCCAGCTCCAGCCAACGCTTTTTGGCTCTATCCCTGTCCTTAAGGTTACGGGTGCGCTCGTTAATCACACGCAGTTTTCTGTCCAGCAAGCCAATACGTTTTGCCAAAGGCACTATTTCGCCCGTCATGGTATCGTAACGGCTGGCAAGATACGGCGCTTCACCGCAGGTAATTTCCAAGCGCTTGCTGGCAATATATGCAATCCAGCCATCTGCACCCTTTTCACTTGGAAAAGCAATTTTGCCCTCAGTCGCCTGCCAGTCAGTCCCATTTTCGGTATTAAAGACGTTTTCACGTCCAAACCAAGCATTATCCGCAAGATTATTCTGCTTGTTGCAAATCCATAAAGGGGTGAACACTTCTGCCATGTTGCGGGTGCGTGCTCCCTGCTCTTCCTTGCTTTTAAGGGCACGCGGTTTAATCAAATTGCCACGAGCACCGGTAATCGCCGGTAAGGTAATTTCATCATCCGCTGCAAAGCCAATGCCAAGATCCTTGTAATCGTCTGTCGCCCAAAGAATGTTCTTTCCTGTGCTGCGGTCTTTAAGCAGGATAAGCAATATATTTTTGTCTAATTCTGCTAAAGCTGTTTCCTGCACATCAGCAGACGCTTGTTTTTCTTCGCACATAAAAAACCTCCAAGGCTGAGAAATTTTGCATCAAAATTCCCCAGCCCCGGAGGTTGGAAAGTTTATTTTAACTACCACCCGAAAAATGTCCCCGGGGGGGGAGTTGAATGTCTATTATTTAATTTTAGCACAAAAAAATTAAAGCGTCACGCATTTTCAGTTAATTCTTGCCAAACTTGTTCTAACAAGCCAACTTTTCCCCTCAATCCTCCCCCTTCCTGCTCCACTTCCTCTGCGTCACTCTCGCCAGCTCCTGCAGCAAATACTCCGGTCGCACCTCAAAAATAGCAGCTATCTTAAAAAAATTCTCTATGCTCAAAGGCATTCTGCTGTTTTCAATCCTGCTTAAGGTTATACGAGATATCCCCAGCAGCTTCGCCAAATCCTCCTGCTTAATCCCTAACGCCGTGCGATGTGATCCTAACAATACCCCCAGCTCTAACAGGTCCCGTGAAAAATCCAAATCCTCCATCTCGGCGTGATTTACAACTCTGCGTCTTTTTCTCATTCTGTCACCTCAAAATATCACTATTTTGCTAACAGATTATTACAAAAAGGCTGGTCAAAACGTATTTGTATCACATTTGATACATGTAAGAACATTATCAATTTTCTGTGTTATAATAACCCCATCAAGCTTGATGTAGTACAGTACAGAATTCTGTCATACGCGGCATTGCGACCGCCACGGAAAGGAACTGGAAAAAATAACCAAACAAAAATGTGAAATGCAAGAAGACACTGAGCAGGAGCTTTCCTGCTTGCCCGACGTTACAGAACAGACAATCTGCTGCCTGCCGGAAGACACCGCGCAGGATACCTGCCGGAACAACAAGTACACCTTCACTCTCACAGAACTTAGGGAACTGGTCACTAGCGCCCAAAAAGGCAACAGCCAGTCAATTGACGCATTATGCACAGCCTTTAAGCCTTTAATCTACAAGGAGGCCTATCGCTATGAGATTCGCCAAGGTTTGGGGGAAGACGCTGTCAACGCTGCCTGGGTAATCCTCTTAGAGGTTATCATGAGCTATCATGACAATGACTACTGTCATCTGCCAGGACTTTTGCAATACCATGTGTATTACGAGCTGCTGCATAGCTTTACCAGAAACAAATCCGTCAAGGAAAGTGTTTTTCTTGACGATGATGAAGACGATAACTGTTTTCAAATTGCTGACGAGAAGAATGATATTGACCAGATGGTTAATAATCAGCTTCTGGCTAACGCGATGAAAAACCTTACTGATGCACAAAGAAATATCATTCGAGATGTTTTCTTGAATGATCAGACTATGCAATCCTGTAGTGAAAAATATGGGATAACTAAGCAAACCTGCTTTGTTCACAAAGAGCGTGCTCTTGAAAAATTAAAACAAGCTCTCACAGCTTAAGCTCTTAGCGTTCTGCCCAGCTTTGGGTGGAACGCTTTTTATATTGCAGTGCTGTTAAAAAACAAAAGTGTCCATACTTATGGGTACAGTATATCTGCCTTAGGCTATACTACTACCGTAAACTGTACCCTTTTGTCAAGACAAATTTGAAAGAAAAAAAGAGAATTTTGCCAAAAAAAATAAGCGCCCCAAAGACGCTTATTTTATAAAGGATATGTTTTTGTTTTTATATACTCATAGTATTCATTCGGCGAAAGCTTTGCTAAATTCCATTGGTATCTGTCCTGGTTATAATACGCCATCCAGTCATCAATCGCAGCTTTTACTTCAGAAAATTTTCTGTAATTACTCAGATCTATTTCTTGCTTCATATGTCCAAAGAAGCTTTCCTGTGGCGCATTGTCCCAACAATTACCTCGTCTTGACATCGAACGTCTTAACTCGGCATTTTCAACTATTTCTATAAATTTATAACTGGTATAATGCACGCCTTGGTCACTGTGAATTATTGTTTCCTGACTTAAGTCTACACCATATTTTTCCAGAAGTTGTTTTACTGTTTCTAAAACAAAATCAAGCTTCATTGTGTCACTTAATACGTAAGACAGAACCTGCTTAGTATAAGCATCAATAATCACCGACAAATACAGCCATTCTCCGTTAAATGGAATATATGTTATGTCCGTGAGAAGTACTTTTCTAGGTCCGAAATCCTTAAATCTTCGTTTGAGAATATTATCGGCGAAATTATTAGTACGAATAGCTTTTAACATCCTCCTATATGGATTCGGCTTTCTAATCGGACATTTCAGATTATATTTATCCATAAGCCGACGTATCTTTTTTATGTTCATTACTACTGGCGGAGTTAAATGCAGCAACCTCATATATATGCTTCTGGCACCCTTGGCATATCCCCTAAATTTATATGCTTCCAATACTAAGGAAAAATCTTCTAAATCAGCTTCTTCGCGTTGTATCCGGGCTTCTTCTTGGTTGAGCCAATAGTAATATCCTCCACGTGAAACTCCAGCCAAAGAACACATTTCCGTAATACTCATAGAACAATCTTCAGATTCAAGCATATCATGAATAAGTTGAAATTTTACGTTTGCGTTTTCTAAAATCATAGCTTCCGCCTGCTCGATTTGTCTGCTTTTATAATTTTTTTTATAAATTCAAGTTGCTGCCGTAAATACAAAACTTCGTTTTGAAGTCTAGCTAATTGGAGATCTTTATCTACAAATTGCTCTGCCATTTCTTCAGACGCAACCATAGCTTCATCTGTCAACTGGCTCTTTGCTTTTATCCTTGAATCAAATGAATAAATACGTTTTACACCAAGGATTTCTATGCTATAGCCTAATTCCTGGAATATCTTTGTACAATTATGTCCTAGCATATACAATCGCCTATACTGATTATGAAATTCTTTATTAAAGCGAATAGCATCAGCTGAAACACTATGTGTGTAGGGATTAGCCCTTAAAATTTCGATTTCTTCAGCAGTAAAGCGCTTTTTAGTCATGGCAGCCACCTCTCAAATTACATAATTCTAATTTACAGTACAGACAATAATAAGTCAAATAAAAGAGAGCTGTGTCAAGGATTGGGGATTTTACTTTCTAATTTTGTCAAGTAAATGGGATTCAACCTTTTCTTTTGTCAAGGAACAGGGATTCAGCTTTTTCTTTTTGTCAAGGATTTAGGAAACCTCCTTTTTTCAGTGTCAAGACTTTGGAAAATCTCTCTTTTTGACTGTCAAGTACTATGGGTACAGTATACTTTACGTCTATCCTTTAAGTAGTACTCTAAAGTACAAGGATACTACTAGCTACGCTAGTAGTTATGATTATGGCAAAAGAAATAAAGACAGAAAGAAAAAAAATAAAAAAAGAAAGAGAGAAAAAAGAAAAGTCACTTTACTAATGGCTAAAAAACATGCAAAAGTCAGACATCGATTTTAAAAAAAATTTTTTTAAATTTTTATTTTTTCTTGTCTGACTTTTAGGCTAAAAAAAGCCATTAGTATAGTGAGAGGCAAAAACACCCCACTCCCGCCTCTTGCCAAAAGCTGATTCCGGATAAGCAAGTAAGCATCGGGAGAAAAAAACAAAGGAGCTTTTTACATGTTAGTAACAAATCCCCGCAAGATTAATCATGACGAGCTGCGCGTTGTGGCCGCTGAGGCCAAAGGCAGCATCAAACACTTATTTTTGCACTGGACCGGCTGCCCATATGGCCAGGTCTTTGACGCTTACCACATCAACATTGATGAGCATGGCGAAATTTACCTCACCTGCAGAACGCTGCATGACCGTAAAGAGCACACTTGGCATCGCAACACCGGTGCCGTTGGTATCACTCTCTGCTGTGCCTATAAGGCTGACCTTAGTTCTCATGGTGTACCGGATTATAAGGGGTTATGTCCCCCAACTGCGCTGCAGATTGAACAGATGGCGATTGTTGTCGCTATCCTGTGCCGGGAGTTGGAATTGGAAATCTCTTTTGACACAGTAAGAACCCATGCTGAGGTTGCCGATCAGGACGACTATGGTCCAGCTAAGCATCCAATAGACATGCGTTGGGATTTGTACCGACTCACCGACCTGCCGGACTGCCAAAACCTGTGCCCCGGTGGTGTGGTGCTGCGTAAAAAGGCTAAAGCGTACAGCAAGGCGATGCTTACAGCTCAGCTGCTGCAGCTGCCTGAAGATCCTATGCTGACGCACCTTGCAGCGGCGTAAAGGCACAACGCCTAGCGCCGACAAAAGCCTCTCCTTGGGGAGAGGTGGCATCGCGAAGCGATGACGGAGAGGGGTTTAATTGCTAAGCATAATGACAGCAGTCCCCTCTCAGTCGCCTACGGCGACAGCTCCCCCCTAGGGGAGCCTATCTTCATACCCATTCATTTTTCATCATCGAAAGGAGTTCTCAACTATGGCAAACATCAATCAGGAAATCATGAAACGCACTTTGGTCATCAACGTGGAGGATGGCCTCAATTCCGACGGTACTACCAAGTACAAGGGCAAAAGCTTCAACGGCATCAAGACTGACGCTGCACTGGACAAGGTGTACGAAGCAGGCACTGCTATCGGCGGTCTGATGGAGAAAGGCTTCAAGGATATTGGGCTGACCGAAAAGAGTGAGCTGGCGGAAGCGTAAGCGTAAAAGAGTAAGAGATACTCTCCGTCAGAAGGTAATATGACTTCTCAGGCAGCAACTAAAAGGCTCCCATTGGGGGGAGCTGGCGCCCGTCAGGGCGACTGAGAGGGGTCTGCTGTTTCCACGCTTATGAATAGCGTTAGGCTGGGCGAATCCCCTCTCCGTCATCGCTACGCGATGCCACCTCTCCCCAAGGAGAGGCTCTCTACTATCTCTCTACTACTAATCTATACTCCTAGTCTAACAAGAGAAATAAATTTCCAACCCAAATTTCCAAACCAAAAATTTTTACAAAGTAAAGGAGACAAAAATCATGGAAAAATCCCTGCAATTAGTATTCAAAAACGCTGCTGGCAGCACCAAACTCATCACCATCGCCAACCCGAAAGAAGGTCTGACTAAAGCCCAAACCGACGCAGCAATGCAAAAAATCATCGCAGCCAACGTCTTCAAAACCATCGGCGGTGACCTGGTGCAGGCAGTGGAAGCCCGTGTGGTCAACCGTAACGTCGAAGTTTTGAACTAATCGGCGTCCCCCTAAGGAGTGATTCTCATGGAATTTGAAAGACTGCTTTCCGCAGCAGCGGATTACGGTTTTCCCATGCTCGTCAGCTCGTATCTTCTGGTCCGTATGGAAGGCAGAATAGAAAAGCTGAGTGCTAATATCGAAAACCTCACCCGCGTTCTGCAGGAAAGACTCGTCATGCAATTTCCGTATGTACAGCAGCAATAGTATATACAAGCAAATATACTAAATAACTAATTATATGGCACAGGGGCTGTCGTACAAAAGTGCGGCAGCCTCTCTTTTTATAGAAAAAATTTGAAAGGAACAACACCATGAACTACAAAATCATCTGTTATCTCCTCTTTCTTCTGCTTGGCTTCGCCATCATCTTTATGGCCACCGTCGTCAAAGCGCAGCCTCTTCCCGGTACATGCTACACTGCCAGAGTAGTGCGCGTCATCGACGGCGACACCATCACAGTCTATGACAATGCAGGCTGCTTTCACCGCATCCGCCTAGCCATGATAGATGCTCCGGAAAAGGAACAGCCCTTTGGCGCGGAAGCAACCGAAGCCTTAAGCGAGCTGCTTAAAGAAGGCACTGTCAGCTTAAAGGTGCACTGCATCGATAAGTATAACCGCGAAGTTGCCTTTGTAAATTGCGACGGAAAGGACGTGAGCGCCGAAATGCTCAGAAAAGGCATGGCCATGCATTACCACATGGATTTTGATAACTGCGAAATATATGATAAATTTGAAGAAGCTGCCAAGCGCCACCGCCAAGGCCTGTGGGCGCATGATAATATAGAAACACCGTGGGATTATCGCCATAATCTTGCCAAAAGGAGACATAGCAATGTTCATAAAGACATTTTCCAAGCCTGATTACCCCGACGATCTGGAGCTGACGGATAATACACTCGATGAAATCGCTTACGAAGATAACCATTGGGATTACATGAACCACTTCCCTGATTACATCAACAGCGATACCATTACCAGCCTCGTTTATGAAACCGGCGACTGGTACTTTTATACGAATGATAAATACTTAGACCATTACTTTGTCCTGGCCTTCGTAAACTGGTCCAAAATGCCAGTCATCCTTTCCATGTGCGAAACGAAAGCAGAAGCGCAGGAGCAGATCAGGCTGCTGACAATAGAACTGAACAATAAATAACAAAAAGCCCCGCCTACCCTTTCAATCGGGTAAGCGGAACATTTTATTAAACTTAAACACAAAAACCGCCGTCAGAACCTGCAATCCGGCAAATTCCGACGACGGTTTATTTTATATCTCCAAAATCACTCTAAGTACAATTTTTTCAGCGCCAATTTATCCACCTTACCGCTTTCATTATGCGGCAGCTGTTCCATAAAAACAAACTGCTTAGGCAGCTCGTAATCCTCTAAGGTTTGACGCAGCAGCTTAACCAGCTCCTGCTTGCCGTACTCACGCGCCGCCCCCACAAAAGCAATAAGCGCATCGGCATCGTCCACATGACGGCAGATTACTGCAGCCTCCTCAACGCCCTCCAGCTCGGTCAGCGCGGTGCACACCTTGACAGCAGAAACCTTGCGTCCGTTGACGCTCACAATATCATCCGTGCGCCCCAAAAAGTGCAGGCGACCTTCCGCATCCAGCTGCCCCCTGTCCTTCAGGGAAAACGGCAACGAAATTTCCTCTACATGATAAGGCGTATCAATGAAAATTTCTTCATTACAAACGCTCACCTGCACGCCTTTGAAGGGACGGCCGATAAGTGTGCGGTCATCCGTCATTTCTGCGGCTTTGATATAGGTAATGTAATTCAGCTCGCTGGCACCGTAGTACAGCGTGATATCCGCATTGGGGAATACCTGCAGCAGCTTGTCCGCCTCCTGCCTGCCCATGCTCTGCGAGCCGCTGATGATACTGCGCACACGCACATCAGGCTCGCGCAAAAATTTTGGCAACAGTAAAAGCTTAGACGGAATCAGGTAAATTGCGTTCACCGCATAGCGCTGCATCAGCTGCAGCCAATGGCGCGGACGAAAGCGCTCCGTCACTACCAGTGTACCGCCTGCAGCCAGCACGCCCATATAAATATTAAGGTTGCCGGTAAAAGCCAGGCTTCCCTGACAAAAAATCACTGTCTGCTCATCAACACCGAAGACACGGTTCTGCTCCGGGAAAAAATCCGCCCAGCTATGATAGCTGCGCCACAACAGCTTGCTTTTGCCGGTACTGCCGCTGGTCATAACGCCCATGCAGGCCGCTTGTGGGATAGCCTCGCAGCTGAACTGCTGATTTTTGCTCACCTCGGTAGCGATAACCGGCACAGTTTTGGTACCGCTATATGCCAGAAAGCTGATTAACTGACGGGCGATGCTGCTTTCATGGATAAAAACCGCCGGAGCGCTAAAATCCGCTTTACTGCGCAGCCTGCGCGCCTCCTGCGCCAGTCTGGCATAGGTATATTCTTCTGCGTCCTCTATAAGAGCGAGCTTATCCTGCTTTTGCTGTGCTATTAAGGTCAAGTAATCCATTTGCTTCACTCCACTCTTTCCAGCAGCAGCGCCGTACCTACGCCGCCTGCTGCTGCTACGCTGGCGGCGCCGTAGCGTCCGCCCTTCTGCTTCAGTGCCTCCAGCAGATGCAGTGTAATTATGCCGCCGCTGGCACCATAGGGATGACCGTAGGCCAGCGCCCCGCCGAACACATTATATTTATCAGTGCTGTGTGGAAAGCTGCGGGCAAACAGCACATCAATTACAGCGAAGGCTTCGTTCAGCTCAAAGTCTGCGATATCCTGCTCATGCAGTCCATGCTTAGCCAACAGCTTTTGCAGTGCGGTAACTGCAGTACGCGGACTCACCAAGGGATTGCCGCCGCAGGCTGCGCTGCCCAGCACTCTGGCCTGCGCCTTTAAGCCGTGCTCCTGCAGATATTTTTGCGAGCACAGCACCACAAAGGCCGCACCATCGTTAATGAGGCAGGAATTGGCCGCCGTAATAAATTCGCCGCCCTCCAGCACCTTAGGCATCCTGTCGAGCAGACGCTGGCTCATACGCGGTCTGATGCCTTCGTCCTTAACGGCACCGCAAACCGGAGCAATAATATTCTGCAGCAGCCCCTGCTCGCGCGCCTGCGTCGCGAGCGCATGGCTGCGCAATACCCAACTGTCCATTTCTTCTTTAGTAATGCCTTCGCGCTTGGCAGCAAGCTCCGCACCCTCCAGCATTACCGTTTCGCGATGAACGCCCGGCATAAACTTGGCTACGCTGTACCAGTCGTCGCCTGCATAATCCGGGTGATTGGGATTATAGCCGCGTCTTGGCTGCGTAGAGCTGCTTTCAAAGCCGCCGGCAATAATTACATCAGCCTCGCCGCTATTAATTTTGGCTGCAGCAATAGCAATGCTTTCCAGGCCGCTGCCGCATTGCACATCTACCGTAAAGGCCGGCACCGAAATATCTACGCCTGCCGTCAAAGCCATCAGGCGCGCAATATTGCCGCCAGCACCTACGCCGTTGCCGGCAATAATATAATCGGGCGCGCTCAGCTGATATTTTTCCATCACCTGCTTAAGCACCTCCGCCCCCAGCACCTCCGCCGGGATATGACGATACATACCGTTGACTACGCCTACGTAGCTGCGCAGGCCACCTAAAATATATGCATTTTCCATCTTAACACCTCTATATCCGAAAAAAGCTGCCTGCCACCTGCCTCGCGGCAAATAGCTGACAGCTCTTAAATTATACCTTATTTATCTGTTGTTGGCAAAAATACGGTTAATTGGATAGGCAATTACGGCAGCAGCCAAGCATTTAACAATATCCAGCGGAATGAAGGGCAATGCGCCGGTCATAATTGCCTTATCCCAGCCCATACCTGTAATCAGCTTCAGCTGAACAACGCCAAACACATAAATCAGCGGAATACCGATAACGCAGCCAAGCAAAGCGTAACGCTTGAAGCTGTATTTTTCGCCTCTGAAATATGCCAAGAACACAGCGGTAAACAAAAAGCCGATGATGTAACCGCCGGTAGGACCAAACAGCTTGCCCGGTCCCGCACTGCCACCAGTAAATACCGGCACGCCTGCCAAACCTACCAAAAGATAAACCAGCATGGTCATAAAGGCCTGCTTAGCGTTCAGCACATAGCCTGTAAGATTTACAATCAAAGTCTGCAATGCAATCGGAGAAAGCGAAAAAGGCAGCGGAATAATGATATAAGCGGATACGCAGTTCATTGCTACCATCAGCGCCATTCTCGTCATTTCCGCAGTCTTGTTGACGCTTGCTCCTCTATGATTCTTATTGATTTCTGTACCAGAAGTTGTCATTTCCATACACCAGCCTTACTATAATTCTTTAATCACAAAAACATTTATTGCTCCCACATAAGCAGCAAGCTGACCTTCTGTCCTGTAGATACACAGCTCGTCGCCTGCGTAAACAGGAGCAAGGAAGCTGATGCGCCAGTCCAGCTCTGTCAGCGCCAGCTCCTTCTGCAGCCAGGCAGCCATGCACAGCCCCGGCACGATGGGATGTTCACCCTTATGGATGACGTTTTCGTCACCGGTATAGGCAACATAGTCTGCTATTTCCTGTGTTGTAAAGGTGTGCTCTGTCAGCAAATCGCCTTTAATTGCCTCGGGCTCCAGCGGCTTCGTGCCTAATTTATGCTTAGGCAGTACCAAAAATACCCGCAGCTCCTTAGCCAAACTGCCGTCTGCCGCAGTTCCCGCTACGCGGATGATTGATTTGCGTTCCTTCGCCAGCAGCACCTGATTCGCCATAGCCTCTGCCGGCTGATGAATATGTGCTTCTGCTCCTGCCAGCACCCAGCCGCCGAAGAATTTGGCATCACTGTCCGCCAGCTTATGTGCAAGCTCTAACATTTTTGCATTTTCCTTTCATCTAAGCAGCTTATCGTTATCTGCTTCACGTGCTTTATTATAATGCAAGTGATGTAAATAGTCAACTTATTACATACTATTGGTTTACCATTACGCTAAAAGAAATGCCGCAAAGCATTTCCCCGCTCACAGAAGGAAGTAAACCGCTCCTCCTATCAGCAGCAGACCCAGAAAATTGTAGTACAAAAAAGTTCGTACATACTTCCCTGCCTGAGAAGGATGCTCTGCAGCATATAATTTGTAGGAAATAACGCTCGCCATCGAAGCAATCATCGTCCCCAGACCGCCGATGTTAACGCCTAAAAGCAGCGCGTCTGCTTCCTTGGTCAAGCCTGCCAGCAGCATGGCCGCCGGCACATTGCTGAGGAACTGGCTGGCCAGCAGTCCGGTTAAATATGTTCCTGCCGCACTGCCCATCAGCGACTGCTGCAAATAGCTTACCGCAGGACTGTGGCTGATGTTGCCGATGAATACAAAGAAACCGGCAAAGGTCACGAGCAGACTGTAATCTACCGCCAGCAGCCGTCGCCTGTCGCACAAGGCCACTACACCTGCTGTCAGCAGCAAGGCCCACAGCTTGTCGAACCAATGCAGCACAGCGCCGATGTTTAATAAAAGCAGTCCCAAAAAGAGCAGCAATATTCCCTTGGGAGGCTGCTGCAGCTTAGGCAGCTCCAGCTTCAGCACGCTGTCCTTGCCATGGAATAAGAGCAGCAGCAGATACGCCAACGAAATTATTCCCGGCACAGCCATTACGGCGAAAAAGCTGCCGGCGGTATAAGCATAATGCGCGTATAAAAACAAATTCTGCGGATTACCGGGCGGCGTCAGCATACTGCCAAGGTTAGCAGCCAGCGTCTGCAGGATAATAATCCGCTCCATATCCATTTTTAAGGTTTTGCCGATAACCAGCGCCAACGGCACAAAGGTCAGCAAAGCCACGTCATTCGTCACAAACATCGAGCTGATATAGGTAACTGCCAACAGCACCAGCTCCAGCTGACGCTTGCTGCGGCATTTGTTCAGCAGCTCCACCGCCAGCCAGTCCAGAAAGCGTATCTCCTTCAGCTCCGCTACCACCAGCATCAGTGAAAGCAGTATCGCCAGCACGTCAAAATCTATATAGGCAAGCTGCGGCCTGCTGTAAAGGCTGCTGACAGCAGCCAAAATAACCGCTATGCACAAAACAGGCTCACGCCGCCAATAATTCTTTATTTTTTGCATCAAGAAAAAGTCACTCCCAGTTAGCCTGCGCCGCGCACAGCGCCAACGCCGATACGCGTGCCGCCCCTGCGTCCAGCAGTACCTGTGCCGCTTCCGCAAAGGTACTGCCCGTAGTATAAATATCGTCGCAAAGCAGTACATGCTTGCCGCGCACCTTGGCATGCGGCAGCAGGGCAAAGCAGCCTGCCAGCTCCTGCTTTCTTTCTTCAGGCTTCAGCTCGTACAAGGGCTCCGTATGGCGCACCCGCTCCAGCAAAACCTCCATGCCCACGCTGCGTCCCTCCAAGAGGCCCGCAAACAGCTCCTGCGGCACGTCAAAGCCACGCTGCCTGCGTCGCTCAGGCGCAGTCGGTACGCAGGTAATAAGGTCAAACTGCTGCAACCAGCGCATTTTGGCTGCGGGCAGAGCAAGCTCCGCTTCCTCACGCAGCAACGGCAGCCAGCCTGCCTCACCGTCAAATTTTATTTTATGCAGCGCATCCTTAAAAACGCCCTCATATTTATAAAGCAGCAGCACACTGTATAAAACATCCGTCGGCAACGGTGCTGCCTGTCCCGCAAGATATTCCTCACGCGGACAGCAGGGCAGCTGACGCTGCAGCAAATATTCCCTGCGGCACTGCTCACAGACATAGCCGTTATCAATATTAGTCGCACACACAGCGCAGCGACGGGGAAAGATAAGCTCCTTCGCCACACGCCCGTAATAAGCAAAATCTCTTAACCAACGATGCATCAGAACACCTCGCTGCTTTCCTGCAGACGCTCAGCCAGCAGGCTGTAACGCCTTTTCGTCTTGTCGTTTTCCACAGCGGTACGCACCGCGTTTTTGCTGCCGACAATCAGCACTTTTTCTTTGGCTCTCGTCACAGCCGTATACAGCAGATTGCGCTGCAGCATGATGTAATGGCTCTGCACCATGAGCAAAATAACGTAGGGATATTCGCTGCCCTGCGACTTATGTACGCTCATAGCGTAGGCCAACTGCAACTCCTCCACCTCACCCTGAGCGTAGGTAACGTAATCTCCCTCCGGACGCTCCGGAAAGGCTACCGTAACATTTTTTCCGTCTATTTTAATTACACGGCCGATGTCGCCGTTGAAAACATCCTTTTCATAATTATTGCGAATCTGCATCACCTTATCACCCACGCGCAACACATTACCCGGTATGTTAACCTCGAGCTTATTTGCAGACGGCGGATTAAGATATTTCTGCAGCAGCTTATTCAGATTCTGCACGCCGCAGGGATTCTTGTGCATCGGTGTCAGCACCTGCACCCTGCGCCAGTCACCGCCGGACGTAAGCTGCGCATAGGTACGCGCTACAAATTCTGCAGCATCCTGCTCGTTGGCAAACTCCTCCAGCGCAAACTCGCTGTCGGCACCGGCAAGAAACTCCGGCATCTGCCCACGGTTAATCTTATGGGCATTACGGACAATCGGACTCACCTCTGCCTGACGGAAAACATTTTCCAGACGTACAACAGGCATTCTGCCCGAACGGATCATATCCTTGAGCACCGAGCCTGCACCAACGGACGGCAGCTGGTCCACGTCACCGACGAAGATCAGACGGCAGCCGCCGGGAATTGCCTTAAGCAGATGATAGGTCAGAGTAATATCGAGCATCGAAGCCTCATCGATAATAATCGCTTCCGCATCAAGAGGATCGCTGTCATCCTTGCCGAAGCACAGGCCGTCACCCGTAGGCTGGTATTCCAGCAGACGATGTACCGTTGCCGCAGGATGACAGGCAGAATCCGCCAGTCTGCGTGCGGCGCGTCCGGTAGGCGCGGCCAGCAGAATGCGGCAGCCCGCCTGCTCCAACACATTCAGAATGCCTTTGACAACAGTTGTTTTACCTGTACCGGGACCGCCGGTGAGCACAAAGACACCATGCTCCAGCGAAGCATAAATTGCCTGACGCTGCGCCTCTGCCAGAGTAATACCGGCATCACGCTCCCATTTGGCAATAACCTCATCCGCATTCACGCGCGTCACCGGCTTCGCCTGGTCGCGCAGCTTCAGCAGGCGGCGTGCGGTCTGCACCTCCGCCGTATACAGATATTCCGGATATATCAGGCGTATACCGCCCATTTCCTCCGTGCGCAGTAAATCCTGCTCCAGCAGGCTGCTGAAAACATCCTGCACCATGGAAGTGTCTACCGCCAATGCTCTTGCCGTTTCACGCACCAAAAGCTCCTCCGGCACGCAGGTGTGTCCTACGCCTGCGGCCTGCGTCAGCGCATAAGCAATGCCTGCGCGCAAGCGTGCCTCGCAGTCATGCTCCATGCCCATAGCCATAGCAATGCGGTCCGCAGTTTTAAAGCCGATGCCGGTAATATCCTCCGCCAAGCTATAGGGATTTTCCTTAATGCGGGTAATCGCCGTAGCGCCGTAGGTTGCCTGCAGGCGGGCTGCATAACCGCTGCTCACGCCGTGCGCTTCCAAAAACACCATCAGCTCGCGCAGACCGGAAAGCTGGCTGTAGGATTCACCGATAGCGGCAGCCTTTTTGGCGCTGATGCCGCGCACCTGTGCCAGGCGCTCGGGATAGCTGCCCATGATTTCCAGCGTATCCGTTCCGAAGGCCTCCACAATTCTTGCCGCCGTCACCGGGCCGACGCCCTTCACCGCGCCGGAAGCCAGAAAGCGTTCAATGCCTGCTACCGAAGTCGGCTGCAAAACCTGCAGTGACTGTATATCAAATTGTCTGCCGAATCTCGCATGCTCAATCCAGCTGCCCTCCATAGCCACATTTTCGCCCATATACGGCGCATTGCCATGATAAACAGCAGTAAAGCGTCCCTGCGCCTTGCTTTCCATACGCAGCACGCTGAACATGCCGTCATCGCTTTGAAACACTATATCATCAACTATTGCTTCCAGCTTTTCCATTTTCTCACCGCCACACAAAACAAATGTTTTAACTATAGCTATTATTATAACATAGTTTTCTCAATTAGGATAGCAATTTGACTTTACAAGTATTATAATTTTCGCTATAATTGAATAAGATATGCACTATATATTGTTTCCGGCAAATCAGCGCCCTGCGCCAGAACCGGCTTTGTATTATTGTAATTATAAACATGAGGAGTTTTACACATGCAACCTAAGAAATTTACAGGAAAATTAATAGCCATAGATATGTATAACTGCGGCGTAAACGAAGTTAACGACACCGAAAAGGCAAAGCTTCTGTTGCAGGAAGGCTGCGATGAATACCGAATGAACAGCCGCGAGCTGCTTGTTTGTCAGGAAGAAGGCCAAAGCGAATATTCCATCTCCGCACTTTGCAAGCAAGGCCATGTAACTCTGCATGTATATCCTAAGCTCGGTTTTATTGCAGCGGATATTTTCAGCTGCTATGACGATGCCGACCCTGCGGGCATGGCACGCTATCTGCGCAGCGCCTTTGATTGCGACAAGGCTAAAATCACCCTGCTGGACCGCGGTGATTTCGGCAGCAAATACGATATGAAGCCTAACCACCGCTCAAATATCAAATTCATCCGCCGTACTCAGAACGTTACCAAAAACGTCGGCGCTCAACTGAAAAAAATGATGCTCAAGCCCCGTGGCATCTAAACGGGACTATAAGATAAACTTTTCCAGGGGTTGTATGAGCAGCCCCTGTTTTTTCTTAAACCAAAGGAGATTTTTCACATGAAGTATTTAATGTGGGATGTAGACGGCACCCTCATTCTGTCCGGTGGTGCCGGCAAGGATGCCATGATTAAGGTTATCAAGGATTATTATTTTTTGGATGCCTTCGATTTCAACAAGTCCCTGGCAGGACGCACTGACTCGGACATCATCAAAAGCGTTGTTACCCGTCTGCGCGGGCGCTGCAACAGCGCGGAAGCAGCAGGCCTGCTTATCCGCTACCATATGGAGTTGCCCAAGCAGCTGCCGCTGCACAAGGGCCGTGTTTTGAAAAACGTGGAGAAAACGCTGCAATACTTCTGCCAGCCTGATAGCCGTTACTGCAACTGCCTGCTCACCGGCAACACCAGCACCGGCACCCATCTCAAGCTGCAGCATTTCTGTCTAGATAAATATTTTAACCATGAACATAGCGTATTCGGTGAAATCAGCGAAAACCGCGAAATGCTGGCTAAGGTTGCCTTCCACCGCCTGTATATGCAAAACGAGCAGGCCAAGCCCAACGAGCTGATTTTCATTGGCGATACACCTAACGACGTGCGCTGCGCCAACGCTATCGGCGCACCCTGCCTGATTATTTTGGAAGGCTCAGGCTATAAGCCTGAGGATTTTGCCGAGGTTAAGCCTTGGAAGATTATCGACTGTCTGCCGGATGATCCCAAGCAGCTGGAGCTTTTGTTTGATGAAGCAGCAAGCTATACAGGAGGCCAAAATGCGTAATAATATTTTCAAGACTTTGCTTACGCTTCTGGCTATCGGCATCAGCAGCACAGCTTTTGCCTACAGCAACAGTGATTTGCATGCGGTACTGAACGGAGCAAGCTGCCCCGGTGGCGACCTTTCCGGTGCAGATTTATCGGGAATGGATTTATCCGGCCGCGATTTTACCAACACCGATTTTACGGAAGCACGCCTTGACTCTACCAAGCTGGACAAAGCCAAGCTGCAGGATGCCTGCTTCCAAAGCGCACTGCTGCCCAACGCCAGCCTGCGCGGTGCCAATCTGGCATATGCCAACTTCCGCTATGCCAATGCGTCCGGCAGCGATTTTACCAACGCCAGCCTGCAGGGAGCATATCTTAACCGCTGCCAGCTGCGTGGCGCACATCTACTGAACGCTAAACTGCAGCAGGTAAAAGCGCAGGAGGCTTCTATGGACGGCGTACAGGCTGACTATGCCGACTTCAGTTTTGCCAACCTGCCCTACAGCTGGCTGCGCCGTGCCAGCCTGAAAAACGCAATTTTTCATGGCGCTAACCTGTACAGTGCCCATCTGGAGCGAAGCGACCTGACGGAAGCAGACCTGCGCAGCAGCAAGCTGGGCCACAGCAATTTGAACAACAGCAAGCTGGACAAGGCGCTGCTGGATAAAGCATTTTTGGAATACGCTGACCTGCGCGGTGCGGACATGAACTATACGCAATTCGGCACAGCATTTTTGGATAATGCAAAATTGGATAAATAAATATAACCCACTCAGCAAAAAAGCTCCGGCAACTGCCGGAGCTTTTTTTGCGCAACTGATCAGGAATAATCCTGTTTATTAATCGTCAGTCCTGAGGATAAAACCCAGAAGGAGCATAACTGAGATTAATCATAATATTTTTCACTTGTGTATAGTGGTTCAAAATCATCTTGTGAGTTTCACGGCCGATGCCGGAGGTTTTGTAGCCGCCGAAGGGAGAATGCTCCGGAATCTGATTGTAGGTGTTCACCCACATACGACCGGTTTCCACGTTGCGTGCTACACGGATAGCCTTGTTGATATCCTTAGTCCAAACAGCGCCGCCGAGCCCGTATTCGCTGTCATTGGCCATAGCCACAACCTCGTCCTCATCGTGGAATTTGATAACAACGGCAACAGGTCCGAAGATTTCCTCCTGTGCCACACGCATATCATTGGTTACATTGGTAATCAGCGTAGGTTTCATGAAGGCACCCTTGGCCAGCTCGCCCTCGGTAAAGCGTTCACCGCCGCAGGCAATAGTAGCGCCCTCCTGCTTAGCAATTTCCACATAGCTCAAGATTTTCTTGATTTGGGTTTCGTTGATTTGGGAACCCATCTGAGTATCATCATGCCACGGCAGGCCCACCTTAACCTTGTTGAAGGCTTTTACTAAGGCCGGTACGAATTTATCATAAATAGTATCCTGCACGAAGATACGGCTGCCGGCGCAGCATACCTGACCCTGGTTAAAGAGAATACCTAATTGAGCGCCGTCGATGGCCTGCTCAAAATCGCAGTCATCAAAATAAATGTTGGCACTCTTGCCGCCCAGCTCCAATGTTGCCGGGATAATGCGTTCTGCCGCAGCCAAGCCTACGTTGCGGCCAACCTCGGTGCTACCGGTGAAAGCCAGCTTGGCAAAGCCCTTATGCTCCAGCATATATTGACCGGTTTTGCTGCCGGCACCGGTAATAACATTGAATACGCCTGCAGGCAGTACGCCGTCAATCAGACGGGCAAATTCCAGAATGGAAAGGCTTGCTTCCTTAGAAGGCTTCAGTACGGTGCAATCGCCTGCTGCCAGCACCGGTGCCAGCTTCCACGCTGCCATCAGGAACGGGAAGTTCCACGGAATAATCTGGCCTACTACACCGATAGGCTCACGCAGGATGATAGACAGGAACTGCTCGTTAAGTACGGAAGCCTGACCTTCCTCTGCTAAAATGCAACCGGCAAAATAACGGAAATGCTCCGCTGCCATCGGAATATCTACGTTCATAGTTTCACGAATCGGCTTGCCGTTATCCATGCTTTCTACCATTGCCAGATGCTCTTTGTTAGCATCAATAATATCAGCAATTTTATTCAGCAGAGCGGCACGCTGTGCCGGAGTAGTCTTTTTCCAGGTTTTGAAGGCTTCCCAGGCTGCTGCGGAGGCTGCTTCTACATCCTCGCGAGTGCCTTGGGCACATACTGCCAGATGGCTGCCGTCTGCGGGACTTTCTGCATTATAGGTTGCGCCATCGGATGCGTCGCGCCACTGTCCGTTAATATATAAACCATATTGTGCTTGTAATTTTACTTTTTCCATAATAATGATAAACCTCCTCATTTGGCTCTTGCCCTTCACGCCATTGTGATGGGACTTGTTTTTGTGATGTCACTATTGTATAATCAAAATGGTTCTATTAAAAGAATCAAAAAGCAAAAATATTTTAGAACCAAGGAGAAATATCACTCATGTTAACATATGATTTAGATAAACGCGGCAGCACACCGCTCTATGATTACTTATACCAATGCATCCGTCAGGACATCATCAGCGGCAGGCTGCAGGCAGGCGAACGATTGCCCTCCAAGCGCACACTGGCACAACATCTGAGCGTGGGCATCATCACCGTGGTCAACGCCTACGCCCAGCTGGCGGTAGAAGGCTACATCACCTCGCGCGAAAAGAAAGGTTACTTCGTAGAAGATGTCAGCAGCTACCGCGTGCGCCGCAAGGCTGCAGCAGCAATGCTGCCGGAGGCAGCGGAGCGTGAATACTTTGCCGACTTCAAGGCCAACCGCATCAGCCTGCAAAACTTTCCGCTGGCGACCTGGACACGCCTGATGCGAGAAACGCTTTCCGTACACAACGAAGAGCTGCTCAAAACCGTTCCCTACAAAGGCGTCTACGAGCTGCGCAAGGCTATTGCCGACTATCTGGCACACAACCGTGCTATTCAGGTTGACCCATCGCAGATTATCATCGGCGCCGGTACGGAATACCTTTACGGCCGCCTGCTGCAGATGTTCGGCCACGCCTGCACCTTCGCGATTGAAGAGCCAGGCTACAAAAAATTTGCCTCCATCTCCGCCAGCTTCGGCAATCCCTGGAAGTACATCCCCATTGATGACAATGGCCTGATGATCGACAAGCTGGAGGAAAGCGGTGCCGATGTAGTACATCTTTCCCCTGCCAACCACTTCCCCACCGGCATCGTCATGCCCGTAACACGCAGGCTGGAGCTGTTCGAATGGGTTAACCGCATCCGCAAGCGCTATATCATTGAAGATGATTACGACAGTGAATTCCGTTACACAGGGCGCTTCATCCTGCCGCTGTACGCGCAGGATACGCAAAGCCGTGTCATCTATATGAACACCTTCTCCAAAAGCCTGGTGCCCTCACTGCGCATCAGCTACATGGTGCTGCCGCCGCGTCTTTTGGAGCGCTACGAACAGACCATGAGCTTTTACAGCTGCACCGTATCCAGTTTTGAGCAGTACACGCTGGCACGCTTTATTTCCGAAGGCTATTTTGAACGTCATATCAACAAAATGAAAAACTACTACCGCGAGCAGCGCCACAAAATTCTGGCTGCCATCCACGCCTCGCCACTGGCCGCTGTTTCGCAGATAACCGAACGCAACGCCGGCACGCATTTTGTACTGCATATTAACACCAAACTGACGGAAGCAGAAGTGCGCAAGGCAGCACTGGCAGCAGATATGTGCCTTTCCTTCTATTCCGATTACAGTCATAATACCGAAGAAAATAACGGCTGTACACTCGTGATCAATTACGCTGCCATCGAGGCAGATAAAATTGCCGCGGTAATAGAACGATTAAGCAGCCTGTTCCCCGAATGCAACCAGATAAGCTGAATAAATACAGACCAGATGCAAGATAACAAAAAAGCATGCACCGCTTTACTTTGTATCTCAACCGGACATCCAGTATTATTGGTACACAGCAAGCAATGCATGCTTTTTGCTTTAATTTTTACAGCTCGATTTTCTGTACGTTGGCAATAGCCTCTTTGGCTTCAGCAATGATACGCTCCATAACATCCTTGCAGGGCAGGATATCATTCAGCACGTTCAGGCTCTGACCGCACATAACGGTACCGTTGGTAACATCACCTTCCACAAGACCTCTGCGGTTGGTGCCTGTACCCATCGCCATCAGCTCCTCTTTGGGAGCACCGGCAATTTCACGCGCGGTATAAGCATCGGTAAAGGCATTGGAAAGGCAGCGTACACCAAGATTACGGCTATAGCCTGTTGCTACGCTGTCAGTATCGGTTGCCTTGACAATGGCTTCCTTAGCAACAGGATTTGCCGGGCATTCCTCAGTCAGCAGGAAACGGCTGCCCATCTGCACACCTGCGGCACCCATCAGCAAAGCTGCAGCCAGAGCACGGCCGTCGCTGATACCGCCGGCAACAAGCACCGGAACAGATTTAATCTGCGGCAGTACGTTTTCCATCAGCGCCATAGTAGTCTGCTTGCCGATGTGACCACCGGCCTCCATGCCTTCAATAACCATAGCGTCAGCGCCTGCAGCTTCAATGCGCTTTGCCAGCTTAACATTAGGCACTACCGGAATAACCTTGATGCCTGCAGCATGAAAAGCAGGAATATGCGGTACCGGGTTGCCTGCACCCAAGGTAACAAAGGCTACCTTTTCCTCGCACAGCATAGCAATGATTTCCGCAATGTTAGGAGCCATCAGCATAACGTTAACGCCGAAGGGCTTGTCGGTCAGAGATTTTGCCTTGCGCACCTCGTCACGTGTCCATTCCACAGTACGGCCGCCGCTACCGATGATACCGGCACCACCGGCGTTGGAAACTGCTGCAGCCAGCACAGCGTCACTCGTCCACGCCATACCACCCTGGATAACAGGATATTTTATACCTAAGAGCTCAGTTAATTTAGTTTTCATAATAATCACCTCGCAACAATTTTACACGCCTATTATATACTATTCTCCACGCAGTAATCGTGAATTATTTTTAAACTTTACCAAGTTTGTAAAGAATGTAACTAAGATGCAGTTTTAAGATGCAAACTTACACTTAATTGTAGTTTTTTGTCCATAAAATTTGACATCAGGCTATAAAAATTGTAAAATTTTATGAGTATCCCGAAAGGCTTCGGGACTGTTGTTTTTTTATTTAAAACCACGCAGGCTGCTCAGAAAGTACCGGAGACGAAGAAGGTTGACGATGGCGTACATTCTGTACGTCGAGGAAACCTGATGAAGTATACGGTGCTTTATCAGCAGCCAGTACGGTAGTACTATTTACTTAAGGGAAAGAGGTCAAAGAAACATGCGCAGTACACAAGTAAAAAAAGGTTCAACCCGCGCAGCCCATCGCTCTCTGTTCTATGCAATGGGTTATACTGAAGAAGAATTAAAGAAACCGTTAATCGGCATCTGCTGTGCCGCTAACGAAATCATTCCGGGGCATATGCATCTGGATACCATCGCTAAGGCAGCCAAATACGGCGTGCTGGAAGCTGGCGGTACTCCGATTGAGTTCCCGGCTATCGGCATCTGCGATGGCATCGCCATGGGCCATGACGGTATGAAATACCCGCTGGCAAGCCGTGAGCTGGTTGCGGACAGCATCGAAGCTGTTGCTAACGGCCATGCGTTTGACGGCTTAATCCTGATTCCGAACTGTGATAAAATTGTTCCCGGCATGCTGATGGCAGCAGCTCGTCTGAACATACCGACCGTTGTTGTCAGCGGCGGTCCGATGCTGCCTGGTCGTTATCAGGGCAGAGATATCAGCGTATCTACTGTATTTGAAGCTGCCGGCCGTTTTGAGTCCGGTCAGATTGATAAAGCAGAGCTCAGAGAAATCGAGCATTGTGCATGCCCGGGCTGCGGCAGCTGCTCCGGTCTGTTCACTGCAAATACCATGAACTGCCTGACTGAGGTTCTTGGCATGGGCCTGCCTGGCAACGGCACTATCCCCGCTGCTTATAACGGCAAGCGTATTGCTTTGGCTAAGCATGCAGGCATGGCTGTTATGCGTCTGCTGGAGGAAAATGTTCTGCCTCGCGACATTATGACGCTCAATGCCTTCAAAAATGCTATTACTGTTGATATGGCCATCGGCGGCAGCTCCAACACTGCGCTGCATCTGCCGGCTATCGCTCACGAAGCAGGCATCGACCTGCCGCTGGAGCTGTTCGATAAAATCTCCAAGAAAACTCCGTACCTCACTAAGATGAGCCCTGGTGGCAGCCACCACATCGTTGATTTGAACGAAGCCGGCGGCATTCCTGCTGTAATGCACGAGCTTGACCGTCTGAAACTGATTAAAAAATCCTGCCAGACTGTCAGCGGCAAAACTGTCGGCCAGATTATCAAAAATGCGGAAATCCTGCGTCCTGAAGTTATTCACAGCGTAGAAAATCCGTACAACAAAACCGGCGGTATCGCTGTTCTGAAAGGCAATATCGCTCCGGAATGCAGCGTTGTCAAGGAAAGTGCGGTTGATCCTTCCATGAAGGTCTTCAGCGGTCCGGCTAAGGTTTATAATTCCGAGGACGAAGCTATTGCTGCAATTTGCGCACAAAAGGTTGTTTCCGGTGACGTTGTCGTTATCCGCTACGAAGGCCCGAAGGGCGGCCCTGGCATGCGCGAGATGCTGAATCCGACCTCTGTACTGGCAGGCATGGGCCACGACAAAGACGTTGCTCTACTTACCGACGGACGTTTCAGCGGTGCTACCCGCGGTGCCTGCATCGGTCACATTTCTCCGGAAGCACGCGAGGGCGGTAATATCGCACTGATTGAAAACGGCGATATCATTGAAATTGATATTCCGAACCGTACCCTGAACGTTAAGCTGAGCGACGAAGAGCTGGCTGAACGCCGTAAGAACTGGGTTTGCCCGCCGCCGAAGGTTAAGAGCGGTTACCTGGCACGCTATGCTGCTTTGGTTACCTCTGCTGCTACCGGCGCTGTACTGAAGGTTCCCGGTCAGGACTAAAAGAATTATATAAGCTGAAAAAGCAACTCCCCATCTTTCTTACCGCAAGGTAAGACGGATGGGGAGTTTTTGTATAAGAAAAAAGGCTAAGATAAAACCAACCTCACAAATTATAGAATTGCTAGAGTTTAAGAATTTTTTTACACTAAAAAACAGTGGGAATTTACCTGATGGTAACCCTCCACTGTTTTTTCTGTTAAAGGCTGAGTTTTGTCCCAGCCTCTCAACGGTTGATTATTAATACTCAATTTTGCTCCAACAGATAGATATCGCTGATTTCCTTTACTGTACGCACATTATTCGGCAACGGGCCTGCCTTCTGCACGCGACGGTATTCCAAACCGCGTACCAGCAGATATTTTTTGCTGCCGTCACGCAAAGCATCTGTCAAAGCACCTGTCTGCGGAATCATTTCGATACCTGGCTTGCCTGCATAATACATAAAGCCCGGACGCAGGAACTTATCGACATAAACAGGCGTCTGCTGTTCACATTGCTCCTTATACACACTGCTCATAGTTTTTACACTGAAGCGGTCGGCAATTACCGGCAGAACAAAAGCAAAGGCCACGCACATCGTCACCGCGCCAATCATCACATGCAGCCAGGATGCCAGCTCGATATCGCGATAATACAGCAGAGCGAAAACTGCCGCTGCACCCAAAAGCAGTGTCAGCACGCCCAGCATCACCAGGCTGAAATCAGCCTCCGGCAGATACTGCGCACCGATAATCCAGCCCACGCCAAGCAGGACAAACATTATACCGCTGCCTGCCGCCCAACCGTAAAAGGTTGTATTATGGCGCAGTCTGCTTTGCATTCTCGCTATGTTCCAGCCGATTATTACCGCCATAGCAGGGAACAACGGCAGAATATAGGATACGAGCTTCGTTTTGCAGATTGTAAAGAAAAGCAGCACGAAAATCCACCAAACGTGGAAGAACAGCAGCTTACGCATATCATCTATACGGCTTTCGCTGACCGATGCCTTCACAGCCTGCCACAGCATACCGGTCCAGGGGAACAAGCCTAAGATTATTACAGGAAAATAATACCAGAAGGTAACGCGGTTAGCATGCTCTGCCGTCGTAAAGCGCGTTATATTATGAAAGCCCAGGAAGGTATTGATAAATTCCATGCCATGCACAGTATACATAGCGTAATACCAGGGTGATGCGATGAGAAAATACAGCAGCAGACCACGGATAACATGCATGCGCAAAATCTCGCGCAGCTGGCCCATAACCACCAGATACAGAAAAATTATCGCTCCCGGGAAGACGATACCGATAGGACCTTTAGTAACGGTAGCCAGCGCCATGCACACATACATCAGCCAATAACGCTTATGGATAAAGCTCAGCAGTGCTCCTGTCATAAAAAAGAGCAGCGTTGTGTCTGTCACCGCCGCCTTGCCCATATAGAAAAATTCTAAACAGCTTGTAAGAATCATCGCAGACCAAAAGCCTGCACGTTCATTAAACAGTCCGGTAATGCCTACATACATCATCACAGAGGTCCCGCAGGCCATCAACGCCGCAGGAAAACGGGCCGCAAACTCACCATCACCAAAAATAAATTGCGCAAAAGCAACCAGCCAATAGTACATTGGCGGCTTATCATACCAAAAATTACCAAAAATTCTCGGTGACAAAAAGTCACCGGCAGCCAGCATTTCTCTTGCTGTTTCCGCATATACGGGTTCATCCGGATCCAGCAGCGGAACGCTGCCGATACCGAACATAATCATAAATAACGCAGTGCCTGCTACAATCAGCAGGCTATTTTTTTCAATCTGATTCATCAGTTTCCATCCCTCAAAATAATTTCAAAATTTATCTTATAGCTACTCATTTTTCTTGCCTTCGGTAGTTTTACTCTTGAGCGATGCCATATTCAGCACATCGCTGCCAAAAGCTCTGATGGTTACTACCGCTCCCAGCATAAAGGGCAGATATTCTGCCGTAAAGCGCCAGAGAACAGCCATAATGCCTTCCACACCGTTAGGCAGGATATTGGAAAACAGCACCAAGAAGCCTGCCTCCGCTACACCACTGCCACCGGGAGTCGGCGAAAAATACAGTATTAAATTCAGCAGCACCATGCGTCCCATTACCTGCTGCAAATCAAAATCAATATTCAGACCGGTGAAATACGCAGGCACAGTTGCATAAATAAAGAGCAGGCTCATGCCGGATTCAATAAACGCACGGAAAACCATTTTCGGATGCTTACCCATAACTACAACGGCATTTTTAAATTCGTTATACCAGATAAAGCAGTTGCGCTGCGTAGTAAATGAAAGCTTGCGGGTAAACCACATAATCGCCTTCTCAGGATAACGTGTTTGCAGCAAGGAAATTACGATTATCGGCAGTGATATAAACAGTACCGAAAGAATCGTCAGTACCGACGCAGGCATCCATTTTACTATATCCTCATCACTGTGCAAAACCACCGGCACCAGCAGGATAAGAAAGATTATGGACATGACGGTGCGCACCAAAACTACTACCGTAGATTTGGCGACAGGCACCCCGGCCTTACGCATAAACATAACCTGAGCGATAGCGCCACCGCTGGCACCAGGCGTTACCAGCGCCAAAAAGTAGTTGCTCAGAACTACATTCACAATCTGATGAAAGGTCAGCTTCTCGTCTGTCACCGAAGCCAGGGTAATCAGACGCAGACCATCAAAAATCAAGCCTATCGCAAGGCATGACAAAGCCAGCAGAATACAGCGAGGCTCAAACATCGTCAGGTATTCCAAGGTCCGTATATCAAATGTAAAATAAATAACCGCCGCCGAAATCAACAGTACAAAGCCAAAAAGCAGACCTAGGCGGAACAATAATTTTTTATTCATCTAGCAGACTCCAAATGAGCTTATTTTTTAGTACAAGAGCTTTAGCAGGCCGTGAAGTTTACAGGCTGAATCTGCTCCTGCTGCAGCAGCTTTTTATTGCCGCTGTCAAGGTACGCCTGCATTTCCTCCTGCCAATGATATTGCCAGGGAAATATTTTGCCCAAGGCAGCAGAATCAAGACCGGGATGAGTCATCAGCTCGCTTACGCCATCCGGAAGCTGATGCAGGATATTGCCTACCAGCTCCGCATTCAGATGACCTCCAGCCAGCATGCCGAAGAAATGCTGCGGATGCTTTAAGCCAAGGCTGTCGGCGCGTTGCGCCGCCAGCTGAGCACAAAAGCTGAGCCCGCTGCGTCCGATCATTCTGCCGATACCTGTATGAAAGCCTCCGGTAAAGGTATAGGCCTCCTTAGGTATACGTACCCTTATAATATTATACTCATTACAGAGCTTTAATACAAGTGCATTAATTCCCGGCAGTACATGGGTATGCTGATGACTGTCGATATGCGTAATGTTTATTTTTGCTTCCAGCGCCCTTTCGATTTGCGCGCGCAGCTCCGCTTCCAGCTCACTGCGCTTAACGCTGCCGCTGTAAAAGCGTTTGGCAAAGGCAACGTAATCCGGCAAAAACAGTCCCTGCTCATCCAAAAGGCTGCTGACCTTGCCTGCAGGCAGCACCGGCGCCACGTTGCCGACAAGCGTCAGATGCACGCCTATACCGAGCTGAGGATTTTCCTGCGCCAGCTTCACCGCCTCCTGCCAGCAGGGAGCACTGGGCATCAGCGAGGTGCTGGTAATAAAGCCCTCCTTATAGCCCTTGATAATACCTGCGTTAATCAAAGGATGCAGACCGAAATCATCTGCATTAACAATTAGTTTTTTCATAATCTCTACACTCTTTTGTAATTGGCAAAGTGCAGCTTTACATATTCACGCAAAGCATCCTTGCCGTATTTTTCTGCTAAGCGGCGGGCGCAGGCCGTTGCCTGCTCGCCGCCGCCCTTCGGCAGCTCGCCTACGCCGGCCTGCTGCGCCAGCTCGTCCATCGTCCGCAAGAAGCGGGCGCGGGCCAGCACCGAAGCAGCGGCAACCGCCAGATTGCTTTCTGCCTTAGGCTGCTGACGCACACTGCAGCCTGGAAAACGCTGCTGCAAAGCCTTTAAGTTTACCGTAGACTGGGTGAACTGGTCAATTAAAGCGCTGTGACAATCCTTTTGCCTCTCCAGCACCTGACTTAGCGCCGCCACATGTCCGTAGCCTAAAAGCTGGTTGAGCTTGCCGCCGGCGGCAGCCACCTGCTCATAGCGCAGATTATAAATCTTTGGCTTCAGCTCCAGTACGCTGAAATCTACAACCGTAGACTTGATAACGTCCTCCAGCTCCAAAATCTTTTTATCAGTCAGCAGCTTGCAATCCTTAACGCCTGCAGCCTGCAGCTTCGCTGCAGTGGTGTTGTCCACTACCGTGGCCGCCACAACCAGGCTGCCGAAGAAATCACCCTTACCGGATTCATCACTGCCTGCCCACAGACCGTTAGTTACCATTGCTCCCGCATCCGCAGGCTGCAGCCCCTCAGACGCATTCTGCACTCCTTCAAGCAGCAGCAGTAATCTTTGCTTTAAAGCACTGTCGCCGTTATAAACATGCGTCAGTCCCTTTTTGCCGTTATATATATTCACAGATGCCTTGGCCTCACAAAACTGCACTGCAATCTGCTGGCCATAATTAATCGGCTTATCCTTAACAATACTGAAACCATCCTGACGGATTTTTTCTGCAGCCTCTGCCAAGTAATCGGCAAAGGCCTTAGGTGTCAACTGTTTCACGCCTATTCTCCTCTTTGCACATAGTTTTTCGCCTTCCACTCCTCAAAGAGCAGATAAATCAACGGAACAACCACCAGCGTCAGCAAGGTGGAGGTTGTTAAGCCGCCTATCAGCACCACGCCCATAGACTGACGCAGCTCCGCACCCTCGCCGATGCCCAGAGCAATCGGCAGCATACCGAGTATCGTAGACAATGTTGTCATCAGAATAGGACGCAGACGCAGTGAGCAGGCCAGAAGCACTGCTTCGCGGATAGACATGCCCTTTTCACGCTCCTGGTTGGCATAGTCAATCAGCAAAATTGCATTTTTGGTAACCAGGCCCAAAAGCATCGTAAAGCCAATCATGCTCATCATATTCGCCGTCTGTCCTGCGACCAAAAGGCCCAAAATAGCGCCGATAATCGCAAATGGCAGTGATACCATGATAATCAGCGGCTGCGAAAAGCTTTCGAACTGCGCCGCCAGCACCATGTATACTACAACTATGGCCAGAATAACGGCCTTATAAACCTCTTTAAAGGAGCGTGCCATGTTATCGGCCTGACCAATCATCTTATAGTTATATCCCGGCGGCAAATTCAGCTCAGGAATATATTCATTGCGCACCTTGCTGATTAAATCACCGGGCGAAATACCTACTGTGTTGGCATAAACAACGATCTGACGCTGCTTATCCTCACGCTCAATGCGTGTAGGACCGCTGCCGTAACGCACATCTGCGATATCACCCAGACGGATAAACTGACCTGCGGAGGAAGAAATGCGCAGGTTCATAACATCATTGATATTAGTGCGCTGACTTTGCTCCAGCTGCAAAATAATATCATAGTCATTGTCACCGATGGTATAGCTGTTACTGGTGCTTTTGCCCATAATAGCCATTTCGATAACCTTGCCAACCTCCGTAGCATCAAGACCGAATTCGCTGGCCTTGGCGTGGTCCAATTTGACTACGATTTCCGGCTGCTCTTCCGAATCGGATATATCTACATCGGTCGCCCCCTCAGTCCGGCGTATCATATCTGCCAGCTGCTGAGCGTAATTTTTCAGCTCCTTGATGTTGCTGCCGCGCAGACCGATCTGCACCGGACGGCTGTCACCACGGCCGCCGCCCTGGTTGGATACAACGGTAACCTTCAGGCCTTCAACATTTTGAAAGCGTCCGCGCAAATCATCCATAATCTGCTGCATGCTGCGTTTACGCTCATTGCTTGGCTTCAGGCGGATATCAAGCGAGCCCTGGTTAACAGGATTACGGCCGTTGCCGACATTGAGTGCCACGATTTTGACTTCCGGCAGCTGCGAAATCTCCTGCTGCAACGGCTTGGCCAGCTCTACAGTTTTCTGCAGACTGGTGCCAATGGGCGCTTTAACATTGACGCTGAATTCACCCGAATCATAGGTAGGCTGGAATTCCGTGCCCACAAAAGGCAGCAGCAGCAAATTCAGCAACAGCGAAATGATACCTACGGCAACAACCTTCTTAGGTCTTTCTAAAGCCCAGGCCATTAAGCTGTCATACATTTCACGCACGGACTGGAAGCCTGCTTCGAATTTATCGAGCGCCCTCTGCACAAAATGCGTGCGCTCCTTGCTGCTCTGCTCCTCGGTTTCTGCCTTAATCCAATACGCCGAAACCATTGGCGTGAGCGAAAAGGCTACAATAGTCGAGAACGCTACCGCAAAAGCAACCGTCAGACCGAACTGCTTGAAGAACTGGCCGATGGTTTCACCCATATTGCCGATAGGCACAAATACAGCCATCAAGCTCAGGGACGTCGCCAAAATTGCCAGCGTCAGCTCCTCTGTCGCTTCCCTGGCTGCCACAAACGGCGTCTGCCCCATCTCGATATGGCGGAAAATATTTTCAATTACTACAATCGCATCGTCAATCAAAATGCCGACTGCCAGGCTCAAAGCCATCAGCGACATATTATTCAGTGTAAAGCCCATAACCTTCATCATAAAGAAGGTGGCGATAATCGACGTAGGAATACACAGGCCTCCGATAATAGTCGCACGGAAATTGCGCAGGAAAAGATATGTTATCAAAAGCGCCAGAAAACCGCCGAAAAGAATCGCATTCCAGACATCCGCAATATTATCGCGAATATAATTAGATTGGTCGCGCACCTTATCAACGATGATATCGGGCGGCAAATTGCTGTGCTTCAGCTCCTCCATCTTGGCATTGACATTATCGGTAACATCAACAGTATTAGTTTTGGACTGCTTACGCACAAAGGTCATAACACAGGGAACGCCGTTAGCGCTGGCAAAGGTATCCTCATCCTCCCAGGAATCAAGCACATCGGCAATTTCACTGATATAAACAGGACGGCCGTTATGATTAGCAACTACCACCTGCTTAATATCATTGATATTGTTATACTTGCCCAAGGTACGCACAGTGATTTCCATAGCGTCATTTTTTGCCTTGCCACCGGGAGTATTATAGTTGTTGGCGTTCAGCTTACTGCGCACTGTCTGATAGGCAATACCATATTCCGCCAGCTTTTCCGGCTTCAGCACAATGCGGATAGCACGCTGGCTGGCACCGACAACGGTAACCTCGGAAACACCCTCCACCATCTGCAGCTCATCCTTGATATTATCCTCCACAATGCGGCGGATTTCGCCACGGCTGCGCGAAGGCGAAGCAAAGGTATAGGCTACGATAGCGCGGGAGTTAAGGTCTACCGTCTGCGTTACAGGCTCATCAATATCATCCGGCAAAGCCTTGCGCACGCTGGCAACCTTTTCGCGCACCTCACTGGCCTTCACCTGCGGGTCTACACCGATATTAAATTCCAGAACCGTTTCACTGTAGCCCTCAAGCACAGTGGAAGACAACGTCTTGATACCCGAAACCTGGCTGACGCGGTTCTCAATCGGCTTGGTAACCAGCGTTTCCATTTCCTGCGGCGAAGCACCGCTGTAGGTAACACGCACGCTGACAATAGGCAAATCAACATCAGGATTCAGATCAACGCCGATTTCCGGATAGCAGCGGATACCGAACACTACCAACAGTAAAATAAACATGGTAGTAAAGACCGGCCGCTTGATAAATGTTCCAATCATCGTTATTTACCAGCCTTTTTCAAATCTATCCTGCTGCCTTCACGCAGCTTGTTATGTCCTTCGATAACAATAGTATCCTTTTCATCCAGTCCGCTCACTATTTCAGCCAGCTTATCATTCGTATAACCGACATTCAGCACACGACGCTGTACAACGCCCTTGTCATCAGCAACAAATACCGTCTGCTGGTCATCACGCATCACAATAGCCTGCACCGGAATAGTCAGCACATCAGCTTTAGGTGAAGCTGTAAGCGTAACGTTGGCATAGACGCCGGCTAAAAGACCTTCGCTGTTATCCACGCTCACCTCTGCCGCAAAGGTATGCGCCGGCAAATCCGCAACCGGAGCGATGCGGGTAATTTTACCTATCAGCTTTTTACCAGGATAAGCAGGCAGAGTAATGCTCGCTTCATTGCCGACATGTACACCGGCAATCTGGCCTTCGGGAATATGAATCGTAGTTTTCAGCATAGAGATATCAGCAACGGCAAAAATAGGCGTACCTGCCTTTGCATAGTAGCCCTCCTGATAATAACGCTTAGAAATAATACCGTCAGCAGGCGCTGTCAGCACCGTGCCCTCAGATTTAGACTCCATCGCCCGCAGACTGCCTCTGGCAGCCTCCAGCTTGGCTGCAGCATTATCACGCGCAAAGCGGTAATCATCTACCACTTGCTGCGAAACCGCACCCGTAGCATATAGCTTTTCATAACGCTGCAAATCTGTTTCCGCCTTACGCAGGCTTGTCTGTGCATCCAAAAAGCTGCCCTTGGCACTTAACAGATTAGCATCTGTATCAGCCTGCTCCAAAATTGCCAGCACCTGTCCTCGGCTCACACGGTCACCCTCACGGACATAAACCTTTTCCAAGCGTCCGTCCACCTTAGCGGCAACCTCTGCCTGCCATTCCGGGTCCAGACTGCCGGAAAAGCTCAGACTCGGGACAATCGTCTGCCTTACGGGGTGAGCAGTAACGACCGCCACATTGCGTACCTGCGACAGCTTAGCAGCACGCGCCTTATCAGCCTGGATATTGCTGTAAATACGGTAGCCGATAATTACGCATACCGCAAGCAGCAGGCCAAGCGCTATCTTAACCTTGCGATTCTGTAAATTCACTTTCTTTCCTCCCTGCACCATGCCCTTGGGTTAATTATAATGGGGTAAGTTTAAATTCAGCTGAGTTTATCGTGGACAAATTATAGTTATAGATAGTAATATTATACCTCTTATCAAGAGAAGTTAGCAAGTGCAAAGCCGCCGGCAGGCATAGAAAAAGCACGCTGCGGACAGCGTGCTTTCGACAGTTTTAAATTAAGCTTACAGGCCTGCCTGCTCGCGCAGTGCAGCAGCCTTTTCAGTATGCTCCCACGGCAGGTCAACATCGGTACGGCCGAAATGACCATAAGCAGCAGTTTGCTTGTAGATAGGACGCAGCAAATCCAGCTCACGGATAATGCCGGTCGGGCTCAGGGAGAAGTTTTTGCGAACCAGCTCAGCAATCTTGTCTTCGCTGATTTTGCCGGTGCCGAAGGTTTCAACCAGAACGGAAACCGGATGTGCTACGCCGATAGCGTATGCCAATTGGATTTCGCATTTATCTGCTAAACCTGCGGCAACGATGTTTTTAGCAACGTGACGTGCAGCATAAGCAGCACTGCGGTCAACCTTAGATGGGTCCTTGCCGCTGAAAGCACCGCCGCCATGACGAGCCATACCGCCATAGGTGTCAACGATGATTTTACGGCCGGTCAGACCAGCGTCACCTTGAGGACCGCCGATAACGAAACGGCCGGTCGGGTTGATGTAGTATTTGGTTTCCGCATCCAACATTTCTGCGGGAACAATCGGTGCAATAACCTTTTCGATAATATCTTTGCGAATCTGCTCGTTGGAAACTTCCGGAGCATGTTGGGAAGAAATAACGATGGTATCTACACGAACAGGTTTGCCGTCATCATATTCAACGGTAACCTGAGTTTTGCCGTCCGGACGCAGGTAAGGCAGCACGCCTTCCTTACGAACCTTGGTCAGCTGCAAAGCCAGCTTGTTAGCCAGATATGCAGGCATCGGCATGTAGCTTTCGGTTTCGTTGGTTGCATAACCGAACATCATGCCTTGGTCACCGGCACCGGTTTCTTCCTCAGCAGCCTGGCCTTCCTTAGCTTCCAGCGCTTTGTCAACGCCCATAGCAATATCAGGGGACTGCTCGTCGATGGAAATCAGCACACCGCAGGTGTTGCCGTCAAAACCGAATTTTGCACGGTTGTAGCCGATATTGTTGATGGTTTCGCGGGCAATGTGTGCGATATCAACATAGCATTGGGTAGAAATTTCACCGAAAATGTGAACCTGACCGGTAGTAACGATAGTTTCGCAAGCAACACGGCCTTTAGGATCTTGAGCCAGGATGGCATCAAGCACAGCATCGGAAATTTGGTCTGATATTTTATCGGGATGACCTTCGGTAACGGATTCGGAAGTAAATAATTTTCTCATTGGTAGCTCCTTTCATAAATAAAAAACGTTGTTGAGAGTGTTTAGATGGTATAAGAAAAGGCGTTCTCGTAATGAGAACGCCTTAAATTATTACTCTTAGCATTCTCATCTTACAGATAAACTGCAGGACTTAGCACCGTTTTACAGCTGTCACACTGCAATGGTTGCTGCGACTTCACAGGGCCATTCCCTCCATCGCTCTTGATGAGTTGTGTTAAATTGTTTACAGATGCCATTATATAACAAAATCAAGATAATGACAAGTACTTTTTTTACGAAAAATATGTGAAAATACTTTTTTGCAACTGCTGATGCTAAATAGAATTCAATTCTATTATACAGGGATTCATAATGCATACGTAGCCTTGCAATCCCTACTCCAAAGAGCGCGGAGAAGGCTGCAGATGCTATATGATTGCAACGACGGCGTACTTCTAGTACGTCGAGGAGCAGTCATGACGCAGATGCGGCCTTATACGCGCTCGCTTACACGCGCTCTTTACGAATACGCAACGCCTCGTCCAATATACGGTTCGCCACATCAACCTTCGGCATCTGCTCCAGCTCGCATACATCGCCGTTGGCATAGAGGAACTTAACGATATTGGTATCGGAATTGAAACCGGCACCGGCAGCCGTAACATCGTTGGCTACAATCATATCAAGATTCTTTTTAACTACCTTCTCGCGAGCATTAGCTAACAGATTTTGCGTTTCTGCAGCAAAGCCAACCAATACCTGATGCGTTTTCTTCGCACCCAAGGTTTTGAGGATATCCGGATTTTTATCCATAACGACAATCAGAGCGTCATCTGTTTTCTTCTTAATCTTTTGGTCTGCCACATCACGCGGACGGTAATCGGCAACTGCTGCTGCCTTGATAACGATATCTACGCCATCGTAGGCTGCAAGGCAGGCCTCCAGCATTTCATTGGTGGATTCAACCTGAATAGCCTTCACATTAGGCGGTACAGCAAGCGCAGAAGGACCGCTGATAAGCAGTACCTCAGCACCGCGCTCGGCAGCCATCTGAGCTACGGCATAGCCCATCTTGCCGCTGGAACGGTTGCCGACAAAGCGGACGGGGTCAATCGGTTCACGTGTACCGGCTGCGGTAACGAGTACCTTCAGGCCACGCAGGTCGCCCTCTCGGCCGGCAAAAAAGCTACTCATAAACTCCACAATCTGCTGAGGTTCAGGCAGACGGCCGGGGCCGCTGGTGCCGCAGGCAAGATGTCCGGAAGCAGGCGGCATTACAGTAATACCACGGCTTTGCAGCTTAGCGATATTTTCCTGAGTTGCAGCATTAAGATACATACCGGTATTCATTGCTGGGCAAACAACTATCGGTGCCTGAGCTGCCAAAAGCGTAGTGCTCAGCAGATCATCCGCAATGCCATAGGTCATTTTAGCCAGAATATTAGCGGTAGCAGGCGCAATTAAGAAAGCGTCTGCCCAATTTGCCAAAGCAATATGCTCAACATTAAATTCCTGGTTGCTGTTCCACATGCTGGTAGCAACAGCATTACCGCTGATTTCCTTGAAGGTTAACGGAGTAACAAACTGCTGCGCATGCTCGGTCATGACCACACGCACCTCGCAGCCCTGCTTACGCAGACGGCTGACAAGATCTACAGCCTTATAAACGGCAATACCGCCGGTTACTCCCAAAACAATTTTTTTGCCCTTTAACAAGGTTTTACCCTCCCGCTGTTATACGTTTTTAGTACGCTCGTAGGTAATAGTATCGTTAGCAATTTCCTTTAGCGCAGCGCTGACCTCTTTTTCCGCAGAATTTACGCCGGGAATAGTGAGCTCGCGTGCTCTTTTTGCTGCCAAAATAACCAAAGTATATTTGCTATCTACTTTTTCTGCCAAATAGTCAATAGACGGATCTACCATAGACATTATAGAATCACTCCTTTAAGTATTTCATGGTTCACACAGCAGACTGCTGCATAATGTAAATTTATTTTTTTGCTTTACAAATCTTATCAACAATAAAATATGTTCTTGCTACGCGGTAACGCTCAGCCTCCATAATTGTAAGTACCTTTTGCGCTGCCTTTTTCGCAATATCATTAATGATGATATAATCATATTCCGCTGCGTAGGTCAGCTCGCTGGCTGCGGAAGCCATACGGCGTTTGATAACATCCTCGCTGTCGGTACCACGCTTATAAATACGTGCGGAAAGCTCATCCAAGGAAGGCGGTACGATGAAAACAAAAACACCCTCGGGGAAGCGCTTTTTAATCTGCAAAGCGCCCTGGATATCAATCTCCAGCAGTACGTCACGGCCGGATTCCAGCTGCTCTTCCACGTATTTGCGCGGTGTGCCGTAATAATTGCCGTATACCTCAGCATATTCCAGCAGCTCGCCCTTTTCGATCATCTGCTTAACATCGGGAATTGTCTTGAAGAAATAGCTTTCTCCATCAACTTCACCCGTGCGCGGTGCGCGTGTAGTAACAGAAATAGAATAACCTAAATCCGGCAGCTGGTCTCTCAGCATCTGGCAAATAGTTCCTTTGCCTGCTCCCGACGGACCGGATACTACAAGAAGTACTCCCTTGGGAGTAACATTATCAATATCGTTGCTCATGATCCAATTACTCCTCTTCTTCAGAATCAGCAGTTTGTGCCACCAGACGGTTGGCCACTGTTTCCGGCTGTACCGCAGACAGAATGATGTGACCGCTGTCCACAACAACTACAGCACGAGTACGACGTCCGTAGGTTGCATCAACCAGCATGCCTTTATCACGGGCCTCTTGGATAATACGTTTAATCGGTGCTGATTCCGGACTGATAATAGAAATAATGCGGTTGGCTGCGACAATATTGCCAAAGCCGATATTAACTAGCTTTATATCCATAACTTCCTCCAGTTTTATTCGATGTTCTGAATCTGTTCACGGATTTTTTCTATTTCCGCCTTAATTTCTACAACAATCTGCGCCATAGTATAATCGTTGGCTTTGGAAGCAATAGTATTTGCTTCACGGTTGAATTCCTGAATAAGGAAGTCCAGCTTACGTCCTACCGGCTGGTCGGAAGCAATAATGGTCTTGAATTGCTTGATATGGCTCTTCAAGCGGACAATTTCTTCCGTAATGCTGGTACGGTCAGCAAAAATTGCTACCTCCTGCAGCAGACGTTCCGGCTCAACCTTGATATTATTGTCAGCCAGCAGATTAGTCAGACGCTCCTGCAGCTTAGCCTGATATTCTTCCACAACTAAGGGAGAACGCTCTTCAATCTGTGCCAGCTTTTCGGCAATCAGATCTGCACGGTAAATGAAATCACCGTAGATATTGCCACCCTCTGTTTCACGCATAGCTACCAGATTAGCAACAGCCTGCTCAACAGCCTGCTCAACCTTGGGCCAAACTCTTTCTACATCAAAAAAGCCTTCCTTAACGTTAATTACATCAGGACATTTTGATAAATAGAGAATCTCTGCAGCAGCGTTAATACCTGCAGCGTCGGCTCCGATAGCAACGCCTACCTCCTGCAATGCCTTATGATAGGCAGCAGCAAGGTTTTTATCAACCTTCAGAGTGCAGTTGCCGCTGACATTATAATCAGCAGAAATAAACACATCAATACGTCCACGGCTAACGGTTTTTAAAATAGTTTTGCGGATTTTATCCTCCAAAGGATTCAAAAATCGCGGTAAACGGATAGCAACCTCGTTATACCGGTGGTTCACGGTTTTCATTTCAATGTTAACAGAAAAATCTGCATCCTCATAGGAACCACGGCCGAAACCGGTCATACTTTTTAACACAGGCTTCCTCCTCCATCTTCACCAGTAAAGGTGATTTTTTCAGCTTAAAAGATAAGTATTTTTGCTTCAATCTTATCTTGAAAATCTATTATACCACATTTCTCTAATGATTTCAGCATTTTTCTTCGTTTTTCGTCGCATAGATAAAGAAATGACGCTTACTGTTTTGCTATACTTGTTGCAGGTAATGGAGTATAATATGATAAATTAATAAATTGCATTCACTTCCCGCAGGCTCAAAAAAATTACCGAGTCTGTACAGAAAGGAGTCCCTATGAACATTGAAGGCTTAACTTTAAAGCTGCTTACAGATACATTGAACGAAGAGCTGCTTGGCAGCAAAATATATAAGGCATATATGCCCAATCCGCAGTCACTTTTGCTGCTCGTCCGCAGAACACGCGATACAAGCAGCCTGCTGGCCGATATGCACAACGGCAGCTGTATGCTTTACCTGCCGCAGCAGCTGCCGGAAAACCCGGAAACTCCACCCACCTTCTGTATGCTTCTGCGCAAGCATCTGGAGGAAGGACGCATCACGAAAATCAGCCAGAGCGGCCTGGACCGCATTATTACACTGGAAATTGACCTTTTAGGTGCCTCCAGTAAAATTATTACCAAAAAGCTTATTTTTGAGCTTACCGGTAAAAACAGCAATATTATTCTTACGCAGGATGATGTTATCATCGACTCTTTGAAGCACGTAAGCGCAGCACAGAGCAGCTATCGCACCATCCTGCCTGGCAAAGCCTATATTGCGCCCCCGCCACAGGAAGGCTTTAACATTTTGACAGCTGACCCGTCGGAAATCGTACAGGCCGCCAACAGTCTGCCTGCAGCCAACTTCGCCAAGGCCTTTATCAGTGCTACCACCGGTGTCGGCAAAATGACGACGCTAGAGCTTTTAGCCGCTGCAGATATCCTGCCGCAGGAGGTACGTCTGGAAACCTCCGCCTGCCAGTCCCTGGCACAGGTTATCGGCAAGCTGCAGACAGATTTGCAGGCGCAGGCCGCCAAGCATCCTGTCTATGCGCTCATCAGCCGTACTAATCAGGTAAAAACCTTACTGGTATTACCTCCGCAAAATGTGCAGGAAGGCATGCAGGTCAAAGAATTTGCCGATATCAACAGTGCGCTGAATTTTGCTGTCAGCCTGAAGCCTATCCAGCTTCCACGCCATGAACAGCTGCAAAAGCTGGTGAACAGCGAAACCGCCAAACTAAAAAAAAAGCTGCAGGCTCTGCAAGAAGATTTAGCTAATGCTGCCAATGCAGAGGAACAGCGTATGCTGGCAGATACTATCATGGCCAATATCTATCAGATAAAAAAAGGCCAGACAAGCGCCGAGCTGATCAATATTTATGACGGCGAACCGGTTACGGTCAGCCTTTCCCCCATCCTATCGCCTACGGAAAACGCACAGGCTTATTACAAGCGCTATAATAAATACAAACGCGCTCAAACCGAAGTGCGTATCCAGCAGGAATCTACGGAAGAAATGCTTGCCTATCTGGAAAGTCTGGACGCTTCGCTGCTTACCGCTACAACGAAGGAAGAAATTGAGGAAATCAATCAGGAAATGCTAAGCAACGGTTTGATCAAGGATACCGGCAAAAAAAAGAAAAATGCTGGACTGCAAAAATCACAGCCATTGCATATCCGCTTAAATGCCGAAGCAGATTTGTATATCGGCAAAAACAACAAGCAGAACGATTATGTTACCTTTACCTTGGGCAATCCTAAAGATTTATGGTTCCACACCAAGGATATCCCTGGTTCGCACGTTATTTTAAAAACGTCACTGCCGGAAGCACGTCAGGAAGATATTAGCCTTGCTGTGCAGCTTGCAGCATATTTCAGTAAGGCGCGTGATGGCAGCAATATTCCTGTTGACTGCGTACAACGACGCTATGTAAAAAAGCCTGCAGGCAGTAAGCCCGGCTTTGTTATTTTTACAAACCAGAATACTTATTACACAACACCTGATATGGAGTTAATCCAAAAATATTTAAAATAAAGATTTAGTCAAAACTAAATACGTCAGTATATAGTAACGCGCCCTGATTCATAGAAATATGAATTGAGGGCGCTTTTTAAGTTTGGGTGAAGCTTTTTGAGTGTAGATATAGATTGCAATATCTATAATGTAAGTGTAACTCTGTAGGAGAACACTGATTAGCAGTCAAGCACATCGAACTCAAATAAACTGAGCGAGGGATATATCGTGTAAGGAATAGCAATTTTAGCAAATGAGCATCTGGTACCATAGAAGTGTCGCAACTGTCTGAGCGCTAAGCAAGCTACTGTAGAAAAATCTCTCAGCATAGCGCGAGTTTTGCGGCACTTCGTCCTGGTTCCATGCGAAATTTGCGTTGTGCCCTATGGGCACGTGAAAATTGCTACTGACTGGAACGATATACCTCTCGCGAACAGAGAAAGTATGGGAGTAAGCTAAGTTAATCCGCAGCTATCTATCCTCAGTCGTAAGTAAGCAAAGCTTACTTACGACACGCCT